>Ga0315334_10000880_pt1 | contig 18408 bp, 19 predicted proteins | sample M150034915metaG_FD_205555 | JGI IMG/M metagenome (GOLD analysis project Ga0315334, IMG submission 205555) | Ammonia-oxidizing marine archaeal communities from Monterey Bay, California, United States - M1 500m 34915 | ecosystem: Environmental > Aquatic > Marine > Intertidal zone | place: USA... | reverse complement strand
GCATATAAATGTAAAAAGGCATAAAAATTTATATAATGAATCTCCCCAATATTATAACTATTTTAAGACTATTCTTAACCCCACTAATTGTTTGGTTAGTTCTAACAGAAAATTATATTCTTGGTTTCATTTTTTTTGTTTTTTCTGGATTATCTGATGCTTTAGACGGGTATTTAGCTAAAAAATTTAATCAAAGTAGTTTGTTAGGCAGTTATCTGGATCCAATTGCCGATAAAGTTCTGATAGTATCAACCATTCTAGTTCTCGGTTACAACGGTCTAGTCCCTATTTGGTTAATAATAATAATTGTATCAAGAGACATTGCAATTTTTGGAGCTGTTTTGATTTCTTTTATAATTGGCAGTAATTTAAAAATTAAGCCTCTTACAGTCAGTAAAATAAACACTTTTCTTCAAATATTTTATATAGCCATAATATTTTTGATGCAATTTGATATTCTTCTACCTGAAGAAAGCATAAGGATATTTTATCTTTTAGTGACTTATTTAATCGCTATTTCCACAATAGTTTCTTGGCTCTTTTATTTACAGCTTTGGTTAATAAATATGAAAGTTATAAATTTTTATGAAGAATAGACCAAATTTAGAAGAACAATTAACTATAGAAATGCCGCAAAAATATTTTTTCGGGAGAGAAGACTTTATGGTAACAAAGTCAAACATAGAAGCTTTGGCTTTTATTGATGAATTTATCAAAAGCAATCAGAGGATAGGTTTATTAGTTGGCTCTCCAGGAAGCGGAAAATCACATCTTATTAAAATTTTTATGAATTCGATAGAAACTGGATTATCTAAGATAATTACCTTACCTAGTAATAATCTATTCAATGAGTTTGAAAAGAATGAATTTACTATTATCGAAGATATACACAATATAAATTTAAAGTTTTCTGAAGAAGATCTTTTGCACGCTATCAATATTTCTAAGGAAACAAAAAGAAGTCTAATAATGACTTCAAGAATTCCTATTTCAAGGTTTGAAATAAAGTTAACTGATTTAAGATCAAGACTCGAATCAATATCAGTGACATTTATCGAAGAACCAGATGATGAATTGATGAAATCAATAATATTGAAGATGTTGAGAGATAGGCAATTAATGGTGAGCCCGGCAATTATAGAGTTTTTAATGAAAAGACTCGAAAGAACTTATCTAGAAATAAATAGGACAATTAATTTAATTGATAAATATGCTCTAGAGAAGGGAAAGAGAGTTTCTATTAGTCTTATTCGTGAAATCTTTAATTAATGCTGTCTAAATTTCTTTTAAAACAACGTTTCCAGAATCCATTGTTATTCCAATTCTTCCGTTTTTGAAATCTACTGCTTTTTTACCAAAAATCTCGTATCTCCAACCCCTGAGAGTTTTTATATTTGCGTTATCATTCATAATTAACTTTTCTAAATCATCTTTATTAGCAATAAGTTTTTGGGCAACGCCGTATTCTGCGGAAATAGAATCTAATAAAATCTTTAGGATTGAGATCTTAGCAGATATTCCTTGCGAAAGTCGGTTATGGTTCGGTATCTCAGGCAAGTTATTTAGTTTTACTGACTTTGCGTTCCTTATTTCTTCTAAAATTTCATTTATAGAACTGAGCTTAATATTGATTCTCGAAAAAGATCTTAATCCAGAAATTTCTTTTTCTGATGTAGGCTGTGAAGAAGATATCTCATATATTGCTTCGTCACGTAAGAGTTTTCCTCTTGGAATATCTAATGCTTGTGATTTTTCTTCTCTCCATTTTGCAAGATGAAACATTATTGAAATAGATTTTTCATCACTGCTTCTTATTTTTAATCTTTTCCATGCGTTATCAGGATCTTGTTTATAGGTTTCCTTAGAGATGAGGATATTCATTTCTTCTTTAACCCAGTTTTCACGTTTATTATCGAAAACTTGTTTTTTTATTATTGGGTATAAATCAAAAAGATGGGTTACATCAGATATTGCATAATCTTTTTGTTTCTTACTCAATGGTCTTTTTTCCCAATTAGTAAATCTTGAAGTCTTATCAATCTTCTTATTCAGCATTCTAGAGACTAATCTCTCATAACCTATAGATTCCCCAAATCCACATACCATGGCGGCAATTTGTGTATCAAAAATATTCTTCGGGACATTGTTGGTTAAGTTGTAAAAAATTTCTATATCTTGTCTACCAGCATGGAATATTTTTGTTATTGAATCGTTCTCTAATAAATCTATGAGGGGAGCTAAATCTATTCCATTTACTAATGGGTCTATTATAGAAGCTTTTTTTCCATCAAAAACTTGTATTAAGCATAATTTTGGCCAATAAGTTCTCTCTCTAATAAATTCTGTATCAATAGCTATATATTCAGCCTTTTCGTATGATTTACATATTTTATGAAGGTCGTTATTGGACTTTATATAGAGCATTTAAAACTTATACAGAAGAAAACATTTCTTGTCCTTGACAAAAGTGTATTAAATTGTCCTATTGCGACAATTAAGAGAAATTTAGAATGAATGAATATAGAACTCATAAGTGCAATGAATTAGGGTTAGATAACATTGATAATTCAGTAAAATTGTCAGGATGGGTCCACAGAAAAAGAGACCATGGTGGGCTTCTTTTTATTGATTTACGAGATAATTTTGGCCTTACCCAATTAGTTTTTGATCCTGATAGCGAATCATTTAACGATGCTGAAAAGATTAGAAACGAATCAGTGGTAATGGTAAAAGGAAAGGTGATAAGAAGAAGTGAAGACGCAATAAATAAAAATTTACCAACGGGAGAAGTAGAGGTATATGTAAAAAAATTGGAAATCTTATCAGAGGCTGAAGATTTACCCATACCTGTCTTTGGAGAACCTGACTATCCTGAGGATTTGAGGTTAAAATACAGGTTTTTAGACTTAAGGCGTGAAACTCTACACAATAATATTATATTAAGATCAGAAATTATTAACTTCATTAGAGAAGTTATGAAAGAAAATGACTTTCTTGAATTTCAAACTCCAATACTTACTGCATCAAGTCCCGAAGGAGCCAGAGACTTTCTTATTCCTTCAAGGATACATAAAGGGAAATTTTATGCTCTTCCTCAAGCTCCACAACAATTTAAACAGCTTTTAATGGCCTCCGGCTTTGACCGTTATTTTCAGATTGCCCCATGTTTTCGTGACGAGGATGCAAGGGCAGATAGATCACCAGGTGAATTCTATCAGCTTGATATAGAGATGAGTTTTGTTACTCAGGAAGATATCTTTGATACTGTAGAACCCATTCTTAGAAAGATTTTTGAAAAATTCTCTAGAGATAAAAAAATTAACAAAAAATTTCCTAAAATACCTTTCCATGATTCTTTGAGTAAATATGGAACTGATAAACCAGATCTTCGTATTCCTATAGAAATGAAGGATGTAACAGAAATATTTAAAGGATCTGGATTCAAAATATTTTCTGACTCTATTGTAAATGATAACAATGTGCGTGTTTGGGGTATACCTGCAAAAAAAGGCGGTTCCAGAGCATTTTGCGATAAAATGAATTCTTGGGCTATTGAACAAGGGCAACCAGGGTTGGGTTATATTATTTATAAGGATAAGAAAGGGGTCGGGCCGATCGCTAAGAATATTGGTGAAAACAGAACTTCAGAAATAAAGAATTTATTTTCTTTAGATGATAGTGATTCTGTTTTTTTCATATGTGGTATTCCCGATAACTTTCTTAGCTTTTCTGCATCAGCTAGAAAAAGAATTGGAACTGAACTTAAATTAATTAATGAGGATAGATATGAATTTTGCTGGATAGTTGATTATCCAATGTATGAGCTTAATAAAGATACAAAAAAAATTGATTTTTCTCATAACCCTTTTTCTATGCCTAAAGGCGGATTAGAGTCTTTAGAAAGTCTGAATCCACTCGAGGTAAAAGCTCAACAGTATGATATAGTCTGCAATGGTATTGAGTTATCTTCAGGGGCAATTCGGAATCATAGACCAGACATTTTGGTAAAGGCTTTCGAAATAGCCGGCTATGATTTGAAAGAAGTTGAGGATAAATTTGGAGCAATGTTAGATGCCTTTAAATACGGAACTCCTCCTCATGGAGGAATTGCCCCAGGAATAGATAGAATAGTGATGCTTTTAGCGGATGTTGATAATTTAAGAGAAGTGATAGCATTCCCAATGAATCAGCAAGCGCAGGATTTACTTATGAATGCTCCTTCAGGTGTATCTGAAGAGCAAATTAAAGATTTAGGTATTAAAATTATAAAGAAAAAAGAATAGAATAATTGAAATGAGATCATTTTTTCTTGAAATATTTACTTGGTGGAATAGCCAAACTTTCGGAACAAGAGTATTCACTTTACTGAATGGAAAAAAAGTAGGTAGTGATTCGGAGGGGAATATATTTTATGTACACAAAAGAAATGCTAATAAGCGTTGGGTAATATATAATGGACTTATGGATGCTTCGCGAATTCAAGCAATTTGGCATGATTGGATACATCACCGAACCGATGAAATTCCTAATCAACAGGATTTAGAGATTCTTGATTGGTATAAACAACACAAAAGTAATATTACAGGAACAGTAGACTCTTACTTTCCCAATCAATTAAATTCCAACATCTCTCAAAATTTGCAGAAACACTATAAAGCCTGGCAACCGGAGACAGAAGAATGAGATCAAATGTTTTTGAGGCTTTTATAGGAGGTTTAGTAGTCATTTTGGCAGCTGCATTCCTTTTTTATGGCTTCTCCATAACAAAATCTAATAATGGAGATAATTATACAATTTATGCTACATTTAATCGTGTAGATGGTATTCAAATTGGCTCAGATGTTAGGATATCTGGGATTAAAATTGGAACTGTTTCTGAACAATCCCTTGATCAAACAAATTATGAGGCTAAACTTTCTCTCGTTATAAACAAAACTATCAAAATTCCTGATGATAGTTCCGCTAAGATAACAATGGATGGGCTATTGGGGGGAAGTTACATTTCTATAGAGCCTGGGGGCAGTTTAAATTATATTTTGGAAAGCCAAGAAATTTTATTCACACAAGGTTCTGTTGATTTGATTGGTTTAGTTGGTCAGACGTTGTTCTCTGTCGAAGAAAAGAATTAAGGTCTCTCCTTATTATTCTGGTAATCTTCTAACCAGTTTATGTCATAATCTCCATTTAGAAATTTTTCTTGTTCCAATAAATCTAAGAAGAAAGGAATTGTTGTCTCAATTCCTTCTATTACAAATTCTTCCAGTGATCTTTTTAATCTTTTTATGCATGAAATCCTGTCCTTGTCGTAAACAATTAATTTAGCAATTAAACTATCGTAATGAGGGGGAATCTCTAATCCAGAATAACATCCTGAATCCACTCTTACCCCTGGTCCTCCAGGATCGTAAAAATTAGAGATTATTCCTGGACTTGGAATAAAGGTATCAGGATTCTCTGCGTTAATTCTACATTCTATAGAATGGCCAGAAGGATTAAGTGAGTTCTGATCTACCGACAATTTATATTTTGAAGCAGATAATATTTGTTCCTTAACAATATCAAAATTATATATTTCCTCAGTGACGGGGTGCTCAACTTGAAGTCGAGTATTCATTTCCATAAAATAAAAATTACCATCCTCATATAAATATTCAACCGTGCCAACGCTAGAGTAATTTATTGATTTAAGACTATCGACAGTTAATTGACATATATCTTTTCTAATTTTCCTATCAACTATTGAAGGAGATTCCTCCAAAAGCTTCTGGTTTCTTCTTTGAATAGAGCAGTCTCGTTCACCTAAATGGATTAAATTATTGTATTCATCACCAATAATTTGTACCTCTATATGCTTAGGATTTTGAAGATATTTTTCAATATAAACCCTTTCATCATTGAATATTTTTTTTGCCTCAAGCGCAGATTTTTTTAGAGATGAGTCCAGATCTTTCTCCTCTATGACCTTAGTCATTCCTCTTCCTCCGCCTCCAGATGAGGCTTTAATTATTATTGGATAACCAATCTTATCAGCTATTTTTTTGGCTTCTTTGAAATCTTTTACTTCACCATTAGATCCTGGAATAATAGGTATACCAAGATTTACTGCAGATTTTTTTGCTAAAATCTTATCTCCCATCATTTTAATATGTTCAAATTTTGGACCAATAAATTTTATCGAATGAGCTTCCAGTTTTTCAACAAAACCAAAATTTTCGGATAAAAACCCATATCCAGGATGAACTGCATCAGCTCCTGATATTTCACAAGCAGAAATTATTGCTGGTATATTTAGATAAGATTTTAGTGAAGGAGGTGGCCCAATGCAGATACTTTCATCAGCCATCTTGACGTGCATTGCATTTTCGTCAGCAGTAGAGTAGACAGCTACGGTTTGGATACCAAGTTCTTTACAAGCTCTTAATATTCTTATAGCAATTTCACCTCTATTTGCGATTAAGACTTTGTTAAACATTTTTATTCAATTATGACTAAAGGATCACCGAATTGAACAGGTTGTTCGTCTTCAACTAAGATTTCCAAAATTTTTCCACCTTTATCAGCTACTATTTCGTTCATAGTTTTCATAGCTTCAATTACTAAGAGAGTTTGTCCTTTTTTTATCATTTCTCCCTTTTCAATAAATTTCTTTGATCCAGGTTCAGGTTGGAGATAGACAGTGCCAATCATAGGAGCATTGATAGTATTATTATTTTTTGTAGAATCTTCTTTTTTGTTAATTGATTCTTGATTGTCCTTTCGATCAATATTAGTTAATGAATTTGTTAATCCAAGGTTAGTATTCAATATATTTTTAGAAACCTTAATCCTTCCAATTTTTTCATTGTCTATTTCAATTTCTGAGATTCCTAACTCATCAAGTAAATCCACCATTTCCTTGATAGCTTTTCTCTCAATATTGGTTATTATTTTCTTATCATTTTCTGGCAAAAATATTCTCCAGTTACTATATTTTACTAATCAATGCTTTTAGTGCAAAAATATATCCCTCAACTCCTAGACCACTTATAATACCGTCCGCAGCCTTTGATACATAGGAAATATGTCTAAAATTTTCACGTTTATAAATATTAGACAAATGAACTTCTATAATTGGAAGTTTAGAGCTTAATAAAGCATCATAAATTGCTATCGAAGTATGTGTGTATCCTGCTGGATTAATAATTATTCCTTTACTTTCTTTAGACGCAGTCTGAATTAACTCTATTAACTCACCCTCATGATTGCTCTGTTCAAATACTATTTCTAAGCTGTTCGTTTTTGCAATTTTATTGAGAGATTTTTCAACATCTTTAAGAGAAGATCTTCCATATATTTCCGGTTCTCTTTCTCCTAAAAGGTTTAGATTAGGTCCATTTAATATATAAATCTTTTTTTTCATAAAATTTATTAAAGTTCAAAATCAATAGAATTTTTCTTTCACTTTAGTTTAATGCGATAATTTTTCATAGATTATAATAATAATTTCTTGTTATAAATTGGCTAAGGAATCGATAAAATCTTCTTTACCTATTGAGCCTGGTATTACTTCTTGACCAATTATAAATGTTGGGGTTCCATCAACACCGATCTTTTCCGCAAGTATTTTATTTTCCTTAATTATCTTTAAATTACTTTCTTTTTCCATATCATGTATGAGCATTTCTACGTTGATATCAATTTCGTTCGCCAGTTCCTTAATTTTTTTTAAATCAATACGACTTTTTTGAGATAGTAGTTTCTGGTGCATTTCGAAGTATTTACCCTGTTTTTTTGATGCTATTGCAGCTTTAGAGGCAAGTAGAGAGCTTTCCCCCAAAATTGGGAATTCTTTTAATATTATTTTGATTTCCTTATCTTCTAAAATTAATTCCATTAATTCAGTAAAATTCCTTTTACAATAACCACAATTATAATCAAAGAATTCTATGATAACTTTCTCACCTTTAGGATTTCCTAGGAAAAAATCGTTATCCTTCAACAACGATTCCTTTAGATCTAGAATTATTTTACTAGTTTTGGCGTTATCATTATTTTTTTTCAATTCTTGCATTTTTAAGAATACATCAGAGAAAAGAGCTGGTTCCTCATAGAAGATCTTTGCTAATTTTTCTTTACTTAATTTCTCGTTTTTAAACACACCATAGGAATAACCTAAGAGAAAAAACAAAACTATTGAGATAAGATAAATTATTAATTTATAATTTCTTATATTGGGCACTTTCTTCTCCATTGTTTCGTATTTTCTGAATCCAAAATTATATCATCAGCCCTTAAAGATAAAGGTGACGATAGTGCTAAATATTTTTTTGAACGACCTGCATGAAAGGAAGCTTTTTCTAGGTTTCCTAAGATAAAATATCTTTCGGCCGTCGATAGTTCAGCCTTTCCTATATTTCCCAATCTAGATTCAGCAATAGCCATTTGAAAATAAATCTGAGGATTTTTAGGATCCAAATCTATAGCTTTTTTTAGGAGCATTAATGCTCTTTGAGTTTCATCTTTTTTACTAATAGCTAAGAGAGCAGTTGCTAATGCTACATAAATAAGCGGTTCTTTGTGAGAATATTTCAAAGCTTCTTCGTAGGGTTCTATAGATAGGTCAATTTTTCCAGATTCATAATATATTTGTCCCTTTAACTCATAAAACCAAGGGTTTTTAGGGTACTTCATTATCAATATATCTATAGTTTCTATAGCTTCATCTATTAAAGCTTTCCTGTATAAGGCTATAGATAATGCATAGAGATTGTCTTCTTTATTTTTGTCTTTGAACAGCTTTATTATTTGATCTGGTTTTTGTAGGAATCCTTTTAATTTTGCTCTTATCATTTTGTATCTTTGTAAAATATCTTCAGATTCCTCTTTATTGAAAAAAGGAGAATTTAATGCTTTCTCTTCCAAACTCCTAATTCTTTGCCTAGAAACAGGATGGGAGCGCACTCTAATACTTTGACTTTTCGAGCTTAATGCCTCTTGATCTGCAAAACCATAAAGCACGTCAATCATGCCTTTAGAAGATAAACCAAGATTTTCGAGGTATGTGAAAGAGGCCTGATCAGCAGCCGATTCTTGTCCTCTAGAATATTTTGCAACCATACCTTTGGCTATTTGTTGACTACCAAGTAAAAAACCTTGGGCTGCATCACTGTCACCGGCCACTGCAGCTCCAATTCCCAGAAGTAGACCAATAATCAGAGGAGTTTGGGCCTTTTTTAAAGCAATATCTGATCTTGCTAGATGACCTCCTGCAATATGACCAGTTTCATGGGCTAAGACCCCCCTTAACATCGAAGGAGAGTTAAATTCCATTATTAGGCCAGTATTTACAAATATTTTCTGACCACATGCTACAAAAGCATTAACTGCATCATCGTTAAATAAGTACAAATCAACAGAAGAGTAATTGAGATTTGCTACATTAAAGAGAGGTTTAGAGATTTCATATAAGAATCTTTCTGTTTCTGCATCTCTTACCATTCCCCCGCAATGTAATTTATTATTAGTGGAAAATAATAATATAATGAAAAATACTATTTTTATTTTATAAAAATTTTTATTTAGTAAATTAACTGGCATTAGAAAGTTATTTATTCCACCAACCGTCTTTCTTTTCTTTAGCTTCTATATTCTTATCAGATTTAACTGGAGCACCAATATAATTATCGTTATTTTTCTCTTCTTTAATACTTTTAGTCTTTTTTACTTCTGTCTTTTTATTTATATCTTCTTTTGTTTCCTTTCTTACTTCTGCCTTTTTATTTATATCTTCTTTTGTTTCCTTTCTTACTTCTGCCTTTTTATTTATATCTTCTTTTGTTTCCTTTCTTATATCTTTGTTTTTATTACTTTTTGTTTTGGATGAATCTTTTTCTTTTATGATCGTTTTCTTTCCTTCAGTTTTAGTCTTTTCTTTAATTTGAGATTTCTCAGGTTTTTTTCTGTTTCTATTATTTTTTCTTATTTCATCATTCTTTTTCAAAGCCAGCTTGTTAAGTTTGCTATCATAGAGGGTTATATTTTTTTCTTCACCTCTAAGTGCATTATTAGCTTTCAGATTTATTGAAATTTTGTTTTCCTTTTCTAGATCAGAAAGCTGTTCTCTTTTTCCATTTATAATAAAATTTAATAGATCCAAGGGTATTTCTACATTTGCTTTTGTCGCTCTTTCATCTTTAACTGCTTTACTTAAATTTCTAAAAAATTCTAAAGAAATTGATTCCATTGATCTTAAAGAACCAGAGCCATTACATGTAGGGCAAACATCATAATTTTCTTCTTGAACACTTGACCTTATTCTTTGGCGAGACATCTCCAATAAACCAAAAGAACTTATCCTTCCAACTTGGATTTTTGACCTATCAGACTTAAGCGATTCTTTTAATTTTTTTTCAATTAAACTTCTATTTTTAAACTTTTCCATATCGATAAAATCGATAACAATAAGTCCAGCCATATCCCTAAGACGTAATTGCCTTGCTATTTCCTGAGCTGCTTCCTGATTTGTCCTTACAGCCGTGTCCTCAATGTTATAGTCCTTCTTAGAAGTGCCTGAGTTAACGTCTATTGCTACTAATGCCTCTGTCTGGTTAATAACTAAAGATCCTCCAGACTTCAAATTGACTTTCTCAGAAAATATAGAATTCAACTGTTCTTCAATTTTGTCCTTTTGAAATATAGGGGCGTTTTCTTTCCATTTCTGTACTTTTACTGCATGACTGGGCATTATCATTTTCATAAAGCTTTTTGCTATTTTGTATTTTTCATCACCGTCTATGTATATTCTGTCGATTTCCTTAGTGTAAGAGTCTCTTATAGTTTTTTTTATTATATTCCCATCCTCGTAAATTATATTAGGAGCTTTTGCAGAGAGTGTTTCTTCTCTAATTTTATTCCATGCTTTTATTAAGTAATTATAATCTTTTCTTATTTCTGATTGTGTAGTATCGCCCCCAGCTGTTCTTATTATTAACCCCATGTCATTAGGTATAGTTAATTTTTCAAGGATCTTTTTAATTTTTTTCCTTTCTTGAGAATTGTTTATTCTTCTACTTATTCCACCACCTCTGCCGCTGTTGGGCATAAGAACACAATATCTTCCTGGAATAGATATATATGTGGTTGCAGCGGCTCCCTTATTTCCTCTTTCTTCTTTTACAATTTGTATAAGTACTATTTGATGTTTTTTTATTACTTCTTGAATCTTATATTTAACTTTATAGGGTTTTTCTCTTTTTACCTTACTTTCTTCTAACGTGTCTCCAGCTATATTATCAATTGATGTATGATTTTCAGATATTTCGCCTTCTTCAAGATCTCTTAAAGAATTATTCTTCTCTAAATCTTTTAATTTTTTCTTATCCGCTACAGGTATCTGATAATAATCTGAGCTTATTTCGGAAAAAGGAAGAAACGCATTACGATTTCCTCCGTATTCTAAGAATGCTGCTTGAAGAGAAGGTTCAACTCTTATTACCTTGGCGAGGTAAATATTTCCCCGTATCGGTCTTCTTGAGCTAAACTCGTAATCATAATCTTCTAATCTTTTGTTTTTGACTATAGCAACTCTCGTTTCTTCTTGACGAGCTGCATCTATTAGTATTTCGTTTGACATCTAATTGTTCTCCCAAAATTGGAATACAACTAGACAATTTAATACTCATATCAGTATACAAAAATTTATTTCTTACATAATATTCCAATTTGTTCTCTGTTTCTTAAAAGGATAAAATTGATGCTACAACTTCATCCCAAAGTTAAATTTATTTGCAAAAATTAATTTATTTAATTAATGCTTCGACTCCTTATATATTTATTCACTAGAATTTGACAAGCTTCTATTGTAATAGTTAGGGAAAATGCGGGTTTCCAATAAATATTTTTTAACTTTATTTGTATTATTCTTCATCTTTATAGCTTTTGAAGCATATTCAAAAGAACCTGTAGTTGTATCTAAAATTAGATTTGCTGACATTGAGGGCGGGGTAAGAGTCGTTGTAGATTTAAATGATCATATAAAATATGAATACTTGACCCTAGGTAACCCTAACAGATTTGTAATAGATCTTGAGAATGTTGTTTATGATAAGAAATTTTCATTTCCTAGACCCAAGGGAGTAATTAATGACGTTAGGTTTGGATCGCCTTATGATGAAGTTTCGAGGATTGTTTTCGATTTAAATTATTCCGTCAATGTAAAAGGGGTGAAAATCCTTAAGCCTAGCTCAGGATCAAAAAGAAGATTGAGTTTTGACTTAAATGTTGATGAGTCCAGAATCGTGTCAAAAAAGAACAAAAAAAGTATTATAGAAAAAAAAGACTTAGTTGTTACCTCTAAGAAATCAAAAAGGAAAATTACAATAGTTATTGATCCTGGGCATGGAGGAAAGGATCCCGGAACATCATACCCCGGGCAATTTAATGAAAAAGATGTAGTTTTGAGATTTTCTTCCATATTAAAGCAAAATTTACAAAAAAATCCAAAATATAGAGTTTTCTTGACTAGGGAAGATGACTCATTTGTTCCTCTGAGCCAAAGAGTAGATTTTGCTAATACGAAAAGTGCAGATTTATTTATTTCAATTCATGCTGATGCATCAAGAAATAATGATGTTAAAGGTTTCTCCGTTTATACGTTGTCCAAAAAAGGAATAGATAGGGAATCAGAAAAATTAGCCAAACGAGAAGATAGTTTATATTTAATTTCTAGGGAACATAAAATAAGGGGGATAAATCTAAAAAATGCAAAAGGTTTAAAAGAAAATTATTATATAACTAGCGCCTTGAAAGAAAGCCAACTCCGCTCTACTAAGTTTGCAAGTATACTGGTTGATAAGGTTTCAGAAAGAACCAGATTACTGAAAAGGGCGCAAAGATACGCGGGTTTTGCTGTTCTTAAATCAGCATATTTTCCAAGTATTTTAGTGGAACTTGGATTTGTTACAAATGAGAATGATAGAAAAAATTTATTAAGTAGAAATTGGTTAACAAGGATTTCATATACATTTATAGATGCTATAAATGAGTATTTTAACTAATAACGTAAGGTCTTTGAAGATGAAGAAAGAAGTTTTGAAAATAATTGAAGAAATTAACGAATCTATAGGTTTGTTTAGGAGGTATCTTTGACTGGGATAAATCACTAAAAAGATTGGAAGAATTAGATTCAATTACTGAAGAAGGTAATATCTGGGATAACCAAGAAAAAGCTAAAAAGTTAATGCAGGAGAAGTCTCACCTCCAAGATTCAATCGATAAATGTAACGATATTGAAAAGAAGTTAAGTGATTTGCTCGAATTAATTAAGCTTGGAGAAGAAGAAAAAGAAGAAGAGATCATTAATGAATCAATTGAATTCCTTAAAGACCTTTCTTCTAAGGCCAATATTCTTAGCACAGAAACACTTCTATCTGGAGAGGCAGATGAAAATTCTGCTTTTGTAGAATTTCATCCAGGAGCAGGCGGTACCGAAAGTCAGGATTGGGCAGAGATTTTAATGAGAATGTATGTACGTTGGTCTGAAACAAAGAATTATAGTATTGAAATTGTTGAAAGAGCGGATGGAGAAGAGGCAGGAATTAAAAGCGGCACTATCAAAGTTACCGGAAAAAATGCTTATGGTTGGTTAAAGACTGAATCTGGCATACATAGATTAGTAAGAATATCTCCATTTGATTCTCAAAAAAGAAGACATACGAGTTTTGCGAGTGTATGGGTCTACCCCGAAGTTGATGACGATATATCAATTGATATAAAAGAGAATGATTGTAGGATTGATACATATAGATCCTCTGGAGCTGGAGGGCAACACGTCAACACTACGGATAGTGCTGTCAGAATTACTCATCTTCCTAGCAATATAGTGGTTCAATGCCAATCTCAAAGATCCCAACATAAGAACCGAAGCACCGCTTGGTCTATGCTAAGAGCTCGGATTTATGAGCTCGAATTGCAAAAAAAAGAAGAGGAATCTCAAAAAATAATAGATAAAAAGTCAGAGATAGGCTGGGGGCATCAGATCAGATCTTATGTTTTACAGCCATATCAACTAGTAAAAGATTTAAGAACAGAATTGGAGAATACAAATCCTCAAGAAGTGCTCGATGGCAACATAGATAATTTTTTGAGTGTAGCCTTATCGCAAAAGGTTCAAAGAAAAGAGTCAAATTAACAGCTTATTCTCTCATAAACTTCCTTTGCGTGGCCTTTAACTTTAACTTTACGCCATATATTCTCAATTTTACCCTTGTCACTTATTAGGAAGGATGATCTTTCTACACCCATATAAATTCTTCCATACATCTTTTTTTCGACCCAAACACCAAATTTCTCAATAACTTTTCCTTCCTGATCCGAGCCCAATTTGATTTTAAGTTTATGTTTTTCAATAAAATTTTGGTGAGTTTTAATGCTATCTTTAGATATTCCAATTATTTCAACATTCAAATTCTTAAAATCTTTGAATAAGCTACTAAAATCCTTTGCTTCATTAGTACATCCCGGAGTATTATCTTTTGGATAAAAATATATGACATACGTGTTACCAATTAAGTTTTTAGAGTTAATAATTGTGTCATTAGATAAATTAAGGGAAAATTTTGGAATTTTGTCGCCAATCTTTAACGTTTTAGGCATTTATTTCTCCGTCGAATAATTATTTAGGTTAATTTAACTAATATGTGTTTCTTTTTTCCAAGTGAAATCTTTATGACGTTTTGACTTTCAAAATCTTTTAAGGTTACAACATACTTTTCGTCGGATATCAATTTGTCATTAATTTTAACTGCATTAGATTTAACAAATCTTCTTGATTCGCTATTTGATGAGGTTAATTCTGTATAATTATTAGATAAAAGCGCCAATAAACCAATACCCTTATCTAATTCATTTTTCTTAAGAATAAATTCGGCAACACTATCCCATTCCGAATCCTTCCCGTGAACCATTTCAGTAATGTTTGTCGCAAGTACTTCTTTTGAAATTTCAATTTCCTCATTTTGCAATTTTTCATATTCTTCAATTTCCTTTAAAGGTAAATTTGTGAATAATCTCATCAGTTTTCCTACGGATTCATTTTCTGTCTTATCACGCCAGTAATTCCAAAAATCTCTTGGATGTGTTGAGAAATCGCTATTATCTTCATCATAACTCAACCATACAGCTCCCTTTTCAGTTTTACCCATCTTTTCACCTGATGACGTTGTAAGTAATGGGGTGGTTAGCCCATACAGATTAGTTCCAGATAGCCTTCTAGCAAGATCAATTCCGCATACAATATTTCCCCATTGATCAGATCCACCCATCTGTAAGGTACAATTATGTTTTTTATTCAATTCAAAGAAATCATAACCTTGCATGACCATATAATTAAATTCTAAGAAAGACAGAGGTTGTTCTCTCTCTAATCTTAGCTTTACCGAGTCAAAGGATAACATCTTGTTGACCGAAAAATTACTTCCGACTTTTCTAAGAAAATCAATATAATTCAGACTACCCAACCAATCATCGTTATTTAGAATCTTAATTTTTCCCTTTTTTGTATTCAAAAATTTATCAAAGATTTTTTTTATTCCTTTAATATTCCTATCCACCTCTTCTTTTGAAAGAATCTTTCTGGATTTATCTTTTAGGGAAGGGTCACCAACCTTACTAGTTGCTCCTCCAATTAAGGCTATAGGTTTATGTCCAAAATCTTGAAGATGTTTCAGCAACATTATTTGCATTAATGATCCGATATGAAGATTCGGCGCGGTGCAATCAAATCCTATATATGCAGTGACTTTTCCTTTAAAAAAAACTTCATCTAAAGCTTCTTCGTCACTTATCTGATATATATAGCCTCTATCATAAATGAATCTTAAGAAGTCTGATTTAAATTTGTACATATCTAAAGATTGTCTCAGTATATATTACTATATATCAGGTCCAACTAATCTTGAATCAAGATATTTGTTTACCTGGTTAATAAGTTTATCTGTCTTATTCTCAAAAAAATGATTTGCCCCGCTTATACTTTTATAATCAACTTCTATATTTCTTTGTAATTGAAGTTTTTCTACTAATCTAACTATATCTTCTTTGGGAACAACTTTATCCTCCTCCCCATGGAGTATAATCCCTGATGATGGACAAGGAGCCAGAAAATTAAAATCGTACATATTTGCAGGCGGAGAAATTGATATAAATCCTTCTATTTCAGGTCTTCTCATTAATAACTGCATTGCTATCCAAGCTCCAAATGAATATCCAGCTACCCAACAACCCTTTGAATCTGAAACCTGTGATTGGATCCAGTCAAGCGAGGCAGCAGCATCAGATAATTCCCCTATACCGTGATCAAAATCACCCTGACTTTTTCCTACTCCTCTGAAATTAAATCGTAGAACAGAGAATCCTTTTTTTATAAAAGTTTGATAAAGGTTGTAGATGATAGGATTATTCATATTCCCACCAAATTGTGGAAGAGGATGAAGGATCATTGCTACCGGAGAACGTTTTCCCTCAACGACATTAACTCTTCCTTCTAATCTTCCTTCAGGACCGCTATATATAATTTCTGGCATATTTAATTTCTTATTAATTAAAAAAGGTATAAAACACTGATATAGCTAATATAAAATCTATTTCTTGACAAATTTAGTCAAGAATAATAAATCCTATAGATAAATCATAGATGTTTTTAGCACAGACTCGGTAATTTTTATAAAAAATTAATAAAAAATTAGGTGAAAAATGAAACTTACAGCAAAAGGAAGGTATGCGGTTCTCGCTTTGACAGAATTAGCTTTAGCCAAAAAAGGGAATTTAGTGAAAATCTCTCATATTTCGGAAACCCAAAAAATTTCGTCTAAATATTTAGAGCAAATACTTATGATCCTTAGCCACGCAAGATTTGTTACAGGAATTAGAGGCCCAAATGGTGGTTATAAATTATCTCAATCTCCTAGCGAGATTAGAATCGTAGATGTCATTGAAGCTATAGAAGGTAAGATTGAGGCAAAAGCATGCACTCTCGCGAAAGGTTCTTGTACCGGTGTATCAGGAAGATGCTTAACACACGATCTATGGGACGAACTAGGAAGGCAGATTGAATTATTTTTAGGACAAATATCTCTTGAAGATATTATTGAAGGTAAGGTTTTAGGGAGGTCATCATTACCAAGGCCATATTCAGGTTATATTGATGCTTAATGATTCTCGAATTTACCTTGATTATAATGCCACTTCATTAATTAGAGATGAGGTTATTATTTCATTTGAAGAAATACTAAAGAATTATGGAAACCCATCTTCAGTTCATAGTGAGGGTAGAAGTGCAAACACGCTAATAAATAATTCAAGACAAAATCTTGCGAAACTTATTAATAGTAAAAGTGAAAACATTGTATTTACTAGCGGAGGTACAGAGGCAATAGATATAGCTCTTAACCAAAGTTCAGATCGAATACTGATTAATCCTACTGAGCATATTGCAGTTCATGATACCGCTGGTAAATCTTATTCTATTATAGAAGAAATAAAAATTAATTCTAATGGTGTGGTTGATCTCAATAACTTAGAAAAATTAATGAAAAATGGACCTTGTACAGTTGCTGTTATGATGGCGAATAATGAGACTGGCGTTATACAACCCATAAAGAAAATTTCGAAAATTGTTCATGATTATGGTGGAATTATTTTTTGTGATGCTGTGCAAGCGCTAGGAAAATTAGAAGTAGATTTTGATGATTTGGATGTAGATATTATGTCAATCTCTTCTCACAAGATTGGCGGTATTTCTGGAACAGGAGCTCTCATATTTAAATCAGAAATTAAAATAAAACCAAGAATATCTGGAGGAGGTCAAGAATTCAATATTAGAGGCGGCACTCAGAATGTTCTAGGTATTTCGGCATTTGGCGAAGCTGCAAAAGTTAGCCATTTCAATGAAGAAGAGGATAAAAGAATAAATCAATTAAGAGATGAATTTGAGAGAAGAGTCACTGAGATAGGAGCAGAAATATTTTCTAAGAATGAAAAAAGGCTTTCCAATACTTCTTATTTCGCATTTAAGGAAAATAAAGCTGAAACGATGATTATGAAGCTTGATCTCGGCGGTTTTTCAGTGAGTTCTGGTTCGGCATGTAGTTCAGGTAAGGTCTCAGAAAGTCATGTGTTAAAGGCTATGGGTATAAAACCCGATTTAATACATAATGCAATACGGGTAAGCCTTGGCTGGGGAAGCAAACCAAATCATATAGATAAAGTTTGTGAATATTTAGAATCGCAAATTCGTAATTAATAATATTTGATGTCATGGATAAAGAGAAAAAAAAATTAAAAAAAGAAGAACTTAGTAATTCTTACGAATTTGGTTTTCAAACCGAGATCGAAACCGAGTTTGCGCCGAAGGGACTGAATAAAGAGACAATT
>Ga0315334_10000878_pt1 | contig 18434 bp, 25 predicted proteins | sample M150034915metaG_FD_205555 | JGI IMG/M metagenome (GOLD analysis project Ga0315334, IMG submission 205555) | Ammonia-oxidizing marine archaeal communities from Monterey Bay, California, United States - M1 500m 34915 | ecosystem: Environmental > Aquatic > Marine > Intertidal zone | place: USA... | reverse complement strand
CAATATTCATCGCTCCAATGATCAATAACTAATTCATTATTATGATCATTCGTATCAACTTTATCAAAAGTCATATTTTTTAATAAATCATTAAAAGTAATAAAAGGTTTTGCAAATGCAAAACTTGGTAATAATAAATATTTAAACATTTTTATATAGTTTGTATATTATTTTTTATTTAATTCAATTTTATTTTTTTTGATTATCACAATGAGCTTGATGTTCATTTATATTTTTAGATTCCCATGGATAACATATCCATACATCCTCAGTTTCTTCTCCTACATAATATGAACAATATGAGGGAATTTTACAAGTTTTTTCTTTTTTTTTATTATGAATAACACAACACGCTAATTCTTTGGGATTTTCTTTTTTAAGTTCTTTTATAACATATTCTAAAGTTGTTCGAGTATCATCAACTTCATCTACAATTAAAACTTTTTTATTTTCTAAATTATTTTCCAACCATTGATATTTTACTATCTCGTTATTTCTTGTATCATCCGCATTATATAACTTTACTCCAATACATAAAATATCACATTTTAAATAATTTCTAATAATACGACTTGGTACTAAACCACCGCCAGTTATTGAAATAATAATATCTGGTTTATAATCTTTTAAAATTTCAACCGATAATTTATGCATAATATTATGTACTTCATTGTAACTAATGTAAAATTTACTCATTGTGATATATTGGTTATATATATTATCAATTTTAAAAATAATCATTAATAATCATTATCTACTATTGAACATTCAACAATATCAAATGGTTCATTCTTATAAAATCCTTTATAAACATCACAATTTCTTTGTATTGGAGTATATTCAAAAGTATTGAAATCTTTGTTACAAAAAGTATTTCCCATTTTCACTATTATTTAAATCAATTTTATATATTAAGACCATAATATATAAAAGTTTTTAAAAAAATAATTTTTCTTTTTTTATTTTTATTTTTTTTTATTTTTATTTTTTAAAAATTTTTATTTATTTTTTATTTTTTTTTTGCCAAAACGCTTTTTATAGGGTTTTTCGTAATGACTCCCAGACCTAATAAATAGGATTTAAACTAAATTCATTTCTTGTTTTAATGAATTTAATAATGCTAATATATTTGCTTGTGATAATATTTTTGTTTGAATCTTTTCTTTATTTTTTAATTTTTGAAATAAATTCATTTTTAATTGTGATTTTTCTAAAATTATACTTTCAATGGTATTTTTCATTAATAAACGATATACATTTACTTCTCTTATTTGTCCAATTCTTTTTACTCTTGCGATAGCTTGTGCTTCCAAACTAAAATTCCACCAAGTATCTAAAATAATAATGTTATTTGCCTCTACTAAATTTAAACCTTCGGCACCAATTCCATAATTCATAATTAATACATTATTATCTTCACTTGTTTTCCAGTTATTAATTTTTAATTGCCTTGTTCTTATAGAATTTTTTGATTCAATAAATGTATTATTTTTACCAATACTTGTTAAATGTTCATTTAATAATTTTAAATAAGAAGTAAATGCTGAAAAGATGATTACTTTCTCTCCTAAATCCTCTCTATTTTGAATAATGTTAAGTACTCGTGTTAATTTTTCATTATTAAAAGTAAGTTCATTACTTCTTTCTTGCATTACTGTTTCATATTGATCATTGGATTTCCGCTTTAATGTTAATAAATATGGGTCCAAACATATTTGTCTTAATCTTATAAATAAACCCATAATGGCAGCTGATTTAACATTATCTCTTTCTAATTGTCCTCTATATAATTCCCATAATTCTTCAACATATTTTGCATATATTTCTCCTTGGTTTCTATTCATAAGAATGGGAATTTCAAAATGATTTTCAACAGGTAAAACAATACCAGCATCATTATAATCAACCTTTCTAAATAAAGAAAAAACTTCTTGTTGTAATTCTATTTTTGCCCAATCTTTCATTACATTAAAACCTTGGACTTTTAAATATTTTAATAATGCGATTAATTCATTTTTATTATTTTTAATCGGTGTTCCTGATAAACCAAATTTATATTTACTGGCTAATGAATATATTGATTTGAAAAATGTTGTTCTCCAATTTGTTAATGTTTGGCATTCATCACATATAACATTTTCCCATACTAAACCATAAATACAAGAAATACCTCGCAATTCTTGTCCTAAATAATGCCTTCTTAAATATTGATTATTATTTTCAGCGATTACATAACGAGAAAAAAACTCTGCTCCATCTTTATAAATATATCTTTGGGAAAAATTTGTTAATTTATTACCTCTCGCTACCATATGATAAGTAGTAAATATAATATCATATTGTTGTAATTCTTTTACCGTAACATCCTTTATTTTATTGAAATTATTATGTAAAATATAATATTTGGGTTTTTCTTCATAGAATTTATTAATTTGATTTATCCATTCATTTATTAAAGTCTTGGAACATATTATTAAACTTGGCGAGTGTTTTTTTAAACCATAAGTAAATGTGTTAAATAAATTTGTAATATCTTTAGGAAAATGCACCATTGAATTTATTAAATCTGTTTTTCGTCTAATATTTGTTTGATGTAAATATTCTAATGTTGTAATGCTTTTTCCTAAACCCATGTCCATAAATAAAACACCTCCGCTTCCTACAGGATTGTGTCTTATAGTTTTCATCCATTCAACTGATGATTGTTGATAATTGTGTAGTGAGTATTGTGGTTTCATTGTGTTGTGTTTAATTGAAATATGTAAATTATAAACTATGTTTCAATCAATTTTAATAAATTATGAGTAAATTATAAGAGTTCTCTATCTTCATCTATAATATCAATTACAATGTCTGTTGTAACAATAACTTCTGTTGGTAATGGATGCATATCAATATCTTCTTCTGGGTCTTCTAAAATAAGTGGGGGAGATTGAGTATAATTATTATTCATATTAATAATACCAGTCATTTCATCAGGTATATTATCAATATTTGCTCGAAAAAATTCATCAGAATCATATTCATTATTATTATTATTATTAATATCTAAATCTGAATCTTCTTCTTCATCTAATTCTGGTTGATATTGTTGATTAGGTGGTCCAAATTCAGGATGAAAATGTTCCGGTAATAATTGATTTATGTCTTCTAAAGGATCTAAATGTTGTAAATCATCCATTTCATGATCTTCATCATTATCGACATTTTCTAATTCTCTTTCTAAATCTCTATCTAAATCTATTTCTTCTCTTCGACCAATTATTTCTCTTTTTACATCTTCATTAATATTAATATTAGTTTGTAATTGATCTAAAATTAATTTATCAATATATTTTTCTAATAAATATCTTGTTAAACCTTGTTGTTTAGATAATACATCCCAATCTAATTCAATATGAAAAATATCTATAAAATCTTCTGCAATATAATCCCATCTTGCAATTTTTGTCCAATCTAATTGATCTTTATATTTTAAAAAAAAATTATAATCTAAAGAATCATCGAATTTCATTTTATCAGATACAATATTGAAATTAATTTTAAAATCATATTTTTCTAAAAATTCTTGATCTTTTATTTGAATACCTGTAATACAATCCCAATCTAATTCTTCAGCAAATTCAACAATAAAATCTTCTTCTAATCTTTGAATCTCTCTTGATACTTGATAAAAATTAATATCTCCCCATTTAATAGGATTGTAATATGGTTTAATCTTATTTTCTCGTAAATATAATAAAAAATTAAAATCATCAGCTATACAAGAATAAATAATTCCTATAACATTAGAATCTAATTCTAAAAATTTATTAAAATAATTATAATAATGTTTGAATTCCAATTCTTCTTTTTCTAGCAGTTGTGGTTCGGGTTCGGGTTGACTCATCTCTTCGAATTTTCTTTTTCTACTCATACTAATATATAATCATTAAAGATTTTAATTAAATCATAATTAAGTCCATATTTATTATCTATTTTTAAAAATCACATTAATTTATATTTTCTTGTTAAATTATTTAACTTTTTACTTTCTTCAATTAGACACAAAACTGTTTTAGAGTTTGCTTCAATTTGAGTTCTACCAGCATCTACTACAGTATGATTTAAAATATTATGTTTTTCACAATATACTAAAATGTCTCCAAAAGCAGATTCATTATCTACTTTTAAGACTATTTTTTTACTACCCGATTTCTCCCAATGATCAAGTAAATTATTTTTATTTTTTAATAATTTTTTATATAATCCAATACTTCCATGTGCACATTGTGAACCAATTTTACCTTTTCCCATTTTTAAATCTCTTCTTACAAAAAATACCATCTTTATGTCTCTTTTCAACATTTTCATTAACTCTTTTTGGTTTTTATTCATCTTCATTTTTAAACAATAATATTATTAAACTTATAATAATATTATTATCAATTTTAATTAAAAATCTGAATATCTTTCGCCGAAATTTTCATGAGAAGATAATCCAGATTCAGCAGTTATAAAATAATATTGCAGATTATTATTAGCAATAACAATCTCTAAAAAGTTATGAAATATTTTAATATGTTTATTATATTCATTATAAAATAAAATATCTTGGATTATTTCCGTCACAAAACACTCTTCTAAATCATCATATTCTTTTAAAAAATTAATTAAATCATATATAATCTTTTTTAATATTGATAATAAATCAGGTCGGAAATTTAAGGGTTCATCTGAATCTACAGAATATATTTGAAATAACATTTTTATTACAATTCGAAAAAATTTAACATCTTTTTCATTCATATCAAAACGAGTAAATAAATTCATATTATTTTTAGTAATATTAAATAAAATAATTGCTATATTACAATTAGATTGATTAAATAGATTAATTTTTTCTTCATTAGATTGATATAAATGTACAAATTTTGTAAAAGCTCTTTGGAATTCTGGTAATAAAAAATCATTGTATTCTTTATATATTTTCAGAAAAATTTTTGTATTTTTCATTGTATACAAATGATCGGGACAAAATAACCATGTTTCTAAATCAGTAACTGGTGCATTTACATTATAAATTCTTTGTACTTTTGTACAATTATTAATAGTAATTTTTCTAACAATTTCTTTATGAAATAATGAAGTTGTTGAAAATTTAATTATTTCGGGAATTTCATTAAATTGTAAAATTTCATCATATAATGATTCTGGTAATCTTTTAAAATAATCCATACTTATTGGATTTTATTAATAAATTTTAATTATAAAATTTCAACAAAATATTTTTTATTTTCAGGATTAAAGAATAAAAATATTTTAAAAATTTTTCTTTTTGAATTTATATCTATTAAACCTTTATGATTATAATGTCTAATTACATAATTATCTTTAAAATTTTTTATTTCATAATCTAAAATCTTATAAATATCTTTGACATAATGATTGTTTTTATAACAACTATATTCAATTGGATATCCCCTTTCAATATAATTTTGTATTTCTACAAAAAATTTAACAAATTTATAAAATTTCTGATATTTTGAATATAATTCCATATCATGTTTATAATCATCTATTATATTAATAAGATCAGTTGGGAAATATATTAAAAGAGGATGATCTTGTTTAGATTGATTATGATTATGAGAAATGAAATTTTTTTTTAATAAATTCTTATGACAAATATCGCAATAAATTAATGACATTTAAATATAAAATAAAAAAATATATTTAATATGTTTTTTTTAAAATTTTATTTATTAATTTTTCTTTTTTTTTATTTTTTTTTTTTAAAAAATAATTTTCTTTTTTTATTTTTTTATTTTCTTTTTTTAATTTTACTATTTCTTTTTTATAATCTTGATTTAGGGAATTTACTTGTCGATAATAAAAAATTGAGAAAAATAATATTTTAACAAATCTATTTATGATATAAAATACTTTTTTATATTTATTTAGACTCATATCTAAATTAATATATTTTTTAATTTTTAGTTAAATTTATCGTCTTAATGGAACAGTAGCAAAACCTCTGTGACCATCACTTCTATGAACAGTTTCATATCCAAACGGAGTTACATCGGTAATATCTAAATCTGATCCTTCTGTTTCATCTTCAAAACTTCCAATCCAATATTCAAATTCTTGTGCTTGCTGATTTCTCATATTTCTTCGTGTGACTTGATTTCCAATTACCATTCCTAAAAGTGAACCACCTACAAAAGATATTCCGGCATATAGTATTATTGCGGTTGTAAAAAGCATTTCTTTATCTGACATTATATAATATATCAATTTTATTTTTATTATAAATTCTTTTATTAAATCTATTTTTAATATAATAACATTTATTAATCAGATGAACACATACCTGTATTGCAACAACAACAAAATAGTATTTTACAAGGTCCTCTATATTTATTTAATTTTTCATGAATAAAATGTACTTGATCTACTCTTAATCTTGCAATTACATCTCCTTCTTTACCAATAAATTTAAATTTCTTTTCACTCATATTTAAACCATATGCAGTAGGCGCTTCAACATGACAAACTCCCAAGACATCATCTCCTGTCATACTATCATAATCTATTAATTCAAATGTAATAGTATGTGCTCCTTCACAATGTGGATTACAATTATTTAATATTAAACCTTCATTAAATACAGCATCATGATCACTATCCCGTAATATTCTGGTTGATTGATGTTGTCCTTTATAACTGACTCGAACATATAAATCTCCTCCAGCTCGATCACATGAAAATGTATCTCCTTTTTTATTTAATTGATCTATAGATCTTACATAAACATGTAAGTAACTATTTAAACATGGCGTACAACATATACAAGATGAAAAAATACAACCCATTTATTTTATTATATATATAAAAATTATTAAAATTTTATATTTAATTGAATTAAATATAAAATTACATTAAAAAATATAAAAATATGCAAGGAACAAGTATATCTAATATCAATTATGATAATGAAGAAAATGCAAAAATTATCGAAGAAGCATTAAAAGAAACCGAAGTTTTAGATATTGAAAAAGAACAAAAACAAGAACCAGTTATGCCTCAACAACAACAACCTTTACAACAACCTTTTCAAAAAGCTCAACCACAATATAATCCTAATCAATCTTCTCCATTTGAACAACAATTTCAACAACAACAATATCAACAACAACAATATCCACAACAACAATATCAGCAACAACCTCAATATCAACGACCTACAATACAACAACCACAAATTGAAGAAAAAAAAGATATTTTTTCATCAAATATTTTTAATAATTTAAAACATACTTTAATTTTATTAATTCTTTTATTTTTATTAAATAATCAAGCTTTTAAAAATATTATTAATCAATTACCATTTACTATGGATGAAGAAGGTGATCCAAATATTTTTTTAACAATGGTTTTATGTTTAATTATTTCCTTTTCTTATTGTGTATATTTACAAATTTTTAATTAAGTCCATAATAGATTATTATTTTTAAAAAATTAAATATCATTTTGTCGCTTTATTTTTTCATAAGTTACAATTTTCATATATTTTTCTGCATTTGATAAATAATATGTTTTTATTTCATGATTTTTAAAATGTACTTTTCTTTTCATCATATTTTTTTTTGATTTTCTTGGAATCTTTGCTCGCTTTTTTAGAATAGATCTTTGAATAGTCATCTTTAATAACTATTCAAAATCAATTTTATTAATATAATTAACTTTTTTTTTAATATGCATATTCAGCATACCATTCATCTTGATGTTCTTTATAATATTTACGACTAGCAATTCGTTTTGAATTACATTTCATATAATCTGTCTTAGCTTGTGGTGACATTTGTGCAATTCTTTTTTCTTCAGTCATTGAAATCATTGTTAAAAAGTTTCCCATTTTAGTAGTTTAATTCTATAGAATAATCAATTTTATTTATTTTTAATAAGCAGGTGAAGAACAGATTGCAATTTCTTCTGATTTTTTTTCTCTTCTTAATTTCATTAAATATAAAACTTGATATCTTTTTTTAGAACCATTCCAATATTGCTTATTATGTTCTTTTAAATATTTTTTGATATCTTCTACGCTATGATCCATCAATTCACCAAAATCCTTTAAATTAACTTCATAAAGATACTCATCTTGATTACTCATTTCCATTAATTTTTCGTGAATTTTTTTTCTAATAGTTCTTTTACAAGAATAATCTGTTGTTGTATTTAATAATTTAGTGATTGCTGTACTCATTTTGTATGATTTTTATACTTTATCAATTTTATTTATTAAAAAAATGCAGGTTCTTCGTGTATCTCGCGATAATAATACCTCTTTATCCAATATAAAGTTGGTATAAAAAATATTATATAACCCAATACGGAAAACATTATACCAATGATTATCATTAAAAATCTTGTTTCTAAAATTTGACCTTTATCAAATGATTTTATCATTAATATAATTTCAATAATATTATCAACATCAAAAAATTCTGAAAAAACTAATAATAAAATATTATTCCAAGTAAATGACCAATTATGAACAAATAAAAGCAACTCTTTGAATGGAGAAATCCATTCCGAAAAAGTTAACCAAACAACAGAAACTGCAATAGTAATTATTTTATTCAATATTTTATATTTAGTTAATTTATTACGAAAATTATAAATAATATTAAATTTTGGTTTATCTTTATTATGTTTAGAAATTAAAATTAAATATTTAGTTGTAAAAAAAGAAAAATCTACATTTTTAATACAACATAATAAATTTTCAGCTATCCATTTTAAACCTTTTAAAATAAGTTCGAAAGGTTTACTTAATAAGAACTGTATTTCAGTACTAAAATAATAATAACGAATAAATTTTTCTAAAGCCATAAATATTCCACTTATAACAATAGAAATAATAATTTGAATTCTAGTATCATTATGTAAAAATTTTGAAATTAATATAATAAAAAAATTTGTAAATCCAAATATATCTCTAAAACCCAAACCATTTAAAACAACAACTCCAAATAAAGCTATTACTACATATAAAGGGTCAATGTCTTTTTTAAATAATTGAATTACATTGCTTTCAAATCTATTTAATTTTGCATGTGTTACTTCATCAAATTGATTTAATAACATTATTGTAATATAAAAAATAAAAACTGAAATTAAATATGTATATTTAATAATTTTTTTCGCTGATGACATCTCTAATTAATTTATACTATCAGTTTTAATAATAATAATTAAGTCCATTATTATTATTAGTTTTTAAAAATTATACTTTTTTATATATTTTTGTCTAAGATTTTCTTCTATATATATATATTGTAGTTCATAATTATCTTCATATCCTAATTTAAATAATTCTTTTCTTATAATCCATCTTTGTTTATTTATAATAGAAAAATGTTGAATTATTTTATTATTTGAATTATTATTACCCATGTTTTCATATTTTTCTCATAATTATATAATTGATCAATTTTATAATTATTTTTTATATTCTTCATAAGTTTCTAATAAATTATTTTTTTTCAAAGCATTATATGCTGCATTTTGTTCTCCTTCTTTTTTTGTATAACCATATCCTTTACAGATGAATTTTTTACTTTTATTTTTATAATTATGATTATAATTAACTTGTATTTCATATATATTTACTATAAATGTTCTTTTTGTTGGAGGTCCTAATTCAGTAGAAATATCATATTTTGGTTCAGGTCTTCCACTTTTTTGATAATAATGTTTAATACGATCTTTATAATTATTATTTAAATGTAAAATTTCTGAAAAATTAACATATTTTTCAATAATATTAATTAAAAATTCTTTTGTAATTGCAAAACCTAAATCTAAATTCATAGCACATATAAAACTTTCAAAAGAATCTTCTAAAATTCTTTCATAATCTCTACCATGTATTTTTTCCATATGATTACTTAATAGTAAAAATTTTTGAAAATTTAATTGGCGAGCAAATACTGCTAAAAATCCTCTCGCAACAATTTTTGTTTTCAAACTTGTTGTTAATACACCTTCATCTAATTCTGGAAATCTTAAAAATAAATATTCACAAATTACATGACTAATAATTGAATCTCCACAAAATTCAAATCTTTCATTTGATTTATCTTGAAAATCTACTACATTTGGTTTTAATTTAATAATATTTTTTAAAAAATCATAATTTAAATCTTTAGAATATGATTTATGTACAAACGCTTTTTGATATAAATCTAAATTGTTTATTTTTACATTTATATCTACATGTTTAAAAAAATTTTCAACATCTTCTTTTTTAATATATACATTGTTAATATTAAGTTCTTCCATTATTGCGTATTTATTAGTTATAATAATATAAAAAATCAATTTTAAAATGTTTTTCTGCATAAAGGACAATTTTTATTTATATCTACCCATCTTTGTATACAATATATATGAAATCTATGTTTACAAGGCAATTCTATTTCAATATCATCATCTATTAATTTTTCTAAACAAATACTACAATCTTTGGATTCTGGTATATTTAAATCAATTGGTTTTTCACATTCCATACAATTTTCCATAATATCATATTTATTATCAGAATCTGTATTTAATATCATATAACATTTTAAATGATATTGATGATCACAATTCAATACTACTTTTGGATCTGCTACTGTTTTTTTACATAAAATACATTTACCATTTTTATTTTTATTTTCTTTTAATTCTGCTAAATTATCTCTGGATCGCAATCGTGATGATACTCGTGATGATATTAAATTAAATAAATTAATTTCTGGACCAGAAACACCCAATGATATATTTTGATTATCAGTAACACCTAAAGATACAGCAGATGGAATTCTAAAACTTCTTCGTAAAAGAGGTGGTAAAGCTGGTAAATCTAATAAACGGTGTCTACTTAAATTTAAATTTGGATTCATATCAGGATCTAAATCTACGCGACTATAACTTATATCAACAGAAACATTGGGATTTGAATTACTTATTTCAACAGAAATATTGGGATTTGAACTCGAAACAGAAGTAGTATTTAAATCTTGTAAATTTGATGTTGAACTAATATCTAAATTTGGATTTAAATTTGATGTTGAACTAATATCTAAATTTGGATTTAAATTAGATGAAGTAATTTCTATACTAGAAGTTAAATCAGAAGTTGAACTAATATTTAAATTTGGATATTCTAAACTACGAGTTAATCTTCGAGGACGACGAGGAATTATGGGAAGACGAGGCAATGGTCTTAATGAAGATCTTAGACGAGGTCTTCCTGACATTCCATAATTTACACCATTAAATTCATTTGCATGATAAACACAATAATCAGAACCATTTGTTTTTCTTCTTCGACAAAAGCTATTAGCAGATAATACATAATTACAACGAGTAGTTTCTAATTCCAATCTTAAGTTTCTTCTTGTTTCCAATACTCTATCTAAATTTTCGGAATTACTGATAATCATTTGATTTATTGGATTTGTTGGATCTAATTGATTGAGAAGTCTACTTTGCCTAGTCATTCTAAAAGTTCTATTTAAATTTTCTAACATTTCATTCGTTCGAGAAATTATTTCTTCATTTTCATCAACAATTGGCTCAGGATTTTTTTGATCATTATTATTATTATTTTCATTTGGATCTTGGGACATTTTTAATAATTAAAATATTTAATTATTAAAGATAATAAATTTTATTTATTTTTTATTTGTATAATTATTTTTATAATCACCTTCATTAAATATACCAGTTTTTTCTGGTTGATATTTAATTAATGAGTCTTCTCCACGAAGATCCCAAGAACTATTGCGTTTAATACCAGAACTTTGATACATATATCTTTTTGGTCGTCCAAAACCTTCATTAACTAATTTTTGTTCTTTATTTGATAATTCATCAGATTTTTGTTCTTTTTTTGGGATTTTTAAATCAGCATCCGGGATTTCTTGATATTTTTTATATAATTTTTGTAATAATAATGCTAATAAACATACTGAAATTATAACACAAATTGGTGGTGTTTTTTTTAAAAATTTAAACATTTTATTTTTATTATATTATTATTCAATATTTAATTTTTATTCAAATATAAATTTTTATATATAATTTTTAAATCAGTTGTTGAAAAATCATTAATATCTAATTTTAATTTTTTTATTAATTTTTTTTTATCAAAAATATTAAATTTAAAATGTTCATTAATATTATTAACAAATGTATCTATATCAAAAGAACTATAGAAGAAAACATTATTAATAAATGATAATCGTTGTTCATCTGGTCCTAATGATAAATTTTTAATTTTTTGAAAATCTTTATAATATTGTTCAAAAGAATTATTTTTATTCATATTTTTTAAACCAAATTCTTTAAAAACAATATCTAAAATTGAATTATTAATTTTTGGTTCTGGTATTTCAACATTTGTCCCCCATACTTCATTATGAATATTAATTGTATTAAATTTTTTATTTTTCCAAATATCATTATATTTTTTATAATTATCTTTTTCATTTAATAAATGTTCAATTTTATAAATTTGTTTACCATTATGAATAAATTCATTGGTTTTATTTTTTATATTTCTTCCATTTAAATAAGTTCCCATAATTATACCTCCATATTTTAAATTTTCTTTAAGATTTTTCATAAATCCTTCTAATTTTTTTTGTTTAGAATTCCATGGTTTATTTTTATCTTCATAATCTCCAAACATATAATGAATTGAAAACATTATAGCAATTGTATCAAAACCTTTAAATTCTTTTGGTAAATTTTTAAAATATTCATTTAATTTATCATTTTCTTCATCATTTAAACCACAAGTTTTTAATGGTTTACTAACATCTCCTAATACAATTGTTATTTTCATATCCTTCTTTTTATAATAATAATCCTTTTTTACAAAACCAGCACAAGTTAATCTTTCTCTAAAACCATTCTTTTCATATAATTCATTTGATGAAGTATCAATGGCTAAAATATTTTTATATCCAAGTTTTTGCCATTTAAATAAATCTCCTCCTTTACCACAAGCTAATTCTAAATGATAATTTGTATCAGTTATTTCTGATGCTTTTTTTAATACTTCTCTTTTTACATAATTATGAAATTTTCTCCAATTTTTTCTTTTTACTGTATCTTCTGTTTGATCATATAAAGCACCAATATTTTCTAATTTTAAATTTTTTAATTCTTGAATATCATCTAAACTAACATAACTAATAATAGCATTTAATATACTTTCAATTGTTTTATAAGCATTTGGATTTTGTTTATCATTAGTTCTAAGTCTAATTGCTTCCCATCTATTTCGTTCAAAATTAAATTCATATTCTACAATATCATCTTTATTTTCTATTCTATTAATATCTGAATTAGCATTCGCATAATTATCTAAACCTAAATAAAATGTTTCCTTTTTATTTTTTGGATTAATTTCAATCTTTCCTATATTTAATTTTGATTCTTTTACACGACATAAAAAATTATAATTTGTTGTTTGCCATAATCCATAATTTATATTTGGATCGTTCCACCAAGGTTTACCCCATGGTCCTTTATTATTATAATGGAAATATGTAAATTTATCTTTATGTATATATCCTGTTCTTACATCAATTGATAATTTTTCTTTCCATTTAAAAGTTGGTTTTTCTATACTATCTAAACTGTCGGTATATTCTTGATGTACTGGTGTAAATATTAAACCATCTAAATTATAATTGAATTTATCTTGGTTTTCCCATATATCTTTTGCATAATGATAAATATCAAAATAAAATTTCTTCATTTTTAATTTCATTTCAATATTAAGATTTTTTAGATATTTTCTTATCATATTTTCTAAATATCCCAATCGTTTTTTTAAATCATGATGTCTTACATCAGCATAATCATTTGGTCTTTTTGGTGTTCCATAAAATAATATATCAAATGCTAAAAATTCATTTGAATGATATAAATATTCTCCATCAATAATTGTTTCATGAACACCAGTTTTATTATCCCATTCCATATATATCTCTTTTGTTTTTGGATTTCTTAAATATATTTTATCTTTCATAAATATTAAAAACATTCTTTCTCCATCAGCTTTATCTGTTACTGAATATTCTTCTCTTTTTAACATTACTAAATCTTTTTGTTCTAATGTTTGGGGATTCATTGGTTTAATGGAAAAAATATAATCTTTTGTATCATAATATAATCCCATTATTGTTTTAAGATGTTTCTGAAAACTTTTTTTCATTTCTTTAATATCATCTAAATTAGTCATTTCCATTTCAACTATATATTCAATATCTGTTTTTGATTTTTGTTTATATTGTGCTGGTGTTAAACTTTTTACTATTGTTAAATCAATTTTCCAGTATTTATCTAATTGAAATGTATAACGATTTTTAAATCTTATTAATTTATATGGTTTATTTGATGAATGTATTTTTGTTATATTATCTTCATTTTGTGAAATATAATTATTTAAATTAGTTTCAATATTATATGATAATCTAATATGATCTCTTGTATATTGTTTTTGTTTATCTTTTAACATATATTCTACGGGTTGTTTATATGTTTTATTTTTTGTTGCATCAAAATCTAATATATTAAAATTTTCATCATAATCACTATAAATATTCTCATATGTTACTTTTTTCATAAATTTTTTTTTTCTATCTTTATTATTATCTTTGAAAAATTCTTCAATTGTTTTTGGATTATATATTGAATCAATTATTATTTCATTTTTCATTATTAAATTGGAATTTTTATAATGATTGTAAATTTTCATGAAATTTTCTTTTGTTAAATTCTTTTTTTCTCCAATTTCATTAAATCTAAATTCATATTCATGAAATGTTTTATCTTCTTTTAAATTTTGTTTTGTTGGTAATATTTTATCTATTTTTGATTCAAAAAAACTGTACATTATTAATATATATATAAATAATATATTTTAAATGAAAATACGAAATTATTAAGTTTATATTGTAAAGTTAATAATTATATCAAAATCAATTTTAATAAAAATGATTATAAATCACCCATTAAATTACGAACAGCTTCCTTTAATTTTAAATTACTACTAGTTAATTTTTCATTCTCTGAACATGCTAATTCATATTTTTTAAATAAATTTTCAAATGATTCATTTAATTTTTCATTTTCATCTTTTTGCCCTTTAGTTTTTTCTTCTAATGATTCAATTGTTTGATTCATTTGTTCTTCATTATTTCTTAATTTATCTACCATTTCATTAATCATTTTATACATTTCATTGGTATTTTCAATTTCTTGTTGCGGTACTTCTACTATTTCTGGTTTCTCTTCTTCGACTGCAGGCACCATCATTTCTTCCCTTGGTTCTTCTACTTTCATTAATTCTTTTTCTTCTTCCATTTCATCATCTTCATCAATAATTGTTGGTGCATCTGGTAATGATTCGAGATCAGAATCTGACATATTTATATTTTCTCCTCGTAATTCTTGTAATTTATTTACAATCATTTCTCTTGCTAATACTTTCTCTGTCTTTTTAAATTTTCTTAATCCTAATTTTTTTCCCATTAAATTAATATCTTTGATCTTTTTTAATTCTTCTACTTGTTTAAGACATTCTAAAATTTCATTTTGTGTAAATTCAATCATTGCAGCCATTTTTATTTATTTTTTTATTTTAATCAATTTTATAATAAAATATAAAATATTGGAGAATCTTTTAATTTTATTATCTCTTTTATTGGATAATTATATTTTTCTTTATTTGCTAATACTATATCCAAATCTTTAATAATTTCATTATTTGGATGTAATAAATTAAATTTGAAATAAACTTTTTTATTTATATTTTCTTTATTTTTTTTATATAAATCAATAAAATCTAAAAAATATACTTGAATTTTTTCTTTTTGATAATCATAGAAATTTTCTTCTTCATCCCATAATAATATCTCTTTTACCTTTTTTTCATAATTTATTCCTGAAAAATGATAATTCCAAATGATATTTTCACAATCTTTTCCAATTATATTCATTCTGTTTTATTATATTATATAAATATTAAGTTTAATAATATAATTAAATAAATTTTAATTAAATTATCTTACAACAATTTGAAGTTCTTCATTATCTCTTTGATCAACAATTTCTGAAGATTCTGTAATATGTCTATAATAATGTTTTGCTAACATATGTTTGAATATTTTTTGAAATAACATACTAACTAATACTAAACTTAAATATGGAAATACTATTGATAAAAAGAATATACAAAAACATAATGCTAAAAATGTAGCTTTCATTCCTATACCTGCATAATTATCAAAATATGTATGTAATCGATATTTAAAAAATATATATAAATCATGAATTAAAATAAACATAAATAATGGTATTACAACTAATGAAAAACTTATTAATATTTGTTCATTTCCACTTGATAAACTTAAATGTAAACTTGAAGCTATACTTCCATTTGGATCATATTTCATTATTAATAAATATATTCCAATAAATTCTCCTAATATTATAGAAAATATAAAAAAATAATGTTGCGATAAAGTTTTACATATTCTTATCCAACATGATAATACATTAGAAATACTATTTGCCATTTCATATTCATATAAACATTCTTGACATCTTGTATAATTTAATGAATGAATATCTTGTGATCTCCATTCTTGAAGACATCGTCTATGAACAAATTCTGCTGTACCTGAACAACGACATGGTACAAATAAATCATCTTGAAATTCATCATCTAAACAAAATCGACAAGTGGGTTTTTCTTCTTTAGAATCACTGGAAACTTCTTCGCCTTCCATAATAATTTCTAATGACATTGTATTATATATTATTAGTAAATTTTATTTAATTTATAATTTAAGTCCATTATGTTTATTCATTTTTAAAAATTTAAATTTACTTCTTTAAAATATCTATTAATTGTTGTTTCTTTAATTTAGAATATCCTTTAATTCCTCTTGATTTACATAATTTTTTTAATTCAACTACTTTCATTTTCTTATAATTAATAACCGGTGGTGGTAAATCAATTATCTCTTCGATAATTTCATTACTTTTTTCTTCTTCGGATAAATTTAAATCATCTAATAAATTTGTTAAACCATCTAATTCATCTGGAACTACAATATTTTCTTGTAATTGTTCATTAATTGGTTTTTGAAAATTATTATTTTTAATGAATAAATTAAATCGAATTCGATAATTTATATCATCTTCTGATGTAAACATTTTTTTATTCGTTTTCTTTTCTGTTAAAACATAATATTTATCTTCATATTTATATAACAATAATGTAACTTTATATAATTCAAATTCATCATTTGTTGAATATAAATTATATTTATTATTTTCTAATATTAATAAATTGATATTTAAATAATCACATAAAAATTTAATTATAATTTCATTATCTTCTTCTTGATTAATTAATAATTCTCTTAATACTTTTTTTTTACATATTTTTCTCTTTTTAAAATTAAATTTATTAAAGAAATTAATACTATCATTTTCTCTCATCATCTTTTTAAATAATTCATTTTTCCCATTTACCATTCGATAATCAATAATATCTAATATACATTTTGTTAATGATTCATTCTCATTACTTAAATTATATTTTTCAATCTCAAAATATTTATTTATAAATTTTGAAAATTTTTTAAAATTATTTGGACTATTTTTTATTACATTTACTCGTTTTTTTCCTAGATTTTTAATCTCAATTGTATAAGTTTTTTCTTTATTATTATTATCATTTAAAAAATCTGGATTATGTAAAAATGTTTCATCATTAAAATATAATACATTGTGGATTCTTTTAAAATAATGATTATTTTCTTCACTATGATTTTCTAATTGACTTAATAATGTTTGATAATTCATTTTATTAAAGTTTAATATTAAATTTTAATAAAATTATTATTAGTTTTGTCTTATATATAATAAAATAATCAATTTTATTAAATTAATAAAGTTAATTCCGCTTCATCATTATCTTTATAATTATATTTCTTTTTCTTTTCTGTTTTTTCTTTAAGTTCTTGTAAACTTGTAACCCATTCTTCATACTCTTCATCGCAATTCATACATAATTTATATTCTTCAAAACATGAAGTACAAATTTTTTTGGAACAATTCCCACATGTTTTAAAAGATTTATGAAATGTAGCACAATAATCACAATTTTCTACTTTATTTCCATATGAATCTTTTTGCATCAATTTCTTAAAAAAAGTCATTTTGTTTATCATAAAATATAATAATAAATTTTATTATTTTTTATAGTAAAGTAATTTTATTTTAAGTCCATTATTCATTGTTATTTTTAAAAAATAAATTTATTCAAACAAATCTTCTTCATCAAGATCAAAAAAATCATTTTCATTTTC
>Ga0315334_10000877_pt1 | contig 18451 bp, 17 predicted proteins | sample M150034915metaG_FD_205555 | JGI IMG/M metagenome (GOLD analysis project Ga0315334, IMG submission 205555) | Ammonia-oxidizing marine archaeal communities from Monterey Bay, California, United States - M1 500m 34915 | ecosystem: Environmental > Aquatic > Marine > Intertidal zone | place: USA... | reverse complement strand
AGCATTATGATTTTCTTATTATTTCTTAATGACTCAAAAATCTCTTTGATATTATCCACGGCATTAGGACTTTCAATTTTTGGAACAATAATGATATCTTTTGGTAATTTTTCAAGAAATGGTTCTAGATCTTTTTTTCCTTCAACATTTGATACTGCAAAATATCTAATCTGAGGATTTGATTCTAAAATTGGTATCATTTCATCTAAAGAATATTTGTTGTTTGGTGGCTTTATTCTACCTTGAGGTAAATCTAAAAAGAATTTGTAATTTTTCTCATCAGATAACTTCTTCTCTAGTTCATCAAGACTGTTACACCAAGCCAAATTGATCCTTAAAACTACATCATCTGGTAACTTGAAATTATAGTGGCTTTTGACATTTTGTGAAACTAGTAGCATATTTTCCAGATTAAAGATGATTTTATAAAAGATACTACTGCAAGATTTTTTATTATATTTTCTATGATTGTTATTTTTCAGACATGTTAACTAGCCAAAAGCATTGTATGGTATATTTTATAGGCAAACGTCATAATTCATAACTAAAATGAATTCAAAAAAGAATCAAGATAAAGAATTTCTTTTCACTTCAAAGGCTAATGTCCTTTACTCACTTAAGGATCGAATAAAGAAATCAAAAATTGAAAAATTATATTATTTTACTGTTGAAGACTGGAAAATAAACAGAGGGAAACACTTGAATAATATTCGAAATACTTTCTCCTCTAACATAATAGTTAGAAGTTCATCTTTTGGTGAAGACAGTGTTGATAAATCCGAAGCTGGGAAATTTCTTTCTGTACTAAATGTTAATCCAAAATCAAATACAGAATTATCACGTGCTATTCAACGTGTTATAAATTCGTATAATTCACATTCTGTATTAGATTCAAAGAATCAAGTACTAATACAGAATCAAACAAAGAATGTAATTTTAAGTGGAGTATTATTTACGAAAACACTTGAATCTGACTCACCGTATTACGTGATTAATTTTGAGACTAGTGGTTCAACTGATTCCGTAACTAAAGGCAAAGTATCTAACACAATCAAAATTTTTAATAATACAAAACAAAATCAAATTCCATCAAAATGGAAGAAACTTATATCTGCAGTAAAGGAAATTGAACGCTTAACTGGAAATGATTCTTTAGATATAGAGTTTGCAATAACACCAATTGATGTAATAATATTTCAAATTAGGCCTTTGACCACAGTAAGAAAAAATCTTTCTAAAGATGTTATTAAATTTGTTGGAAATAAAATTAATAAAAATGAGGAATTGTATTTGCAATTAAAAAAGCGTCATTCAAAAATTCATAATGAAATTATTTTTTCAAATATGGTTGATTGGAATCCTGCTGAAATTATAGGAAATAATCCTAGAGTTTTTGATTATTCATTATACGATTTTTTAATAATGAAAGAAAGTTGGATTAAAGGTAGAAATCTCTTAGGTTACACAGAGATTAAAGACCACGACCTTATGGAATCTTTTTCTGGACATCCATATGTCAATGTCTTAACTAGTTTTAACTCATTTTTCCCATCGGAAATGAAGAATTCTATGAGAAAAAAACTAATCAAATATTATATTTCGAAATTAGAAAAGAATCCCCATCTGCATGATAAGGTTGAATTTGAGATATTGTTCACATGTTATGATTTTTCATTAGATAATAGAATGAAGGATCTAAAAAAATTTGGATTTACATCGATAGAAATAAAGACCATTAAAGATATTCTAAAAAAATTCACAAATAATTTAATTCAGAAAACACCAGAAATCATAAAAAATACCGAATCATCACTAAGAATTTTAAATGAAAAAAGATTAGATAATCAGAACTCTAATCACGATTATAAAACACAATTAATTTCGGCAGAAATTTTGTTAAAAGATTGTAAAAAGTATGGAGCCATAAATTTCTCCGCTATTGCCAGATTAGCATTTGTTTCAAATATTTTACTAAGGGGATTGTATGAAAATCACAATATCAAAAGAACTGATATTGAAAATTTCATGAAATCAATACCATCTCCAGTTACTGAATTTCAAAATGATTTAAACGATTTAAAACTAAACAAAGTTAGCAGAAATGAATTTCTAAGAAAATATGGTCATTTGAGATCTGGTACATACGATCTAACAGTTCAGCGTTATGATAAAATTCCTAAATTCTTAGAGTATATGATTGAATTAAAACCTCCAAAATCTATTAAAAATAAACAATCAATTAGTGAGAAACAGGTTAACAAGATAATTTCTCAGCATAATCTACGGTTTAATGAAATGACATTTCTTGATTATACAAAAAATACTATCAGTTTAAGGGAGAAGGTAAAATTTGAATTCACAAAAAGCTTGAGTGACGCAATTGAATTAATTCTGAGTGCAGGAAAAGCTTTGGGATTCACACCAAATGAATTATCAAATTTAGAAATTAATGATTTCTTTAAATATAAAATTATGAACAAAAATCAACTAAAGAAATTTTGGAAGAAAAAAATTAGTTACCAAATGAGCCAGTACAAGAAAAATACTAGGGTTGAATTACCGCCACTGATTACCTCAAAAAATGATTTTTCTGTAATTGAATACCATACAACTAGTCCAAATTATATAACTAGCAAAAAAGTTACGGATGTCACACTTCTATTAGATAGTATAGATACATCTGTAGAGATAGATTCTAAATTGATATTGATAGAAAATGCTGATCCTGGATTTGATTGGATCTTCTCAAAGAATCCAGCTGGATTAATAACAAAATATGGTGGTATTGCTTCCCATATGGCAATTAGATGTGCGGAATTAGGCCTACCTGCAGCAATTGGTTGTGGCGAATTACTATTTGATAAATTAAGGATCAGTACTAAGGTTACACTTGATTGTAAGAATAACGATATACTCATTCTAGATTATAAACAAAAAAACTCGTTTTCTGAAGAAAGAAAGATCCTCAAATCTTTAGGATACATAAAATAGAATATAATAAAAACAAATGTTTCGTAAAAAGTATGAATTTGAAAAAAATAGGTATTTCTTTACGTGTAGAAAAAATAGAGAAATTTAATGAAAAACGTGATGCAATAAGCCATGATTGGGTTAAATTTTTCGAAAGATTAGATTATATGCCAATTTTAATACCAAACAATCTAAAAGATACCAAGGGATATCTTTCAAGCTTAAATTTAGATGGTATTGTTCTTTCAGGCGGTGATAATATTGGAGATTTCCCTGAACGAGATAAAACAGAAAATATTATTTTGACATATGCCATAAAGAATTCTATTCCTGTTTTGGGTGTATGCAGAGGGATGCAGATAATTAATCATTTTTTCAAAGGTGGAATTAGTAAAGATCAAAGTTCCAACCATGTGGGAAATTATCACAATATTTCTATATTGGATAAAAAATTGACAAAGATTTTAGATAATTCAACCATTAAAGTAAATTCTTTTCATAATAATTTAATCAAAAAAAATGATATTAGTAAGGAATTAACAGTATTTGCGCAATACGAAACAGATAATTCAGTCGAGGGGTACTTTCATAAAAAATTTCCAATAATGGGAGTGATGTGGCATCCTGAAAGAGATTTTGTTGACATTAATCAACAGAAATTGATTGATACTTTTTATAGAAAAAAAATCTGGTAAGATAATTGAAATCTATTATTTTAGCAGCAGGTGAAGGAAAAAGACTCAGACCATTAACTTCCAGTCTACCAAAATCAATGATAGATATTTTCGGGATACCGCTTTTACAACGGCAGATTAACACTATGAAAGAGTGTGGGATTAAAGATATTATCGTAATAACTGGTTATAAATCAGAATTAATTAACATACCAGGAGTAACTTATAGAACAAACCAAAATTATGATACCACAAATATGGTTGAGACATTGTTTTGTGCAAAAGATGATCTTGAAGATGATACTATTATTTCATACGCTGACATACTTTTTGAAAAAAAAGTTCTAAAAAATCTGATGAAGTCAAATCATGATATGTCGATTGTTATTGATTTAAATTGGAAAGAATATTGGGACAAAAGATTTGATAATCCACTGGATGATGCAGAAACACTCAAAATTAATTCTGAAGGAAATATTGTTGAAATAGGGCAGAAACCAAAAAATATTGAGGAAATAAATGGCCAGTATATAGGATTGATGAAATTTAATTCAGATGGATTAAAAGTTATGAAAAATTTTTATGAAAAATGTAAATCAGAATCTAGGAATGGTACTAATCCACTTAACCCAAAAATTGTATTTGAAAAATCATACATGACTGATCTTTTACAAGGTCTAATTAACAACTCAAATGAACTAAAACCAGTATTTACCAATGGTCATTGGATAGAAATTGATTCTATGCAAGATTACGAATTAATTCACAAAATGTTCAATGAGAATAAATTAACTGATATAATAAATTTGGATAATTAGATGAAACACAATATCATTTTAGTTATTTTAGATGGATCAAGATTCGATAGAATTGGAATTTCAAAAGAATTTTCAGATCTAATTCCAGAAGGTACATTTTTGACTAATGTGATTACCGCCATACCTTACACATTTGGCTCGTTAAATGTTATCCTAACTGGTAAATACGGAAAGGAAAATGGTGTTAATGGCTACTATAAAATGCTGAAGTTGAAGGATTCGATAAATTTTCTTCCAGAAATATTGCAAAACAATGGATATTTTACTTCACGTGGACTTATCAGTAACAAAATCTTATCTCCACGGGGATTTGATTTACGAAAAGAGTTTAACGAATATGAAGAAAACCTTCTGGAGAAACATCCCCAGTTAATTAGAGAGACAATAACAAATTCAGGAGACAAACCTTTTTTTCTACTTTTACAATATACTGGAATACATACTGCCACAGTTACTGAAGTGTTAAAAAAACATGATTGGGACGATTCAGCATTCTATGACAAAAAAGTTGATAATATGAAAACATATGATGAAGCCTTTTTACAAGCAGGTATTTATGCTAAAAAAATTAAAACCACAATTGATGAATTAGGCATAAATGATAATACAATTCTGATCTTTTTCACTGATCATGGAACTGGGGTTGGTGAAAGATTTGGTGAGAGAAATTATGGTTCATTTACATATGAAGAAACTATTAGAACGTTTTATCATTTCATTGGACCAAAAATTAGAAAAAATTCTTCTTCAGATAAATTACTGTCAACTATCGATATAATGCCCACAATTCTTGAATTTTGTGGAATTGAACACACTGAAAACCTCCCAGGTGAAAGTTTCCTTGAATTTCTAATCGATAGTTCTAAAGAACTTAAAGAAAAAGAATTTACTTTTTCTGAGACAGGTGCATTGCATGGACCATATCCATCTCCCCAACAATCTAATGTTTTTTGTATAAAAACACCAAAAAATAAGTTGATTTATCTTAAGGATGCAGATCAATGGTTATTCTACAATCTTATTTCAGATCCTACTGAAACAAAAAATATCTACGATGAAAATTCTGAATTACAAAAGAGTCTTAAGAATAAATTACTTGAGTGGATCAATAGTTAATGCATTTCAAAATTGCAATGTGTTTTAATACTGGGTGAATAATATAGTACGTTTCTCCTTTGGTGACATCCTGAATAATTGATTTTTCCATATTTTTTTCACATTTCATCATTTCAAGTAGTGTTTCTGAACGAATGTGGGGATCAAATACTTCATCCAAATATGCATGATTTGGTTTTGAAAATGTTTTTTGTAATACTATGTTTCCCGTATCAATTCCTTCATTCATAACAAAACATGTGACTCCAACTTCATCTCCATTCAAAATACTATAGTAAAAGCATGTACTACCACGATATTTAGGAACAATACCTGGATGCAAGTGAATGAATTTAGTTTGCAAACTTAGAATTTCATTTTTTAATATGCCACCACCTGAAAAAATCCAATAGTTGCAATCCAACTTCTTTATATGTTCTATTAAGCGAACATCATTGATATTTACAAAAGAAAATTCCTTAAAATCAATTTTATTTTTAATCAGTGTGTCCTTTACTGATTCTGATATATCAAAATCAGATTCTAATGAAATTTTAATTACATCTTCATTGTATTGTTTTTCATCTCTGCTATCATTCATAAAAATTACATATTCAAACATAATATTTTGTTTAATACACTTTTGAATGTAAGCCTTAGAACGACAGTCAGGAGTTAGAATTATTCCTATTGACACGTTATAACCCCATTTGTAATTTTTTTACAATCTCCAATTCTTTTTTTATGAGAAAACTAATCATACCAATATTATTATCATCAATATCATTGTTAAATACAGAACAAATAATATCATTCAGTTTTAATGAACAGTTTAAGAATTTTAAATTTTTATCAAGTTCAAATTTTTCTAGACATATAATTGATAATAGAATATAATTTTTCAATGATTTTTTTTCTGATATATTTTTCTCCAACATTATATCATATTCATCAAAGATTTTTTTGTTTATTTCAAATTTTTTTATTATTCTATTTAGCGTATTAATATTACCAGTAAATCCATTCTGAATAATTCTAATTAATTCAAACTCTGTTACGAATATTTTCAAATAGTTTGGTTCATTTAGTTTTTTTTTATTGATTAACTCAAAAATTTTTGGTATTTCAGATTCCGTAGTTTTAATTTGGTCTAAAATATCAGTTCTAGATTTTTTGTAGGCATTCAAAAACTCTTTTCCATGAAAAGGCGTGAATTGATATTTTTCAATATTCTCAAACAAATTTTTTTTAGTATATTTATAATCCAATTTTAATACAAAACATATCCTAGATTATATAACATAAATCTTAATTCTTATAGATAATTATAGATAACCAAGTTTCTTTAGCTCTTCAATAACTTCTGGATCCTCATCAGATTCTGTTTTGCTGAGATTCTGATTTGCCTCAAATTTGGAAATTAATGTTTCAAATTCAGAAATAATACTAGAGTTTGTTTCTGCAATGTTTGTATTTTCTAATGGATCAATTTTCAGGTTATACAGATGAACGTTTTCATTTTTATCTGAAGCAGCTCTAAAATATTTAAAATTGCTATCTCTTATACCTACCATATCTGTAGGATGTGGTTTTTCATATGGTATTGTGTGTAAATAGATTGATTTTTTTTCATATTTTTTTCCTGCAATTATTTTCAATAAATTTTCACCATCATTCTTTAATTTATTTTCAATATCAACCAAATCACAGATTGTTGGAAAGATATCTACCTGACTAATATTTTCTGAAAATATTTCTGATGGAATAGTATTACCAACTAAAAGTAATGGAACATGCAATGATTCATCATATAATGAATGTATAAAGTATGATTCTCGTGATCTATTTTGATAATTTGATAGTTTTTTTCTATTCTCTTTAATTTTTTTATTGGAAATTATTTTTCGTGATTTGTATAAGAATTTTCCACCTAATTGATGTATACTAGTTGGCAAAACTCTCTTCCCAATTTTTTTAGTTATTTCAAATTTTGGTTCAAAATCTGTATTTTTTATATTTTCATAAGGTATTCTGTCACCGTGATCTGCAGTTAAGACTAAGATAGTATTAGACAAATCAAGTACATCAAAAATTTTTCCTAGATGCGGATCTATACCTGAAACTGTTTCTACGTAATTTGAAGAATTAATTATGTCAATAGGCATTTCATTTAATTCATTGAGATATTTTCCTTGCTTATCTGGATGTAAGTCCATAAGATGTATATAAAAAAAACTTGGTCTCTTATGGTTGATTAGTTTTAACACTTTCAAAATTTTATTTGTTAGACCTGAATCAAGAGACTCAAAATTGTTTACAAATTTGTATGTTTTTTCTTCATTTTCAAAAAGCTTTGCTATTGGTTGAAAAGTAATCATTTCTGGAACTAACCCAAAAATATTGTAACCGTTATTTTTTAGTACAGAAAAAAGATTTTCTTCTGATAGTATTATCTTTTTGGCACGTTTATGTAAATTAGATGTTGGAAATTTTGAATTGAAGATACAGTTAAGAGATAAAATTGTACCATCAGCAGAGGAAAAACAATTCTCAAAATACACTCCTTTGTTTAACATTGTGTCTAGATTTGGAGTACAAGATTTTTTTTTAGTTCCAAATGTTTGATCACTCCTTAAGTTATCAATTAATAAGAAAACTACATTTGGTTTCATCAACGTTAAAATTTTTTACAGTATTTTAAATATATTGTCACATTGTTCAAATTTTATTTGATAGAGAAGTTGATATAGTTAATATCTAAAAAAATGTGTGAAAAATAACGTATTTTTCAGGTTTTGGTATTATTTTAGAACTGGCTGGTCAACATACTTTGCTTTCATTTTAGCAGCAATAAACACTCTAACAGTCACTTATTTCCTTGCAATTGAAAATTATCCGTCTTTGCAAGCAGTTTTTCCATCTTTTGAACAATATATTGTGATTATCTCTGTAGTTGGTGTTCCAATTTTAGTTGCAGTTGGGTATATGCATTTTAAAAGAACTCAAGCTTTCAAATCTGAAATTGATGTATTAATAGAAAGTAACCCCTACCAGAGACGTAATACAGTTAACGGTGAACTAAACTTGAGATTAAATCTGAAGATAATCTCTGCAATTTTAAAAATATCTAAGCAGGACAAAATTTCGGATTCTGATATTAAAGACATAGAGAAAGTATATCAAGAGATTAAAGATTTTTCATCTGATAGAAATTTTGGTAATGATCTTGATTTATCTTTTATTAAAAAAGAATTAAGGAAATTATAGATTATCCTTAATATCTCTAATTGATTTGAAAGCTTCTGCCTTTTTCATTCCAGATTGTATACCACGATAAATAGCCAGGTTCTCAATACTAAGAATAGATCTTGGATTAGGAAATTTTTCTATTTCCGATTTATACTTTTTAAATCCTCTAATCTTAAAACTAAACTCTTTTTCAATATTCTCAAAAACATTTGGTTCAAATGCAGTTTTAGTCTGACCCGGTAATTCATAACAAAGTATTTTTTTCACTCCAGATTTTGGTCTACATGTGACTAATGTTGAATCAAAAACTGCAGAATGATCCAAATTCAAATCATTGTTTGAAGATGTGTAAACAATACTTGGTTTAATTTTTTTAATGATTTCTTCTAGCTTTTTATTTATATCTAAATGGAAATTGTTTAATTTCATATCTGGAAAATCGAGAAAAAAAATCTTTGATATACCTAAAATAGATGAACATTCCTGGCAGAATTTTTTCCGTTCTTCTACAGCATTCTTGCCAGAATATTGTGCAGTAACTCCTTCCGAAACTACGCATAAGATTATGTTATTTTTTTTACTTAATTTTTTAATAGTTCCACCCATACCCAAAACTTCGTCATCTGGATGTGGTGCAATGATTAGAACATTCATTACGATTTTTCTCAGTATCTAGATAATAATTATAACTATAAACTTATTAGATTATTGTTGTTCTACGAATTCATTTATCGTATTTGCCACCATCGTAATCTCTTCTTTAGTTAAGCCTGGATACATCGGTATAGATAAAATCCTCTCTGAAATCTTTTCCGTCATTGCTAAATGTTGATTTTTTACTTTATATACAGAAAAATGTTGTGTCATGTGTATTGGATCAAAAAACACTTTACTCATAATTCCCCTACTTGTTAAAAATCTCATCAATCCATCTCTTTTTGATTTAGATTGTAATTGTATGGAAAATAATTGATAAACATGCTTGTACTGTGCAGGTTCTGAATGGGTTTGAATTTCCTGTGAGTTTTTTAATTTTTTCTTATAAATTTTAGCGTTTTTACGTCTTAATTTAATCAACATGTTAATCTTATTTAATTGTGATAATGCTAGAGCTGCAGTAATACTTGACATTCTCCAATTATATCCTAATTCTAGATATTCTGGAGTCTGTACACTAGAAAAATAATTTTTTGAAACTTTTCTTCCATGGGAACGAATTAATTTCAGTTTTTCATATTTTTCTTTTGAGTTTGTAACGATTGCACCACCTTCTCCTGAAGTGATGACTTTGTTTCCCGCAAAACTAAACACTGCCATTTCACCAAAAGTTCCAACCTTTTTGTTGTTAATTTCAGCGCCTATTGATTCAGCTACATCTTCAATCAAAGCTATTTTGTGATCTTTTGCAATTTTTTTGATTTCAGAAATTTTACATGGTAACCCTCCATAATGAATAGGAATTATCATCTTTGTACTCTTTGAAATCATATTTTCAAGTTTTTCTGGATCTAATCCATATGTTGTTTTATCAATATCTGAAAATTTTGGTTTTGAATTGACCATTAATGGCCAATTAGCAGTTGCTATAAAACTGAAAGATGGAACTAAAATCTCACTGTTTAAGCCTAATTTGTAACATAATAATGCTGCATGCCCAGCAGACGTACCAGAGTTAAATGCTAAGCAATATTTTGTGCCAATATATTTTGCTAGTGTATTTTCAAACTTTTCAATCTCTGGACCTATTGCCCAATCCATTCCTCTTTTAATTACCTTAGATACCGCTTTAACGTCATCTTCATCGTTTAAAACTTTGTAAAGAGGAATTTTCCATTTGTTTTTTTTCAATTTTATCGTTAATATGTTATGTAATGATCCATTAGCTCATTGATAGTATGATGAAGCTTTTTGTTTGAAATTCTTTTTGAAGTTTCAGAACTAAATTCTTTCATAGGTAATGGTTTTCTATTTTCAATTTTTGAAATTTTGTACATATTCCCTATATCATGACAATAAGGTAATTCATCATTTGTTATCAAAAATTCATGAAATCGTTCTCTTTCCCTCGTCTTCAAAATCTTAATTTTCTTCACAATCTTATGATTTGGGAATTTTTTTTCAAATACATCTAGCATGCCTTTTGCCAAATCTTGAATCTTTATTGATGGCATTTTAAGAATGAAGATTTCATTATCTTTAGCCAAACATGTTACTTTAAGAATCATCCTTGATGCATCAGAAATTGACATTATGAATCTGGTCATTCTTGCATCAGTCACAGTTAACGGTTTTAAAGTTCTAATCTGTTTTTGAAAAATTTGAAATACTGAACCCCTTGAACCTAATACATTCCCAAATCTAACTATAGCAAATACTGTTTTACTATTTCCAACATATGAACTCGCATCGAGTGTTAATCTTTCAGCTAATAGTTTACTAGCGCCTAATGTGCTAGATGGATTAGTTGCTTTGTCTGTGCTTATGAAAATCACTTTAGATACATTTTCTATAATTGCTGTTTCAAGTATATTACTCGTACCAATCACATTAGTTTTTACTGCATCAAATGGATTCTGCTCACAAATATCTATATGCTTCATTGCTGCTGCATGAAATACAATATCCACATTTCTTATTGCCAGTTGTAATCTATCCTTTTCTCTTACGTCACCTACCATAAACTGAAAAATCTTATCATTTTTTATTGTCTCTTTTATTTCTACTATGGAATTCTCATCATTAGAAAAAACTCTAATTTGTTTTGGTTTTAATTCAATTAGTTGTTTGATTAATCCTAATCCAATAGAACCTGTTCCTCCAGTTATTAGAATAGTCTTATTTTTAAACTGATTTTTTATATTATTATCTAATTTTAGCAATGCTGAAAATTATATTGCCTGTTGTTAGATAAATGATTCTTACAAAAAATACTTAGAGATTGTATGATTTTCTAGTCAGGCTAATATAACGCTGAATACTTTTTCATATATGAGGTTAAGAGGAAAACTTCGAACTTTTCTCAAGCAACATCCCAACATTAATCCATATAGATTCTCATTCGATGCTTCTTTTAGATACATGACAAACTCTCTTCGATATCTTCCACATTTTTTAATTATTGGTGGTAGTAAATCTGGGAAGTGGACAGTTCAATCTTACTTAAGACAACACCCTCAAATTTCTTCAGGAACAGAAAAACCCTATATGCTTTATTGGTTTGATTCTACTTTTGAAACTAATTCTATTGGTTGGTATCGTTCACATTTTCCATTTAAATTTACAAAAAAAATAGTAGGTGAAATACCTGGAACATACCTTAATCATCCACTTGCACCATATAGAATCAAACAAGTTATCCCAAATGTAAAAATGATAAATTTCTTAAGAAATCCTGTCTATAGAGCATATTCAGCGTATAATCATGCTGTAATAGAAGGTTGGGAACATTCAAGTTTTGAGGATGCATTAAACTCAGAATTAGAAAGAATTGAAATAAAAGAAACTCAATCTGAAAAACAACTAAATAATATCGATTTTGTGAATTATATGGAGTTTTCATATCTACGACATGGACTTTATGCGGAAAATCTTAAAGAATGGTTCAAAATTTTTCCAAAAGAACAGTTTATGCATTACTCTACTGAAGAATTAGATGAAAATTTTAATAAAATTATGAATGAGCTGTTTACAGAATTTAATATTAAAAACATCACTTTAAAAAAAATTAAGCATCAACATGTTGGAAATTTTAAAGGCTCTTACGCTCCTATGAAAGACTCTACAAAAGATTTCTTAATTGATTTCTATAAAAAACATAATCAAAAATTATTTGAATTAATTGGAAAAAAATTCAATTGGGATGAGTGATTTGAATTATACCGATACTATTGTGTGGACAAAATATAAACCGAAAATACCTGCTACCATTAGGTATGATACGGAACAAAAAACTATCCGATCATGGAATCCTTTTAAAAATTCATTATCTGCTGCGATAATGTCTGGTCTTGAAATTTTGCCAATTACACCTAATACATCTATTTTGTATGTTACTGATTCTACTCAACCACTTCAATATTTACATCTACAAGATATAACAAAAAATCAAACCAATATTACAGTTTTCCAAAGTAAGTCAACCTTACCATCTTTTCAATCAGATAATATTGTAGTTATAAATGATTTACAGCAATTAGAAAAATCTAATTTAAAATTTGAAATAATTTTTATTGATGATAAAGAATTCGATATAAAAAATATTATGTCGATAACAAAAAACCATTTAATTGGAAATGGTATTTTAATAATTCGCTTATCAAAAGAATCTGTTGATGTTTTAAAATCAAAATTAAGCATACTCAAAGATTTTTTTTATATACTTCAAGACATCAACATTGGAAATTATTTTCATAAGGAGATTATTATATTTGCAAAAACTTTATCATCTAAGAAAAATAGAATAATTATATAAAGAATTATTTCTGTGAGAAGTAATCATAAAAATTTTATTTTCTTATGAACCAATTTTTTTCAGTTTATTCCAATAAAGTCTATTTGATATCAAGAAATTCCACATTCGTAATTTAATTTTCCATGGCGGTGAATTTTTTCTAATAGTTTTGTGCCTATTTACTAGCTGCACGAATAGCTCATCCCACCACTTTGCAGCTTTCTTTGGATCAGAAACTTGTTTTACGTATTCTAATTCTTTATCATAAAGTTGGTTTCTAAATGATTCCGAACCCACAATCATATCTATTGTTTTAGCTATATCTTTCGGATTATTAGATTTTGGTAAAAATGGAACATCAATCTTTTTTCCATTTACCATTACATCAAATTTTGGATCTGCATATTGTATAATTGGCTTTTTACATAAAACTGATTCACATGTTACTAATTCATGGAATCCAATTCTAAGGTTACCAATTACTGCATCAGAAAAATTATAATATCTTGCCATATCATTTCTTTTAATTCTGGAAATAAATTTGACTTTTTCAGGTTTGGTTTCAATCAATTTCTTTTTAATTTTTAATTCTTCATTGGTAGATTCATCAAACCATTCAACTTGTAATACATCAAAATCTGTTTTGCAGTGTGGTATTGCTTCCCATAGAAGATCTGTGCCTTTAGGTTTTCCCATACGTTGTGGACTAAAAAAAGTAAATTTTGTTTTTTCACGTTCTAATGGAATTGCATATTCATTAAATAAATCTGGATCAATAGGCTCCATATCCATTTTAATACCATTTTCTGTAAATTTTTTTAAATGTTCAAAAGCCCATCCATATGCTACATGACTTACCGCATTTTCAAATGCATTTTTATAAAATCTCCTTTCAAAAAAATTCAATTTATGTAATGGTTCATCAAACCATTCTTCCTTTGAATTTTTTTTAAATCTTGGCGCATCTATGTCTCTACCAACATAGAATGGAACGTAATTCAAATCTGCTAAATATGCTATACGTTCTCCAGTTCCCATTGTGATACATATATCAAATTCATCTTTAATTTGGTTAATTTGTTTTACCTGTTCAGACACCTTATAACTAGAAAACGTCTTAACATCATCTGCATAAGTATACTTCCCCATCCCGTCTTGGATAAAATTTATTACATGTATTTTTGATTTTGAAAATTTACTAATCGTTGTAATTATATTTCCAACGTCACCTATGGCAAGCACCTTAATCATCATTTATCACAAAATTTTACCAGTTTTTAAAGCGATAAACCCAGCAATGGTGGATAACCATAACGTGAAAAATCTAATCAGTACTACAATAATCACAGCCTCAGATATGTCTATTTTTTGTAAGGAAAATAATCCAATAAGACTACTTTCAGCAACACCTATTCCACCAGGTATAAAAGACAATGCTCCAACAATTAATGAACCAGAATAAATCGAGATCATATTAATTATAGAAATTGATGTAATTCCAAAGCCTTGTACAACAAAAAACGCTGCAATTCCAATAACGATCCAATACAAAATTGACAGCAATGAGAGAAGTGGAAAGTTTTTGGTTTTTAACGACTGAGTAAGAATTTCATGAGACGAAGATAATGGTTCAAGATATTTCTTAAATATCTCAAATTTAGCAAAAAAAATCAATATACGATTAAATAATTTTTTTGAAATTAGAATTTTAAATATTAGAATTAGACTTAGTAGTCCAATAATTGATACATATCCTAATTCTGGTACAAACCATATTCCAACACTTGTAATAATCAGTGCTCCAACAATATCAAGAAATTTTTCAACAACAAATAATGGTGCAGTTTTTGTGCGTGGTATCTCAAATTTATCCTTTAAAATTTGAGATTTAAATAATTCACCTACTTTTCCAGGTGTAATACCTAGTGCCCCACCTATTAGGAAAATTTGAAAATTAATCCTATGGGGAATTTTTATATCAAGAGTTTTTAATAAAATGGTCCATCTGTAATAGACTATAAACCAGCTGAAAATCACAAGTGCAACTATAATTGGAACAAATTCCAATTTGAAATTAATAATTTTATCAATGATTTTATCAATATCTGATAAAAACAAAAAAATTGCATAGATTATGATTACAGCAATTAAGATTGGGATTATTTTTTTTAATAAAATCATTATAGGAGCCTATCGAAAAAATTCTTTAATTTTAGATGCAATAAACTTGATCTGACTCTCTTTTATTGTAACAGAGGACGGAAGCCATAAACCCTGTTCAGATACATTAGAAGATACAGGAAATTTTTTACCAGGGGTAGAGTATGGAGGCAGTTTATGTATAGGGGGATAAAAAATTCTAGTTTGAATATTATTCTTTTTTAGAAAATTAATCAATTTTGATCTTTTGTTTTTAATCATAATATCCATCATCCATGGAGTAATATTTTTTAGATTAGTTTCTACAAATTCAATTTCATCTATAGAACATAATAACTCCTTATACAATTTGAACATATTTTTTTTAATTTTCATTCGTTGTTTGAGTTTTTTCATTTGAGAAATGCCTACCGCAGCCTGAAACTCTGTAAATTTAAAATTATAACCTATTGTTTGGTGATCAAATGCTGTCATCATTTTTTTCTTTGCATCAATTTCTCGTCCAAAATCTTTCAATGCCATACATTTTTCAAATAAATTTTTATTATTTGTAACAATCATTCCACCTTGTCCAGTCGTAATGATTTTTGGAGTACTAAAGGAAAACACCCCTATGTCACTCATTGTTCCTTGATGTTTATTTGAAAAATAGCATCCAATTGAATGTGCAGCATCCTCAATCAATCTAAGATTATTTTTCTTTGCAATCTCTCTCAAAGTCTTAAGATTTGCAGCTCTGCCGTTAAAATTTACTATCATTATCGCTTTTGTTTTTTTGGATATTTTTTTTTCTATTAATCGTGTGTCTAAATTTAATGTATTACGTTCTATATCTGTTAAAACTGGTTTTGCATTATTTGCATAAATCGAATTTGGTGATGCAACAAATGTCAGATCTGGAACAATCACTTCATCTTTGTTTTTAATGCCTAAGGCATTTAACGCAAGGTATAATCCAGCCGTTCCACTAGTTACTGCACATGCATACTTTGAACCCGTAAAATTGGTAAACATTTTTTCAAATTTTTTAGTTTTTTTTGCCTCTGTGAACCAACCAGAATCAATTACAGATAATAATTCTTTTTTTTCCGATTCATTCATCGATGGTTCAATTTGGTAGATTTTTTTCAAAATATCACATGTTTTTTTATAGAACAATAAATAAAGATGCCGTACAATTATTCAGGAATGAGTAGATTTTCTAACATACTTGTTACTGGTGGCGCTGGATATATTGGAAGTGTTCTTACAAGAAATTTGGTATTATCAAAATATAATGTTAAAGTTTTGGATTCTTTGGTTTTTGGGCAAGATGGTATTTCGGAATTAGTTTCAAATAACTCCGTGAATCTTTTTGTGGGTGATATTAGGAATAAAGAGATTATTCCAGATGTTCTTAAAGAAGTTGATTGTGTTGTCCATCTCGCTGCAATTGTAGGAGAACCATTATGCAGTAAAATTCCAAAAGCTGCAAGACAGATCAATGAATTTGCAACAAAACATCTTATTGATTCCTGCAAAAAATCAGGAGTACAGAGATTCATTTTTGCATCTACTTGCAGTAATTATGGCTCATCATTAGGATTCGTTAACGAGGATACTCCTTTAGAATCACTTTCACTTTATTCAGAAACGAAGGTTAAATCAGAATCTTATATTTTAGATTCTAAGGAAGACAATTTTGAACCATGTATTCTAAGATTTGCTACGGCGTATGGTATTTCGCCTAGGATGAGATTTGATCTACTTGTACAAGAATTTATTCGAGACGCATTGATTGATAAAAAAATATCAATCTTTGGACCAAATCATTGGAGGCCATTAGTACATGTAGATGATATTGCATCTGCTTGTATTACTGCCATTGAAAATTCAAGTAATATTTCTGGTGAAGTGTATAATGTTGGTGATAATGAGCAAAATTATACAAAAATGAACCTAGCTGAACTCGTACAGAAATATATTCCATCATCAACTATAGAAGTAACTGAATCTAAGCAAGATCTAAGAAACTATAAGGTTTCTTTTGATAAAATAAAAAATAAACTGAATTTTAATGTCTCAAAAACAGTTGAGGATGGAATACTGGAAATATTAGATCAAATAAACAATAACATACTGGACCCGAAGGATAGCCAATTTTCTAATTTATCAAAGGCTGTAGAAAGAATTGAAGCCTTTTAGATAGCATATTTGATACGCAAAATATATTACGTCATGAAAAATTCGATTTGCTATGCGTATTTTTATCAGTGGCACAACTGGATTTTTAGGACAACAGCTTTCAAGCTTACTGGTAAAAAAAGGTCATAAAATCGGAACATTAGCTAGAAATGTAGCAAAATCTGATCGTGCAATTGCTTCAAACACAGAATCAATGATACAGGGTGAAAAAAATAAAGGGATATCGTATTATTTTGGTGATCTAACTGATTATCTTAACATTCAAGATGTTCTAACTGATTTTAAACCAGATGTAATAATTCATCTCGCTGCACAAACTTCAGTTGCTTATAGTTTTACTCATACTACTGAAGTATTCAATGTGAATTTTCTTGGTGTTGTGAATATGGCTGAGGCTGCACGTAGAGTTCTGCCTAAACTTAAGCGGTTTATTTTTTCTGGTTCTGTCGAAGAATATGGAATACAAACTAAATTTCCAACAAAAGAAACTGCAGAATTAAGAGCTGCTAGTCCATATGGTGTAGCAAAAATTGCTGCAGAAAAACACCTGAAGTATTTATATCAGGCTTATGGATTTCCGGCAATCATATTCAGAAATGCAAACTCGTATGGAAGAAGATACAACCATCAGTTTGTAATAGAAAGTATAATTTATCAAATGTATCAAGGAAAATCTCCAATTAAATTAGGTGATCCAACTCCTTACCGTGATTTTATTTTTGAGCCTGATTTACTTTCTGTCTATATGTTGGCGGTTGAAAGCAATAATAAAAAAATTATTGGTGAATCAATCAACATAGGTACTGGCAAATCGCTTTCCATTAAACAATTAGCGGAAAAAATTAGAAAGA
>Ga0315334_10000876_pt1 | contig 18453 bp, 9 predicted proteins | sample M150034915metaG_FD_205555 | JGI IMG/M metagenome (GOLD analysis project Ga0315334, IMG submission 205555) | Ammonia-oxidizing marine archaeal communities from Monterey Bay, California, United States - M1 500m 34915 | ecosystem: Environmental > Aquatic > Marine > Intertidal zone | place: USA... | reverse complement strand
TATTGATGCCCGGGTGGAGCAACACGAAAAATACGACCTGCGTCGTTGATCGTACGATGGCAGCAGTCAACCGGGTCAAACCAGTCGGCGATAAATAAGGAACCGTCTGGTGCCACGGAAACGTCCGACGGTCGGTAGTTACGGTCCACATCGTTGCGCGCCAGTTCTGTGATCCGACCGGAATAACCGGCTCCAACTTGCTTTGTCGGAAACGCCCATACTATATTGCGGCCGGGTTCAGCATGGATCATCTGCCCACGAAAAGGCTGCGGCAACAATTCGCCTTCATAAACCAAGATCCCGGTGGGTGCGCCCGAGCCGGTGATGAGCAGGTTGGGTACAACACCAGGGTCGTTTTGGTGCCACATGCGACGCTGCATGGTGGCTTCCATGTTGGTGCGTCGGGTTTGGTAATCCGCCCCAGTTTGCTCGTCACGATAACCGTAATTCCCATGTTCCATGATAAAATTTACGCGGCAGGAGCTTGACCCGTTATCGTTGTCTGATTGCCACATGGAACCAAAAGAATCGACGGTCACTTCCCAATTATTGCGGAAGTTGTGCCCCAGTACCTCAACGCGGCTGCCGTCTAGCTCGCAGCGGATGACCATCCCTTCCTGATATGGCTGGCGGCTGTTGTTGACCGGATGGCCGAAAATATCTTGGACCAGTGTTCCGTCCTCGCGACGCAGTTCGGCATTGAAGTTGCCGAAGTTAAAATAAATCCGTCCATCTGGACCAAACATTACCGCATGAATTGCATGGTCATGCTGACCATGCAATGGATTGATGACCTTGCCCATGAATAATAGTTTCTTTTCGTCTGCTTTGCCGTCGCCATCCGTGTCTGTCAACAGAAGAATTCTGTCGGGCGCGGAAACGATCGCCATATTGCCAAGAGCACAGACACCGTGCACGCCGTCTATGTCCGAGTTTTGATAGAAGACGTTTGTCAGGTCAGCACGGCCGTCTTTGTCAGTATCCTCTAGAATCAGGATGCGATCACCTTCCCTGCGGATCTTTTTACGGTAGTTAAGCGCTTCGGCAACCCAGACGCGCCCGCGGTCGTCTACATCAATGCTGGACGGGTTGGCTAGCTGGTCGGTTGCAAATGGCTTGATGGCCAGTCCCTCGGCGACGATAAAGGGTGCCAGTTTGGGAACCTCGTCGGCCGGTAACGACAAACCGATTGGTAACATTAATAGACAAATGGAGAGTATTCGCTTCATGGTCATCGTATTATATGTGTAAACTTATCCAGAATTGAAAATATTCAAAAAAATGCGACATCAACCCCACGTGGTTGTCGAGCAATCGTTTCATGCTACCATTTACTTGGTCGTAGGGTTGAGGTTTTCATCAAAGCACAACAAGGAAATACCACTACTACCGGCAGTCTACTAGTAACCGTCTGAATATTTTCATTAAGACATCAATTCAGGGATGCCGCTACTTTGTTCGACTAGTCGCCGTAACTGTGGCGGAATGCCGGACACGAGCCGCATCTTTCCTACATCAAAGAGCGTTTGCATGACCGTGCCCATCAAGTGTTTCGTTGTATAGGGAGTGGTGATCGGTTCACCCGCCTGACGGTCTGACTGGCCAATAATCTTCCCCATCTCGAGACCGCCTCCTGCAAATGCCAACGTGCCGAGGCGCGCCCAGTGATCACGCCCACCTTTCTTATTCACGCGGGGAGTCCTTCCGAAGTCGCCCGTAATGACCAGTAAGATGTTATCTGATAATCCGCGTGACGCGACATCGTCCATAAATACGGATACTGCGTGATCTAAGGTCGTCCCCAACATGGCCATTCCTGTTTGCATCCCCGGGTTATTCCCGTCTGCATGCATGTCCCAACCAGCGCTGTGTACTGTAATGAATCCGGCACCTGCTTCGCACAATCGCCGCGCCATTAACATTTTATGGCCGAGCATAGATGGTCGAAATTGTTTGAATCCTATTTGTATTTCGCTGGTGTCATATTTAGCAACAACAGCAGGATCTTCTTTGGTGATATCAATCGCATCCACCGCTTTGCCTGTCAAAAGGTCGACGGCTTGTTGATTAAAACGGTCGACTCCATCAACAGACCGCAAACCCTCAACTTGTCGCTTCCAGGAATCAATCGACGCTAATAAAGCCCTGCGGTTTTCGAAGCGATTGGACGGAATACTGAGCTTCATATTGTTGAGCGCTGAGCTGTTTCCACCTGGTTCAAATGGAGCATAGGATGCACCTAATTCCAGCGATCGCGATCCCTTACGAACACGACTCAACTCTTTGCGATACTGCCCGTCTATCTCGGGTACGGTCAGCAAACAATTGGTTGGGATGCCAGTTTCTGGATGATTGGCACCACGCAGTCGAGCATAAAGAGCTCCCATGCCAAACCCGACCTTTCCATTGCCAGTCGGGTCCATTCCACCAGTGAGTACATGGACATGGGCTTGTTCATGCCCACCGATTTTATGATGATGACTGCGGATCACGCTCATGCGATGAGCACGCGTGGCCAGTCGTTGCATCGTCGACCCAAATGTCACGCCAGGCAAACTCGTGGATACTTCACCATTGACACTGCGGATTTCAGACGGCGCAGACATCTTAGGATCAAACGTCTCTATCTGACTAGCTCCTCCTGATAGATAGAGCAAGACAACGGATTTGTTTTTTACAAAAGAGGCATTATCTGCGCGTGCTCGCAATAGCTGAGGCAAGGACAAACTGCCCAGCATCAACGAGCCGACCTGTAGAAAGTCTCGCCGGGATGATGTTACCCCATTATTATTTTCTGTAAAAATCGTGAGCATCGTGATCTAACTGTTTTACTAACGTTGCATATAGTGCCTGAATGTTACAGTATGATCGAACGCATTGACAATTGATACTTTTCGTAGGGGAAATTCTACTCGAATTAATTTGGAGTATGCGGCGCACTCAACGTGCTGGTAACAGAGGCAGTTTCTTTCCGAGGGCCCTTGCTGATACCGGTGGATTCAATAATCAGATGTCCAGAGAATGGCTTCGGTCAAGTTCGCGACGGAAGCCGAGATTGAAGTACGCCTCCAAAAGCTAAGCGAGAATTTCCTTGATCACTTTGCCATGCACATCGGTCAAGCGAAAGTCGCGGCCCTGAAACGGGAACGTCAACCTGGTGTGGTCGATACCAAGGCGATGCAATATTGTGGCGTTAAGATCGTGGACGTGGACCGGTTCTTCAGCGATGTTGTAGCTGAACTCGTCGGTGCTGCCGTGAACGACTCCAGGTTGTATTCCCCCACCAGCGAGCCACATGCTAAAGCAGCGCCCGTGGTGATCGCGACCGTAGTTGTCTTTCACGCCACCTTGGCCATAAACGGCCCGCCCGAACTCACCGCCCCAAACGATAAGCGTATCGTCAAGCAAACCGCGCCGTTTTAGGTCGGTAATCAACGCCGCCTGCGGTTGATCGACGTCGCGGCATTGCAGCGGAAGGGCCGTCGGCAATGCGCCGTGGTTGTCCCAACCGCGATGGTAAAGCTGGATAAAACGCACGCCGCGTTCGACAAGACGGCGTGCCAATAGGCAGTTCGCCGCGAACGTACCCGGTTTGCTTGCATCTGGTCCGTAGAGTTCCAACGTCTCCTGCGTTTCCTGTGAAAAATCGGTCATCTCAGGTACGGACATCTGCATTCGATACGCCAACTCGAACTGCGCGATGCGGGTATTGATTTCGGGATCGCCTGATTTTTGAAAATGCGATTGATTGAGTTGTGCCACCCGATCAAGCATTTTTCGCCGCAAGTCACGGTCGATACCGGGTGGGTCGGAAAGATGCAATACGGCGTCGCCCTGGCTGCGCAGTTTTACGCCCTGATGATCGGTCGGGAGAAAACCACTACCCCAAAGGCGTTCGAGTAGACCCTGACTGGTTTTTTTACCGCTACCGTGTGAAATCATGACGACGAAGGCAGGCAAGTCGCGGTTGCTACTGCCTAGTCCGTACGAGAGCCACGCACCGAGCGAAGGCCTTCCCGGTTGCTGCGATCCGGTTTGCATGAAGGTAATTGCCGGATCGTGATTGATCGCTTCGGTGTGCATCGAGCGAATCAAACAGATGTCGTCGACAACTTTGGCCGTGTGCGGTAGCAATTCGCTCACCTCCATGCCGCACTGGCCATGTTGGGAGAACTTGAACTTCGAGGCGATGAGTGGAAAACTTTTTTGACCGGAAGTCATCCCAGTGACCCGCTGGCCCATGCGAACGGAGTCTGGCAGTTCGGTGCCGTGCTTTTCCTTTACAAGCGGTTTGTTGTCGAACAATTCAAGTTGTGATGGTCCGCCTGATTGAAACAAATAAATCACGCGTTTAGCTTTAGGCAAGAAAGGCGGGACAATGCCCGTAGCTATCGGACTAGCTTCCTCACCGGCCAGTCCCGTTGACCCTAGCAAGGATTCTAGGGCCGCCGCGCCGACGCCCGTCGCCGTATGGCCGAAGAAATGCCTCCGCGTTAGATGTTGGCCAAGCTCGGCGAGGGGGTCCATTAAATTCTACTCCGTAACAAATGGTTATTCTTTGCTGATTGTTTCATCGAGACAAAGCAGTACACTAGTGACGGTCGTCCAAGCCGCCAATTCGATGGAGTCAAGTTTAGTATTACGTGTGCTGTCGCCGGTGGCAAGCAATGCTATCGCCTTCTCTGTTTCAGCCTGAAAGCGAGCACGGGCTTCTTCTAACAGCGATAACATCGCACGTTGTTCCGCAGGTCGACAGCGCCGCGCCAGAACCAAGCGGTACGCATGATTAACCTTGGACTCGACCGACTCGCCACCCTCCAACATTACTCTCTCGGCTAACATCCGGGCGGCTTCGACATAAGTTGGGTCGTTCATCAGCACCAACGCTTGCAGCGGTGTGTTCGTTCGCATTCGACGGATCTGACAGGTTTCTCGATCTGGGGCGTCAAACGTAGACAGAGATGGGGGAGGGCAGGTTCGCTTCCAAAACGTATACATACTGCGGCGATACAGATTCTGGCCCAGATCTTGCTTGTAAATCACACTTTGCGAAACTGAGACGTCTCGCCAGAGACCAGCAGGTTGATACGGTTTGACGCTCGGCCCACCGAGTTGTTGGACGAGCAACCCACTTACAGAAAGTGCGTTGTCACGGATGGCTTCGGCAGGCAAACGAAATCGCGGCCCGCGAGCGAGTAGTTGGTTCATCGGATCGCGCTGGAGTAAAGCAGTCGTCACATGGGACGACTGACGATACGTGGCGGACATCACGATGCGTTTTTGCATCGCCTTAACGTTCCAGTTGCTAGCGATCAACTCAATTGCCAACCAATCAAGCAACTCGGGATGCGTCGGCCAAGTCCCTTGCGAGCCGAAATCTTCGACGGTCTCCACAATGCCCGTTCCAAAATACAACTGCCACCAACGATTGACTGCCACGCGGGCTGTTAGCGGATTGTCAGGTTGGATCAACCACTGCGCCAATCCCAATCGATTCGTCGGTGCGCCATCAGGTAGCGGTGGCAGGCTGTGCGGCACATTAGGCGAAACCGATTCACCTGGTTGATCGTAGTCACCTCGTTTAAGCACTGTCGCTTGGCGTGGCGTCGCCATTTCAGACATAACCATCGTCGGCGGTGCGGTGGTCTTCTCAGCTTCGACTCGTTGCTGATTGAGATTGCCAAGTTCGCCTAAGAGCTTTCGGTAGGGCAGGTCGATGTAGTGAAGGTAATGAGTGCGAAGTTGTGCCTGTTGAACCGGCGTTCGCTGGGAGGTCGCGGTGGCGATAATTTCTGCCACACTGACAGGCAGTTGGGCATTGAACAGTTGTTGAACCTGCTCGCTGTCTAAACACCTCGAATAGAATTGTACTTCGTCGATTTTGCCCTGAAACGGCACGGAATCGGAACGTCGCCCCAGATGTACCGGCTTCTGCGTCGTAATGGTTCCTCGCAATTTGTCTGCAACGGTATCCATCGCCATCGCCTGTCCGTCAATATAAATCGACACGCCGGCAGCGGTTGAAGATCCGTTGTAGCTGACCAACACATGATGCCAGGCATTGAGCGAAAGCGGCTTTCTAGTGATCTTCTTGATAGAATTGTCCGGCCAGTGATGTATCATATGAATCGCCGGTCGCCCCTGCTCAATGATCAAGTCGAAGCCGCGGTGGGCTGCCCCATCGTCCATCTTTGACACGACGGTGATTGGCGAATTGGACGTAGGAAAAATCCAGGCACTGATCGAAAAGGGGTTGTCCGCGTCAAGTTCGACTAACTGACCAAAATCGACATGGGTCTTTCCGTTGAAGTCAAGCGACTTGTTGAGTTTACCCTCTGCCCACTTCACGTCGCCCATGATCTTGCCAACCCGCCGTGCGTCGACCGAGTCGTGCGCCAATTCTCCTTGGCCTTCGTCCAACGCGATGTGGGCAAGTAGGCCCTCTGGAAATTTAACGGCTTGCTCCACTGACTCCATTTCCTTTGCCCACTTTGCTAACACCAGGTCAATTTCGTCGTCACGTGATTCAAGTCGGCGTTTGAACACCGCGACTTGTTGGTCGATACGTTGTAGCTGTGGATTTAGCAGAGGAGAAGGTATTCTCATTGCCGGAGCGGCCGCGACAATCTTGCCGCCGTAGGCCAACGTGGTTTCGGGGACATTGTTGAAAAATGCGAACAAACTGTAATACTCCCGCTGCGTGATCGGATCAAACTTGTGATCATGGCAGCGTGCGCACTGCATGGATAGTCCGAGGAAAACCGTCGCAGTGGTGTGGACGCGATCTGCGACGTACTCAACTCGATACTCCTCGGGGATGATGCCACCCTCCGAAGAAATGACATGATTGCGACAGAAGGCGGTGGCCAGTCGCTGCTGAGGGGTAGCGTCTTCAAGCAGATCGCCGGCGAGTTGATCAACGATGAACTGATCGTAAGGCATGTTGGTGTTAAAAGCGTGAATCACCCAATCGCGCCACGGCCATTGCGTGCTTTCACCGTCGTTGTTGTAGCCGTGCGTGTCGGCGTAACGGGCCAAGTCGAGCCATTTCACTGTCATCCGTTCCGCATAGGCTGGCGACGATAATAGTCGGTCGGCCACGCGTTCGTAGGCTTGTTCGCTTTCATCATTGAGATACGCATCGAGCTCGGCGATGGTCGGCGGCAGGCCCGTTAAATCGAGCGACAGGCGGCGAATAAGCGTGGCGCGATCAGCCTCCGGTGACATCGCAAGGCCTTCTTGCTTCAGGCGGGCCGCGATGAAAGCGTCAATCGGATCGCGAATAACAATTTCCGCATCTACAATCAACGGGACTTCTGGCAACTGCGGCGCTATAAACGCCCAATGATCTTGGTACTCTGCCCCCTCGGCAATCCAGCGAGCGAGTAGTGATTTCTCATCAGCGGTGAGCGTCTTGTGCGACTTCTCAGGCGGCATCCGCGCGTCGGCGTCGTGGGAATTGATCCGTCGCACTAGTTCACTTTTCGACGGTTTCCCGAGCACGATAACACCATCCGGCCGGACGGCGCTCTCCTGTAGGTCTAGCCGCAAGTCCGCTTCCACATGCGCGGCGTCGGGTCCGTGGCAAGCGAAGCAGTTGTCGGCAAGGATCGGACGAACGTCCCGATTAAAATTGATTTTTCCCTCGGACGCTTTTTCGAAGGCTTGTAATGGGGGGGCAGTCCAATAAAACATCGTGGTGACCAAAAAGATAGCCATCGCAGGCCAACCTGCTCGCCTAACGCTAACCACATGCCTTTGACCATCGATCCGCATTTTATCAATCTTCGCTAGGGACAGCTGCCCTATTAACCGTTTATCTTAAGCCGAGATATCCCTTTAGGATTGAGCCGGAATTCCCAGCAGGTCTAACATTGGTTTCTGTTGTAACATTCCTTTTCCGCAGTGTCTAGCACGCGGTGATTTTTTTCATTATTGTTGTATGCCATAGCCCGGCGAACTCGTTTTTCGTTGGGTGCTCCTCTCCCGATTAACGTCACGTGATCAACGGCTGTGAAATCGTCAGAATTTTAATTCACACTAAGATCTTACAAATATTGATTAAGGGGAGCTTGAAACGTTCGAGCCTGTTTGCCACGGAACAACTAGAAATATATTCATGCCGAAGTTCGCTCGGCTATTGTTCTAGAGAATGATTAACTCGGATTAATTCTCGCTGTGAGCGGATGTAGATGGCTTCGTTGTCTACGGCAGGGGATCCGTAGGTCCAGGAGTTGCCAATAGAAGAGATGGATGTCCAGCGAAAGGCTTCGGGGCTGAGCGGTTTGGTAGTGTCGATAACGTAGAGCACACCGGCTCCGTTCATCCAATGCAGATTGCCTGCGTGCAGGATCGGCCAGGCGGGGTTGGTGTGACCAAATCCTCCTCGCTGAATTCCTCTAACGGTGCCGACTCGCATGTTTACAGATTTGCCAGAAAAGTTTTGGATTCCTTTAGTGAATTGAAACTCTGTGGACAACCAGGCGGTCGCATCAGCTCGAACCTGAAGTGGAGCTTGGAGCATTGTTGTCTTGCCTGTGTCGGTTTCGATACAGCCGATCGCGGAAGAGTCGTATCGCCAGAAGTAAATTCGCTTACCGACGACATGTACCGTTGAAGGTGTTGGCTGTCCTTTGCCCCGCAGAGTTCTGTCGTCTGTGAACAGAGGTTTGAATTCAGTGGATTCATATTGCAATCCATTCCAGGCATAGTAGTGATCTGGTTGGTCAATTCGGAACTCGCGTGTAATCGATCCATTGTCGGGATCGATGAACAGGAATACGGTTGATTTTAGGCCGGTGGACGAAGTTACCAAAAAATTGTCATCGCAAAGCTGATTCTTTTGATGTGGAATTGCAGGTGGTAATTTAAATTCCCGCATTACGCTTCCGTCGACTGGAGAGAGTAAATAGCCTTTTCTTCCCTGACCAAATTTCCAGTGTGACAGGTCGATCATCGAAGCCACAACGACTTCTTGATTCTTCCACTGACCAATGCTGTACTGAGTCGCGTGGTGCAGTAAAATGGGGGAAACCCAGCGTTTCTCGCCGGAAGAAAGTTGAATGCAGTGGATTTGATAATATGGAAGTTTCGGATGAATCTTGCTGGCTTCTATTGCGATCTTCTTTGAAGGCAAGGCGACGATTACTGAATCGTTGCGAAGGAACATACGGCAATTCTTGATGTCCGGGTCGGGAGCCTTCCACGAGAGTTGCCAAACGAGGGTGCCTTCGTGCGTGTAACATCCGAGCATCCCATTTAAGTTATGAAAGACCACGTACTTGTCATTGGAAACCGGAGTCAGGCTTGTTGAATCGTTCCACGACTCGAGAACTCGTCCAGCGTAACTTCCAGGTAAGTCGACTTGCCAAAGTTGCTTTCCGGATTTCCTGTCAAAACACTGCCCGACAACGTCGCTGTTGAAGTAGAACCCTCCTCGCAGCGGACCTTCAAGAGTTTTGTGAACCGTTAAGAAGAGGTGATCACCAGAGACGCAGACTCCGGATTGCCCAACTTCGCTGAGCGGCGTGCGGAAGGCGGTTTTGGCGATTGAGTTGCTGGAAAGATTTATCGTGTCCTCAGCAGTCACTGTTGTCAGCAGGCCCAGATAGAAAATGACGCAGCAAGCGGAGAGCTTCATTGAATTGAGTTCCTGTTGTAGCTAAGAATACCTTCGTTCACTGTGTTGGTGCGTACGCCCGTTTGATATCGAGCGGTTTTGCAGATGACCTAGTAATCAAATGTGATTTTACCAACTTTTAAGTATCACCGTTTCTCTTGAAGGAAAACGGGCATTTTGTGAAACGCTAGAATTCAATTAAATTCAGTGGTTATTTATAAGGTATAGCATACCCCTTAGTGTTAGGAAAACACCTCATATTTTAATCCCCCTGCAGGTCAGCTCCGACTACCCCCTAGCAACGCTTCCCAAGATCTAATTTTGAGCTCGGTAGCCTAACGTACTTCAAGTATTAAAGACCCGACTTCATGAAGCTCGTTAAATCGAAAAGCCGGTGCTTCGCATTCTCCGGCGGATCTGCGCAAAGGCTGGATCGGATTTTGAGAGGGATATCAAGCCGGTGGACGATTTAGAAAATGTGGGCTGAGCTAGTTCTAGCGCCAGGTCTTGTCCTTATCCCGCACCGCGACGGAATGAAATGTCTCTGCCATGCGATACCGACTTCCGGGCGGCGGTGTTGGATGATGCTTCGATTCCTTGGCGATGGCGAAAATGTCAATCATGTCGCTGCGGTCGTTCATGATCTTATGAACCTGATCAATGAATACGAAGAACACGCCTTCGTGTTTCTCGTGATCGGCCATGGTTTTTAGCACGGCAACGGGGTTTCTGCCCATAGTTTGCAGGATGTCCCTGTCCGTATTGGCAATATGAGCCAGCACAACGGCTGCACGCCAGCGTTGACCCTGACTGCTTCCACTGGTGGCTAAATCCGCTGCCAATTCGTAGCCGCTGACATCGCCCATGGTAGCGAGCACCTTGGCCACCTCTAGAGCGTGTTCTAAGTGTTTTGGGCCAGTTGAAAACGTTTTGAGGTCCTTCCTCATTTGTTCAATGCCACTCTGGTCGTTTAAGGTGCCGAGCAAATCGGCTGCCGCCCAGCGAACTTTTGGGTTGGTATCAACGAGGGCCTGCTTCAGGATCGGAATGGCCTCTGCACCCTCTCGTTGGGTAAGCAATCCCAAATCGCCGTGAAAGTGGTAGTCGAACGTATCGTTCATGGACCGATACGCCGCTTGCCGGACGTCCCACGGAAAACGATGTCCGGCGACGGGTTGATGGAATTGAAATGCCTCCTCGGCACCACGGGCATTGAAGAAAGCCTTGATAGACGGTGCCGCAGTTTTAGGTCCCCAGCCTGGAAAGACACCGTCTCCAGTCGGCGAACTGGAAAAGAACACTCGCGGCGCGATGGCCGCTGCCACTTCATGGAAATCAAACGGAAACTGCCTGTGATCCGATTTGTACAGCATCTCCAGGGGCGGCATATATGTCGGCAGTGCCCAAGTCTTAATCCGGCCTGGTGTCGTTTCGTAAAACTCGAATGGTGTCCAACCACAACTAGAAACCGCGATCTTGATCCGTTCGTCAAAAGCTGCCAGGAACATCGCATTATGTCCGCCCAACGAATGCCCAATAGCCCCGATTTTATCGGGATCAACATCAGGATGCGCCTGCAGTAAATCGACGCAGGTCATGTGGTTAAAAACCCCTTTGATCGTTCCTGAATCGTATCGGTCAGAGTCAAAGTTGTAGGGTCGTGAATCGCCAAAACCGGGGTAATCCGGAACGATGACCACATAGCCGAGCATGGCCAGTTCAATCGGGAAATTGCACAGCGGCCAGCTTTCAAAACAACCCTTGCCCGCCGCGCCGGTCGGGTGCATGCCGACAATGCCGGGGCGTTTTTCCCCTGGTTTCTTGTCGAGCGGTTCGTAGAGAAAGGCATGTACCACCTCACCCTTTGCCGCATCAAACCGGATGGTTTGTTTGATATAACGACCCCGCACTTGTGTATTGACCACACGAATGTCAAAGTCTTCCAGACTGCGGTGTATGGGGCGCTGGGGCAACTGTCCCATGCCCAGCAACATGCCGTCGATGATCTGTTGGCGCTTTTTCTTGAAGTGCTCCGGTTTCGTAATCGGTCGGAAGAGATCGGCCTCGTCATAATACACCAGCAAATCTTTGAGTTGCGGGGGAATTTCCTTCTTTTCGCAGTTCTGTGGATTGGTTGGTGTTTCTTTGAGCAATTTGAAGTTGTCCGCCCAAACCTTGATGCCAAACCGGTTGACGCCTTTCCTTTCAAAAACTCTGAAGGTGATTTTGTAATGCGTTTCTTTTTGGTACTCGTTGCGACCAATTTGTTTACGTTTCCCTTCATTTAGGTAACGCGTTAAGTCCAAGGACACCTTTTTCCATTTTGTATCACCGCTAACGACGTCCGCTTCCCAAATCACCTCACCATCCAGGAGCAGTTCCATAAAGTGGTAGCTTTTGGTTTTTCCGGTATAATTGTCTTTGATAGAGAAAGAAATGCCCTTGTTCGTTTCGGTCAGTTCCACGGTCTGGACAATCCCAGCGAAATCTTCCTTCTTTGTCGGGGTGTTCTCAGCAAGTGAAACCGCGAAGCTCTGTTGTCCAGTTTGGGATGCATCATTGGCGTAGGCAGGTTGCAGATTGCTGCCCTGCGTAATGATTTGCCATCCGCCTTCCTCCTCAAAGCCCGAGTTTTTGAGGTCTTCGGCTCGCAGCGGAAAGACCGCCGCAAACAGGAACACGACTGGCAGGAAAAATGTTGTCTCGTCTCTCACGAATTCTCCCTACTACCTAAAATTCTTTTAGTGGCGACCACCAGTCCCTAATCGACCGCCGGTGTTTGCCAACTTACGTACCCCTTCAGCCCGCAAATGTTCTACCGACCAAACGGCTCCATTTTACCCCACGGTCGCTAAAAAATATCACAAAACCGCTTTCTATCAATACAAGTTTAGTCAAATACACGTAAAGCCTTTAAGTTTCTCCGACAACAAAACAGAAAAAGTCTCCGGTGTTGGTGAGGTAGGCTGATCGAGCCCCTAGTGGTATTTCCCTTCTGGCCGTGCGATACTGATTCCGTATTGATTGGTAAATGAATCTCTGGGCTATCTAGCTGATAATAATGATGAAACCGTATAACAAAGTTTTACTAAATCGATTGTTTTTACTATCCCTGCTCGGATGCTTGGTCGGAGGATGCGAGGCAGAGCAACCGATTGTAGAAAAAATAGCCCCTAGAACGGAGTTGGTGAGTGGGTTGCTTGAGCACTTTCCTGAAAACGTCCAAAGTACACAGGCCTGGTATGGTCATTATTACATGGTCGGGGACACACCTGTGATCCCAACGAAGGAAGTTCCAGCAGAAATTCTTCAAAGCTTCATTGGTTCAGAGGTTGTGATTCAAGGAGTCTGGCACCCCGGCGAAAAATGGAACCCTCCCACAGAGGAGCAAAACTCCCTCCCGAGGCCTACGGACCTTGAACAACATGGGGCGGTTCGGGGTGACGGAGTTAAGGTATCGTCAATCGCGCCAGTTAAAGAATAGAAGACGAAAAAGGATTAATAGTCTTACACAAAGTCCCAACGACGACGTCAAATGCTCAAACCACTGAAATCTGAGGCCAAGGTCAAATGGTATAAAGCGAACACTGTCAAGCAACGGTGTTTTTCCTTGGTTAAACGTGTGCTAAATCCAAGCCGCGAATCGATTCAGCTGTACTACTACCAAACTTGTCTATTTCGACTCCCATACGCTGCGCCAACGGCACAAACATATTGGCAAATGGCGTATTGTTCTCCGAATCATGGGCAACGTAACGCCCGTGTCTATATCCACCACCCGCTAAGACGATCGGAAGGTTTCTCCAATTGTGACTGCTGGCATTTCCCAAATTGGAGCCGTATAGCACAGCCGTGTGATCGAGCAGGTTTTGGCCGCCCTCTTCAACTTGTTTCAGACCTGTCAGGAAGTCGCTGAACACATTAAACTGTGCCTCTTCGATCACACGCAATTCATCAATCTTGGCGTCATCCTTACTGTGATGCGAAAGGTTGTGCCAATCATTACGAACCCCAGGAATCACAGGCACTGCATTCATACCACTGAGCTGAAAGGTGATGATTCTCGTGGAGTCTGATTGCAGAGCAAGCACCATCATATCGTACATGAGGCTTTGCTTTCCAATCGCATCAAGGCGATTGGAAATATCCTTTGGAATGTCCCGATCGACTACTGGTTTTGGCCTGGTAGCCCAACCTTCCGACTGTTGCAAACGGAATTCAAGATCACGCACAGCTGTTAAGTACTGTTCCAGCTTTTGTTTGTCCTGATAACTGAGCTCATGGCTAAGGATTTTAGTTTGCGCGAGTAAAGCATCCAAAATACTACGTCCACGCTCTATTTTTCGCAACTGAGCCTTGATATCAGCTTCGCTTCCTACGATAAACATCGACTTAAATAGTCTTGACGGTATCGTCTCGCCCGGAATTTCAACCCCACTACCTGTCCACGACATCGACCGCCCACTGGTGGAAAGAACCAGAGAAGGGAAACGAGTCTTGATACCAATCTCAGAAGCTATCAATTGATCGATGGACACGGTGTTTCGAAAACCGGCCAAACCGGGGCGCGGAGCACTTGTCAGCCAGGTCAGCTCAGAAGCGTGTCCGCTGTTACCGTTGGATTTCGGATGTGACAATCCCGAGAACAATGAGAGGTCAGCGCGATGATCTGCAAGACACTTTGTATAGGGCGTATCTTCATAGTCTCCCCCTTCCTTTTCGGGGAACAGAAAGGGGGTATGGAACCCAAGAGTTGCACATATAGCAACGAATCGCTTAGGACGCGCCGCAACCGTTCCTGCTAAGGCCTGATCGCCAATCGTCCGACTCATTGCCTCAATAAATGGTAACCCCAGTGTGACGCCTGCCCCCTGAAGCAATCGTCGACGGCTCATCCTTTTCCGTGTCGTTACAAATGGGATCTTCATTTCTAACCTACTTCTCTAAAAAGATTGTACTAGTTACGGATGCCAATAATAAATCACGCATCCCGTATCTACTTGCTTTTGTACTCGCCACAATCCGGGCAATCGCCTCACGGTCAGAGAATCCTAATTCACGACCCGTCGCAAAAGTAAGTAGTTTACGTACAAATGTTGTGGCAAGACGCTCGGGGTCACTGGCCAGATGGTCCCGAAACTGGCGATACCCATCAAACTCCTGCCCATTGATAAGTTCACCGCTTGCATCAACATCGCGACCAATTCGGTACTGTGTCTTTCTTCCATCCACGTAGATTACTACTTTTTCACCATCGCCATTAGAGCGATAGTAATCGCGAAACCCACCAATAGGATTGAAGCTTTCCAGTGCAAATCCAGGGGCGTCAATCAAGCGATGACAGTTCTGACAACTTTCCACATCCCGATGCTTTGTCAAGATCTCTCGTAATGTCTGGGCTCCACGAATATCCGGCTCAATCCCGTCTATGTTGGGAGGAGGTGGGGAAGGATGAATGCCCAGGATTCGTTGGCTCACATAGACTCCACGAACGACAGGGGATGTATTTGTTCCGTTCGCAGACACTTTCATAACAGCTGCCTGACTAAGAAAACCGCCGCGAATATTATTTTGCGGTAACGGTACCTTTCGAATTTCACTTCCCGTGACACCGTCAATTCCATAGTGGTCGGCCAACCGGTCATTGAGCATTGCGAAATCTGATTTCACGACACTCTCGATCGCGCGGTTCTCCTGCAAACAGGTTCGAAGATAGGCATAAGTTTCCTGCTCCATCGACTCGCGAAGATACCTGTCAAACTCGGGAAACAACCGTTTATCCGGCATGGTAAAATCCAACTCTCGTAGATTCAGCCAAGCACCGCAGAAGTCCCTAAGGAACCTAGCAAAATGGTGGCTTGCCATTAATCGGTTTGCCTGTTGAACAACAACATCGTTTTTTATGAGTTGTCCGTTTTCAGCCAATTCGATTAGCCGTGAATCTGGAAGACTGCGCGTCAAAAAATAGCTCAAGCGCGAGGCTACAGCGTGAGAGTTTAGTTTTCCGGGTTGTTCCTTGAAGAACAGAAACTCCGGAGAACACATCAACGCAACAATGGCGGCTCGATAAGCTGACTCGACCGTTTCGTCGGCATCCCTCTCCGACTGATATAAGTCAATGAACAGTTTGAGTTCTGCCGGTTCCACAGAACGCCGAAATAAATTTTCAGCTATCGTCTGCAGTGCCTTTCCAACGTCAGCCAATTCATCGGTCAGTTGAACTTTGAAGGTCGGTTTATAGTAGCGTTTTTGTTTATCGGCCGGGTTGGGTGGTTCGACTTCCATACGGCTTAACTGAGAAAAGATGAGTTTGTGCCCCCGGGACGGAAATTCATGGACGATGGGCCCTTGAACCTCAACTTTGGAAATCGCGATACCTGGCCCTTTGTAGTTTTCGACGCCATGATTCTTAATGGCATAAAGAAGATCATAGATCCCATACGCATTAATTTTCACCATGTACCCTTTTTCCATCCAAACCTCAATCTCGATGGTTTGAGGCTCTCCGGGAGTAAAGCTGTAGTGGCCGAAAATAGGTTTTTCGGAACCGCGTGCATACGACTCGCCGCCGAGTGAGAAGGTGACAGGTTTATCTGATTGATAAGCGTAGCCAGTGACTCGGATTTTGTAATATCCGGATTGTTCTTTAATTCGAGATTCGCGGAGTAGCCCGGAGGGGTAACCAAAATTTTGAAAGAAGACAACGGAATCATCTTCGAGTTTTAACCACTTATTACCAATAAATCGCTCTCCATCATCTCCATTGGCATAACCATACTCACTAAGAGTTACCTCCGGGGGTGCCGTGCGACTGGCAATCGAAGAGTCAAGCACTTGTTCTGCGGCGTCCATATACCGTTGCATATGAACCAACGATACATTTAGGCTCGATCCAACATTATCGAACTCGCCTGATTTTCCGTCCTCGGGCAGCAATGAAGCTAATTGAAGATTCGTACCAAATAAGTCATTGAGCGTGTTTTGAAATTCATTGCGATTAAGCCTACGAAGAACTGCGCCCTTCGATTGCACATGTGCAATCGTAAGACGGTTACCAAGTTCCAGCAAAAATTTATCACGAGTCGAGGCAGCCGGAAGTTTAGCTTCCTTGGGCGGCATCTTAGCTTCTGAGACGACGTCCCAAACCTGCACCCACCTAGAAAAATCGGCGGTCGAAGTTAAGTCCGATCCCAGGTCATTGAGCTGAAATCCACCTTCCGCATCCTCACCTACATGACAATCGGCACAGTTTTGCTGTATAAATTGACTCGCGAACGCGCGTGTAGCCACCGGCGCCTGAGCACTCGTGGCATGTGCGCAGCACAAAACAGTGTAGGCTAGTGCCAATGTCGGAAGCTGTGTAGTTCTGATAAACATATTATGATCCTTACACGGATCCCATCTTCCCGCTTTTAGGCAGTGAGTGCAAGGGTGTTGGCAGGAAGTAGGTGGTGCTTGAAAAGGAACGCTTCGCTTCATATGCAGCTGGCTAGATACGAGTCGCCGCCTAACCAAGCACTTGGTGTTGTGATTTGGTAAGCTGGTCGAATGTGGCCTCCCCCGTTTTCCTTATCCAGCGGCGGAGCGTGGATTTTTCAAACGCTTTGATGAGGCGTTGTTGATCTGGTTTGGTAATTGGATTTATGTTGTCGTGAGAGTGTTGTCATGAAATGTTTGCTGATTGTCGTGTTGGCGTTAGGGGTATTGGTTCAGCAGGGGCGTTCCACTCCCAATGGGTTTAGCTGGGTCAACCCAGGATCACAAAATCTTGTTTCTTCCATTTCCAAGAAGATTAGGCATCGGACTTTTAAGAGTGCATCGATGGAAATTGATGTTGGCTACTACATCTATCTACCTCCTGGGTATGAGCAGTCGGAGAATAAGCAACGTCGCTATCCGGTGGTATATAACCTGCATGGTGGACGACCAGGAGGGGAATACAAGATGATTGCGATTCATCGTTATGTTGACGCGGCTATTCGTGCGGGCAAGATTGAACCAGTCATCTACGTGTTTCCTAACGGAGGTCCCATGAGTTGGTATAACTATCCCCAATTCTCTAACGGTCGTGGGGAAGATGTTTTCATTAAGGAAACAATACCGCATATTGATAATCAATTCCGCACGATTTCTCGTCGGGAAGGACGAGGATTGCAGGGTTATTCGCAGGGCGGTCGTGGTACAACCCGCATCATGTTTAAATATCCTGAATTATTCGGTTCGACAGCACCTGGAGGCGCCGGTTTTGCGACGGAGAAGACTATTCAGGAGAATGATGGTGCTGAGTCGGAATTCATTAAGTTCGCGTCCGGTTACAATGCATGGGATTTGGCTAAGAAGTATGCCGACCGAAAGAGTGCACCTTCGCTGCGACCACTCATTTGGGTCGGATCGAAAGAAGCTAACTATAAACCGAATCTGAATTTTATGAACTACCTAGATCAGTTGGGCGTTCCCTATCAGAAGCTCGTGGCACCAGGAATTGGTCACAATGCTGGACGGATCTATGAGATTCGAGGTGATGTGATCCTTGAGTTTCATAACGCGAATTTTAAGAGGTTACTGGCCAAATAGTGGCTCTTTATCATTTTTCTCGGAGGACTGGTTTCCTGTATAATTGAGATCTGGTGTTACGGTCGGGGATTCAACCGGTTTTTATTTTGTATGTATGAGTGATCAGGGTAGCGAAGGGTGTACATGATGCGAAATTTACTTGGTTTATTGTTATTGACAGCGGTGACGACCTGTTTGCCTGCACAGGATGCTGAACGAAATCGCATCCTCGAGAAATATCGTGCCATGCGTCCTACTATGGACGAACTAGCCATGTACCG
>Ga0315334_10000874_pt1 | contig 18484 bp, 17 predicted proteins | sample M150034915metaG_FD_205555 | JGI IMG/M metagenome (GOLD analysis project Ga0315334, IMG submission 205555) | Ammonia-oxidizing marine archaeal communities from Monterey Bay, California, United States - M1 500m 34915 | ecosystem: Environmental > Aquatic > Marine > Intertidal zone | place: USA... | reverse complement strand
TTTTCTTTTAGTCGTTTTTTGCAAAACCTTCCCACTCCCGTTTAATTTTCGAGCCTATCCCCGACCCTGTTTTTATTTAGCAGAACTTGCCTTATTATCTTCGTCTTGCCCTAAAGAGCTTTCACCCGAAGATTGAATTTCACGCTGAACCGTTTTTAATCGCGCAACATCCCTTCTAAGGCCTCGAAGGCGACTGGGGTTTTCTATTTTCCCTGTTGCCAATTGGAACTTCAGGTTAAAAATTTCCTGATTAATATCAACTACCTTCTCTTCCCGCTCTTTTTCGGAAAGACCTCTAATCTCATCTACTTTCATAATGCGTATTCACTTCTTCAAATAGGTTGTTTGACAACAAACCGGGTTGCAACCGATAACTTGTGAGCCGCCAGACGAAACGCCTCCTTGGCAACTTCTTCGGGGACCCCCTCCATCTCATAAAGCATTCGACCCGGCCTTATGACCGCCACCCAGAACTCTGGGTTTCCCTTACCCTTACCCATTCTCGTTTCCAATGGCTTTTTGGAAACCGGCTTATCAGGAAAGATTCTCAGCCAAATTTTTCCCCCACGCTTGACATACCTGGTCATAGCAATACGGGCCGCCTCAATCTGCCGGTTTGTGATACGACCACACTCCAAAGCCTGCAGACCATAACTCCCAAAGGATATTGTGCCTCCGCGATAGGCCACACCACGCATTCGCCCTTTTTGCCGCTTTCTATACTTAACTCTCTTAGGCATCAACATGATGCATTATCTCCAATAAACATTTATGACCGGACAAAAAATTAAGCCCTAGCTCCAACTCTATTAGGCTTAGCTTTTCCCCTCGGCGTGGTTTCTTTTGGCTGAACATCGCTCCTAGTAGAAGTAATATCCCCCTTATAAACCCAAACCTTCACCCCAATAATTCCAAAAGTGGTATTAGAAACTGCAGTCCCATAATCGATATCCGCTCTTAAAGTATGCAAGGGAACCCTACCTTCCCGGTACCATTCGCTGCGGGCTATTTCCGCACCACCCAGTCGACCCGATACCCGGATCTTAATTCCCTTAGCCCCAAATCGCAGAGCCGAAACCACGCTCTTCTTCATTGCCCGGCGAAACGAAACTCTTTTCTCCAACTGCAAGGCAATATTCTGCGCAATCAAATTCCCTTCCAATTCGGCCCGCCGAACCTCTTTAATGTTGAGAGCAACCTGCTTTCCAGTTAGGACTTTCTGCAACTCTTCTTTAAGCCTGTCCACCTCAAGACCTTTTTTACCAATAATGATTCCCGGACGCGCAGTATGTATGTTGATTCTAATTCGGTTCGCCGAACGCTCAATCTCTACCCGAGAGATCCCAGCGTGAGCAAGCGTCTTAAAGATATGCTTCCTCAGAGCCATATCCTCAATCAACTTCTCTGAATACCCCTTCTTAGCATACCAGTTTGATATCCAAGTCTTGTTGTATCCCAATCTGAACCCGTATGGGTGTACTTTTTGACCCACGCTTTATCTCCTTAAGATTCTTTTTCTTCTAGTATCAAAGTGATGTGACTGGTCTTCTTTTGAATCATGGTTGATGTTCCTCTCGCCCTAGACATTTGCCGCTTCCAGGTCACCCCTTCGTCCACACAAACATTTTTCACGTACAAATCATCTACATCAACCACCTTATGATTTTCTTCTGCATTTGCAATCGCAGATTTCAGTAGCTTCTGAAACGTCCCTGCTGCCCGCTTTCGGGTAAACGCAAGAATACTGATCGCATCATTTACATTTTTTCCGCGTATCAACCCGGCAATCAACCTCGCCTTTCGCGGCGCAGTCCTCGTATGCTTTAGTAAAGCCCTAACTTCCATGGTATTCCTATCCTAGTTTTACTTTGTAACCGCTTTTTTGGTTTTCCCGCCGTGCGACCTGAACGTGCGCGTAGGAGAAAACTCGCCCAACTTATGACCCACCATATTCTCTGTCACAAATACAGGTAGAAATTTTTTTCCATTATGCACCGATAAGGTATGTCCAACAAAATCCGGACTGATAGTCGATCGTCGCGACCAGGTTTTACATATCTTTTTTTCATTTTTCTGGTTCATCTCATCGATTTTTTTCATCAAATGCACATCGATGAACGGACCTTTTTTTAGTGATCGCGCCATTCCAAAACCTCAGTTTGCAAAAATTTTATTTATTCTTCTTCTTACGACTAAGAATGAATTTGTTCGACGATTTTTTAACCTTACGCGTCTTCAGCCCCTTTGCGCTCTGACCCCAAGGACTACATGGGTGGCGTCCACCCGAAGAACGACCCTCTCCACCACCCATAGGGTGATCCACAGGGTTCATCGCTACCGCACGAACACGAGGACGACGGCCCATCCATCTCACACGTCCAGCTTTACCAATGGAAACATTTTCATGGTCAGCATTACCCACAGTCCCAATTGTTGCCCGACAGGTCTTATGAATCAATCGCACTTCCCCCGACTTGAGCTTGAGTGTTACATACTCGCCCTCTTTAGCCATTAACTGAACCCCGCTTCCTGCACTGCGGGCAATCTGCGCACCCTTACCGGGACGCATCTCCACATTATGAATCAGGGTGCCCTCCGGAATGTCTTTAAGGACAAGACAGTTGCCAACCTTAACTTCCGCCGTATCCCCCGACATCAGCACATCTCCAACATTTATCTTGCTGGGGGCAATAATATAACGCTTTTCTCCATCAGAATAAGATAGAAGAGCAATTCTCGCACTGCGATTAGGGTCGTACTCAATACCCACAACCTTAGCAGGAACACCATCTTTTCTACGCTTAAAGTCAATGATCCGGTACTGCTTTCTATGCCCGCCACCACGCCTTTTAGCGGTAATACGACCATTACTGTTCCGCCCGCCTTTTCTTGCTATTGAAACAAGAAGGTTTTTTTCAGGGGTCGATTTAGTAATTTCATCAAAACCAGAAATAGTCTGGTGCCGGACACCTGGTGATCGGGGTTTCATTTTCCTAATGGGCATTACAGCTTAAACTCCATCAAAAATTTCAATTTTATCGCCTTCTTTCAACTGAACCATTGCCTTTTTCCATGATTTCAATTGGCCCACGGTCTTACCAAACCGCTTGCTCTTACCCCGCATAACCTGAGTATTGACATGAAGGACTTTCACACTAAATATTTTTTGCACTGCTTCCCGAATCTGAATTTTATTAGCCTCCGTGCTCACTTTAAACATAACCCAGTTTCCACTAGCAAGCATTTCTGTGCCCTTTTCAGTAACAAGCGGTTTTACAATTACCTTATAGATATCCATCAACTCAACCGCTCCTCAATTTTTTTAAGGGCTGCAGGGGTACAGACAATTCGCTCATGAGCCAGAAGGTCAAAAACATTCAAACCTTCAACCAACAACACATCGGTTTTTTGAAGGTTTCGCATCGCCAACTGCAAATTGGTGTTCTTTTCCGCAACTATAAATAGTGTTTTCTCCGGAAGACCTAAGCCAGCTAGCAAGGCAACGGCCTCCTTGGTTTTTGGGCCCTCTAAGCTTAGCGAGTCCACCACTATAAATTTACGCTCCTTAAGCCTTTCAGTAAGAACCGCTTTGAGTGCAATCTTTTTAGACTTCTTAGACAGCCCAAACGCGTAGCTTCTCGGGCTAGGCCCAAATACCGTCATACCACCCCGCCATATCGGCGAGCGAGTATTTCCTGCGCGAGCTCGACCTGTGCCCTTTTGCCTCCAAGGCTTAGCATTACTACCATGCAACTCACCCTTATTCTGCTTGGTCGCCGCATTTCCACCTCGGCGCGCAGCCATTTGCATAGTTACATAACGCTGCACCAACTCGGCGCGACACTGAACATCAAAGACACCCTGAGAGGCCTCTACCGTTCCTACTTTTTTATTATTACTATCTAAAATATCTAATTCCGGCATAACCGAAAGCTCATTTCCTTTAAGATTTTAAAATACTGACGAGTCCACCGTTGGCACCAGGAACCGCACCTTTTATCAATAAAACATTGTTCTCTGCGTCCACCCGGACCACCCGCAAATTTTTCACATGGACTTGATTACCACCCATCCTGCCTGGCATCCCTGTGCCCTTCAATACCCGGCCGGGCCAAGTATGCATTCCTATCGAACCAGTTCCCCGATAACTCTCATGGTGACCATGCGATGCCGGCGCACCACCGTAATTAAACCGTTTGAATACTCCGGCGAACCCTCGCCCCTTACTAACACCAACCACTTCTACTTGGTCCCCCTCACTGAATATATCAACCTTCAAGGGTTTGCCTATAGCCTCGCCATCCACATCTTGCCCCCTGAACTCCCTAAGCAACCTTGCCGGCTCCACATTATGCTTATCATAGAATCCCTTCAAAGGCTTATTAGTATGCTTAGGCTTACGGGTACCGTAACCAAGCATGAGAGCCTGATATCCATCTTCGCCCTCGGTTCGCTTCAGCACCGGAACACAACGCTCAACCTGGATTACGGTTACTGGAACACAATCTCCTTTTTCCGTATAAACCTGGGTCATTCCTACTTTTTTTCCAATTATCACACTCATAATTTCTTCACGTTAAAGCTTTATTTCAATATCAACGCCACCCGAAAGGTCCAACTTCATCAGCGCATCAACGGTTTGCGGAGTAGGGTCAAGGATTTCCAGGATTCGTTTATGCGTTCTAATCTCAAACTGCTCACGCGATTTCTTATCCACATGAGGAGAACGCAACACGGTCCACTTATTTTTTACAGTAGGCAGGGGGATAGGTCCAATCAATTTAGCGCCTGTGCGCCGAGTAGTTTCAACTATTTCCCCCACCGACCGATCCAACACCTTATGATCGTAAGCTTTAAGCTTAATCTTGATTTTTTGGTCGCTCATTATTCAACAATCTCGCCAACAACTCCGGCTCCAACCGTACGACCGCCTTCACGAATAGCGAATTTAAGCCCTTGATCCATCGCCACAGGCGTAATAAGCGTTATCTCCATAGCAACATTGTCGCCAGGCATTACCATTTCAACACCGGCCGGCAAAGTCGCAACACCTGTCACATCAGTCGTCCGAAAATAAAACTGAGGACGGTAACCATTAAAGAACGGGGTATGCCTTCCACCCTCCTCCTTAGTCAAAATGTAAACTTCCGCCTTGAATTTCGTATGCGGCGTTATGGATCCAGGCTTAGCCAATACCTGACCGCGCTCGATCTCTTCACGCTTGGTTCCGCGAAGCAGAATTCCCACGTTTTCCCCAGCACGCCCCTCATCAAGAAGCTTTCGGAACATTTCAACACCAGTCGCCGTGGTCTTCACCGTGTCCTTAAACCCTACGATCTCAATTTCTTCACCAACCTTGAGAATCCCCGTCTCAATACGCCCGGTCGCAACAGTTCCACGCCCAGAAATACTGAAGATGTCCTCAATCGGCATCAAGAAAGGCTTATCAACTGGACGATCTGGAACCGGGAAATAAGTATCCAGAGCCTCCATCAAATCCCAGATGCACTTGGTTTTTTCTTCATCTTCCGGATTTTCCAGGGCCTGGAGAGCGCTTCCACGAATAACAGGAACATCATCTCCAGGGAAATCGTATTTGGTCAACAACTCCCTAACCTCCATCTCAACCAAGTCTAGCAACTCAGGGTCATCAACCATGTCACATTTATTCATAAACACACAGAGTTTCGGCACCCCAACTTGACGAGCCAAAAGAATATGCTCACGAGTCTGCGGCATGGGACCATCATTAGCTGAAATTACCAGAATTCCCCCATCCATCTGGGCCGCACCAGTAATCATGTTTTTTACATAATCGGCATGACCAGGGCAGTCAACATGCGCATAATGCCGAGCCTCAGTATTGTATTCAATGTGGGCAATCGCAATAGTGATCCCCCGCTCTTTTTCTTCCGGAGCCTTATCGATCTGATCAAACGCAATTGTCTCAGCCAACCCCTTCTTTGATAGAACCTCAGAAATCGACGCGGTAAGAGTTGTCTTGCCATGGTCAACATGACCAATAGTTCCTACGTTTATGTGCGGTTTATCGCGAATAAATTTTTCTTTAGCCATGCTCGTTCACTCCGATAGTATTTTCAAATTATATTTGTTTAAACTGCTAATTTCTCTTTAGAACCGGTAGCCTTAGCAATCAGCTCCTCAGCAATCGCGGCGGGGACACCATCATATTTGGCAAATTCCATCGAGTAGTTTGCGCGGCCCTGAGTGGCCGACCGAAGGTCAGTTGAATACCCGAACATCCCCGAAAGAGGCACCTCTGCCCGGATCACCTTAGCGCCAGCACGATCCGAAAGATCCTTGATTTTTCCGCGCTTAGAGTTTAATTTACCAATCACATCACCCATAAAATCATCAGGTGTAACAACCTCCACTTCCATTACCGGCTCCAACAATTGAGGAGAACCCTTCTTACAAGCCTCCTGGAAGGCCATGGAAGCACAAATCTTGAATGCCATTTCTGAAGAATCAACATCATGATACGAACCATCCAACAACGTCACCGAAATATCTACCGTGGGATACCCACACATGATGCCGCGGCTCATCGCCTCTACCACACCTTTCTGAACCGCAGGAATAAATTCCCGAGGAATCGCCCCCCCAACAATCTTATTGACAAACTCAAAGCCCGATCCCGCCTCTCTCGGCTCCACAAGGATGACAACATGACCATATTGGCCACGGCCCCCACTCTGCTTGATATATTTCGTTTCGTGGTTTACGGACTTCGTGATCGTTTCCTTGTATGCCACCTGAGGCTTTGAAACATCCACGTCCAGAGAAAACTCACGACGCATCCGATCAACCAAAATCTCGAGATGCAATTCCCCCATCCCCGAAATTACAGTCTGATTGGTGTCCGGATCCACACGAACTTTAAAGGTGGGATCCTCCTGAAGAAGCTTAACAAGACAGTCGGATAATTTATCCTGCTCCGCCTTTGTTTTCGGCTCAATAGCCACAGAAATAACCGGCTCAGGAAAAGTAATAGCCTCCAGAATAATAGGTTTCTCCTGATCACAAAGCGTATCCCCCGTATAAGACTTCTTCAATCCAATAACTGCCGCAATATCACCAGCCTGAACCGATTCAACCTCCTCACGCTTATTTGCATGCATCCTTAAAATCCTACCCACACGCTCCCTGGCGTTTTTCGTTGAGTTGTAGACATAAGAACCGCTCGTCAACGTACCAGAATAAATACGCACAAAAGCCAATTGACCCACAAAGGGATCTGTCATAATTTTAAAAGTGAGCCCAGACAGAGGGTCTTTAGAATCCAGCCTACGAACCTCCTCTTTCTGGGTATTAGGATTGGTGCCACTGATCGTTTTACGCTCTTGCGGGGAGGGAAGAAAGTCGATAACAGCATTAAGGAGCTGCTGAACCCCTTTATTTTTAAAGGCGGCTCCACATAGGATAGGAGCGAATCTGTTCTCCAGAGTTCCTTTTCTCAAGGCCGCCATAATTTCACTACGGGTTACCTCTTCTCCACCTAAAAATTTTTCCATTATCGCATCATCAACATCAGAAACGGACTCAATCAACTTCTCTCGGTACTCATCAGCCTGCCCCTTGTATTCTACCGGGATATCCACAATATCAAAGGTTTCACCCTTGTTTTTATCATCCGCATAGACATTAGCCTTCATATCCACCAAGTCAATCACGCCTAAAAAATTGGCCTCCGCGCCCAGAGGAAGTTGAACAACAACCGGACAAGCATTTAACTTGTCCTTCATCTGCTGGATACACCCCAAAAAATCAGCTCCAGCCCGGTCCATCTTATTAACAAAACAAATTCGTGGAACACTGTATTTAGTGGCCTGCCGCCAAACTGTCTCCGATTGAGGTTCTACCCCACTGACCGCATCAAAAACACCCACAGCACCATCAAGAACCCGCAATGACCTTTCCACCTCAGCCGTAAAGTCAACATGGCCCGGTGTATCAATAATATTGATCTGATGTTCCAGCCAGAAACAAGTTGTCGCCGCCGAGGTAATGGTGATGCCGCGCTCCTGCTCCTGCTCCATCCAATCCATCGTGGCGTTACCGTCATGGACCTCGCCAATCTTATGGCTTTTTCCGGTGTAATACAGAATGCGCTCTGTCGTTGTAGTTTTACCCGCATCAATATGGGCAATAATCCCAATATTTCTCGTTTTTTCCGGCTGTATCTTCTTACTCATCTAATCAACAATCTCCACTTACCATCGGTAGTGTGCAAAGGCCTTGTTTGCCTCAGCCATCCGGTGAACCTCTTCTTTTTTCTTAACCGCTCCACCAGAATTATTAAAAGCATCTAACAGCTCTCCGGTCAACTTCTCCGACATTGACCTGCCTGCCCGCGCCTTAGCATTCGCAATAACCCAACGCATACCGAGAGCGACCCTACGATTCTCCTTGACTTCCACAGGAACCTGATAAGTCGCACCACCTACCCTTCGAGACCGAACCTCAAGCAAAGGCGCAGCATTCTCTACAGCCTTACGAAAAATACGCAACGGCTCTTCCTTGCTTTTTTCTGCAAGACTATCAAGCGCCGAATAAAATATATTTTCCGCCTTACCCTTCTTGCCCTGCCTCAAAATACAATTAATAAAACGTGCAACCAGCAGGTCATTATACTTCGGATCAGGAGTGATCTTTCTTTTCTGCGCTTCTCTTCTTCTCGCCATAATATTTTTTTATTATTTTTTGGGTTTCTTCGTTCCGTATTTAGAACGGCTCTGCATTCTGCTCTCCACCCCAAGCGTATCCAAACTTCCCCGGACCACATGGTACCGAACACCCGGCAAATCCTTAATTCGCCCTCCGCGGATCATCACGATAGAATGCTCCTGCAAATTATGCCCCACACCAGGAATATAAGTCGTTACCTCCATTCCGTTGGTCAACCTCACACGCGCCACCTTTCGAAGGGCCGAGTTAGGCTTTTTAGGCGTTGATGTGTAAACCCTCACGCAAACACCACGCCGCTGAGGACAGGCCTTCAAGGCCGGACTATCACTTTTCCGCACCGGCTTCTTTCTACCGGTTTTAACTAACTGGCTAATTGTAGGCAAAAAATAGACCTCCCCTAAAGGCAAACCGTACAAGGGTTACCAAATAAAACCAAAAATACCCAATGGAGTCAATAAAATCAAAGGGTTAAATCAGGTAGATGTAGGTGTGAAAAGGGGTAATTGTACCACCGATAACTCCTTAGTCAAGCGAAAAATAAGGGCCTTTCGAAATTATTCCGTAGCCACCGATATCGGTTCTTCCTCTTCCTGTTCGGCAGCCTCAACTTCGGGCTCTTCGATACGAATTCCGCTATACGCTCTACATCCTGTACCAGCTGGAATCAACCTTCCCATCGTCACATTCTCTTTCAACCCGACCAGGTTATCTCTCTTACCGCTAACACTCACTTCCGTTAGAACCCGGGTAGTCTCCTGAAAAGATGCCGCTGAAATAAAACTTTCTGTGCTGAGCGACGATTTTGTTATCCCCAGAAGCGTCGCAATTCCTTTAGCCGGCTTTTTCTTATTCTTGATCGCTACCTGATTAGCCCGGTTAAAGACTTTCTTCGTTACTTGCTCACCGACCAAAAATTCCGTATCTCCGGAATCTTCAATGATTAAATGCCTGAGCATTTGCCGGACGATAACCTCAATATGCTTATCATTGATCTGCACGCCCTGGAGACGGTAAACCTCCTGAACTTCATTAACCAGGTACTTTTGCAGCTCATCTTCTCCCAATATCCGTAAAATATCATGTGGATTCGATGCCCCATCCATCAGCGCCTCACCAGCAACCACCTCATCTCCCTCATGAACATTAATATGCTTGCCACGCGGAATCAGGTATTCGCATTCATCTCCCGATTCCCCCACAACAATCAACTTACGCATGCCTTTAACAAATCCACCGAACTTAACCGTACCCGATATTTCCGTGATGGTCGCTTGCTCATGGGGCTTTCGAGCCTCAAAAAGCTCGGCCACACGGGGCAAGCCACCAGTAATATCTTTGGTTTTGGCAGATTCGCGGGGAATCTTTACAATCAAGTCCCCAGCGCTAACAATATCGCCCTCACTGACATTGATATTTGCACCGGCAGGCAGGATATATCGGCGAATCGTTTCGCCTTTCTCATCTTTTAACGAAATCCGCGGTTGTTTTTTCTCATCGCGGTGACTGATGATTACCTTAGTGGATAGGCCTGTAATTTCATCAAAGTCTTCTTTCATTGTCAGCCCTTCAATCACATCTCCAAAGGCAATGACTCCAGAAACTTCCGTCAAAATCGCGTTGGTATAAGGATCCCATTCAACCAGAGTCTGACCTTCCTGAATTTCCTGCCCATCCACAACCTTGAGCGTAGCCCCATATACCACTGAGAACTTCTCTTTTTCACGACCCGTATCATCTTGAACCACCAAGCTCCCGTTACGGTTCATTACAATAATTTCGCCATTTCGGTTTTTCAACGTACGCAATCCGATATACTTGACCAATCCACCTCGCTTGGTACTCAAAGTAGTTTGCTCAACCACCCGACTTGCGGTCCCGCCGATATGGAAAGTCCTCATAGTGAGCTGGGTTCCCGGCTCCCCAATAGACTGCGCAGCAATAACTCCCACCGGCTCACCCACTTCCACCCAACCCAAGGTTGCCATATTGCGCCCATAACACTTAATACAAACCCCCTCCTTAGACTCACAAGTCAGGCAAGATCGCATCATGATTTTTCCTATGCCTGCATTCTCAATCTCTGATACCACTTCCTCATCAACCAAAGTGTCGGCCTTAGCCAAAACATCTCCAGTAAAAGGATCTACCACATCTTCAAGAATCGTACGCCCCAGAATTCTTTCCCCCAAAGGCTGGATAATTTCGCCAGCTTCCTCCAAAGCAATCGCTTCAATACCTTTCAGAGTTCCACAGTCCTGCTCATGAACAATCATATCCTGCGCCACATCTACTAATCGGCGAGTAAGATAACCTGAGTTGGCCGTTTTAAGTGCTGTATCTGCCAGACCCTTGCGGGCCCCGTGCGTAGATATGAAATACTGAACAACTGAAAGGCCTTCACGAAAGTTAGCCGTGATGGGTGTTTCAATGATTTCCCCCGAAGGCTTGGCCATCAAGCCTCGCATTCCGGCCAATTGCCTCAACTGTTGCGCGCTCCCTCGGGCTCCCGAGTCCGCCATGATGAATATTGAATTAAAATCCTTGTCAGTTTTTCCAATTACGGTGGACTCATCTTCAGTTTCCAGCTCTTTAAACATTTCTTCAGATACTTTCTCCGTGACATGCGCCCAAATATCTACAACCTTATTATACCTTTCACCATTGGTGATGAGGCCATCCCGGTATTGCTTGTGAACCTTAAGGACCTCCTCATTAGTTTTGTCCACCAATTTGCCTTTGTTAGGAGGAATCTTCATCTGGTCAATAGAGATACTCAAACCCGCTTCAGTTGCATATTTGAACCCAAGATCTTTGATTTCATCCAACAGGGCAACGGTTTTTTCCCTTCCAACCATTAAGTAGGCTTTAGAAAAAAGCTCCGAGAGATTTTTTTTATCCATTAGACGATTTACCAAATCAAAAGGCAAGCCATCAGGAAGAACCTCCCCCATTATCACTCGCCCGGTAGTGGCCTGGGTAAGCACCCCTTGCAAGCGAAATAAAATATTGGCCTGCAAATCTAATTCATCCGCGTTGTAGGCTGAAACCACTTCTTTTGGATCCGAAAAAACTCTACCCTCTCCTTTAACACCACCGCGAACCTTGGTCATGTAATAGCACCCCAAAACAATGTCTTGGGTAGGCACCGCAATAGGTTTTCCGTTTGAAGGAGACAGCACATTATTGCAAGACATCATCAACAACTTACATTCAACTTGCGCTTCCATTGAAAGAGGAATATGAACCGCCATCTGATCTCCATCGAAATCGGCATTAAAAGCAGTACAAACCATAGGATGCACCTGTATAGCCTTGCCTTCAATCAATAGAGGTTCAAAGGCTTGGATGCCCAGGCGATGAAGCGTAGGCGCCCTGTTAAGCAAAATAGGATGACCCTTTACCACCTCCTCCAACACCTCCCAGACCTCTGCGCGCTCCTGCTCAACCATCTTTTTCGCTGTTTTCATGGTCGCCGCATAGCCCTTTTGCTCAAGTCTGTTAAACACGAAAGGCTTAAATAGTTCAAGCGCCATTTTTTTCGGCAAGCCGCACTGGTGGAATTTCAAATGAGGCCCGACCACGATAACGGAACGGCCGGAGTAATCCACACGCTTACCTAACAGGTTTTGACGGAATCGGCCCTGCTTACCTTTTAACATGTCACTCAAAGACTTGAGCGGGCGCTTGTTCGTTCCACGTAAAGTACGACCCCTACGCCCATTATCAAACAGAGCAGAAACCGCCTCTTGCAACATTCTCTTTTCATTTCGGACGATGATCTGCGGAGCCTTCAATTCCTGCAAGCGTTTCAGCCGGTTGTTTCGATTAATCACCCTACGATACAAATCATTCAGGTCAGAAGTAGCAAACCGCCCCCCATCCAGAGGAACCAACGGCCGCAACTCAGGTGGAATCACCGGCACAACCTGAAGAATCATCCATTCCGGCTTATTTCCTGATTTACGGAACGCTTCAACAATTTTCAAGCGCTTAGCAAGCTTCCTTCTGTTCATTACCGACTTGGTAGTAACCATCTCCTCTTTCAACTCCACTGAAAGAGTCTCCAAATCCATCGGCTTAAGCAATTCTGCAACGCCTTCAGCACCAATCATTGCCCGGAAGGTATCCGGAAATTCCATTTCCATCTCCCGATGTTCTTCTTCGGTCAATATCTGCCCAACCTCCATTTCAGAGTCACCAGGGTCGGTCACCACATAGTTCTCAAAATATATAATGCGCTCAAGATCCTTCAGCGGGATATCTAGCAAATGACCCAAACGACTCGGCAATCCTTTAAAATACCAGATATGGGCAACGGGGGTAGCCAGCTCAATATGCCCCAATCGCTCTCGGCGAACCTTAGAAAGAATAACCTCTACGCCACACTTCTCGCAGATGACACCCTTATGCTTCATCCTCTTATATTTACCGCATGTACACTCCCAGTCCTTCACAGGCCCAAATATCTTGGCACAAAAAAGGCCATCCCTTTCCGGCTTGAAGGTTCTGTAGTTTATGGTTTCGGGTTTTTTGACCTCTCCATAGGACCAAGAACGAATTTTCTCTGGGGACGCAATCCGCACACGGATGGCATCAAATATAATTGGGTTTTTTGGCTTATCGAAATATGACAGGCTATCCAACAAGAATTTCTCCTTTTTGATGAAACATTCTTTATATCACAGGCCTTGAGGGCTTAAAAAATCTAAAGCCTAAAAAGCTAATCTATTATTTTTAAATCTGACCAACTATTTTCCCGCCTCAATCAAATCCACGTCAATAGCTAAACTTTGCAACTCTTTGACCAAAACGTTAAACGACTCAGGCAGACTCGGATTTAAATGAGTATCTCCCTTGACGATCGCCTCATACATGCGCTTACGACCTTCAACATCATCAGATTTCACCGTAAGCATTTCCTGAAGAGTATATGCTGCGCCGTAGGCTTCTAGTGCCCAGACCTCCATCTCTCCGAGCCTCTGCCCACCAAACTGAGCCTTACCTCCAAGAGGTTGCTGAGTCACAAGAGAATAAGGTCCTGTAGACCTAGCGTGGATTTTATCATCAACCAAATGATGCAGCTTGAGCATATAAAGATAACCCACCATGACTTTTTGGCGGAAATATTTTCCAGACCTTCCATCAATGAGCGCCATCTCTCCCGTTTCAGAGCAACCGCCCTCCTTAAGAAGAACCCTGACATCTTTCTCGCTTGCGCCATCAAATACCGGCGTAGCCATGTGCTGGTTTACGGCGTTAGCGGCCATGCCCAGATTAGTTTCGAGGATCTGCCCGACATTCATCCGCGAAGGCACTCCCAAAGGATTCAGAATCAACTGAATAGGCTCACCCGACACCATAAAAGGCATATCCTCTTCCGGGACAATAGTAGAAACCACACCCTTATTCCCGTGACGACCCGCCATCTTATCACCCACCTGCAATCTGCGCTTCACGGCCATAGAAACCTTAACCATCTTAATCACGCCCGGAGCAAGATCATCGCCTTTTTTCAAATGCGCAACCTTTTCACTCATCATCGACCTTAGAATTCGGACTTGACTTTTGGAGTTTTCTTCCATTCCCAGAAGTGTTTTTGCATCTGCGCTCTTGACCGGCGCTTTTACGAGATCCCTAATGCTCATTTTAACAATCAATTCTTCATCAATCACCGTTCCTTTTTCGAAGGTGATTCGCCCCACCGTAGTAGATTTCATCGCTGCGCTGCCCACGATAACGGTGCGCATCTTTTTTCTTGTTTCGCTTTCAACAATTTTTATTTCATCGCCAAAGTCCTTCTCTACGCGAGAAACTTCTTCCTCTTCTATAGCTAAGGTTCGAGAATCTTTATCAATCCCCTTCCGCGAGAAGACTTTTACATCGATAATTGTGCCATAAACTCCAGGAGGAACCCTAAGAGAGGTATCACGAACATCTCCAGCCTTCTCCCCAAAGATCGCCTTAAGAAGTTTTTCTTCAGGGCTCAATTGAGTCTCACCCTTAGGCGTGACCTTGCCAACCATAATATCGTTGGGTGTCACGTTAGCCCCAATCCGTATGATGCCGCTTTCATCCAGATTCCTCAGGGCATCTTCACCTATATTGGATATATCCCGGGTGATCTCCTCTTTTCCCTGCTTAGTGTCGCGGGCCTCCACATCAAATTCTTCAATATGAATCGAAGTGTACACATCTTTCTTCACCAGCTCTTCACTAACAATGATAGCATCCTCAAAGTTATAACCACCCCAAGGCATGAACGCCACAAGAATGTTACGCCCTAAAGCCAACTCACCTTGATCGGTAGAAGGGCCGTCTGCAAGCACATCTCCAACCTTAACCTTCTCCCCGGAAAGCACTCGAGGACGCTGATTAACGCAGGTATTCTGGTTTGACCTTTGAAATTTACTAAGCGTATAAATATCTACATTTGAAGCCAACTGACTACGTTTGGTATTAACCGCTCCTTTGCTTTTCTTTTCGGTTCGAATAACGATGCGGGTCGCATCAACGCTAAGAACCTCCCCATCATTTTCAGCGATTATCACTGCCCCAGAATCATGGGCCACAATCGCCTCCATACCTGTGCCCACAAAAGGAGCCTGGGCCTTCAAAAGAGGAACAGCCTGCCGCTGCATATTAGAACCCATCAAAGCTCTGTTGGCGTCGTCGTTTTCAAGAAAAGGAATTAGAGACGCCGCAACACTGATCAATTGCTTAGGCGAAACATCCATGTAATCTACCTTTTCGCTAGGAGATAAAACAAAGTCACCATTTTTTCTAGCCGAAACAATGGGCTGGACAAATTTCTTATCCTCATCCATCTCGACATTGGCCTGGGCAATTACAAATTTATCCTCGACTAGAGCGGTATGAAAATCGACATTTTCTTTTGCTACGGAATTCTCCACCCTACGGTAGGGGGTCTCAATAAAACCATATTCATTCACCCTAGCATACGTACTCAATGAAGCAATCAGCCCAATATTTGGACCCTCAGGGGTCTCAATAGGACAAATACGACCATAATGCGTTGGATGCACATCCCGCACTTCGAACCCCGCCCGCTCCCGAGTCAACCCGCCCGGCCCTAAAGCACTCAGCCGGCGCTTATGCGTCACCTCAGACAAAGGATTAGTTTGGTCCATAAATTGAGATAACTGGCTGCTTCCAAAAAACTCCTTAATCGCAGCAGTTACAGGCTTGGAGTTGATCAGATCGTGTGGCATGGCAACATCCAAGTCCTGGATCGACATGCGCTCAACTACAGCGCGCTCCATTCGCACCATTCCTACGCGGAATTGATTCTCCAAAGACTCTCCCACAGCGCGAACTCTACGGTTCCCAAGATGATCGATGTCGTCAATATCCCCAACCCCATTTCTGAGATCGACTATGTATTTAACCACGGCAACCAAATCTTCCAAGGTCAGCAACCGATTGTCTAGGGGTATATCCAACCCAAACTTCTGATTCATCTTAATCCTACCCACCACAGACAAATTGTACCGCTTAGGATTTGCGAACAGGCTGTTGAACAAAGATCGGGCTATTTCTGGAGTTGGAGGATCTCCAGGACGGAGCCTCTTATAAACCTCACGAATCGCGTCATCCTGACTCTGAGTTTTGGCAGCGGCCACGGTGTCACGAATTGCCGTATCAGCCGCCTCCTCATCGATACGAAGAATATTAATTTGGCCCAGCTTGTTTTTACCTACAACCGCAAGAACTGCCTCAGTAATCTCCTGATTTGAATCGACTTCTATTTCACCGGTCTCAGGATCAAAAATCTCGTCAAACAGGTATCGACCAATCAGGTCTTCAGGATCAATCTCAACTTTTACAGAGCGAGCCATCCTTTGCAACTTCCTGCGTATGGCCAAAGTAACTTTTTTACCTGACTTAAGCAGAACATCGTCGGTCTTAGAGTCGATAATATCCTCTTTGACTTTGAAACCGACCAACAAATTCTTGCTGCCCATATAATACCGCTCTTTATTCACGGTAACTTTTTCAATTGGATAATAGGTCTCAAGAATAGTCTTGTTATCCATGCCAAAGGCTTGTAGCAGGATGGTGGCAGGAAGCTTACGCCGACGGTCAATCTTCACATACAAAATATCTTTAATATCGAATTCAAAATCCACCCAGGAGCCCCGGTCTGGAATAATTCTTGCGGAGAAGAGTATCTTACCGCTCACATGGGATTTACCCTTATCATGAGAGAAAAATGTTCCCGGAGAGCGATGCATCTGACTCACTATGACTCGTTCAACTCCGTTTATCATAAACGTTCCGGTCGGACCCATAATCGGCATCTCGCCCAAGAATATCTTCTGCTCCTTCACTTCTCTGACTGCATTGACAGTCACCGAGGCAACCTTCTCAGCCCCTAAAACTTTTAAAATATCGTCGGTGATTTCAGTTTTTGCGGAGATCAGTGTCTTTGAAGTCTTCGGACGCTTAACTTCTTCGACAATCATCCTACCCTTTAATCCCTTGAGAGAACGGGCATCAAGATCCATTACCTCTCTGTCAAAAAGAACTAGGCGAACCACTATTTTTATCGGGTCGGAATAGGTAAGACCTTTCTGCCTGCACTCACTGAACTTGTACTTCCCCCCATAGGTGACCTCCTGCTTGCAGACTTCACACACAACTCCGGGACCGCCAAGCTCTCTGTATTCGCCACAACCACACTCCCAAATACCGACCTCAAAGCCAACGTATTCAACACGGGCATTAATATTTAAGTCAGAAATTGGGAAAACATCACTAAAAACCTCTTCCAACCCCCTAAACTCGCGCTTAGCAGGAGCAACATTCCACTGCATGAAGTATTCAAATGACTTTTTCTGAATCTCGATCAGATTCGGAATATCTATGACAGTTGGAATTTGGGCAAAGTTTTTTCTTGTTCTAAAATTACCTAACGCTCTCTGGGAACGGTTCTTCGACATAAGGTGCAATCCCCCTAAAAGAAAAATTAACGAAAAATTTACCTACTAAGGCACGGGTTAAATCACTCTTCCCTTTTTCCGCTATTTAACTTCTACCGCCCCACCAACTTCTTCAATTTTCTTTTTAATTTCTTCAGCCTCTTCTTTTTTCACGCCTTCTTTGATGGCCTTAGGGGCAGCCTCAACCAAATCCTTAGCATCTTTCAGACCCAAACCTGTAATCGTCCGAACCTCCTTAATAACCTGAATTTTCTTATCGCCAATAGCGGTAAGAACCACATCAAACTCGGTTTTTTCTTCAACAGCAGCGTCTCCATCTCCAGCAGCCGGCATTGCCATAGCCATAGCGGGAGCAGCAGCAGTTACCCCATACTTTTCTTCCAATTCCTTCACAAACTCAGACATCTCCAAAACACTCATATTATCTATGAAGGAAATCACATCTTCCTTAGTGGCGGCCATTGAGCCCTCCTTTCAATTATTATGCTATTTTCAATTTTACGTTAATCGTTAATATTTTCACAACGGCTCACCCAAGCCCGTTTATTCTGATGCTTTTTTCTCGCGGATCGCGTCTAATGTACCCACAAACTTTCTCATTATACCGCTCAGAGCTCCAACAAAATTTCCAGCCGGGCCATTCATAGCAGCCAATAACTGGGCAATCAACACCTCTTTCGGCGGCAAGTCCGCCAGAGCCTTAACATCCGCAGGCGACACCTTTTTCCCCTCAACCACCCCACAAAGAACTTTAGGAGTTTTCGGAGCATCCGACTTAGCAAATTCAGCCAGCGCTTTGGCAGGAGCCACCGCAT
>Ga0315334_10000870_pt1 | contig 18497 bp, 17 predicted proteins | sample M150034915metaG_FD_205555 | JGI IMG/M metagenome (GOLD analysis project Ga0315334, IMG submission 205555) | Ammonia-oxidizing marine archaeal communities from Monterey Bay, California, United States - M1 500m 34915 | ecosystem: Environmental > Aquatic > Marine > Intertidal zone | place: USA... | reverse complement strand
AAATTAAAAAATCCAGGAATGAAATAATGAAAAAATTAAAAGATCTAAATATTGGAACGCAGGTTCTTTATATTCCCGTTCACTTGCAACCATATTATTTAAAAAAATATAATTTTAAAAAAGGGGATTTTCCCAATTCAGAAATTTATTATGAGTCTTGTTTAAGTATTCCTATTTTTCCTGGCATTAGCAAAAAAGAAATTAACTTCATCGTTAAAAAAATTAATAATTTAATTAAATAATTTATAAATTAATCATGTGTGGAATATTATTGATTGTTTCAAAAAAAAAATTAGACAAGAAAAAATGTTTAATTTCCCAAAAGAGTATTGAAACCAGAGGCCCTGATAGAATTCTTAATAAGTATTTTAATAATGGGAAAATTTTTTTAAGTAATTCAATCTTGTCGATTACAGGTAGCTTAAAGAATAAGAAAAAAATAGCTGTATCAAAAAGCAAAAATTATCACATCGCTTTTAACGGCGAGATATATAATTGGAAAGATTTAACACATAGATATAATTTAAAATTTGTGAAGAATGATACAGATCTGCTTGTTAATTTATTTGATAAATTAAATAAAAAACAAATTCCTAAGTTAATGAATGGTATGTTTGCATATTGTGTTGTTAATAAAAAGACAAATAAAATTTACTTTTCAAGCGATGTCCAAGGAGAAAAAAAATTATTTTATTACATGGATAACAATTTATTTATTTTATCGTCAAATATAAATGCAATAATAAAATATATTGGGAAAGATAAATTAGACTATGAAAGTATAAAAAATTATATGTTTTCTAGACATTTTATTTTTTTTGACAATACAATTTTCAAAAATATAAAAATTCTTAGACCTGGTTATCAAGCTACTTTTTGTATTAAAGATTTTATTCTAAAAAAAAATATTTATGAAAATCCTTTAAATTGGATATCAAAAAAAATTTATTTAAATAATAATTTGAAAAATAAAACAACATTGATATCTGAATTTGAAGAAGAATTAAACAAGCAAGCAAAACTTATGATACCAAATAAAAAATTTGCTTGTATATTAAGTGGTGGGATAGATTCTGGTCTACAAACTGCTATTATCAGTAAAATTAAAAAACCACATAATATAAGTGGACTGAATTATCTTCATAAAGATAAAGCTTCTAATCAAATAAAAAAGTTTGAAAAATTTCTTAATCAAAAAGTTGATAAAGTTAATTTGTCTAAAGATAAATATTTATCGGATTTAAAATACTCTTATAAAATTGCTTGCATGCCTTTTTTGACTCATGATTTCATTGGAAGATATCAAATTTCTAAATTTTTTAAAAGTTTCGGTAATAAAGTTTTTTTTGCCGCCGATGGGGTAGATGAACTGCTAGGAGGATATAAAATTTATGAAACTTTAAATTGGAATAATACTAAAAATAACTCTCCCTATAGTAAAATTAACCTTAATACTAAATTAAACAAAAAAATTAATCGTATATGGAAAAAAGCATTTAATAAATATAATAGTTTCTTAAATAAGAAAGACTCAAATATACAAGCTACACTTTTTACAGATTATTTTGTTAATTCTATTTATGTTGCAAATATTGGAACAGATATAATGTGCTCATATAACGGAATTGAGGCAAGAAACATATTTATACAAAAAAAAATCATCCAAAAAATTATTAATTTACCAATTAGATATAAAATTAATTTTAAAAGCAGAGATAAAAGATTTTATCTTAAATATTTAGCTAAAAAAATATTTATGAAACATTACAAAAAAGAACTGATATTTGAGAAACAAGGTTTTTCGGGTTTTCCTAACGCAAGTAGAGAATTATTAAAAAACGGAAAGTTTGAATATGTTAATAAAATATTAGATTTAAAGAAAATTAAATTAAATTTAGCAAACGAATGGAAGATACTAAATTTAGAGTTTTTTCTTAAAATAAATTCAGATAAAATTAATTTTTAGAACTTATTAATACTAAATCTTCACTTAATATGAAATTATAAGATGGGGGTAAATCTGACGAATTAGCATTTAAAACTAATTAGCTTTTTTAATTAAATAAATTCCGTAATGCTTTTCTAATACTTTGTAATTTCCTTTGAAAATTTTTAATTTAGATATAATTGACACTTTCTCTTTAATTGTATTTTGGTTCAAGTCAATTCTTTTATTTTTTTGACTTAAATAATCAGGATTTTTACTTTGAAAGATAAAATTTAAAAAGCCAAATATTTTCGATTTTAAAAAATACAATAAATAATAAAAATAACGCTTAATATAGTTTTCTTTTTCTTTTTTAAAAATGTTTTCTTTATAAAATTTTTTTAATGATTTTCCTATGACCTTAGAAGAATTAATACTTTTATAATTTTCAATAAATGATTTTAGAATTTTTATATTTTTTTTAGTAATTTTTTTTTTATATACTAAATTATTATTCAAAACTTTAGATAATTGTTTTAATTTACGTATTTCTAATGAAATATTTTTATTTAAAAAATATTCGGATTTTAAATCTTTATAGGGTATATAATTTATCGAACCACCTTTAATAAAAAAAGCTTCTATAGCTGTAGTACAATTATTTGAGATTACTAATTCACTTGCAAGTATCCATGGATTTATAGGGGTGCTTTCAAAAGTTACTTTAATATTACTATATTTTTTATCGAGTTTTTTGTAATACTCTAAGTCTTCTCCGGGATGGGGTCTCACTATAAATAATCGATTACTGTGATTTTTATTCAAAAATGAGTAAAGTTTATCATAAAATTGAAAACTTTTTTTTTGGTAATTTTTATCTCTTTCTAATTTTTTTATTTTTTCATTAACGAAATTAGAAATTTCTTTTTCAGAAACTGAGACATCTGCTGTATATGAAACATTTGGATTTTTAACATTAGCCATTTCTTTAGATGAAGGGTTTGCTTGTAAAAATTGGGTGGGTATTAGAATAAACTTTCCATATCTTATCTTTAATTTTTCGGCTTGACCTTTATATATTTTATTTGTTTCTTTTATTAAGTCAATTCTCGGATTCCCTGATTTAATTATGTTTAAATTTTTATTTTTTATAAAATTTTTGTATATTTTTTTGCTTTTATCGCCCCAACAATAGATAACTTTACTATCCTTTAATATTTTCTTTGAAAATCTTAATTTGCCTATCAATAATTCTTTAGAATGAAATTGTAAACCTTCCTCATCAATTCCTGTTACTTCATGATTATTTTGTCTAATTTTTTTAATTATATTTTCATATTTAGGACCAAAACTTTTAAAAAAAATAATACCAGGATCTATTAAATCTAATTTTTCATATAATCTTGATTTTTTTGTTATAGCAACCTCAAATCCCAACTTTGTTAACATCAGAGCTAAGTAAATTTTAGAGTCAAGTTCTCTTTTAGCAACTTCAATTAATATATATATTTTCATATTTGAATAACAAAAAAATTTTTTACAAAATGCATATTATGACTGATAAATGATAGATCCTTGCGGCAACACCCTTTACATTACTTTTTCAAATTCCTTTTTTAAAAAATTAGACTCTGCCGGCCTACGCTCAATATACCTTGAAAATGCTCTTTCTCTATCTTTACTTGCCAGAGTTATAGTTTCTATTTCGTTCCTTATATAATCAATCTTTTTTAAATCTAAACTGAATTTATAAGTTGAATTTTTTTTGAATTTTTCAAAAGACTGCTTGTCATTTTGAAGCCATTCTGGAAAATCAAAATTAATCTTTAATTTATCCTTCTTAACTTTTTCGAGCTTACTATCTGAAAATATTGCATCTATTAAATATAGATTTTTTAACCATTTTTCTGAAGAATCAAGAACTACATTTAGCTCTTCATTAAAGTCTTTGTTAAATTCTTTTCTTATAACGTAAAAAAGTGTTGTGATTATATCATCCAAAATCAACAATCCTCTTCCTGTATATTTGGATGCTAAATTTTCACCTATGTCACCTCGTATAAGAGACTTGTAGTTTTCATTTTGTGAATAGAAATTAATTGCTTCTTCTCTTGTTTCAAAAAGCTCTTCATGCGATTCTTTACAAAACTCTTGATATAAATCTTTAAATTTTCCATTGTAATCTTTATTCTGGATAACAGAAGTTACTGTTCTGGAAAAATCAAACCATCCTATACCAAGTTTTCGCGTCAATGTATCTATTGGTTTGAAAACTGGGTGACCTAATAATTTTACAATAAAACTATAATTTCTGCAGTTTAAGTATTCTTGGTAGTTCATTGTGTTTGTTCCAACACATATCTGCTCAATTTCAAAAATTTTTTTTCCACGATGCTCTCCAAATGCTTTTGGTAAAATTCTCCATTTCGATTTCATGTCAAATTGTTTAATTGCCCTATCTCTTCCAAGTTCAGCCCCACATAACATCATTAAAGTATAAGTCCTAGTTTGTACTTCATTATCCATTAAAAATTTTACACCTTCAAAATATGATTTTTCAGTTTCACTGGGCAGAGGAATAATCATTTCTGAAGTAGCAACTTTTCCTCTCTTTTTGGCCTTACTTAAAAATTCGAGATACTGCTCTTTGGTCCAATTTCTTCTTTTTATATCGGTCAGTGTTTCTATTTTTAGAGATTGCATGGATAAATTTAGAGAAACTCTATTTTTTAACTTATCATTAATTTGAATTAAATTATTCCAATTACTTTTTGGAGTAAGACACTCTATTAATTTTGGATAATCGTACTTATCCATTATTTTTAAAATCTCATCTGCTAGTCTTAAGTCTTTTTCAAATAGTCCCCAATTTGAATCAAACATAGCAATAGTTTTTGTTCCTGTTTTTAACTTAGAAAATTTTTCAGCAACATAACTAACTTCTTCCGCTATCCTTTTGACGCTAAAGGTTGTAATTTTAGTACTATCTAAACCTTGGTCACAAAAGGTGCACAAGAAAGGACATCCTCTTGCTGTTTCAAAAGCAGGGACAAATGTTCCATCTAAAAACTTATCAAATAGTCCGGTTGTATAAGGAGAAGGAATTATATCTCTTCCCTCTTCTTTAACAGAGCCCACCATCCCAATTCTAGGCATATATTCACCTATGTGTATTTTATTCTTTTCTTTGGTTAAACTCACACAACCCCTTATTGATTCATTCTTATCTTTCAATGATTTTACAGAGAAATTATTTTCAATAAATTGTTTGATAATTTCAACAAATACAACTTCACCATCGCTGTAAGCAAAATAATCAACAAAAGGTCTATCAATTAAATATTGTAAACATTTATCGTAAGTTTGATCTTCTTTGTTGTTTTCTATCTTTCTAGCCCCAGTACCAGCAGGAAACTCTGGTCCCCCCAAAACACACAAAACATTCGAATTTGTTTTTTTGGCATATTCACATATAAATTTTGAAAGATGAGAATTCCACACATAGTTTGAAATACCAATGATATCTGGCTTCCATTCATCTAATAAAGTAAAAATTTCTTCTGAATCAATAGAAAGCTTTAATTCAATATTATTTTTTTTAAAGTGTTTTAATAAATTAGACCCTATGTATCCAATACTTATTGGCACGAAATAAGAGTGGACACCCACAGTACTGTGCCTGGGATCTCCAAGTAATACTTTTAAATTTTTCATTTTAATAGATATCTATTAATTTTTTACTGTAAACACAATAGCCTTATTGTGCCAATAAGTATAATTATAAATCTTCTTATTTTCAGAATGCAATAAGTTATTACGAAAACACCTTAAGCATATCAATTTTTCCAGATTTAAAAAGGAAAGAAATAAATTTTATTAGATTTTTATTAATTCCAATTTCTTGGATCAATATGATTATTTTTAATATTTTTATTTATAAGGAAATTTTCAAATTTACTTCTCTTTAAGTAAATCAATTCTTTTAATTGATCAAGATTTTCCACACCAATAACAATTTTATCGATTAATTTTTGAGAATTTATGAGATTGAATAAATAATTAACCTTATTTATTTTTTTTTTTTTTAATATTTTTTCTAATTTTAAATTATAATTTTTTATATATTTATTTTTTTTTATATTAGCTACCAGAGTTCCTTGAAGAAAAATGGATCTGGCATGTATCTTAACTTTTTTCTTTTTTGCTAATTTTAAAAAATTAAACATCTTTGAGTTTAGATTCATAGCATTTATTGGTATTTGAATGATGTCTAATTTAAATTTCTTTAAAATTTTTTTAGCTTCAAAAATACTGTAAACTGATACTCCAATATTGTCTATAATTTTTTTTTTTTTTAAATTTATTAAATTTTCATAATATTTATCAGCGTTTTTTAGAAAAAAAATGTTTGAATTATGAATGAGATAACCAAGTATTTTTTTTGTATTTAAAATATTAATATCTATTAAAAATTCTTTTTCAATATCTTCTGGTTTACAAATATTTATATTTTTTGAAAATTTTGAAATGACTCTTTTTCCAGAGAATTTTAAATTTTTTAAGTAATAAAGTGAACTTCCGTATAATCTAGATGTATCAATGATTAATTTCTTTTTTTTAGCAAATCTTAAAATTTCGAATATTTTTTTTTTAGATATTTTTATTTTTTTAAAACCATAATTAGGCTCAAAGCTTGCAGTACCTAAAATTATTTTGTTATATTTACTCATTTGTGTATTTTTTTATAATATCATATAAGAATAGTTTATGAAAAAAAGAAAAATTTCGTGTTTAATTCAAGCTAGACAAACATCATCAAGATTTCCAAATAAAATACTTCAAAAAATTAACTCAAACTATATCATTGATCTGATTTATAAAAGATTAAAAAAATCAAAATACATTGATCAAATTATTTTTTTAATACCCAAAAATAAAAAAAATCTTAGATTAAAAAAATTATTATTAAAAAAAAATTATTTTTTTTATGAAGGATCTGAAAATAATGTTTTAGATAGATATTATAAAGCCTCTAAAAAATTCAACTGCGACTTAATTGTAAGAATTACAGCCGATTGTCCATTAATTGATTATGAGATAGTTGATAATGTAATAAAGAAACATTTAAATGCAAAAAAAAAATTTTGCTTAACATCCAATATTTTACCACCAACTTTTCCGGATGGTTTAGATGTTGAGGTAATCGAAACAGTTGTATTATATAGGATCTGGAAAAAATATAATTTTAATAAAAAAATTTCAAAAGAACATGTTACTGATTTAATTTATAAAAAATACAATAGGCAAATTCAAAGTTATAATAATGAAAAAGATTTCTCAGAATTAAGATTTACTCTAGACAATCAAGAAGATTTATTTTTAATTAAATCAGTTTATAATTATTTTTATCCAAATATTTATTTTAATTTTAAAGACATCATTGAATTTTATAAAAAAAATCCGGAACTTATATTAATTAATATTAAATATAATAGAAATGAAAACAAACAAATTTCTATTGATAGAAAATTATGGAATAATTCGAAAAAAATAATTCCTTCAGGAAATCAATTTTTATCAAAAAATCCAGATAACTATCTGATAAATCAATGGCCAGCCTATTATAAAAAAGCAAAAGGATGTTATGTTTGGAGTTATGACAATAAAAAATATTTAGATATGTGCTCAATGGGACAAGGAACAAATATTTTGGGTTATGCAAATAATAAAATTGATAACCAAGTAATTAAAATTATTAGAAAAGGATCCACATCTGTTTTAAATCCCCCTGAAGAAAATTTTTTAGCGAATAAATTAATAAAAATGCACAAAGATTTAGATTCTGTTAGATTCACTAGATCTGGAGGAGAGGCTCTGGCTTTAGCAATCAGAATTGCTAGAGCTTATACCAACAGAGATAACGTTGCAATGTGCGGATACCATGGATGGCATGATTGGTATTTATCTGCAAATTTAAAAAATAAAAAAAATCTTGATAATCATTTATTTAAAGATCTTAATATTAAAGGTGTTCCAAAAGTATTAAAAAATTCAACAAAGGTTTTTCAATTTAATAATGTCAAATCATTAAAAAAAATAGTAGAAAATGATAAAAAAATTGCTGCAATTATCATGGAAGTAAAAAGATTTTATGAACCAAAAAAAAAATTTCTCCAATACATTGAAAAAATCCAAAAAAAATACAATATTCCTCTTATAGTAGATGAATGTACTAGTGGTTTTAGAGAAACTTTTGGAGGTCTTTATGAGAATTATAAATTGAAGCCAGATATTTGTATGTTTGGAAAAGCATTGGGTAATGGATACCCCATTACAGCTTTAGTAGGAAAAAAAGATGTTATGGAGTCAATCAAATCTTCTTTTGCAAGTAGTACTTTTTGGTCCGAACGAATTGGACCAACAGCAGCTTTAGCTTCATTGAAAGAAATGGAAAGAACAAAATCTTGGAATGTCATTTCCAAAAAAGGTGATTATCTTAAAAAAAAAATTGTCAAATTAATTAATAAGCACAAACTTAAAATAAAAATAGGTGGATTAAGATCTTTTATTTATATAGAATTTATTAGTAAAAATTCTAGCGTAATAAAAAAATTATATATTAAAGAAATGCTCAAAAAAAAAATACTAGCCTCAACATCAATTTTCATTTCTGTAAGGCATACAAAAAATATAATGGACAAATTTTTAACTCATTTTGAATATACTCTATTAAAATTAAAAAACTATTTTTAATTTAAATTTTATGACAAAAAAATTCACAATACACTTTTTTGAATAATATGAATGTCAGCAAAGAAATTTCTTTTTACATGAATAACTTGAATTCAATTGTTATTATAGGCTTCTCTGAAAAATTAAAAGAATTGGTTAAATATAATGATTCTTTAAATATCAAAACACTACTTATAACTAGTCCGGATCAAAAAAAATATATTGATAATGAATTAGAATATTTTGTATTTGAAAAATTAAATACAAGTTTCATTAATTTTATTAAAAAAAAAGTAAATATTGAAAATACTTTGTTTGTTTCTTTAGGAGCAAGATATATTTTTAATAAAAATATTATTAAAAAAGTATTTAGAAATAAACTTATTAATTTTCACTCTACAAGATTGCCTTTTGATGCAGGAAGTGGAGGATATTCTTGGCGAATATTAAAGGGAGATAGAATTAATAATCAATTAGTTCATTTAGTTGATGAAAATATTGATTCTGGTCCAATAATCGATTATGAAACAAATTTATTTCCAAGTTATTGTAAAATACCAAAAGATTTTAATCAATTTTCCGAAAATAAATTTGTTTTATTCTATAAAAAATTTATTAAAAAAATCATTTCAAATTATAAATTCATTTTAAAATATCAAACCAATTATATTGGAAGTTATACTCCAAGACTCAACACTAAAATAAATGGTTTTATAGATTGGAGCATGGATTCACATGATTTATTTAAATTTATAAACGCATTTGATGATCCTTACGATGGGGCTTCAACATATTTGAACAATCGAAAAATTGGAAAAGTTTTCATTAAAAGCGTTCATTTGCATGGAGGTGAAGTTTTAAGCCATCCATTTATGTCTGGAATTGTGAGTAGACACAATGGTGATTGGGTGGTAGTGAACACAAATGGTAAATATAGTTTAATTATTGAGAAAGTTTTGGATATAAAAGGAAAAAATATTATTTCAGAAATAAAAGTTGGAGATAGGTTTTTTACACCACACAGTAAATTAGATTTTGCAAAAAATAAAAGAATATTTTATAGCAGCAAAGGTTTAAAAAAATAACGAAAAAATTGTAACTATATTTTCTCACACAAAACAATCAATTGAATACTCTGAGAAAATATTTAAGTTATAAAAATTATTTTTATGATTGTAGCATTGCCAATAGAAGTTAGTACAAGAGAATTTTACAGTAAATTATTTTGTGCTTATCAAATTATAAAACATACAAGACACGAAGTTCTTATTGGGAAAAAATCTGAGGTATATAGTATTTTTAAAAATAATAAAAATATTTATCTTCTCTCAAAAGGTGGCTCATTTGCTCAGTTTCAATTCAAAAAGGAAAGCTTAAAAGATAATTTTCTTGGAATTTTAGATGAGGAGGGACCACTAATTAACTTAACAAAGACAGATTTTGAGACAAGAACTGATAAAAGAATTTTAAATAATGTTAAAAATTATTATTGCTGGGGTAAACAAGATTACTTATTACTTAAAAAAAAAATTGATAAAAGTAAATTAATTCTATCAGGACATCCAAAATTTGATTTATGTAACAACCATTACAATAAAATTTTCAAAAAAAAAGTTAGAATTCTGAAAAATAAATTTGGGAAATATTGTTTAATTCCATCAAGTTTTATTGGAAATGATGCATATTTTGTAAATGAAATTTATAAAAAATGGATCTTAGAAAACACAAAAAAAAATTTAAAAGTTAAAAAAAAAAAAGAATTAAATGAATATTTTCTTAATGATGGAGTCACTTATTATAAACTAATAAAAATTATTAAAAAGTTATCTACAGAGAATAAAGATATAAATTTTATTTTTAGGCCCCATCCAATACAAGACCCATACAAAGTTGAAAAAAATTTTAACGGTAAATATAAGAATATTTTTGTAGTGAAAGATGACATAATTACTCCATATATTCAAGCTTGCGAATATTTTATTCATAGTGGCTGCACTACTTCATTTGAAGCAGCAGCATTAAATAAGAAGATTTTTTATATTAAAAATAAAGCTTATGAAAAAAAAAGTATATATGAAAAATTTTCCATAATTTTAAATGAAAAAAATTTTTTTAAATTTAATAAATTAACTAAAAGAAAAGCAATCAAAAAAAAATTATTTGTTAATAAAATTATTGAAAATATAACTTTAAATAGCTTCCACGAAAAATTGATTGAGGTACTTAAAAAGTATAACCAAAAAAATTCAGAGATAAAGTACAATATTAAAGTTAACAAATTAAATAAAATTAAATCAATTATTAAAAATATACTCTTAAACAAAATTACTTATAGATTTTTTTCATTATTTAACTCAAATTTTATCCTTCAAAAAAGTTACACAGATTCAAAATTTCAGAATTTTTCACCTAATGACATATCTGATAAAATAAATACACTTGCAAAATTAGATAAATCAAAAATTAAATTAAAAATTTTAAAAATTGGAAAAAGTTCTTTTTTAATAAAAAGATTAAAGAAAAAAATGATTTAACTTTTAATTTTAATTGCTAATTCGTCTGAAGTGCTCCATTTGATTTCAAAAGTGTAGAATTTTTAGAAAAACTTGGAGTTCCACTTTATAAGATAGCTTCTGCTGATTTAAACAATCATCCTCATTTATAGAACTGTATATTCCATAAATGAAATTGAAAAGTGTGAATCTGGCACTAAAATTCTACTAACAATAATAAATGCTTGAAATAGATCTATTTATTAAGCCTAAAAATAAATATTGAGTGTCTTTTATAATCTTTATTATCTTTATAAGCGTCAAAATTAAAATAAATATTTTTTATTTTATTTCCATAGTGATCAATTATTTGCTGATTAGTATCAAATCTATTTTTACTAGTTTTATATTGTCTCATTTTGTCTTTTGCCTCAGGCATGTAAGTATAGCCAATACAAATAATTGCTTTGTTTTTTGCAATTCTATAAATTTCATCTAAAATTTTTCTATAATTATTACTGTAAGTTATTACCCATCCACAAACTATAACATCAAATTGATTATCTGTATAATTAGTGCCATGGATATCGCCAAGTTTAATTTTAGATGAATAGGATATTAGATCAATTGATGAAATATTTTTCCATTGAAAACCTAGGCTTCTAATAAAATATAATTCACTTTCATTTCGCGGCCCAACTGACAAAATTTTAGCTTTTTCAAAATTTAGAAAGTCTATTGAGCAAAGTGGCATAGTTAATATTTTAGTTTTGCTGCCAGAAAATTTGTTATAAGTTTTTTTTAAATTAATTAGATTCTCCGAATAATGAAGATTATGATCATCCACACTTAATATTTTATTATCCCTATGTATTGTAATGTGATCATCAACTACTTCGACTTTGTTTTTAAATTTAAAATTTCTACCTAGAATTTTGAATAAGAATAAAAATCTTATTAGCACTATACTAGTTCTTAAAATTTCAATTTTATAAAAATCAGTAATGAGATTATTTATTATTTTAAAAAACATTTTGTCAATTTGTCAATTTGTGTATATATTGTAAGTTATAATAAATAAAATATATACAATGTATTTAACTTTATCATACTCCTTTTAATAAATAATTTTATGAGCTTAAGAAGTTTAAAAAAAAAAATTGGAATTCTATTATTTAATCAGAGAAAACCTTTAAAATATATATTGTTTGATAAAATTTACTCAATTTTTATCTTAAATAAGACTAAATTACCTAAATTCTTATGTGAATACAATATTAATGGTTTTGTAAAAATTATGCCTAACTTTAAAGATGATTTAAATGATTTAATTAACAATTTAAGTATCGAAGAAAACCAAAAAGAATATCCACCTTTTTATTTCAAAATTGATAACGAAATTAAGAAAAAATTATCTAAAGTTTTGGAAATAATAAACAAAGATTATATAACTTTCTTTAAAGAGTATTTTAATTCTGAAATTTTTCCAGCATATATAAATTTAAGAAGAAATATAAACTATGAAAAAATAAATTTAAAAAAAGAATTATTTAGTGACAATTATCATAATGATGCTTATTTGTTTACCCATTTTAAACTTTTTATAAATCTTAATGATATTTCAGAAAAAAATGGGCCGATGAAGATTATTTCAAAAAAAAATACAAGAAATTTTATAAAATATATAAACTATAAAGATAGACAGGATTATTCTGATGAAAATGAAAATTTTTCTTTCTCAAACACAGGCAAAATTGGTGAATGTTTATTTTTTGATCCAACAAAATGTTTACACAAAGCAGGAATGCCAGAAAAAGGCTATAAAAGAGATTATTTAATAATTACTTACGTTGGTATACCAAAAAAAGAAGAATTATTGAAAAAATTGATAAAAACAGACATTTATAAATATGAAAATAATGAATTAACATCTTTAGCTAAACCAACACAGTTAATTCAAACACTTAAACTTTTATTAAACTTTTACACAAAAAAACTTAATTAATTTATAAATTATTTAATTAAATTATTAATTTTTTCTACGATGAAGTTAATTTCTTTTTATTATTTAAATAATTAAAAATACTTATATTCCAACTCACCAAATCTTTTGGTAAATCTTTTCTCTTATAAACTTTACCCTTAAATTTATCATTTATCTTTTTTCTATAATTATTTAAAATTATAGACTTATAATTTTTAATAAATAGTTTTTCTAACTCTAAAAATAAAATATTGTAAGATCTCTTGAATGTGAGTTTTTTATTTTTTTGAATGTTGAACTTTATCTCTTTTTGAAAAATAATTGGACCTGTATCTATATTTTCGTCTATCTCGTGTATTGTTACTCCTTTTTTTGTATTATCATGAAACCCCCAAAAGTTTGGGTAAGATCCTTTATTATAAGGCAAATATGCCATATGCAGATTTAAAATAGGCCTTTTAACCTTTCTTAAAATGTCATTTTTTATTTTTTTCCTATATCCAAAACTTATTATTAAATCAAATTTTTCAATTCCCTTTGCTGAAGTTTTTATTTTTTTATTTGTTACTGATATTTTTTTTTTCTTTAAAAAATTAATTAATTTTGTCTGGTTACTATTGTATCCAAGAAATAAACATCTCATATAATTACTAAATTTTTTTTTGGATTCATTACTTCTGTCATATTTAGTTTTTTTGAAAAATTAAATATGTGTAGTGAGTAAATAGATCCTCAATTTTTATGTTTTTTTGAAATTTTTTTATGTCTTTAATAATTTTATTTAGATCTTTAATTTTAACTTTATTAGGTGATTTATTTTTAGCATTTAGCCCAGACCCAACAAAATCTTTGGGAATAAAATTTAGCCTAGACTCAATATATTCTGAGGGCACATGTCTTTCAAATGACTGAAGTCTTAAATTATTTTTGTAAGCTAGTTGAATATAGTCATCAATAGTTGGTTTTGTATCTAGACCGACATGATAATAAAAATATCTTCTTTTAATTTCATTTAAATCTAAATTTTTATTTTTAATAGTTTTCTTTAACTTATTAAAATTATTTCTTTGTAATTTGAAAGGTTCATCTAAATAAATCCCTGAAGAATTAGCTGGATACCACCAATAATCAACCATTATAAAAAAGACACCATTTTTATTTAACAAATTAGATACTTTTTTAAAAATTTTTTTCATTTTGAAATATTCAAGTGTGCTTACAGAAGTTACCAAGTCATATTTACCTTTTACGTCATAAATATCTTTTAGAGTATAAGATATTTTTGGTATTTTTTTTGGTATTAATGGTAAATTAAAATATATCGAATTTGTGTCTGTATATCCAAATTTTCCCAATTTAACTTTACTTCTAAAAAGTTTAGTTATTTTTCTTCTAATTAAAAATCTATAATAAATTAAGAAATGATTAAAATTATCAGTTTTTATAAATGGTCTTTTGTCTACTGATAAAGAATAATTTACTTTATTCATGACCTGTAGCAAAAAAGAAAAATGTCCATGTGCTCCTCCTAAATCTAAATGTCTATCATATTTTTTTGTTAATAAACCTTGTTTAAAAAGAAAATTATAACATGAACCAAAATGCTTCATATCACTTGCAAAGCTTTTTATGTCTAATGCTATTTTTTTTATAAAATCGTAGCCTCTAACTTCTTTAATTTTATCAGTATATTTCATCTTTCTAATTTCTGTTTTGTAAATGTTGTTAAACTTTTAGTTTGCATTTTTTTACACTTTTGTTTTATTTTTATGTCTTCTTTTAACTTTATTTTTAATAAATGTAATATAGTGATTTAGATTTATTTTGCAAATGTTGAGGATCGTCTATTTTAAATCTTTAAAATTTATTCTTGAACCTACTGAATAATCTTTTTTAGAATATTTTTGTAAAATTAAATCCCAATTATTTGCTGATAAACTAAATCCTGGTCTTATTCTCTTTATATTTTTAATAGAAAATTTATCTCCTTTTTTAATTTTTTTAATAACGTAGATTGATCTTTGAAATCTGATATTTTTAAGCTCGTTACTTGTTCTAAAAAAATTTTTTTTCCCAATTAGCGTCCATGCTTTAAGCATATCATCTTTGAATTTTTTAATTTCTTTTCCTTTAATAGAAAATTCAATATCCAACCCTTTTTTTTGACCTTCTAAAGCGATATGTTTTTCAACTACTCTAGCTCCTCTTGAAATTGCTAACATTGCAATAGAGTTATCTTTTGAGTGATCAGAGAAACCTATTTCACAGTTAAATTGCTTCTTTAAAATGTCAATATTTTTTAAATTAAAATCTTCTTTATTTGCTGGATATGAACTTACACAATAAAGCAATACAAGTTTTTTACAGCCAGCCTTTCTAGCCACTTTGTAAACTTCTTTTATTTCATTTAAGTTAGCTAGTCCTGTAGATATTATTACTGGCTTGCCGATTTTGCAGATTTTTTTAACTAAAGAACTATCCTTCATTTCAAAAGATGAAATTTTATATAATTTACAATTTAGTTTTTTTAGAAGGTTAACACCCTCATCATCATAAGGTGTACTAAAACATGGAATCTTTATTTTTTTAGCGTAGAGAAACAATTCTTTCTGCCAATTTAAAGGAGTTTGAGCTTTTTTATACAGATCCCATAACGTATAACCTTTCCATAAACCTTCTTTGACAACAAAGTCTTTCTTTGATGAATTAATAGTCATGTTTCTTGGCTCATAAGTTTGAAGCTTTACTATGTCAGCTCCATTTTGTTTTGCAGTGAGAATTATTTTTTTGGCATTTTTTAAAGAGCCATTATGATTAGCTGAAATTTCAGCTATCAAAATCGGAGGACCATCTTTTTGAAATATTTTCCTTATAATTTTATTCATTTATTATTTTAGTCAATAAATCTATTTAAATAAAAGCCTTCAGCGTGTTTTACTCCACAGCTTACACCTCTAACGTTAGCTAATGAGATTATTGATTTAATAGATCTGCTATGTGGGTAGTTTCTTAATTCCTCTTTGTAGAATTTAATTAAATCAATTTTTTTTTTTAAGTATCTTGAAATATCAATATAGTAGTTTGGCTGAAAATTTTTCCCTTTAAATAAAGCCCAATCAGTGCTTGAAGGAATTTCAAAGCTTAAAATTTTTTTAACACTTAATTTATTTATAGGTCTACAAGCGGTAATTACCGCCTCATAAGTAAGTCTATGATCTATGTTTAAGCAGTAAGAATAATGAGTAAATATTGTATCAGGTTTATATATTTTAATTTTGCCTTCAATTTTTTTAGTTATTTTTAATAGTGAAATTTTATCCATTTCGTTATCAGGAAAATTAAAAAAAATAGGTCTAGGTAAATTAAGATATTTGAATAAATTTATGCATGCCTTTTTTCTTTTTATTATTTCTTTTTTATTTTTACCTCTAGCAGAAACACCATCTGTCATGAACAATACATTGATATCATTTGTATCTTTTAATTTACAAATCGTTCCTCCACATCCTAAAACTTCATCATCAGGATGAGCAGCTATAATTAAAATTTTACCTTTTTTCATTTTTTTATTATTTCTATACTTGCATATACTTTATTTTTAAATAATTTTATATTATTAAAACTAAATTTAAATTTATTTAATCGAATATATGCATTTGGGTAATCAGGAGCATCCAGCATTCTGAGAAAATCATACAATTTGTTAATTGTATTAGTATTTTTTAAATTTATTTTACTTTGTTTTGGATTTCTTCTTTTAAAAAAAGAGGGGACACCCTTTTGTTTGTAAAACTTTATATTTTTCATTTTGATTATTTTTTTTATCATTATGAGAGCTGTTTTCTCTAATCTACAAAATATTTCTAAAGCATTTCCATTTAATGAAATTTTTTGTTGTAGGCATAAAGGTCCAGAGTCTAACTTTTTAGAAATTCTAAATGCTGACAGCTTCGTATTTTTAATATTCAATAAAATTTGGTTTTGTATAGGACTACCACCTCTTCCTTTTGGAAGATTAGAGGAATGGAATTGAATACAGAGATATTTATCATATATAGATTTATCAATAAGTTTAGACCAATGTATAAAAAAAATAATTTTAGGGTTAATTTTTTTTATTTTATTTTTATTTATTTTGTTTAATAAAATAAAATTTTTACCTAAATTTTTAAAATTCTTCTTATCCCAAATTTTTTTTGTAATGATAATGTATTTCATGACCTAGATATTCTTAAAATTAATTTTCGAAAGTTATTAGCCCAAGATGTTTTGCTAATAAGTATTTGTATATTCATGTTTAATTGAATATATTACTAAGATGCACAAAAGCAAAAATTATCTTAAAATCATTTCAGAAATTGAAAAAATAAGATCAAAAAATAATGTAAACTGGATGAACATATTAAGACTAGCCTTTAAACTTGATCCTAAAAATGCATCAAAAATTATGAAAAAAATAAATTATGATGATAAAAAAATATCAAATTTACTAAATAAACTTTCAGCAAAACATTAAATATTAATAAATTAAATGAGACTAATTCTTTATATAGTAGATAATATATCGAAAAGAAAGATATACTACCTTTAACTTAATCTTTAAAAAAAGAATAAACTACCGTATCACTTATTTTAGTTAAACATTTTCTTTTTATAAAAATGATCTGCAATCAATGCAGCATAAGTAAAAACCACTGTTGATAAAACAGTATTTTTAAAAAAAGGTATTGCGAGAAAATAACATTCCATCAAGCCATTAAAATTTTTTTCGTATAAATTTCCAAAATACCAAAACCCAAAATTTGATATTAAATAAAAAATAACTGAACCTAAAATACTAAAAAAAAACAAGTTTTTTAAATTTATTTTCTCAGCAATTTTATAAAAAAAATATGCAATTAATAACAACGATAAATAAACAAAAAGCATATTTTCATAAAAACCTATAAAGGCATCGGCCAGAATCATTGAGACTAACAAAGTTGCAAAAGATAAATATATATTTTTAAATAAGTATCCGCTCATTATAGCCACACTAACAACTGGAGTAAAATTTGGTGGGTGAGGAATTAACCTAGATAATGCTAAGATTAGAATTAATATTATTGGAAAAAATTCTTTTTTATTAATAACGTGTAAATTTATCATAATCTTTAATGTATACTTTTTTCAATTAAACTAATAGTTTTTTTTAAAACCTAATCTCAGCTGTCTACCTTCTTGACTATAAGTTGCTGGTTTTTCATAATTTTCATCTAGTAAGTTTGATATTTTTAAAGAATAAATTATTCCAAATAAATCTTTAGTTAAAGAAATATCTACAATATCAGTGCTTTTTTGTCTTGAGTTTTTTAATCCATCC
>Ga0315334_10000869_pt1 | contig 18513 bp, 7 predicted proteins | sample M150034915metaG_FD_205555 | JGI IMG/M metagenome (GOLD analysis project Ga0315334, IMG submission 205555) | Ammonia-oxidizing marine archaeal communities from Monterey Bay, California, United States - M1 500m 34915 | ecosystem: Environmental > Aquatic > Marine > Intertidal zone | place: USA... | reverse complement strand
GAACTCGCTCAAATTAGATTGGAAAACATAGCATTGCGCCGTGGAACCTATTCTACATTCCATGTAACAGAAGACCTTCTGGTATTCGAGATGACATATGGAAATAACAGCAATATGATTGTACTGAATCGTGGAAATGTCGACCAATTAGAAATTCCATACGATGAGGTAATCTTTGGCGATGCGACTTTATTCGATGATGCTCTTGCGATTTCAGCAAATTCGGTAACAGTACTTCGCCATTCAACCCCAGAGCCAGAACCGGAGCCAGAACCGGAGCCAGAGCCAGAGCCAGAGCCGGAACCTGAGCCGGAACCTGAGCCGGAGCCAGAGCCGGAACCTGAGGACACAACGACGACAACTGAAGATTCAGGAAGCATGGAAATGGTGAGAAATATTCTCGCAATCGTAGTGCTACTTGCTCTAATCCTATTCATTCAAATGAATCGTAGAAGCGGAGATAATCACTGATCATCCTCGCTCCGGTAAATCTAGCCGAAGTACAAATCGCTGCACGCATCAATTCATTCCAGCGTGATGCGCCCTCATCCCAAGCTGGCAAGACCTCGTTTTCGATTACATCGAGAACCGCTTGGGCATCTCTGACATCATCTCTCTCATCATCTGCTTTACCAATGGCCCAACCATTTACTCCGTGTTCACAGCCTTCTGGCCACCAGCCATCGAGAATACTACAATTTGGAACACCATTCATCGCTGCTTTCATCCCGGATGTTCCAGATGCTTCAAGTGGCCTAATCGGGTTGTTGAGCCATATATCGACGCCACTAGTCATCGCAAGTCCTGTTGCCATCGAATAATCCTCAAGGAAGACCACAGGTATCTCTTCTGCAAGTTCTTTAGCTGAGCCGAAGATACTCTTGATCAAGGCCTTACCACCTTCGTCACGAGGGTGGGCTTTGCCAGCAAAAACAAACTGAATTCTACCTGAGCCAAAGGAACGAAGCCTCTCAAGGTCAGCGAATACCAAATTTGCTCGTTTGTAGGTGGCAAAGCGACGTGCAAAGCCGATTGTAAGCCTGTCTTCATGGAGTTCAACTCCAGTTGAGGCTTTCACTAGGTCTCTGAGCACACGGCGTGCTTTGGAGCGAGATGACGAAAGGTCGGGATCGGGAATCTTTCCAGCATGTGCGAGAGCAGTGGGGTTATTCTTCCACCCATCAAGGTGAGAATCGAATAATTCAGCCATGTCGGGGCATGTCCAGGTCAGATGGTGGACACCGTTGGTAATCGGTGCAATATATTGCTCTGCAAACATCGAAGACGCTACCCAAGCGTTGAGATTGCTAACTGCATTTACTGGTCCAGATAGGGCTACTGCCAGATGCGACATCGAGATTCGGCGCCCGTTTTCTGGGTCTCCAGCAGATTTGACTAACTCTCTTGCATCAGCAGGTAGTAAGTCTCCAAGGACCTCTTCAACGGCTTCCCATTCAAAGCGGTCGTGACCAGCAGGAACAGGAGTGTGAGTTGTGAATAGAACCCGCTTTGACAACTCTTCTCTAGACCATCCTTTCTGAAGCATTTCAAGCAATGCAAAAGTACAGTGGCCTTCATTAAGATGCAATCCAGTAATTTCTTTTTGCAGAAGTGAAAGTAAGCGAATGCCCCCAACTCCAAGCAGATATTCCTGTCTAATACGTGTTGAATCATCTCCCCCATATAGGCGGCTACCAAGTCTTTGATGCTCTTCGGTATTATCTGGGTGTTGCGTATCAAGGAAGTATACTGGAACGATATGGCCGCTGACTCCTTCGATATCCGCTCGCCAAATTCTGGAGAGCAAGTTCCCTCCATCGAGAGGTAATGATAGGACTAATCCGGTGTCAACAAGATGGTGTGCGGGATCAATTTCTGCATATGATTCAGTTTGAATTCCATCAGCATCGAGATGTTGACGACCATATCCCTCACGGTAGAGTAGGGTGATGCCAACAAGTGGGATTTCACCATCGGCAGCACTCTTTACATGGTCACCTGCAAGTACTCCAAGTCCACCAGAATATGTGTGCAACTCAGACCACAGACCGATTTCCGCGGTGAAGTAGCCAATGACACTCATGTATCGATTGGGTTGACCATCGGGGTTATGATTTTGACCCCGCAACCACAAGAGAAAAAGGTTGCAAATCTCGCCATTCAAATCGCCATTTCCAATTGCCATGAGCGATACCCGGTGTGTTCATTCTAGCCTCATTGCCCAATTCCATTATGTCTTGTAATGGGACGATTGCCATACCTGCATCACTAGATAAAGCTAGGCGAATCATCGTCTGACAAATGCTCTCTCCATCCTTAATATGTGGCTTAATTCTCCTGATGCGAGATTTAGGAGACGAATTCCACCATGATGCGGTCGTATCATTGTCATGAGTGCCGGTGTAAACTACGCGGCCACGTGTGATATTGGCTGGCCTGTGAGGGTTGTCAGAATTATTGTCATCAAAACCAAATTGGAGCACACTCATCCCCTTGAGGTTGTGCCGTTTTCGCAGTTCAGTGACTTCTGGAGGAATAATTCCAAGGTCCTCTGCAATAATACATTCATGATTACCAGCCACCTCGACTAATACTTTGACTAGTGCATCTTTAGGTCCATCTTGCCATTTTCCTTTGCGGGCATTTTTTGCTCCTGCAGGAATAGCCCACGCCGAATGAAAGCCCCTGAAATGGTCGATTCGAACCATGTCGAATAGCCTGAGCATTCTCGCCATCCGCATTCGCCACCATTGCCATCCTTCGGCTTCATGAGCATCCCATTCATAGAGCACAGTGCCCCATTTTTGCCCATTCTTGCTGAAGTAATCTGGAGGGACACCTGCAACTACGCTTGGCATCCCATCATTGTCGAGTTGGAATAATTCTCTATGAGCCCATACATCTGCAGAATCGTGGGCGACAAAAATAGGAAGGTCGCCAATCAGGCTGACCTCACGACTTTTTGCATATGCTTGAACTTCTTTCCATGCGCCCATGAAAGCGGCTTGATTCGAGGAATCTATCTCAAATGATGAGAGCGCTTCAGGGTCTCTATCACGCAGTTCAATGGGCCATTCAGTCCAAGGCTTCCCACCTTGCTCTTCCTTGATTTTCTGAAATAGTAACCAGTCATTGAGCCAATATTTGTCGTCACTCATTTCGGTAATTGGGCCTTGTCCTAATGTGGGATCGGCTGCAAAAGCAGATGGTGAGGCATAGGGGGAGCCATGCTCATCAGGTGGTGTAATCGGTAGCATCTGCCACGCTGAAGCACCAGCTTCTGCGATAGCATCAATGAATTTCTTTGCATCACTTAGGTCTCCACTGGGAAGGCTCGTGATATGGCACAAGACCCCTGAATACTGTGCCATCATTTTCTGTGTCAACGCCGAAAACCTTTGACCTTGCCCCTTCGTCCCAGAGTTGATGCGCCGCTGTGCTTTGCTTCTTGCATTCCTATTTCTCCTACCTCAATGGTCGGCGATGGCGGCAACAATTGATGGTGACCTAGGCGAATGGTCACCTGAATCTATGATGGGAACTGATTCTAACGGAGTCAGTTTACTAGTCGACTGGGATTCAACAAACCTGTACATTGGATGGAATGGAACAGATTTTGCCTCAACCTCTGACGGAGCCGATCTTTTCGTCTATCTCAATACCAGTGAGAATGGTTCGTACACTTCCAAGGATTGGAATGGAGTCAAGTCCTTGCCATTCAAGGCAGACCATGCTTACATTCTCGAAGATTCGAGTTATGGCGAGGTCATATCATACAATGGAGCATCGTGGAACGATACGGGTAATGTTGAGAATTACACTGGTTGGACAGATAACAAAATCACCGAAATAGCCATTCCATTATCTCTGATAGGTTCCCCACAAAAGATTGACATTGTTGTTTGGGCTCAATGGCAGGATGCTGGAAACATATGGACGGCCTTCCCATTGAACAACAGCCTATCTTCGCTGACTCATTTCTACCACGGAGAGAATCTCTCTACATCAGGGCCGGCAGATTTGCAAATAGAGCAACGTTCTGGCGCCGATAAGGTCGATGATGCACTCAATCTAGCAATTGTATTCCACCAGCATCAGCCATACTATCGAAACATGCTTACTGGGATGTATGAAATGCCGTGGGTCAGGGTACACGCAATGACCGAGTATGTCGATTCTCCAGGAATACTTGAGAAGTATCCTGATACCAAAGTCACCTACAATTTGGTACCCTCTTTCATGGAACAACTGATGGATTATCATCGTAACGAAACTCTTGATGTGCATACAGATATTGCAAAGCGCCCTTGGTCAGAAGGCGATTATCCAAATGCTACGGACCTGGAACTTCATACAATGCAATTCCAGTCATTTTGGAATTCAGGATGGATATACAATGTTAGCGATGATGACCCAAGCGCTTGGGTTAAGCCATCGAGCGGTCGTTATTCAGAACTTCATGGCCGTACCATGCACAATCTCAAACCTGCGACAATAATGGATGATGCACTCTTGCCTCCGCAGGAGTTCCTCGACCTCCAAGTACTGTGGTACCTCTATCAATTCAGCCCAGACTATGTTCTTGGGTCCTATGATGCAAGTCATCGTGATGAGGGCTTAATCGCTCTATTCCAGCAGAATGGCAACTATTCTCATGAGGATCTGATGTATGTTGTCGATGCTCAACATGAGCACATGGGCAATGTTTTGCCGATGTACTCTGACCTTGCCGCCTCAGGTCAAGTCGAGTTGAGTACTACCCCCTACTATCATCCAATAATGCCGTTATTGATGATGGACGGCTGGACATTTGAAGATGGTATTAGAGTCAACAAGGATTCTTGGGAAGATGATACCAGACATCAGCTTAACAGCGGAATGGACCTATTTGAGGAAGAGATGGGATTCCGGCCAGTTGGAATGTGGCCAAGTGAAGAAGCGGTGAGCCCAGCAATGGTCCAACCGGTATCCGATGTTGGAATCGAGTGGATGATTACCGATGAAGAATTGCTGATGAAAAGTACCGATTCATCAGGAAATAACGTCGATGTAAATGATGCAGCAAACCTTGCAATGCCTTGGGTTGCTACAGGTGTAGATGGTGGCGAAGTAGCGGTTATTTTCCGTGACCGAGTCATCAGCGACCGGGTTGCTTGGCAATATGGCTCGATGACACCTGAGGATGCGGTTACAGACTTCATTTCCTATATTGATGGTGTTCGTCAACAATTACTCGATGCTGGTGAAGACCCTTCAGAGCATATGCTCACCGTTTCGATGGATGGCGAAAACTGGATGTTCATGTCGGAATTCCAGCATAATGACAATGGCAGGCCATTTGTCGATGAATGGTTTTCTCGCCTTGGTTCACATCCAACAATCAAAACTACCACTCCTTCGGAATTCCTTTCCGAAGAGAGAGATCTACCACAAATCGACACAATTGGAACCGGTTCATGGGTTGATGGCACTCTATCAACTTGGGCTGGAGAAGAAGAAGAAAGTCTTGCATGGCAGCGTTTGGTAGAAGCTAGAGATGCACTCGTAGACTTCGAATCCTCAAATCCAACTCATTCCGGACTAGATGCTGCTTGGGAGAGTGTCTACATCGCTGAAGGCAGTGATTGGTATTGGTGGTACGGCCTTGACCAAGACAGTGGATACGATGAGATGTGGGATGTTCTGTTCAAGGTACACCTTTCCAATATCTATCGGGCGGTCGACCTCGAATTACCACCATATCTACAGGAATTATGGACAAATCCTGCATTACCGATCGAGCCCTATGGCAATACAATTGAGCCGATGATCGATGGAATTGCGCTGCCAGGTGAATGGGATGGTGCTGCACTCTACGATGCACCTGTAGATGGTGGAGAGTTAGATATCACTTCGTTCCACCTTGGATATGATTCCAATAATGTCTACGTGAGGATTGATACTGAGGATGCACCCTCTTTGACCGGCGAGAAAGCGATTGAAATCTACTTCATGCAACCAAATGCAGTGAATTTCAATGAAGCCGAGACAAATTTCCGTACTCAGCAAGGAAAGGAAATACTTGGATTCCCTGCGAAGAGAATGGTTTCTTTCGACTTTGACGAATTACGTGATGATGGGAGGTCAAAGTGGAACCTCTACAATGCAAAGGGCAAAATCGCCGGCCAAGAACGATGGACTAGTTCTACAAATTCTGGACTTGGAGGATGCGCTTTCAATGAGGTCCATGAGTTCGCAATACCATGGTCTGATCTTGGATTAGCCCCCGGATATTCAACTCGAGTCAAAGTGGTCACAGCATTCTCAGATACTATGTTCGACCTTGAGATGGCACCACCAGCACCTGCTGAAATGATTCTTCCCGATCTCGAAGAATGGGTGACAATTCTCGATATCGATGATACGATTGGTGATGAAACTGGAGACGGTGATTACACATATCCCCAAGCCAGTGATTTCGCTCCTGGAGTTGGATTATTCGATGCAAACCATCTACAAATCGAACAATCAGATTGGAATGCCAGATTCACTATTACAATGGAGGAGATTACCGATTACTGGTCTCTCTCCAACGGCTTCAGCCATCAAATCGTTCAGATTTATGTCGACCGTGGTGAGACTGAAAATGGCCGCACTAGTATGCTACCCGGTGTCAATGCAGAGGTCCATCCAGATTGGGCGTGGGAAGTTGCAATCAGTGGCACAGGAGAGCCCGGTGCCGTATTATCAGTCGATGCTGCTACCGGTGCGACCAGTTCAAGGGGAATAGAGGTCGAAGGGGATTCAGAAGCCAATACGATTACCCTAACGATATCCAAAGATGTAATTGGCTCAAATCTTGCTTCATATCGCTATATCGTAATCATAGGTAGTCAGGATGGATTTGGCACGGGAAAATGGCGTGATGTCGATGAGACTGCAAAAACATGGACAATGGGCGGGGGTGCAGACCCTTCAGCTGTTGATGGACTCGACTATGACCCCAATATTGTGGACATCATTCTAGAAGATGATAGCCAAACCGACATGCTTAGCAACTACGATGTCGATAACCAACAATTCGTCCAATTAACTGGATTTGAAATCCCTGAATTATCTCAGCAAATCTATGGTGCTCAGGTTGCTGCTATTACCCATAATAGCGCCCTGATTACTTGGTCCACAACCAAAATAGATGCTGGCATAATCGATTGTGGAGATGGAATTTCAGCCGGTGGACAATATGATGATACTTTGAGCCACAGCCTCTCAGTCGAGGGTTTACAATCAAATCAAACCTATTCATGTAGCATTTCAGTAGACAATGCAACACCAGTCGAAGTATCATTCACAACTTCTGCTGATGCCGATATGGTCGCACCGCAAATCCTCAACATATTGACCATAACCGATGAGGCTGGAATGACGACGATATCTTGGTTTACCGATGAAGACACAATCGCTCATATTAGCATAGGTTCTGATGCAACAGGCTCAGATCCTCTCGGCAAGAATCACGCGCTTTCATTCGACCTTTGTGTTGGCTCACATAGTGCTACTATTACCGCGGTTGACCCATCTGGAAATTCTGCAAGCATCGACCATACTTTCACAGTTGAAGGAGATTGGCAAGCATGCTCAACATCGCCTGGTAATTCTGGTGATAATGGAATGGTTGGTTCTGATGACCAAGCGAGTTTCCTCAATAATACCTCGATACAGGTAGTTGTTCTAATTGCAGTATTGCTCATTATTGCTGCATTGATTAGAACTCGTAAACAAGAATTCGAGTGAATAACAATGAAGGGTGAAGGTAAGAGAGAGATTACATTGCATATATCTGTAATTAGAGTAGTCTCTCTCGGATTTGAACCGAGGTCGGCGGGACCAGAACCCACCATGATGGACCGCTACACTAAGAGACTATCAAGGCAGGCCAGAGGCCTTTCATTCTTCAAGTCAACGGTGGGGTGACTTCGCTCATCCACGCAGTGATGCGACAACCTTCTCAAGTGCCTCAGGTGAAGGACGCAAATCTTCCTCACCTAGTTCGCATAGTGCGGTATCTATCAGATTGAGATCTTCATGTAGAGCAGGTCGATTTGCATCGAAATATAATAATCCCATTACGTGCTTCTTTGCAACATCTGCCTCATGGAGGGCGGTAAGAGCTGCTACTGCATCCGAAGGGTCGTGGTCTTCAGAAATCGTCTCAAGACGGACTGTTGAACCATCATGCAGAGTGATGTCCTTGAATGCACCAGCAGGTATCTCGACTTGTTCTAACGGAGAGAAGTGAGGGATGTAATCCACGGAATGGAGTTCTGCTGAATTATCCTTGACATATCCATAGGAACGCAAACTCTCATCGTTATTGTTGAAAGTTACACAGGGGCTAATTACATCGATTAATGCGAATCCCTTGTGAGATAATGCCGCCTTGATAATGGCGGAGAGTTGCTTCTTTGAGCCAGAGAACGACCTCGCTACGAATGAACATCCAAGATTTACTGCCATTGCGCATAGATCGATTGGTTGAGTTTCATTTGTTGAACCCTTTTTCTTTTTTGATCCCATATCTGCAGTAGCGGAATACTGACCCTTTGTAAGGCCGTAAACACCGTTGTTCTCTACGATGTAGACCATGTTGATATTGCGACGAATTGCGTGAATCAATTGGCCAATACCAATCGATGCTGAATCTCCGTCTCCAGATACTCCGAGGTAGGTCAGATTCTTGTTGACCACATGCGCTCCTGTAGTAACTGATGGCATTCTACCGTGTACGGTATTGAATCCGTGAGATTGCCCGAGGTAATATGCAGGTGTCTTGGAAGAGCAACCGATTCCACTCATCTTTGCAATACGGTGTGGTTCGATACCATTCTCCCATGCTGCGTTGACAATTACACTGCTAATTTGGTCGTGTCCACAACCGGGGCAAAGCGATGACTTACCGCCAGTGTAGGAGTCCTTCGGTTCATTGATGACATTGAGTTTTACAGCTCTTACCGGTTTTTCAGTCAAAGCCCCACCTCCTTTAGAACAGCCATTATTCGGTCGGCATACATCCTTGCTCTTGGGGGCATACCGTCGCTAAATGCAACACTCTTCATCTTTGGAATTAGGTGGTCAGGGTATTCCTTACGCATGATTCCATAGAGTTGACCATCTCGGTTGATTTCGAGAATGATTACTATATCGTGGCGCTCAACGAAATCTTGGACTTCAGAATGAAGTGGTAATGCTCTAACCCTGCAAGTGCTGACTTTCTTGCCAGTTGCTTCTTCGAGGATATCGTCAATTTCAGTGATAGTATTCTCCATTGAACCATAGAATACGATACCAATGTCGCAAACATCTTCTTGGCGAACCATTGGTGCGGGGAGGAGATCTCTGGAGCCTTCGATTTTTCTCTTTAGACGGTCCATCAATGCGTGGTATACATCAGGTTTCTCGGAATATGCACCATCTTCATCATGGCCTGTGCCACGGTAGAGGATTGGGTCGAGCCCAGACCCAGGTAGCGTGCGGTAAGGGATTCCGTCACCATCAACATCGCGGTAACGCCCATAATTTTCAATCGAATCTAATTGCTCTCGGGTCAGAACTACCTTGCCACGGTCCATGGATTCGGTAGGATACTCTAGGTTGTTGCAGGACCAACGATTCATTCCCAAATCAAGGTCAGAGAATCCGAATACAGGAGTCTGGAATCGCTCTGCTGCATCAAAGATGCGCCAGCCAAATTCGAAGCACTCTTCAATAGTCCCTGGAATGAAAACGATATGTTGGGTATCACCGTGACTTCCTTCGTAGAGCATCGTTAGGTCGCCTTGTTGTGTTCGAGTAGGCAAACCTGTAGATGGGCCAACACGGTTGACATCCCAGAATACAGATGGAATTTCTGAGAAATATGATAGTCCAATGAATTCCTGCATTAGAGAAATTCCGGGACCGGAGGTAGCAGTCATTCCTCTTGCACCAGCCCAACCTGCGCCAAGTACCATGCCTGCTGCAGCGAGTTCATCTTCAGCCTGCAATACAGCATATGTTGACTTTCCATTCTTATCACGTAGTTCAGGCAACCATGCAATGATTCCTTCCGCAATGCTTGATGAAGGAGTAATTGGGTACCATGCAAGCATCTGTACGCCACCGAAAATCGAACCGAGAGCTACGGCCTCGTTTCCTTCAAGGAAGAACCCTCCAGCCTCAAGGTCTCTTGCCTCGACAACATAATCATCGGATTTAGTGAAGTTTTCAGCAACATATTGCCTACCAAGACGGCTAGCCTCGGCATTGAGTTCAATCGCCTTTGCTTTGCTTCCAAATTGCTTGGTAATTGCAGCCTCAAGAATCCCTTGGTCCATGCCAAGGAGTTCGGCTAGTACGCCCACATAGACCACATTTGCAATCATTCGAGCCAACTTGGGGTTGAGTGTTCGGGCAATCTTGGTCATTGGCACAGGATAGGAGACTACATCCTCTCGTTCCATTGCCATCTTGGAGTCGGTATTCCAGATGACGACGCTTCCTGGTTCTAGCGCTGCGAGGTCTTCATCCCATGTTGCTGGATTCACTAGAATTTGAATGTGGGTTCTGTCCCCAGGTGCTTGGTAGCCGAGATCAGAAAGGCGAACAATATACCAAGTCGGTAAACCAGAGATATTCGATGGGAAGAGATTCTTTCCACTAACCGGAATTCCCATATCAAAAAATGTCTGGAGTAGAATCAGATTTGCGGATTGCGAACCCGTTCCATTTGCTGTAGCGATATTGATGGAAAAATCGTTAACGATTTGTGCCATTTTGGTTTTATCCCCTCGGGCCTCGCCCCCGTAGGGGGCTGGGCCATTGCGCAACCTGCCAAGCCTACGCCCTTTGAATGTGTTGATGTCATATTCACCTAGGAGGGCGAAGGGCAGTTATCAAAACCAAACGGGGTCTCGGCCCGAACATGGCCGACGATAAGCGTGCGGATGCATGGAAAGAGGCAGAAGCCCTTCTTAACAAGGGAAAAACCGAAGGTGCACTGGAAGTTTTGCGAGATGCAGACCCTGAAGGCACCCATGCAACAACTCTGAAACTTGCTGGACAAGCAGTTTACATGAAGGCAGGAAAGAGTGGTTCTAAGGCAGAATACCGTCAAGCAGCCAAACTCTTGCGTGATTCGGTTCGAAAGAACCCTCGGGATAAACAAGCGAATTCATTGTACAATCAACTACGCAATGAAATGCAAGACAAAAGAGTCTCTGAGACTGTTATTCCACGAATGATAACCGATGGCGGAACTCCAACCCCAGCAGGAATCTTTGCACTACTTGCAACCCTATTGCTCGTAATAGCAGGTGTACAAGCTGTAAATAGTCAGAGTGATGCCAATCTACCTACAGAAGCGAGCATGGTTGTTAGTTGGACTGATAATTCGGGGGTGGAGCATACTGAAACTCTAATTATCGAACTATATCCTGATGAGGCACCTATCCATGTTGAGAACTTTGCTTTACTCGCTAAAGAAGGCAAGTATGATGGCGTAATTTTCCACCGTGTAATCGATGAATTCATGATTCAAGGAGGGGACTTTACCCAAAATTCAGGCACTGGCGGACATGCAGCTAAATTCTTTGGATACTGCGATGGAATTGCTGCGAATTCAGCATCCGATTGCGCAGAGACCGCATACACGATTCCTGATGAGGCTGATAATGGAATCAATCATGCACCATACGTGCTCTCAATGGCTAAGACAAATGCACCAAATACCGGTGGATCACAGTTCTTTATTGTCGATAAGGATAGCACCCCGAGTCACCTTGATGGACTTCATACAGTATTTGGAAAAGTAATCGATGGAAAGACATACGTTGAAGCGATTTCCCAAGTAACCACAATGAGTCAAGACAAGCCTGTTGAGGATGTCACAATAGTGTCAGTAACCATCCCAGAAGAAGGAAGTTCCACCTCTTGGTGGCAATTCTGGTGATTCAGGATACTTGATTACCGAGCGCCCACCGCAGTCGCTCTATGAGCGACTCGGGACCTTTTGGCTCGAAGAGGGAATTTTCTCTTGGCGGCCATTATTATGCGCTTGATTCACTCGATGCATCCGGCTTAGATACCTCCTCTCTCCCCTATTCTATTCGTGTATTATTAGAAGGGGCATTGCGCAACTGCGATGGATTTTTGATTACCGAAGATGATGTTCGCAATATTGCTGGTTGGACTGCTGATGGGAAAAGAGGCGAAATCCCATTCCGCCCTTCTAGGGTAATATTACAGGATTTCACCGGAGTGCCCGCAGTCGTTGATCTCGCTGCGTTGCGCGATGCAATGGTCGAAATGGGCGGCGACCCAGAGAAAGTGAATCCCCAGGTCCCAGTCGATTTGGTAATCGACCATTCGGTTCAGGTTGATTATTCAGGCTCAAACACACAAGCTCTCGATCTCAATCTCGACATTGAATACCATCGCAATATGGAGAGATACACATTCCTAAAATGGGGCCAGCAATCTTTACAGAATTTCCGAGCAGTACCTCCTTCTAGAGGTATTGTCCATCAGGTTAATCTCGAATGGATTGCAACTGTTGCTAGAGAAGAGAACGGCATTTGGCTCCCCGATAGTTTGGTAGGTACTGATTCTCATACAACTATGATTAACGGACTTGGAGTTCTTGGTTGGGGAGTAGGTGGAATTGAGGCTGAAGCAGTAATGCTCGGTCAACCGATCTACATGTTATCCCCAGATGTCGTTGGTTTCCGCCTCAATGGCTTGCTCAACCCAGGAGTAACAGCAACCGATATGGCTCTGAGAATTGTTGAAATTCTGAGAGAACACGGAGTAGTTGGAAAGTTCGTCGAATTCTTTGGCACAGGAATGGCAGCACTATCACTACCAGACCGTGCAACTATCGCAAATATGGCGCCGGAATATGGCGCAACCTGTGGATTCTTCCCTGTCGATGAAAATACTCTCGCATACATGCGCCTAAGTGGCCGTGAAGAGGATGCGATTGCTGGTGTTGAAGCATTTTGTCGGGCTCAGGGATTATGGTATGATTCTTCAGCACCTGAGAAATCATACAGTGCGACCCTAGAACTGGACCTTTCCACTGTCGAGCCCGCACTTGCTGGGCCAAAGCGACCTCAAGACCGCGTAGACCTTTCCGCAATGGCAACCCACTTTGTTGAAACCCTTTCCAATGAGTTAGGACATCAAGGACATGGACTCGCAAAGGAGGACCTTTCCAATTCGGCACTTGTTGGCGATGAATACGATTTGAATCACGGCGATGTTGTTATCGCCGCAATTACATCTTGTACCAATACTTCCAATCCAGGAGTAATGCTTGCTGCAGGTCTTCTTGCACGTAATGCCCGAGCCCGTGGATTGACGGTCAAACCATGGGTTAAGACCTCTTTAGCGCCGGGTTCAAGAGTGGTTACAGAGTATTATGCTGCTAATGGTTTAGATGAAGATTTAGCTGCACTAGGGTTCAACAATGTTGGATATGGATGCACAACATGTATCGGTAATTCAGGCCCTCTTCCCGAAGACATCGAGTCAGCAATCGATGAGGAGAGGCTAATTGTTGGTTCAGTCATCTCTGGAAATCGTAATTTTGAAGGACGAGTTCATCAGAAGGTCAAGGCCTCATATCTTGCAAGTCCACCCCTGGTTGTAGCATATGCAATTGCAGGTAGCCTGTATGTTGATTTGACCACTGAGCCGCTTGGCAATGATACTGAAGGCAACCCAGTCATGCTTTCCGATGTTTGGCCAAGCGATTCACAATTGGCAGAGGCAATGGCGAATATTTCTCCGGAAATGTTCAGAGACCGCTATGCTACAGTTATGCAAGAGCCTCGATGGGATGCAATCCCAAGTGAAGAATCTCCACTTTATCCATGGCAGGATGATTCTACTTACATCCGACTACCTTCTTTCTTCCAAGGGCTATCTCCTGAAGCACAACCTATCGAGCCGATTTCCGGCGCAAAGGTTCTGCTGAAATTGGGTGATTCTATTACAACTGATCATATTTCTCCGGCGGGTGCATTCCCAGAGGAAGGACCCGCAGGAATCTGGCTTACCGAGAGAGGGGTTCAGAAGGGTGATTTCAACTCATTTGGTAGCCGAAGAGGTAACCATGAAATCATGATGAGAGGCACTTTTGCAAATGTGCGAGTCAGAAATGAAATGGCACCTGGTACCGAAGGTGGTTTTGCTCTTAATCATGCAACTGGAGAAATAACTTCAGTTTACGAGGCAGCAATGGCGAGTGATTCTCCAATGGTTGTTCTTGCAGGCTCTCAGTACGGCACTGGTAGCAGTAGAGACTGGGCCGCAAAGGGAACATTCCTCCTAGGAGTTAAGGCGGTAATAGCGACTTCATTTGAGCGAATTCATCGATCTAATCTTGTTGGCATGGGTGTATTGCCATTGACCTTCAAATCAGGCCAAGATGCAAACTCACTTGGGCTCGATGGAACAGAGAGTTTCGACATTCCTGTAACCGACGATGTTCAAGCTTTGCAAGAGTTAGTTGTGACCGCTACTCGCGGTGATGGTACAACTATCGATTTCACCGTTGATGTAAGGCTCGACACGCCAGTTGAGGTCGAATATTATCGCAATGGAGGAATTCTCCACACAGTTTTGCGTAACCTTGTCTGACTTAGTTCTAAATATGGAAATGTTCTGGAAACATGTGATTGGTATGAAAGCAAAATCGTTTTCTATTATTTTTTTACTGCTAATATCTGTAATTGTTCCAGTCATCACTGCAAATCCTGTTGTAACTGACGAATTCGAATTATTTCAGAAGAACGTCATCCTACATCCTGGGTTGAATGAATCAACAGCTATACCTCATAACGCAGGATACCGAGTCGATTCAGCATCATTTGATTGGGAATTATCACCTGAAATAGTTGATGATTCTTGGGCAATGGATATGGCGACATACTCTACAATTATTGGAAATGCAACCAATCTGACTTCAACGTCAAATGGACTAATCCTAAATCAATCTACAACTGGACCCTCTACGGCTGGAACTGCTCAACTCCATCTATTCAATAATTCAAATCTACAAGGATTCCATGCATATGATACCTTACAATTATCATGTGGAATCGTCAGTTGTGGTTCAATTACTGCTACTGGAAATTTGACAATACATGCAAATGAAGTGATACTTGATGCCTCTACCACTATTTCTGGAAGTGATCGCATTAACAGTTATCTCGGCGATGGTGGCTCAGAGTCTGCCTCCAATAGCTGGACTGGCGACGGAGCAGGTGGCGCAGGTCATGTTGGCGCAGGAGGCGACGGAGGTGGTTCCTCTACCAATGGCGGCTCATCGTATGGAAATGGTACAGAATCCGGCTCCGCAGGTGGAGATAATTCACATCCTAGTGGTGCATCGACCCTTGGCGGTGGTGGTGGAACTGTGATTACGATAGTTGCCGGCTCAATCACGATTAATGGTTCAGTGACAAGCGAGGGAGGTGCTGGTGATAATGGCCCTGTTCCACCTAATGGTGGAAACGGCGGCAATGCTGCTGGAGGCGGTTCTGGCGGCTCAATTATTCTCAAAGCAAATACCATTTCAATCGGCTCAAATGGAATAGTTAGTTCCGCAGGTGGCGATGGTGGCGATGGTGCAGATGCAGTTTGGCCATCAGGCCCTTCTCTCTTCCTTTACCATGGTGGTGACGGAGGCGGTGGCGGTTCTGGTGGATACATCACAATGAATACTCTTCCAAGCGGATTAACCAACTCCGGTACTGTTGATGTTTCAGCAGGAGCTGGTGGCGACTATGGCCTGAAGTTAGGAACTGGTTCAGATGGGACTGCTGGGTCAAATAGTACTCTTGGAAACACCTCATATTCGACCTTCTCTGGATTTGTATCTAGTGGTAATACTACTGCGTATAGTGGCAGTTTCTTAATTCCAGACTTAGGGGATGACGAAATTGTCGAAATGGCGTGGCTGAATACCACTGCATCGGTTCCAAATGGTGCAGTATTGGACATGAAATACAATTACACTTTGAATGGAGTAGATTGGTCTGGTTGGCTAGAAGGCAATATTTCTCATCAGGAATTACCCCGATTTTCCAACATCAGTTTCCAATATGATTTCGAGAGGTCGAGTGCTGGAGCATCTCCAATTCTGACCGCTATTGTTCCTGGTGGGACGTCTATTGACCACATGGAGAACCTCAGTATCGAACTAGAAGGTCAAACAATTCTAGATCCTCTCGTACATCAAATGGGCATTGGTTGGCTCGAGGAAGGAGGCTCTTCGCCAACGGCAACTGGAGTTGATTTGTGGATAGATGTTCCATTGAACGGAACAGCGGTTTCCGATTTAACAATGTGGATGGATGTGGAGCCGGGATTCACTGGAAATGTCACAGCTACATTCGATAGTGGACACACAATTTCGTGGTCTTCAGCAGATGTTGTTGCTGGGGGAATTGACCTGATTATTCCAATGAGCGTGGTACAAAATGAATGGCCAACAGTTTACAATTCAACCTCTGAAGGTATTGATTGGGCGGTTTCCAACTTTAGTTTGACTTTGTCAAATCCTTCCGCATTCGACATTACAAATGTTAGTTTCCATCACACAATTGTGGGCAATCTCGAATTTTCCTCAGAAATGGAAACTCATGCAATTTCACAATGTGGTTCATGGTACGCTGCTACAGAATCATGTCTCGATGAATATTCTATTGATGTCAAAGGAGACTCAACGGAGGAGTGGACATGGAATCAAACATTGGAACTCAGTAACTTGAATATTGTCTGGATTGATGATATCGAACCTCAAATCCAATCGGTCTCACATAAGGTCGATGGAGTGGATGATGCCGATGCCAGAAATGGCGAAACCATCGTGCTAATAGTACGCGATAATCTTGCAGATGACGACTTGCAAGGTAAAATCTGGGCGCATCCATCTCCCGTTTCAACTGCAACTGAACTTGTGAATATTACGAGTATTCCATTGGCTTGGAACTCGCAAATACAGGGATATTGGGGAAGTGTTCCCACTTACCAATTGGATGCAAGTACCGACCATTCTCTGTGGTTTAGCGTCGAGTTATCCGATGCATCAGGCAATTCAGTAACTCAGTTAAATGCGGATTCTATTACGGTATTACCTGCCATTCCTTCGGTTAGTCAACTTGCGATAATGACTGTTGATGGTGAACCTGCCGAGAATGGTAGTTTTAGCACTCCTGATAATCTTCGTTTCTTAGTTAAGGACGCTAATGATAGAAGCGACCTCAATGTCGAAATAGAACTGGATTCAGATTCATCAACTAAGACTCTTCAGATGGTATGGAATTCAACCGATTCCGTATATTCTGTAGTGTGGGAGCCTGGATTTGCGGACCTCGGTTCTTGGGATGTAGAGGTTTTTGCCGAGGAGCCAAATGGTGGAGAGGCTGATGAAGATGGATTGCATAACGGCAATGATGCAAGTTTCTATCTTAGAGATGGAGTCCCTCCAGTGATACTTTCAGCAACATCAACCGAGACTGTTAACGAGGTTAGAATAGATGTTCAATGGGAAATAGAAGCCGGGGATACGGTAAGCGTTTGGGCTATTATTTTCGGACCCAATGGCGAGAATATTGGCACTGAAATCATTGAGCAAACCAGCAGTGGAATTGGTTACACGATACTGGATAAAAGCGTTCTATCTCCAGGCGCTTACACCGCTGAAATACATGTGAGTGATAATTTTGCTAATGAGGTCGAAACCACGATCAATTTGGTAGATATCCCTGTGCCGATGCCAATAATAGATTCCACCAATGTGTCCGTATCAGTAGATGGAGAAAGTGCCATACTCTCTGGCGATGTAATCTTTAGAACCGGTGAAGGAACTCTAAATTGGATAGTAGATGATGAAGTATGGCTAGCAATTCCCATAATGGATGGCACCCTTTCTGAGATCCTATCGTTATCGAATTTGAGTAATTCTTCTCATAATATCACTCTGGAAATATGTAGCATAAATGAATGTGAAAATTATTCGCAAATCGTTGATGCAACACCTTGGTGGAATATTGAAATCATTGCATTCTGTAGCGATGCCAACTGTTCAGTGACCAATGCGGGGGATTATCCAACTACAGTACGAATTATTAGTTCGAAACCTTCAGCGGATTTCGATTGTAATGAGATAATTGTGGATTCACAAGCAACCGATGAAATCTCATGCCAGATAAAGGATGGAAAGGATGTTGGAGAGTATGTTCTAGATTGGCGACTAGAGTCCCAAGACAGAGGCGGTTATTGGCTCACACTCAAAGAAGGAACACATAACTTCACAATCGCTGAACCCGAACCCGAACCAGAACCGGAGCCTGAGCCAAGCGATAATGAGGACCCAATCGATGATGAGTCCAAATCTATCATCACTCCTCTCACCCTAAGTATTCTTGGCGGTGTAGTCTTAATTATTGCAGGATTACTCTTCTTTGTATTACGAAATAGAGGAGAAGA
>Ga0315334_10000868_pt1 | contig 18526 bp, 12 predicted proteins | sample M150034915metaG_FD_205555 | JGI IMG/M metagenome (GOLD analysis project Ga0315334, IMG submission 205555) | Ammonia-oxidizing marine archaeal communities from Monterey Bay, California, United States - M1 500m 34915 | ecosystem: Environmental > Aquatic > Marine > Intertidal zone | place: USA... | reverse complement strand
CGATTTTTCCATTTCCGACCCATGATTGATTTACATTGTCGGCTGTTAATTGCGCGATTCTCTCAATGACGCAACTTGTTCTTTGCAACGTCACCCCCCTTTCAATAGCGTTATCAATTTCCTTCTCTCTCACTCCCACAATCTTGAGGAATCTATGTAGTGCGGACAAATCATCTTCAATGCCCTTGTTTCTCCCGCAAACATCGATACCGTTCTTTAGGAACTTGTATTCCATTGTTAGGTTGTCATAATCTCGAAAAAGGTTTGACATCTCTCTGTAGAACTCAGCCTCATCCCAATATTCGCTAATTCCTCTTTCAGATATTTCCTTGCTCTTTTCGAACAACGAGAATTCGTTTGCAAGTACCGAAGCGATTACGTATCCTCTAATCGAACCTCCGTTTAGCGCAACGATATCATCTAGCGTTGCATCTGCCCCCTCGCCCCCACTTCGAAACTGCAGTACCAGACGCTTTTCCCAATTGGAAATTTCTTCAGGGCTGTTGATGCAGTAATTCGTTATCAGTTCTAATGCACTAGAGAGTGAACCCGAACGCGCGTAAACCTGAGACAGCGTTCTTTTCGCTCTTGAATCTCCAGGATTGATTTCCAGGCATTGCTCCAAGCAATTCTGAGCATTTTCATCCATTCCCATCGTGTAATATGTTCTCCCTAAACCCAGTAATGCTTCAAAATCATCAACCCCTGAACCAAGAAGGGTCTCCCAAGTTCCCAATGCCTTGTCATATTCCCCGATTTTATCGAAGATTCTCGCACTATAGATTAATCCATGCCTGTCCTCTGGTGAGTTATCGAGAATTTCATGGCAAATTTCCAATGCGTTGCTCAATTCGCCCTCTTCTATTAGGAACCTCAATCTTGCGACCTTTGCTTCTCGATCATAGTATAGGAGATCTTCTAGAATTGAATAATGTTTCATCGAGCCGCTACTATCTCCAAGTGTTCTCAATGATCTGGCCATGTACCTGTGGCCATCGATATTTTCTTCATCGATTTCTAATAATTCAGCACATCTTTTTGCACAATTGCTGTAGTCCTTTGAGAGATATAGGGATTTCACTAACAGCCTTCTAATCGACAGTTCATTAGGATGCAGCCTAATTCTGAGGGATGCTAATTCCTGCAATTGCCCATGATTTCCTTCAAAGTATAGACCCTGCAACTTTTTCTGATCCATACTTTCGATTAGATCAAGCAGATCAGAACCATCGTTTACCATGTAGTCTTTCTTGTCCAAATCAAGAATCTTGGTTATCCTCGAGATTTCACCCCTATTCATTGATCTGCCCTTTGCTTTCCTGCCCCTTGTGCGTCTTTTCCTCAAGTTCAGAATCGTCACTTCATTCCCACTGAGGTCTATGGTCAAAAGGTCCTCATCACGTGCGGGTATTTCAGCATATAATTGTGAATCTATTTCGATGGGTTCGTCGTCGAATTCTTCATCGATGGAAATCGCCCAAATCATGGCAATTGTTGACAAGTAGAGGAATGAAACTACCAAAATCAATACTGTCAATATTGACATATTATCCCCCTCTGTCAACTATATTTTCTACATAGAACCTGACTGCATCTTCAGATGGTCCATCGAATACCTTCGCTCCATCGTCAAGGACGATTCCCCTATTGCACATTGATTTAGCCAAATTCAGTGAATGGGTGGAAATCAATATGGTCTCTCCCTTTTCCATGAATTCCATGGCCTTCTGCGTGGCCTTTTCTCGGAAAATTGCATCCCCCACCCCCAATGTTTCGTCCATCAGTAGAATTTCTGGATTCAGGCTTGTGGTGAATCCGAACCCCACCCGTCCCGCCATTCCCGACGAGAGTGAACTGTAATTTCTGTCATAAGCTTCCCCTAGTTCGCAGAATTCTTCAACTTCTTTCTCGATTATTGAAACCTCGTGTTCTGGAATTCCATATATTTGGCTCATCAGTCTAACATTCTCTCTCGAAGAGATATGGGGAATCAGTCCAGGGTTGGAACCTTTGAGTGTGAAAACACGCCCATTGGTTTCTATCATTCCTGATGCAGGTTTCAAATATCCTCCAATGGCGCTAAGAAGTGTTGTTTTCCCTGATCCATTTTTCCCGATAAGGGCAACTATTTCTCCCTTATTGATGGTCATTGAGACATTGGCAATCGCCTTCACCCGTTTCTCGTCCTTTCTACTCAAAATTCCCTTGGGAATTGACTTGTATATTATCGAAACATCCTGGACATCAATTGCGATTCCTAGAACCATACAGACCCCTCCCAACGCTGCTTGTCTATATTCCTCAGGCCATTAAATAGTAGGAATATTACTGAAATCGAAATAATCACTGCAACCTCTGGAATCAGCTCATTTATCCCCCCCTCCCCATATGCTGCAGCTCTCGATGGCTCTGAGAAATACGAGAACGGGTTGTACCTGCAGATCTCCCTATGTAGTCCTGTAGTTTCAGTTAGCGGGTATAGTGCCGGGCTCATAAAGAACATCAGCATTCCAAAGTATGAAACAAATCTACCAAAATCTGGAACGCGAATTACTACTGACGAGAGCATTTTTCCGATGGAGTACCATGTAAGCCCATTTAGGATGCAAATGATTGGGAATATTGGGAAGATTAGCCATGACGCATTCAGAATGATCAACACCCCGAGAGTCCCCAACGAGACATAGAATGACTGCTGAATTACGTACATCAGCTCTGCCATGATTATCGCTCTTGAACGGACCCTCTCGATCTTGATTCCGGCTGTATAGTCGAGACTGGAAGTCGCACCGTAGACAAGGTTCTGTTGTAGCCCCCGAATTAGCGCCAGCCCAATCATCAGACTTCCCGGTTCTGGTCTATATCTAATCACTGAGAAGACGAACAGGTAAACTAGGGAGAGAATGAGGGGGTCTAGCATATTCCAAATTGCCCCCAGCCTGTATGACTTTGCCAAGGCGAGGTCTTTCTTCTTCACAATGAATCTGGCCCTCTTGATATCCAGTTGCAGAGCCTCTTTCTCATCAGTGGGGTATTCAATACACCCATCGCTGGAAATCTTCCTAATCCCCACAGTCACCCATCTCCTATTACCTGCTCGTGTAATGATTAATTATCAGAATCTAGAACCCTGACAACTCTCTCAACGACACTCCTCCAAGTCTTATCTTCGGCCATTGCAACTGATTTTTCCTCGTCCATCTCTTCGAAAACCAGTTCCCATGGAATTTGAATTGGGTCTTCCTCTACTTCTACATACATGTGATGCAAGTCGCGTATCAAATCTGGTTTGATAAACGGCTTTCGGTAAATCCTAGGAATGATTAGAGATGCACCAGACATACACGCTTCTAGGGCAGACAACCCCATTGATTCGCTATGGCCCGAAATAAAAATATGGGCTTGTCGCATCTCGCGGGCCAAATCTGGGTACGGGATCCTAGGATTACTCCCTCTTGTTGCTGCATGCGCTTCCTCTGGGGAATTTATTGTAGTTAACCCCTCCTTTCCAATCGTCCTAAGACGGAATCCATCAAATTCTGTATGCATAATATTGCCTGGTAACTCATTCAAGACATGCATTAGTATCTCTTCCGTCAGGTCATCCTTACGAGTGTCAACATAGTACACACCATCAACAAAAACTGAAAGGATATTTTCCGATTTTTCCGGATAGAAAATTGCTGGATCCGCCCCCCATCCGATCCATCTTGATTGTGGCGCCGGAGGATCTTGTTGAGTTTCTCTTGCATGGAAGATTACGTCTTCCGGTCCGATATCATGATCATGATCTCCAATAACACAAACCTTTCCACTAGTGATCCCTCTCACCCTTTCGAACAATTCTGGACGAGCTTTGAAGACTTTGTTCTGAAGGCCAATGGTATGTTCTACTTCGGGCAACTCCATTTCGCCATAGTAAGGGCCCTCGTATTTCTCACCCTGGAAGTATGCCATGTAAATCTCAAATCTGCCCATTTCCTCCAATATTTTCCTGAAATAGTAGGTGTAAATTGCAGTAAAGGTCGATAATTCGCTTAATTCAATCTCATCTGTGGATTTGTAACTCTGTATGGCATGCCCGGTCAAAAGCAATACCCTTCTGTCCGACTCCATACAATGGCCAAGAAACCCTAACGCTTAGAAATATTGGACATCCATTTTCTTCATTGCAATATTACACCACGCCGATTATTCCGCTATTGGCGGGACCAGAATCTAGAAATATACTCCCCAAGGGGGGCAGATGATGATAGAATGCCTTCCAGATTGTCATTAACACCGTCATTCTCAAAGAGCGCCGAGAAATTGGGGTGGACAATCCTCAACTATGGGATTCAGGCAAATAGCATCATACTTGTCCAAGACGACTTCAGAATCACATTTTGGATTGACGAGGATGAAACCAAGATGTGGGATTTACATCGATACTCATCAATAAATGGTTGGCATCTTGTCCATAGGATGATTCACCCGGGAACAAGTAGGCTGGATTGGGTTCTCAAGACGGCTCACCGGATAATGAATATAGTCTCAGACGAAGTTGATTCTAGCACCAAAAGGAAAACCCCTGCCAAATCTACCTCTAAGAGGAGAACGATAAATACGATTCTATTCGTGGGGGTTCGCAGATCGGGCAACCATGGATTGTTAAACTGGTTAATTGGAAACCTTAGTGGAAAAGTAATCCACATCAATGCATTAGCCCACAGTGATTTAACCCCCGAAATGTATGAGAAAAACTCCAGAAAACCCGATGAGAAAAACCCCAGAAAACCCGATCCGAGATATCCTGTATCAGACTCCAGTGGATTGGAATATTCCGAAGGAAAATGGATAAATTTCCATCATGCTGACTGGCTCATCTTGAGTTTGGAGTCTGTGAAGATAAGACAATTGAAGGATAAACTTGTTGATTTCTCTGAGAGAACAAAGTGTAAATCGGTTCTGTTGCTAAGGGATCCATTAAACAATGCCGCTTCAATGTACAAAAACAAGAGATCACGAGGCTTTACAGACGAAATGGCTCGAAGCAGCGTCGGACACGTTCTCGTGTGCTGGGAACAACATGCAGAAGAGATGGTTGCCGAAGATTCATTCTGGACAACACGGATTTTATTCAATCGATGGATCATTGATCAGGGTTTCCGAGATCACATAATGTCAGATATGGGATTAATTAATTCAGACTCCGGTTTCGGAAAAATAAGCGGTCACGGGCGGTCTTCATTCGATCAAAATCAAGATGATGCAGTCAAACTAGATCTTGAAGGCCGGTACCGATCCATGATTTCTGATCAGGATTTCGTCAACTCTGTTGCGAACAAGGGCGTTGACGCTGAATTGTGGAAAAGTGTTTGCGACAAATTTTCCCATTACTTGGAGGAAGAATATCTTACGACCCTTATTCAGTTCCCTAAGATAGTTTCCTGACCCCTATATTCTAAGAATTTGGGAAATTGAAAAGTTATTATCCATTTGCGGCTCCTATGCCCACACCACAACTTTATCTCTGTAGGCTGTAAAATGGGGGTATGACGAAGTTTCGTGAAGTACCCGAGAGAGTCTCATTAGGTTCTGACGGGCAGATTTCCAGTATGGCAGCATATTTCGAGACTTTTTCCCACGCATTATCAAATCTGGATGCATTCTGGCTTTCCATTGCTCATTCACGAATTCTCTGGAGAAAGGAACCAAGCATCGGCCTAATGGGGTCATTTTCCGAGATTAGAATTTCCCCATTGTCTTGGTTCCAAGATGGAGAATTGAATGTAACTGAGACTTGCTTAGATGGAAATCTCGAATCAAGAAGTTCCAAGAATGCAATAATCTGGGAAGGTGACGAACCTGGAGAAAATAGGGAGATAACATACGAGGAACTTCATCGAGAAGTTTGCCAGGCATCAAATGCACTCCTAGAACTAGGCGTGTCAAAGGGAGATAGGGTCATCATCTACATGGGAATGGTCCCCGAAGCGGCTATTTCTATGCTGGCCTGTGCTAGGATTGGTGCCATCCACTCTGTTGTGTTTGGCGGATTCTCGTCTGAATCCCTTAGGGACAGAGTGCTTGACTGCGAGTCAAAGGTGATAATCACTCAGGACGAAGGGATGCGAGGAGGAAAGAGGATACCTCTGAAGGATGTCTGCGACGAAGCACTTTCTGAACACAATCCCGTTGAGAGTGTCATTGTCTTTCGCCGAACTGGGGGTGTTGTCGGATGGGACAACTCTAGAGATATTTGGTGGGACGAAATAGTCTCAAAGCAATCTGTAGAATGCAGTGCAGTTATTTGCAATTCTGAAGATCCACTTTTCATCCTCTACACCTCAGGCTCAACAGGAAAACCGAAGGGACTAGTTCACACTTGTGGGGGCTATATTTCCTATGTGAGCTACACTCATGCCACCGTCTTCGATCTAAGGGAGGATGATATCTATGCATGTGTGGCCGACGTTGGTTGGATTACCGGCCATTCCTATATTGTCTACGGCCCCCTTGCAAATGGTGCTACTACGATGATGTTCGAGTCTATTCCGACATTTCCAGATGCAGGTAGGTACTGGGATTTGGTGGAAAGATTCGGCATCTCAATTTTCTACACAGCACCGACAGCAATACGCGCACTTGCTGCTCAAGGAGATGAGTTTGTGAGGGCATACGATAGAAGTTCTCTAAGAGTGCTTGGGACCGTTGGCGAACCAATCAATCTCGATGCTTGGAACTGGTATTATGACGTAGTCGGTGAGGGCCAATGCAACATTGTGGACACTTGGTGGCAGACAGAGACTGGAGGAATCTGTATTTCCCCCATAGCCAATGTGACTCCCACTATCGGTGGTTCAGCCACCCTCCCCCTTCCTGGAATATTACCAGTATTGAAAGATTCCGAGGGAGGTGAGATTATCGGAGAAGGAGAGGGCTTGCTCCATATCTCCGAACCATGGCCAGGTCAAGCTAGGACCATATGGGGAGATCACCAGAGGTTTTACTCGACATACTTCTCAGAATCTCCCGGCATGTATTTCACCGGTGACGGCTGTAGACGTGATTCAGATGGATACCACTGGATTACGGGACGAGTCGATGATGTGATCAATGTCTCCGGGCATCGTATGGGAACCGCAGAATTTGAGTCATTACTCGTCGGGCACTCCTCCGTTGCAGAGGCAAGTGTAGTTGGTTTTCCCCACCCAATAAAGGGCACTGGCGTCTATTCATATGTTGTCCTAAATCCCGAAAAAGAGTGGTCTGAGGAACTTGAATCGGAACTAAATTTCCTTTGTAGGAAGCAGATAGGAGCACATGCGAAGATAGATTTGTTTCAGAATACCTTCGGCCTCCCGAAAACAAGATCTGGGAAGGTGATGAGGAGAATTCTCCGGAAGGTCGCCGCGGGCGAACCCGATTCACTTGGGGATATTTCTACTCTGGCCGATCCTACCGTGGTAAAGGCAATAATTTCTGGGGCTAGATCCTTGTGAGCAGCCTCCTAGTTGCTACTGAAGTATCCTAAGTTCCCATGTAGAAGCCCCTCGGCTTCAAGAAGACCAATTCCCTTCCTTTGGCTGTAATCAGCAACCTGTTCTTTGCTTATCCTCCCTACTGAGAAGTAACGAGATTCTGGATGAGCAAAGAAAAGCCCACTAATGCCTGCTGCTGGGATAATGGCATTGTTCTCAGAAATCCTCATTCCGATTTCCTCTGCACCCAGAAGTTCGAATGTTTTCCGCATCTCACTGTGATCTGGACAAGCTGGATAACCGTATGCTGGCCGAATACCACGAAATCTTTCTTCGAGCAGTTCGGTCAGTGAGAGTCCCTCTGGATCCGGAAAACCCCACTCTCCACGGACCTTCTTATGGAGCCATTCTGCAGCCGCTTCTGCAAACCTATCCGCGAGAAGACTTGACATTATTGCTCTATAATCGTCACCTGATTCCTGGAACCTATTCGCTAACTCATCTGCCCCAATGCCAGCAGTAACTGCGAAAATTCCGATATTATCTTCTCTATTCGAATCCATTGGTGCAATGAAGTCTGCGAGGCTTGCATAATCAGAATCACCTCTATCATGCTGTTGTCTCAGCATGTTGAGTCTGAATATCTCCTCTTTCCCGCTGCTATCATTGATTCGAATGTCGTCCCCATCGCTATTTGCCTTCCAGAATCCATATTTTGCTCTAGCACTTAGGAGGCCGCCCTCTATGATTTCCACTAGCATAGATTCAGCATCTATTAGGAGGCTTCTTGCAGATTCTCCATATTTCTCGTCCTCTAAAACGGCAGGGTATCTCCTCGGAATGTCCCACGATGTGAAGAAGAAAGTCCAGTCGATGAAATCTACCAGATTATTCAGCGGAATTTCTTCAGCCACTGCGCGACCAACAAATGGGGGATCTGGGATGTCAACTTCATCCCAAGCAAATCTAACTCGCCTTGACCTCACTTCATGGAGTGGGGTGATGGATTTGCCAGTGATCTCTTTGTTCCTCTTCCTTAGTGACTCTTGCATAATTCGATTTTTTTCCATGAACTCACCGGATTTCTTCGGATCGATGACATTGCTCGAAATCTCAGCTACTCTAGAGGCGTCTTTGACATGAATGACTGGATGATCGCACTCAGTTGCAATTCTAACTGCTGTGTGCTGCCGACTTGTTGTCGCCCCGCCAATCAGTAATGGCAAATCCATTCCTCTTGATTTCATTTCTCTGGCAACATGTGACATTTCTCTGAGAGAAGGGGTAATTAGTCCCGAGAGGCCAATGATATCGGCACCAACTTCTTCTGCGGTATCCAGGATGGTTCCGGCCGGAACCATGACCCCCAAGTCAATGACTTCGTAGTTATTGCATCCAAGAATGACTCCTACGATGTTTTTTCCGATGTCATGAACGTCCCCTTTGACTGTTGCTAGAACGACCCTGCCTCTGAATTTCTGAGACTGGGAAGCCTCTTCCATGAATGGCTCCAGATAGTTAACCGCCCTCTTCATCGTCCTAGCAGACTTCACAACCTGTGGGAGGAACATCTTCCCCGAGCCAAATAGGTCGCCAACCACTGCCATTCCATCCATCAGTGGCCCCTCAATCACTTCTAGTGGCGTTTCGAAATCACTCCTCGCCTCTTCGACATCTTCTTCGATGAATTCAACGATGCCATTAACCAAAGAATGCCGCAATCGTTCGTTTACGTCCTTTTCCCTCCACTCCAGTGCTTCTTCGTCCTTGGAGTGGCCCATTTGGTAACCTTCTGCGAACTGAACCATCTTCTCAGTCGCATCCTCTGATCTATCGAAGAGAACATCTTCCACATGTTCCAGCAGGTCCGGAGGGATTTCGTCGTAAGGAGTCAGCATTCCCGGATTAACAATTCCCATGTCCATTCCTGCATTGATTGCATGAAATAGGAAAGCGGAATGGAATGCCTCCCTCACAGAATTGTTTCCTCTGAAAGAGAAAGATAGATTGCTCACTCCGCCGGATGTTTTGGCTCCAGGACAGCGCGACTTGATTTTGGGGATGGCTTCAATGAAGTTGATTGCGAATTTATTGTGCTTCTCGATTCCAGTTGCCACGGCAAGAATATTTGCGTCGAAAATAATGTCCATCGGATTCAAGCCCACTTCGTCTATCAGAATCCGATAGGATCTCTCACAGATTTCCACTTTCCTCTCAATCGTCTCCGCTTGCCCCTCCTCGTCGAAAGCCATGACAACAACAGCTGCACCATGGGTCTTGACAAAACTCCCTTTATTGATGAACTCCCCCTCTCCATCCTTTAGGCTGATAGAATTTACAATCGGCTTCCCCTGAACGCATTTCACTCCGGCTTTGATTACTTTCCAATCAGAACTGTCAATCATTATTGGTACTCTTGCAACTTCCGGCTCTGTAGCTATCAGGTTCAGAAACTTCTCCATGCAAGCAACGGATTCTAGCATTCCTTCGTCCATATTCACGTCAATGATATTTGCACCCGAACGAACCTGCTGAATCGCCACTTGGAGTGCTCCATCAAAATCATTCTCCTCGATGAGATTCCTGAATTTGGCAGAACCCGTTACATTTGTTCTTTCACCAATCATAGTGAAATTAGATTCTGGTCTCAAACTGTACTCTTCTAGTCCAGCGAATGTCGAATATTTGTGAGGCGGATGGGTACAGCCAACATGATGGGGCTCGGAAATCCCAGAGGAGGGCGAAATCTCCAATTCCGAGATTTCCGAGGCAGATTCTTTCTTAACTCTGGGAGGTAGCGACGAAACAGCCTTGCGAATCTCTCTTATGTGGTCTGGAGTGGTCCCGCAGCATCCACCCACTATGTTCACCATTCCAGACTCTGCTAGTTTCGCTACTTCTCTTGCCGTAATCTCGGGACTCTCGTCGAATCCTGTTTCACTGAGTGGATTGGGAAGCCCAGCATTGGGGTAGCAGTGAACGAATGAATTGGAAATCCTTGACAACTCTGATAAATTTGCCATCATGGAACTTGCTCCAAGCCCACAATTGATTCCTACTGAGATTGGATTGGCGTGGGCTATTGTGGCCCAGAAAGCATCTACTGTTTGTCCAAAAACTGTACGATTGCTCCCTTCTTGAATAAATGTTACTGAAATCATGATTGGAATGGACACTCCGAGATCCTCGAATGCGTCCAGTGTTGCTACAATCGCCGCTTTAGCATTGAGGACATCGAAAATCGTCTCTATTAGGATGATATCGACACCTCCTTCGATCAGAGATCGCACCTGATCGAAGTAAGAATCTCTGAGTTCATTGAAGGAAATGCTTCGAAACGATGGGTCATCCACATTTTCGGATGATGAGAGAGTCTTGTTCGTAGGACCTATCGCTCCGGCTACGAACCTCTCGCTGCCATCCCTTCCAACTGCTTCATCAACTGCTTTACGAGCTATTTGAGCGGCCTTGGTATTCATCTCTATAGCGAATTTATCGAGACCGTAGTCCCTCTGCGAGATTGAGTTTGCACTGAAGGTGTTAGTTTCTATGATGTCACTCCCAGCATCTAGGTATTTTCTGTGAATATCCAGGATTACATCTTCCCTGGTGATGTTCAGGGTCTCATTGTTCCCCCGTAGGTCAATTGTGTTATTCTGGAATTTTTCTCCACGAAAATCCGATTCCTCTAGGTCGTAGGTTTGAACCATTGTCCCCATGGCGCCATCAATGACCAGAATTCTCTCTTTCAGTAGTTCCTCAATCATTTGTTGTACCCCCTTTGTTGTCCATCGGACGAGGTCCTCATACCCGTGCTTTTCGGGAAATATTCAGGATTAAGCCTGAAGTTTGGAGATTTTCTCATCATCTAGCATTTCCCATGAGAATGACCCATCTTCGCCAGAGGATCTTCCAAAGTGACCTCCTGAAGCAGTTTCTGAGAAAATCGGGTTCCTGAGACCTAGTGAATCGATAATTGCCTGTGGTCTGAAGTCAAAGCAATCTCTTACCTTCTCAGTTAGGAATGAGTCTGGAATGGTTCCAGTTCCATGAGTGTTTACATTCACACTTATGCTCACTGGTTCTGCTACTCCAATGGCATAAGCTAGTTGGATCTCGCATTTCTCGGACAAGCCACTCGCAACAACATGCTTGGCCGCCCATCTAGCCGCATAGGCTGCGGACCGATCGACCTTGCTCGGGTCCTTGCCACTGAAAGCACCCCCTCCATGCCTGCCCATGCCACCATATGTGTCAACGATTATCTTTCTTCCAGTCAGGCCTGCATCAGCGTGTGGACCACCAAGGACGAAACGCCCGGTCCCATTAATAATTAGATTAGTTCGCTCATTGAGAAGCTCCCTTGGAATGACCTTATTGATGATCTTCTCGGTAATCTCCGTAACAATGAAATCATGCTCCTTTTGCTCATCTCCATCGAACGTTTCGTTCGCCAAATCATCATGCTGGATTGCAACGACCACTGTATCCAATCTAATCGGATTTCCATCGTCGTCGTACTCAATAGTTACTTGACTTTTCGAATCTGGTCTTGCCCACGGGAGAGTCCCATCTTTCATTGATTCGCTTAATTTGAGAGTCAACCTCTGAGAGAGCACAGCAGGTAGCGGCATGAATGAACCAGCTAACTCGGGGAATTCCTCAGACTCGTTAGATGCATAACCGAACATTAGCCCCTGATCACCAGCACCCTGTTCGATGTGGAGCCCCTTCCCCTCGTCGACTCCCTGGGCAATATCTCCAGATTGTTGACTGATTAGGACTCTAACATTGCAATTTTCTGAGCTAGTTGCATCCATGCCCACAGCATGGTCGGTATAGCCGATTTCTGCAGCCGCTTTCCTAGCAATTTCCTCATAGTCGATAGCTTCGTCCGTAGACACTGTAACTTCGCCACCAATAATGATGTGACTTTCTTCTTCCATTCCTTTGACCATGGTTTCTACAGCTACTCTGGCATTTCTATCAATACTTAAGCACGCATCGAGAATCGAATCAGAAATTTTATCACACAACTTGTCAGGATGGCCTTCAGACACAGATTCAGAAGTAAAAAGGTATGTCATGTGGCATTCGGCCTCCAATTTCGATTTCAACTATCCGGTCATGATTCGTATAATTCCGAATCCATACAGAAACTCCTGTATCTTTTTGACATCTTTTGTAGTAACTCAATGGAATAGTCGAAATTATATGTCATGATATGCTCAACATTAAGTCCAATTGGAACCTTGATCCTATTTTCCGTCACGAAAGCAAGTATTTCCTCCAGCAATTCCATACAAATTCCTATTGATCGTCCCTTTATCCCTTCTTCACTATGGATGAGTTCCTCTTCAGTTTTCTTTGGAATTTCCACTCCTAACCACTTGAGGAATTCCAGATTCTTCTTAGTTGAAATTGGTGCAAAACTGAGTAGAACCCTCCTTGATTCTGAGCCCGTTTCTTCAGTGGAATTGTTGTAGTGCCAAAGTAGATTACAAATGTCATTACTGTCATAGAGAACTTGTGTTGTAAAGAATTGGACCCCATTCTTGGCTTTCTTCACCATCCTCTCCGATTCAACTTTTCTGGATGGTAGAACTATCCCCCCACAATAGATACTCCCCCCTCTTTCCGAATTAATTTCATCAATCATTACTGCAGATTCGGAAACTCCCGGGCCCGGATATTCGATCTGACTGGACTCCCCTCCAACGAGGACAATATTATCTATTCCGAAATCATCACTCGTGCTCCTAAACCACTCTCTTTGTTCACTATGACTTTCAAGAACCGTTACTCTGTTAACTATTGCCTCAACTCCCACGGAATCTTGGATAATCTTGCCAAAGTCACGGGGTGATGCTCTCTTTCGTTCTTCTATCGGGCGCTCTCCTCGTGACTCCTCTGCGTGTACCTCGGGGATATTGATGGCATCAACATGGGTCTTAGATAGAAGGGTGCTTATCATCTCGGCATAACTTTCTATCGTACCATCAATAATCCTCGGGGGAAGTATCTCGTAAACCACAATTGGACGCTTCGCCTTCGACATCTTGTCCCTGAGTCGCATCATCCCTCGCAATCGATGTTACATTTCATCCTTGTCAGGGAAACTCTTTGAAAAGTCAGTGCAAACATAATGTAAAGTATACCTAGTTTTGCGCAATGTCATGGTTGCCTCAATGGATGCATCACGTAAAGACGAACAGTACATCGTTTCGGATATCGGATTGTCCGACTTCGGCCGAAAAGAGATCGAAATTGCAGAGCACGAAATGCCAGGGTTGATGACAATTCGTGAGAACTACTCTTCGGAAAAGCCGCTCGAGGGAGTTAGAATTACTGGTTCACTCCATATGACAATTCAGACAGCAGTGTTGATCGAGACCCTAGTGGATCTCGGAGCGGAAGTTCGTTGGGCAAGTTGCAATATCTTCTCTACCCAAGATCATGCAGCCGCTGCAATAGCAGAATCGGGTGTTCCAGTATTTGCTTGGAAAGGAATGACTCTAGAAGAGTACTGGGATTGTACTTTCCGAGCCTTGAGTCACACAAATGGACTCGGGCCACAATTGATCGTAGACGATGGGGGCGACGCGACTCTACTTATTCACAAGGGATTCGAATTGGAGAATGGTAGTGATTGGGTTGATTCGCCTTCTTCAAATCATGAAGAGCAATGTATCAAGGATATATTGAAGGAAGTTCATTCTAGTAATCCAGATTACTGGTCTGGAGTCGTAGAAGGATGCTTCGGAGTGTCAGAGGAGACTACTACTGGAGTACATCGTCTTAAGCAGATGGTAGCCGAAGGGACCTTACTTTTCCCTGCGATCAATGTCAATGATTCTGTAACGAAATCAAAGTTCGACAACCTATACGGATGCAGAGAGTCACTCGTTGATGGGATTAAGAGAGCAACAGATGTGATGATTGCAGGAAAGACAGCAGTAGTATGCGGTTATGGGGACGTTGGCAAGGGCTCCGCCCAGGCCTTGAAATCACAAGGCGCCAAGGTTATAGTGACCGAGATTGATCCAATTTGCGCACTTCAAGCAGCAATGGAGGGCTTCTCTGTGGATACTGTGGAAGAGACACTCGGGATTGCCGACATATACGTTACAGCGACTGGAAATAAGGATGTAATTACTCTGGAGCATATGGGGAAGATGAAGGACCAGGCTATCGTTTGCAATATCGGCCATTTCGATAACGAGATCCAAGTAGATTTGCTTGAATCTAGCGATGCAGATCACATTAATATCAAACCCCAGGTTGATAGATACACTTTCTCGTCAGGAAACAGCATCTATTTGCTGGCCTCCGGCCGGCTTGTCAATCTCGGCTGTGCAACAGGTCACCCAAGCTTCGTAATGTCGAATAGTTTTTCGAATCAGACTTTGGCGCAGATTGATTTGTGGAGGAACAAGGATTCCTATGAGAACAAGGTATTCACACTCCCAAAGCATCTTGACGAGGAGGTCGCGAGGCTGCATCTTTCCAAGATTGGGGCAAAACTAACCCAGATGACAGAAGATCAGGCCGATTACATCAATGTTCCAGTTGAAGGCCCATTCAAAAATGAAGAGTATCGCTACTAGTTGCTCTCATTCAGGCGTCGGTTATCACTTAGAACGGCCTTTAGCAAGTCATAGTCCAAACCTCTCCGGCCAAGATCAGCCACTAGAGCAAGGGTATCCTTCGGCAGGCAGTCCCCTCCGAACCCTTTCGACCCCCCTTCAATTAGATCCAAGTGAGAATGCCCGATTTGTTGTCCTTGGGGGGCAGTGATAATTTCCTTGACTACCATCCAATCTTCACCCAGACTCTCGCTATAATCCTGGAATTGATTTCCAAAAATTACTTTCATCGAATAGAATGAGTTCTTGGCATACTTGGCTAACTCTGCTTGTGTTGGGGAAACTAGAAAGAATGAATTTCCAACCAGTACGCCTGCCTCTTGATGATTTCTGAGAACAATCTCGGCCAGGTCTTCGTGATGACTTCCAACTACCAGGATATCCTGATTATTGAAGTCATCAATCGATGTCGCTGATCTGAGGAATTCTGGTGAGCATGCGATTTTCAGATGAGGGTATGAGTCATGCAGCCTTTGAGTTGTTCCGGGTATTACTGTACTCTTGATGACGACATTGAATCCCTCAGGCAACTCGTCAAGTACGCTTTCAACAATCCCCGTATCACAAGTCCCAGAACTATCTTTGCTCGGAGTCGGCACTGCGATGTATGCTATGTTGGCGTTATCAGTAACATCTGAGATGTCGGTCCCCAACTCTTTGTCATGGACGAAAATTTCATGAGAAGACTTGAAGCCATCTCTAATGGCCTTTCCAACCGTACCGAGACCGATTATTCCTATGCGCATGCGATTTCTGTTCGTGCGCCGCCATGAGGGAATATGGTTTTGTCGAGACGTGACTCAATGTGCAATCATTTGATTTAGAATCTTGAGTAGCCCCCTCAGAGTAACTTCGCTGATGCCTGAAACTTTGCATACCTCGCTCTGAGTTCTTGGGGAAGTGCTGTTCTGTGACGCGTAATATAGTACGACCCCGGCTATCCCGGAAGGCTTCTTGCCCTGCCACGAGAGATCATCTTTCACCTCGTCCCAGAGGATCCTAGCACCTCCTAGGACGGTTGGGGGGAGACCCAAGTCGGAGTGGAACTTCTCGAAGTACTCGTCGGGCCCGGTAATGTGGTGTGTGCCGAGGTTCCTTGCTACTAGCCTGATCGTTCTCTTGAGCTCCTTAAGCTCCACTTCCGAGACCATGTCGAAGGAATCTGCAATATCTTCGATCTTCCTAGGGACCTTTGCCTCTCTCGCGGCTATGTAGACGCATGCAGCTGTGACGCCCCTGATGCTCCTGCCAGTGACCAGCCCCCTTTCGACGGAATGCCTGTATAGGGATGCTGCCTCTTGCTCGATTTGAGGGGTCAAATCACCGCGGTCCCTAATGAATTGCATAGCGACAGAAAGATTGCGGCTCCTACTGTCTCTTGTCTTGCTCCGCTGATCAATCCTCTGCCTCCTCCTCCAGTCTCTCAATGATTTTCCTGACAGTCCATGCTTCCTAGCACCTCCAGAAGTTAGGTCGGATCTCCTAATCTCGGTTGAAAGGCCCCTGTCAGATAGTGTGAGGGTCGAAGGGGCCCCGACCCTGCTCCTGTCATCACTATTTGAGTGGTTGACCCACTCAGCACCAGGATCAATCAAATTCTCCGCTGCTACAAAGCCACAGTCCGAACAGATCGTCTCACCTCTGATATGGTCGGCATCCCACGATCTGCCTCCGCAAACTTCGCATGAACCAGTCATCGACTCAGTGCTTCTGCTTCTAGATGGTCTGACACCGGTATTGAGTCTTCCCTTCCTAGAAAAATTAGATGTACTCTCCTTGTCTCCGGATTTAGTAGCAGTGCCCCTTTTCATCATATCAACCTGTAGTTGTATAGTTTGGACAGTCATATTTAAACTCTTGTAAATTATGTTCATTATGCAGTAGACATTCTATCCGAGTTGTTTTTCCACCGTCTGGACCCGGTAAGATGCATGGCCGGCCTCCTAAAGAGAACCCCGCTCTATAACTCACACATCTCTGCCGGCGCAAAGATGGTGGATTTCCATGGTTTCGAATTGCCAATTTGGTATTCTTCAATCCAAGAAGAGCATCTAGCAACACGGAGCTCGGCAGGGATCTTCGACGTTTCACATATGGGGCTATTCCGTTTTCGAGGTGAAGGTGTCCGTTCATGGTTGAGTTCAGTATCTACTCAGGAGTATATGAAGTTCCAACCTGGGCGGTGCGGCTACTGTCACTTCTTGGATCATAACGGGCACATAATCGATGACATGATATTCGCAGTGTCTAGCGAGTCCGAGGTTTTCGGAGTCCCCAACTCCACCATGATCGAGACTGTTTTCGACTGGCTTTCCAACCTTCTCCCAGAAGACGGTTCAATTGCAATTGATGATATTTCCACTGAAACCAGCATAATCGCTCTACAAGGTCCCCAATCAGCACTTATTCTGGAAGATGTCGTCGGTCCTTCCAATGTTGTAAGTCGTTTTAGGTGTCAAGAGTTCAAGGAGAACACATTAGGGATTTCGGGATGGATCCAAGGTACTGGATACACTGGCGAATCAGGTGTCGAAATTTTCATTCCCAATTCAGAAGCACCACTTCTCTGGGATGCCTTGATTTCACATAACAAAGTAGTCCCAGTTGGCTTGGGAGCTAGGGATACTCTAAGATTGGAGAAAGGGTACTTGCTTTCAGGTCAGGACTTCCTATGGCCCGGAAAGGGAGAGGTCACCACCGAGATTCCAGAGGGTTTCCTATCAAGAACAACCTTCGAAACTTCTGTCCCTTACGGATTGGATCTTTCTCACGATTTTATCGGTCGAGAGCCCCTAATGGAATCCATAGATGGAGATTCCAAGCTTTGGGGAATTTATTGTCTCGATAGGGGCCCTTCACCTCGTCCAGGGCACGCAGTATTGGATGGAAAAGAGGAAGACTCCCGAGTAATAGGATTCGTGACCAGCGGAGCCCCATCCCCTAGTTTGGAGATGTCTGGAATTGCCATGGGCTATCTTAGCAGTTGCGAGGAGGGGGGAGAAGTATGGATTCAGTCAAGTAGAAGGAAAAGAATCAGGGCCGAGGTGAAAACACCTCCTTTCGTTTGATCCCCTCTTAACAACCGATAATTCAAATTCATCGGGAACTTTTGGTGGCAATGGCAGCGACAACACTCATTTCCAGAACCCCCTCAGAGGGCCACTGGAAGTGAGTGCGTGAAGACAAACATTGAGGCAATTGCAATTAAGAACCTACAAGGGATTCTGAGGGAGAGGGGCTATACCGCGGAGACGCTCTTTTCGAAGTTCGACTCGGACGGGGATGGGACACTCTCCAAGTCCGAGTTCGAGAACGCACTCAGGTCCATCACGGGACAAACCGCGCCTCAGGCGATTGTAAACACAATCTTCGGTGCCCTTGATGGCGACTCATCCGGTTCACTGGAATTAGACGAAC
>Ga0315334_10000865_pt1 | contig 18559 bp, 6 predicted proteins | sample M150034915metaG_FD_205555 | JGI IMG/M metagenome (GOLD analysis project Ga0315334, IMG submission 205555) | Ammonia-oxidizing marine archaeal communities from Monterey Bay, California, United States - M1 500m 34915 | ecosystem: Environmental > Aquatic > Marine > Intertidal zone | place: USA... | reverse complement strand
CCAACTCCAGTTTCATGTTGTAGATTCCGGCAACGCAATCAGAACCATCCGTCCTCAGGTTAAAGGGAAAGCGAAAAACCCAATGCCCTTCAGTATTGCGGTCTGGGTTTGGCTCGGTATGCGATGCCATGAAATCAAGTTGTTCATCAAGATCAAACTTAACATCCAGTTCCGCGTCAAAATAATCCTCGCCGCAGACCAACAAGAACTCGGGACAACAACGTTCCCCGATCTCCGGGGCAACACCCCAACTTGCAATGAGATTGGGCAGACGCTTCGCCAGCGTAAATTTGGATCTTATTTCTTTTGCGATATATTGAATATCATCGCCCGTGAGGTCTGGGTCAGGATCACCATCGACGATAATTGACACAATCTCGGTGGTTGACTCATTCCCAGAGAAAATAGATGACAACTTAACGGCGATATCGTCGAGAGCGGGCTTAATATCAGCAGTCTTTTTCATGGCAAGCGCATCGAAGTTATTTGGGTCTATAGACAGGACCTTCTCATAATCGCCACTAGCAAAAGCGGTCTCAATATCAGCAGTCTTTTTCATAGCTAACGCTTTGCCACTATTAGGGTCCAGCAATAGGGCGCTCTCGTAATCCCCGTTTTTGAGGAAGGTAATAAATTCCTCTCGCTTCTCAAGCTGTGCCATAAGCTTCTGAACTTCGGGACGATCTGGCTTCAGCGTTAGGAGTTCATGAACAATTGTCAATAACCCTGCGATTTCACGCTTCGTGACTCGCTCACGAACAGTCGCTTCAAGTTCCTTAAGGCGTGACTGATTTGTGGTTAACCGCTTAGTAATTTCCTTGGCGGTGCCCTTGATGCCGGTAAGGATTGTTTGTTTCAGTGGAGCAGCGATCTGCTGAAGGGTCTTCAGACCTGCTTCATAGTCATAGGCCTGTTCATGAGTCAGGGCTTCCTGAAGCAGTTTTTCTAAGCGAGCATGTTCCGACGTTCGTGATGCCTCGAGCCTTGTTGAGAAATCTTCATACCAATCCGAATACTGCTTCAGTCGCGAATCCGATTCACTTCCCACCACATCAGATTTTTCTGCTGCTGCGTCAAACTCTAAATCAATCAGAAATCCCTCAGCTTGATCGTGCGCATCTTTTAGATTTGCTAGGAATTTGTCTACTAAGGGCGCCTGTTGTGCACCGCAAGCACCACAGCCATTATCCCATATTGCGATCTCATTTAGACAGCCGAGGCAGTTTACCTGTAATTGAGCACTGCAATTCCGACAAAACTTCTGGCCTGGAGGACTAAGCGTCGCGCACTGCGGGCACTCTCCTTCTCCCAGAGATCGTGATGTGTCCATTTTGCCGGCATGGGCGCTAAGTATTTCTGCTCGCATCTCAATAACGGATTGGAAACGATCTTCTTTTGACTCCTCTAAGGCTTGGGCTACTACGGACTGAAGCTTGTGAGGTATCGATGAGATGTTAATTACCTTAGGACTTTTACCGGTGAGCATCTGATAAAACGTCGCTGCCAGACTCCACAGGTCGCTGCGATGGTCAGTAAACTCTGCTCCCTTTCGCTGCTCTGGTGGCATGAAGTCAAGTGTCCCAATCACCGCACCTTCCATCGTCATGCCGGTATCAGCGGTGTCGTCCTTGGCCAAGCCGAAATCTGTCAGTTTGGGTACACCGTCTTGGGTCATTAAGATATTGGCTGGTTTAATATCACGGTGGATGATGTTCTCGGCGTGGGCTTTGGCCAATCCATCACATACTTGGCTGAATATGTTTACTGCTTCGTCTAGCTCAATAGGCCCCTTTCTGCATAGGTCCAGCAGGCTACCGCCTTGCACACATTCCATGATCAGAAAGGGGCCGTCTGTGGCGCGGCCATAGTCGTAGATCTGAACAATATTATTGTGGCTTAAACCAGCAATCGACTGTGCTTCGTTTAAGAAGCGTTGGACCGCCGTTTTACTACGTGCTGCTTTACCTTGAATCCGTTTAATCGCAACCTTGCGATTTAAACGTGTATCCATAGCGAGCATCACCTCACCAAATCCACCTTTACCAAGCACGTTTTCTTCGGTATAGCGTTCCGAGAGATCTACTAGCTTCATCCCGTCATCGAATAGTTCGCCGTCCACGTTCACGTCACCGAAGGTGGATTGATCACCGAGGCTATGGGCAGCGGTATCGCCACCCATGGTCGCCCCGTCACCGAGTGATTGCTCAGCGGGATCTTGTTGTTCTTCGCCGCTGAAGGTTTCACCTCCGAGGCTGTCTTCGTGATCGGGCATGATAGATCAGTAGTGTTGAGAAATCAGAAAGGGGGTAAGTGTTCATACTACCCCAGCAGGAGATCGATGACAAATGTAGGAAGGTCGATATGAGGGGGGGAGGATGACAACGGAACTAATCCAACTCACGAACCAACCGAAAACCGATGAAGTAGTAACGGATATCAGCGTCGCCCCTACCGCGGAAAGCGGAACGAGAGAGACGCGTGTTGTAGCGCCACGACCCACCCCGTGAAACACGGAAAGAGCCGGACACAGGTCCCTTTGGATCAACTTTCGGCGGCAGTTTGTAGTAATCCTTACCGTAGTAATCGTAGCACCATTCGGATACATTGCCGTGCATATCGTATAAACCAAACGCGTTGGACTTTTTTTGTCCAACTTGGTGAGCATACTCCTCATCAATATCATCTGCGTTTTCTTGCCACCAAGCGTAATCGCCAAGTACCTTTTCATCGTCGCCAAAACTCCATCGCGTCGTTGTCCCTGCCCGGCAGGCATATTCCCATTCAGCTTCGGTGGGTAAGCGATACGTCACACTTTCTTTCTCGCTCAGTTTTTCACAATACGCAACGGCATCGTTCCAGCTTACGTACGACGCTGCGTAGTTAGCACCTTCTTTGACTAAGGATTTGCCTTTCCACGGCTCGGTCCCCATCACTTCCTTCCACTGCCCCTGAGTCACTTCGGTCGTTTGCATGTAGAACGCTTTGCTGATCGTAACCTTGTGCTGGGTTTCATTGTCTAGGTGGCCCACTTCATTTCCAGGCGAACCCATCAGTAAGGTGCCAGCAGGGATTTCCCTAAGCAGCATGCCAATTGTGTTGATTAACGGGGCACCAGCTAAATTTACAGCAGCAACCTTCTCCGCAGCAGCCTTCTCAGCCAAAGCCTTCTCCGCAGCGATCTTTTCAGCAGCAGCCTTCTCCGCAATGGCCTTTTCAGCAGCGGCCTTCTCGGCCGCGACCTTCATCCGTTTTCCATCGATATTATCAGGATCTAAAGTGAGCACTGTTTTCCAATCACCCTGATCTAATGCAGCGGTAATTTCAGGAGCCTTTTCTGCCAGAAACTTCATTCGTTTCCCATCGATATTATCAGGATCTAAAGTGAGCACTGTTTTCCAATCACCCTGATCTAATGCAGCGGCAATTTCAGGAGCCTTCTCCGCAGCGGCCTTCATCTGCAATCCCTCTATATTATCGGGGTCCAAAACAAGCACTAAAAACCAATCACCCTTTGCTAATGCAGCGGCAATGTTTTGATCCTTTTGTGTGATACTTTTATCAAAATATGACGTGTCGAAGCCGAATATACTATAGGAAACACCAACGATTACAACTGATGCTACGACACACGCCGCTGCGACCCCAATATGCACCAATTTCTTCTTACGAATATCCGTTTTGACCTTAACTTCGTCCATAACCTGCTGAATCCAAGGATCCGTATTGTCAGCAGTCCCAATTGCGGCAGCGGCACTATTAATATTTCTATTAGTAACCGGATAGTTCTTGTTGGACATTGTTGTTGACACAGAGCCTATTGCGCCCAGGCGTCGTGCAGACAATTGCTGCGCCTCTTGGGTAAGCCCAGTTGTTGTGGAAGTCTGATCCTCCTGTGGAATCGTGCCAAGCACCTGTATCGCCTCATCAAACTGCAATTGCTGAATGTGCGTCTCTGCCTGTGAAATGATTTGTTGATTACGAGCATCCATCTGTGCTTCACGATTGATGAGATCCTGTTTTAACTTCACTAAATCATCCTGATCGGCCTTCAGAGCCAGACACTCCTCAACCACAGGAAATAAACCTTTAAGTTGGTTACCATTAACAGCCGTTATGATTTTGACGCGTAGATTTTTTAGCTCGTCAAGTGAACCACTTGCCTTTGTTCTGAGCTCTTCAAACTGCTCATCCCAAACTTCTTCTGAAATCGTGTTAAGCGTCGCAAGAGCTTCTGCGTACTGCTGTTCCAAAAGTTGTTGTGTCGTCTGCTTGACCGCGTTATCACGCGCTGCAAGCTGGTCGGCATCACGTTTTTCCAACTGCTCTTTAAGCTTCTGTACTTCTGGACGATCTGGTTTGAGCGTTAAGAGTTCATTCACGACTACTAACAACCCTCCGATGTCCCGCTTGGTGACACGTTCCCGAACGACGCCTTCAAGTTTTTTGAGACGTGACAGTTTTGCGGTTAGACGCTCGGTTAGTACAACTGCTGTACTTTCGCATCCGCTAACCATCGTTCGTTTCAGTGAAGGAGCGATCTGCGATAGAGTCTGCAAACCTGCTTCATAGTCATAAGCCTGTTCGTGAGTGTGTGCTTCCTGGAGAAGCTGTTCTAAGCGAGCATGTTCTGAAGTTCTTGACCACTCAAGCCTTGTCGTGAATTCTTCGTTCCAGGCAGCAAACTGCTGCAGGCGAAGATCATTTTGTTTACCAATTACCCTCGCGGCTTTCAGAGCGTCATCGAACTTTAATTCGTTAAGAAATGCCTCAGCCTCATCGTGCTTCCTCTGTAGAACCTCTTTGGCCTCTTCGATAAGAGAATCTTGCTTGGTACCACAACTACCACAGACGCCTTCCCACAATGGCATGTCGGCCTTACAACTGAGGCAATCAACCTCAAGGGAAGCTGCACACTCGGTATTGCGGCAGAACTTACGATCAGACGGATTAGTCGTTCCACAACTGGGGCATTCCCCTTCCCCTAAGTCTCTCGCTGCATTCAGCCCAGCGGTCGCTGCCTGCAAGACTGCTTCCTTCATCTCGAGGGCGGATTGGAACCGATCTTCTTTCGACTCCTCTAGTGCTTTGCCCAATGCATCCTGTAGTTGCGTCGGAACATCTGAGAACCTAATGATTTTAGGACTCTTACCGGTGAGCATCTGATAGAACGTCGCTGCCAGACTCCAAAGGTCGCTACGGTGGTCAGTCAATTCGGCGGCCTGCCGCTGTTCAGGAGGCATAAAGTCTAGCGTGCCGATGACCGCACCCTCCATCGTCATCCCGGTATCGGCCGTGTCACCCTTAGCCAAGCCAAAGTCAGTCAACTTGGGTATGCCATCTTCGGTCATCAAGACATTGGCGGGTTTGATATCTCGGTGAATGATGTTGGCAACGTGTGCTTTAGTCAGTCCGTCGCACAATTGGCCGAAGATGTTTACCGCCTCATCTAGTTCAATAGGACCTGCTTTACATTTATCCAGCAGACTACCGCCTGGGACACATTCCATAATCATAAAGGGGCCGTCTGTGGCACGGCCATAATCATAGATCTGCACAATGTTAGGATGACTAAGTTCAGCCATCGACTGTGCTTCGGTTAAGAAGCGTTGGACAGCTGTTTTACTACGAGCAGCTTTTCCTAGGATACGCTTAATCGCGACTTTACGTCCAAGACGTGTATCGGTAGCGAGGATGACTTCGCCCATACCACCCTTACCCAGCACACCTTCTTCCGTGTAGCGTTCCGAGAGATCCTCTAGCTTCATCCCGTCATCTAACAGTTCGTCGTCGACGTTTCCGTCACCAAAGGTGGACTGATCACCCAAGCTTTGGGCAGCGGTATCACCACCCCTGGTCGCTCCGTCACCGAGTGACTGCTCAGCGGGATCTTGTTGTTTTTCGCCGCTGAAGGTTTCACCCCCGAGGCTGTCTTCGTGGTCTGGCATGGTGGATGAATAGTGGGGTTAGAAAAATGGCAAGCATTCATATTACATCACAGGAAGATGAATAACAAATGTAGGAAGGTAGATATGAGGGGGAACACATTTTTTCTTGCCCGGCGGTGGGGTGGTGCGGTACGATGGGGGGGGTGTCGATCTAGTTCGTTATTTTTAATTCATGTTGATTTAAGAGGTTCGCAGATATTGGTTGCAGGATACAGATTTTAATGCAGAGGAAGTAAACTAGTTCTACGGCGTGTAATCGCCGTGTAGCAGAATTGGGTCTGTATTTCGGCCGTCGTCACTGCCATAATTTGATATACCACAGCAGTCAAGGCACTCCGCATCCAGTCAGTCGACGAGCCATGCTGGACAAGGTAGCTGAGGGAGTGGGGAGACGGAAACGATAACACCGTTACGCTAGAGGAAATTCATGATTGACGAAACTCCAAAAACAATGGCGTGTTCTGATTGTAGTGGCATGGTGTCAAAAAGGGCAGCAAGTTGCCCTCATTGTGGAGCCCCCGTAGCTACTGATGAGGCAGCAGTAGATGCGTCTCGCAATGCTGGTTCCACCAAAACCAGTGACGATCAAACAAAAACGAAGGTGACTGTCGGCGTCGTAGCTTTACTGTTTGTTGGGGCTTTTTTGTATGCGTCTAAATTAGATGGAGAGGCAACCGTACTTCGGTCACGTTCGGACGACGTGATTGCGACTGCCACCAGAATGAGTGCCGCTGATGAAGCGATTGCACATCTCAGTAAAGCCAAAAAACTCGCCGGTGCAGCCACTGGCATACGCATTGGCGTTTTCATTGGGTTTGCCGTTATCCTCGGTGGTCTAATCGCCAAACGGGGCGTGCCCGTCAGACTACGATGATGCTAAGTAAAACGGAGTCGCACCAACCTTTTTTCCTTGCCCGGTGGTGGGGGTGTGGTCACGGAACTAATCCAACTCACGAACCATACGCAAACCGAACCCTAACGGTTTTCCGCCTCAGCGAAAGAACGACTTGAGGACCTTGAAGGGGTTCTTCGTCTCTGCGAAATTCCCATCTTCAAAAGCGGCATTTAAACCACTGTAGAATTCGATCGCACGTCCGTTAATTAATGACATCGTTTCGGCAACGTGCATCTGAAGGTTCAGTGTGTTCATTTCTATCATAGGTAAAAGAGATACCGAACTCTTTAGCCCTAAAATGCCATCCTCAGAGACCTGCCAACTGGAGGAACATTCGTAGGCGGTATTATCCTGCAATAACATAAACGCATCATATACTAGGGACACATCCGCGTACGTGATATCCAGCGACATGTGGATAACGAGGAGAACTTGATCGTTATCATCGATTCCGGATTCGCTCTCGTAAACACAGAATCCCATATCCTCATCGGTCGCAAAGTAATAAAACGGACTGCCATTATGTTCGAATGTTCCCGGTGAAATGGTCATCCAACTAAGCGGAGAATCAGCAGTTTGTTCAGTAATTCGATGGAGAAGATATGTGCCGTCCGGTGAAGGATCGTAAATAATCGAGTCGGAACCAGCCGGCGGAGACGGAAGTTGTTGATGTTGAGGCGTCTGTTGAGATTGAGGCTGTTGTTGATATTGCACCTGCTGTTGATATTGCACCTGCTGTTGATATTGAGGCTGTTGTTGATATTGAACCTGCTGTTGAGGAACCTGTTGTTGAGGAACCTGTTGTTGAGGAACCTGTTGTTGAGGAACCTGTTGTTGAGGAACCTGTTGTTGAGGAACCTGTTGTTGAGGAACCTGTTGTTGAGGAACCTGCTGTTGAGGAACCTGTTGTTGAGGAACCTGTTGTTGAGGGACCTGCTGTTGAGGAACCTGCTGTTGAGTTGGTATGGAAGGATTTGCAGGAGCGTTAGCAATAATCGGTATAACGGAATTGCATGACGGACATTTTCCCTGTTTCCCTAAAATCGCGGCTGGAAGTTGTATTGTGCGCGAGCAATGTGGGCAGGTGATGCTGATATTTGACATAAATTACTCTTGCTGTTAGGTGAATTGGCGTCACCTATAAATATACTCAATTATTAGTGCCATTACCCCCGACGCGACGATTTATTCAATTCATTTAATCGAAGGTGGACTGCTGGCCCAGGCTATGGGCAGCGGTATCGCCGCCCATGGTCACCCCGTCACCAAGGCTCTGCTCAGCACGGTCCGCTTTCCCGTCGCCGTCAAGCGTTTCACCTCCGAGGCTGTCTTCGTGTTCTGGCATGGTGGATGAGTATTGCTGAGAAGTTAGAAAGCTAGCAAGGCTTCATACTACCCCAGCGGGAGATGAAAAACAAATGCAGGGAGGTAGATATGTGGGGCGAGGTAGGGTTCAGAAGCACAGAGTTGCAGATGTAGAGGATACTACGGAGCTAATCCAACTGACAAACCACTCGAAAACCGCCATTGAAGCTATAACCTGCAGGTACGGCCTTCCCGCGACTAGCGGAACGTGTATAACGGGAGTCGTCAAACCATGACCCACCCCGCAAAACGCGGTGTTTGCCAATTGCCGGGCCCTGTGGATCCGTTTCCGGCGACTGTTTGTGATAATCATTAACGTGGTAATCATTACACCATTCGTTAACATTGCCATGCATGTCGTACAGCCCAAATGCATTGGGTTTTTTTCTGCCAACCTTTTGTGCATACCGCCTAAGTGACAGCCAGCCATTCATCCCGAACCAAGCATAATCACCAAGTGCATTATCGGCTGCATTACCAAAGCTCCACGGCGTCTCCGTTCCAGCCCGGCAGGCATACTCCCATTCCGCTTCAGTTGGCAAGCGATACGTCTTACCTTCCTTCGCACTTAGTATTTTACAAAACGCAATGGCATCATCCCAGCTTAGGTACACCGCTGGATAGTCCGCGCCTTCTTTGGCAAATTCTTTTCCACCATAAGCATCCTTCCAGGGCTTGGTGTCCATCACGGCTTTCCACTGTCTTTGAGTCACTACGGTCGTTTGCATGTAGTACATTTTACTGATCGTGACCTCATGTTGTTGCTCATCAGGGTTGCGCTGTTTTTCGTAGGCGGGAGATCCCATCATAAATGTACCAGCATGGATCGGTTTCAGCGTCATCCCAATCGTGTTGGGCAACGGAGCACGATTTCGAGATTCCGCCATCGCCTGTTGGTTGATTGCTACTATTGTCGAAGTTTGATATTCCGGTGCAATCGTGCCAAGCACCTGAACCGCCTCATCAAACTGCAATTGCCGCATATGTTGCTGTGCTTTTGAGATGAGTTGTTGATAACGAGTATCGATTTGCGATTCACGCTTTTCAAGTTGTGCATGCAGCTTCTTTGCGTCTGAACGTCCCGGTTTCAACATTCGGAACTCGTTGACGAGTGGCAATAATCCTCCAAGTTCCCGTTTGTCAACTCGTTCACGAATTAGCACTTCAAGTTCCTTAAATCGTGCCCGTTTATCGGTTAGTCGCGTAGTTAGTTTATCTACTGTATCGTCGCTCCCGCTAACGACTGCCTGTTTTAGAGATGGAGCGACCTGCCCAAGAACCTGTAAACCTGACTTATAGTCACACGCTTCTTCATGGGTCTGAGCTTCCCGAAGCAACACCTCTAATCGCGTGTGTTCCGACGTTCGTAACGACTCGAGCCTGGCTAAGAATTCTTCACCCCATATCGCGAACTGTTGCAGTCTCGAATCCGTTTCCCCAACCACAACTTCGGCTTTTTCCATCGCCTCCTCAAACTCGAAATGCGCCAGTAAGTTCTCAGCTTGATCGTGCATTTCCTTGAAGTCGGACATCTTTTTTTCCACCAGGGGCGTCTGCTGTGCACCGCAGTCACCACATGCTTTGTTCCAGATCTGAATTTCAACTTCACATTTCAAACATTGAACTTGAAGAACTTCACTGCACTCGATACAAAACTTGCCCTGAGAGGGGTTAAATGTCGCACACTGCGGGCATTCACCTTCCCCGAGATTACGGGACAAATCCATCTTCCCGGAATGTGCCTGAAGAACTGCATCACGCATCTCAAGAGCCGATTGAAATCGATCCTGCTTTGATTCCTCTAAGGCTTTCGCAACTACGGACTGAAGTTTAGAACGTATCGCTGAAATGTTGATCACCTTGGGACTCTTACCGGTGAGCATTTGATAGAACGTCGCAGCCAGACTCCATAGGTCACTACGATGGTCCGTAAACTCTGCTCCTTGTCGCTGCTCGGGAGGCATAAAGTCCAATGTCCCGAGCACAGCACCCTCCATCGTCATTCCTGTATCAACGGTGTCATCCTTGGCTAGACCAAAATCTGTCAATTTTGGTATACCATCTTCGGTCATTAAAACATTTGCCGGCTTAATGTCACGATGGATGATACCGGCAGCATGTGCTTTAGCCAGTCCATCACATACTTGGCTAAAGATGTTCACTGCTTCGTCTAACTCGATGGGACCTTTTCTGCATAGGTCCAGTAGGCTACCTCCTTGAACACATTCCATGATCAGAAAGGGGCCGTCTGTGGCGCGGCCATAGTCGTATATCTGCACAATGTTGTTGTGGGCTAAAGTAGCGATCGACTTGGCTTCGGTTAAGAACCGTTGAACCGCAGTTTTACTACGGGCTGCTTTGCCTTGAATTCGTTTAATCGCAACTTTACGTTCTAGTCTGGTATCGGTAGCGAGAATTACCTCACCAAAACCACCTTTACCAAGCACCCCTTCTTCGATATAGCGAGTAGTTAGGTCTACGACTTCCATGCCGTCATCGAATAGTTCGTCGTCGACGTTCGCGTCGCCGAAGGTGGCTTGATCGCCCAGGCTATGGGCAGCGGTATCGCCGCCCATGGTCACCCCGTCACCAAGGCTCTGCTCAGCACGGTCCGCTTTCCCGTCGCCGTCAAGCGTTTCACCTCCGAGGCTGTCTTCTTGATTTGGCATGGTGGATGTATTGTTGAGAAGTTAGAAAGCTAGCAAGGCTTCATACTACCCCAGCGGGAGATCAATAACAAATGCAGGGAGGTAGATATGAGCGTATCACTCGCCGTGCCCGGCGTCGCGGAGGATCGGGACGGGGGAGGTTATTTATACCTACTAAATACGATTTGGTTTGTGATTAAAATAGATCTTTCATCCGCTATTCGTGTTGATTTCACAGACGAGTCGAATGCCAAAATCGCCACATGCTTCAAATCTCATTAGTCCGGCTTGATAGGTATTGTCACGCGGGCCATCAGCACTAGCTTCGCCTCGAAAGTAGGAATAACATTCGTAGTCTGCGGTCGAAGCGGAGCCACCGCGAAGAACATGGCGACTCCCCTGCGAAGGACCACAAGGATCGTCAGTTGGCGAAAGGCCGTAGTATTCGGCATCGAACCAATCTGAGCACCATTCCCAGACATTGCCATGCATGTCGTAGAATCCCCAAGGGTTTGGTTTAAACGAACCCACCGAGGTAGTCTGTCGGGCTTCGCCCTCAGGGTTGTTGTCCGCAGCGAAATTGGCGTCATTTTGTTGTAGGGTGTAGCCGTTCGAGAAATTATTGTTTGTTCCAGCGCGACAGGCATATTCCCATTCGGCTTCGGTGGGTAACCTGTAGGAACGTCCAGCCACTTTCTCTTCTTCCCTAGCGGACAAGCGTTCAGCGAATTTATTAGCTTGTGTCCAAGTGAGATGCTCGACGGGAAGATTGGGGCCACGAAATAAACTCGGGTTGTCGTCCACGACGGTCTCGTATTGCTGTTGAGTAACCTGTAGCGTGCCCAAATAAAATCGCCGAGTAATGCGTACCTGGTGAGCTTGATTTTCACCCCGATCGCAACCAGGCTCACCCATCTGAAACTCACCAACTTGGACCAGTGAGAATATCATGCCTATGCTGTTAGTGAAGGTGAGTTGTGTTTTGATTTCTGGAGCCCGCAAACCATCATGGTTCATGATAATTCGCGTCGCCTGCTCGCTTAGATTTTCAAGACCATTCATACTGAGCGTTGCGTGGTGTTTTCTGTGTTCTGACAGCGAGACTGCGTCGGGAAGCGTCAATTTCCTAATGCCATCAAGTGACAAATCGCCGTTGTGTTTGGAAAGAGCGTCTGCGACTCCAGACTTAAAACCTTTAAGGCCGTTAAGAGAGAGTTTGTCATTAGTTCGAGCTAACGCCTCGGCTTTCTTGACACTCAAGGTGGTTAAGGCATCAAGGGTCAGATTGCCCTCTATCTTCGAAAGTGCCTCTGCGGCCTCCACAGTCAAGTTGGTAATTCGTCCCTCTTTGAATTGAAAAGGTTTTATGGGCATCCGAGATAGTCGTTTCATCAAGTCGTCTCGCAAACTGCGGATTCCCGCATGGCTCGGATTTAAGCGATAACAATCGATTGCCTTGGGCAGCAATCTAATCGCTTCTTCCGCTTCGATAATATCATCTGCATTCGCCGACTTAAGCATTGCTAGCAACTCTGTCTCAGCGGTCACCGCTTCTTCGAGGGCATCTTTCAAAAGTAATTGGCTGGTTGAAAATCGCCATGTTTCAACCTTTTTGATTAGGACAAGTGCTGCCTTCGCTTTGCCCTCTTCGAACAAGTCCTTCGCCTTCACATAAGTTTCATCGCACTGCCTGGTCAGTTTCGCCTCTCGGTCACGCAAATGACCCTGAAGGTTGCGCAGAACTTCCCGATCACCACGTAACTCAACCGCTCGGTCGACTAGCCCAAGCAAACCCTCCAGATCTCGTTGCTTGATCCGCTCTTTGATCGTTCTGTTCAGGCCATCTGATTCCTGTTGATCCAATTCGAGTCGCTCCAAATGTGAGACTACTTCATCTGACCGTAGCGGTTCAGGAATCGCCGAAATTGCTTGGATAGCGGACGAGTAATCAAACACAACACTATGTTTTTTCGACTCCTCGAAATATTGCCTGGCAGAGTTCTGTTCGCGTTCACATTCCTCCTGCATTGAGTTAATGAACTCGACTGCCCATGATTTGTGTTGCAATATCCGTTCGTCTTCGATGGCGGCGAGTTCCTTCGCGACCTCCAAGGCTGCTTCGTAACTGTATTCCGAGCGCAACTGCTCCGCCTGGCTGCGTTGCTGTTTCAAAACTTCGAACCGCGTGGCAATCAATTCCGGTTGATTTCCGCCACATTCCGCGCAGAATTGCTCCCATACCGGGATCTCTTGTTCACATGCTACGCACGAAACTCGCAGCGACGCACCACACCCATTACAAAATTTGCGGCTTGATTCGTTCCGAGAGTGGCATTTGGGGCACTCTCCTGCGCCAAGGTCAGTTACTACCGCGACCGACGGTTGATCTGCTGCCGTCAAGCCGTCCCGCAAGGCATCCCGAAAATCACGAGCACTCTGGTAACGGTCATCCTTATCAGTTTTCAACGCCTGACCCAAACAGTTTCGCAATTCACGTGGTACCGCATCCAAATCAATCACGCGTGGCGCTTCACCCGTGATCATCTGGTAGAGCGTTGCGGCTAGGCTCCACAAGTCACTCCGCTCGTCCACTAACGCTGAATTTTGTCGTTGTTCGGGTGGCATGAAATCAAGCGTTCCCAGTACGGCACCCTCCTGTGTCATGCCAGTATCGGTCGTTACGGATTTGGCCAGGTCGAAATCGTTCAGTTTAGGAATGCCTTCTTCCGTCATCAGGACGTTGGCGGGTTTGATATCTCTGTGAATGATACCTTCGGCATGCGCCTTGGCGATGCCATCACATAATTGACACACAATGTCAACGGATTCCTCCGGAGGGATGGGCCCCTGTTTACACCGGTCCAGCAGACTGCCGCCCGTCACACATTCGAGAACCATGAAGGGACCATCTTTAGCGCGACCGTATTCATAGACCTGTACGATGTTGGGGTGATTAAGTTTCGCTATTGTTTTTGCGCCTTTTTCAAAACGTTGCCAGGCCTTAGCGCTTCGAGCCGCTCTTCCCAGAATCCGTTTGATGGCCACCTTGCGATCGAGTCGTTTGTCGGTTGCGAGTAGCACCTCGCCCATGCCACCTTTTCCTAGCACGCTTTCGATCGTGTACCGATCATCTAGATCGATGATCTGCATGTCGTCGTCACCGAGATTAACACCTAGTTCTTCGGCCGTACCGGCAAACGTTAATTGGTCACCCATGCTACTGGGGTTGGCCGTGTCCGTATCGCCCATGGTCGCCCCGTCACCGAGTGATTGCTCAGCGGGATCTTGTTGTTCTTCGCCGCTAAAGGTTTCACCTCCGAGGCTGTCTTCATGATCTGGCATGGTGGATCAGTATTGGGGTTAGAAAAATTGCAAGCGTTCATACTACCCCAGCGGGAGGGGAATAACAAATGCAGGAAGTAGATATGAGCGGGTGCAAAGGCGGAGTTTAGATAAACAGAGTTGCAGAGGCCGAGGATGACGACGGAACTAATCCAACTCACGAACCAACCGAAACCCGTCAGTGTAGTAACGAGTACCAGCGTCGCGCCAATGGCGGCAAGCGGAACGAGAGAGACGCGAACTGGCGGCCCACGATCCACCCCGTAAAACACGGAAAGAGCCGGACGTTGCCGTCGCGTTGGGCGGAATCACGCTAGCGGATGGACCCGTTGGATCCTTTTCGATCGACTGTTTGTAGTAATCCTCTCCATGAAAATCGTGACACCATTCGAATAGATTGCCGTGCATGTCGTACAGCCCAAACGCGTTGGGCTTTTTTAGTCCAACCATGTAAGCATGCGGACTTTTAACATACCAAGCATAATCACCAAGTTCCTTTTCATCATTGCCAAAGCTCCATCTTGTCTGGGTTCCTGCCCGACAAGCGTACTCCCATTCAGCTTCGGTGGGTAGGCGATACGTCTTGCCTTCTTTCACGCTCAACTGTCTACAATACGCTACGGCGTCATCCCAGTTTACAAACGTTGCTGGGTAGTTGGCGCCTTCTTTGACGTTTTGTTTGCCCTTCCACGGCTCGGTGCCCATAACCGCCTTCCACTGCCCTTGAGTCACTTCGGTCGTTTGCATGTAAAATGCCTTAGTAATAGTGACCAAATGTTGGGTCTCATCACTTTTTCGGTCCTTCTCGGTCCCAGGCGAGCCCATCATGAACGTGCCAGCAGGGATTTTCTGAAAATTCATGCTGATCGTGTTGGTGATGGATTCCATCTCGGGTGCAGTCGGTGGTACGGGCGGCGGTGTGTTTTGGGCGGAGTCATCCAACTCACGAACCAACCGAAACCCAATGCGCGGCGTGGGGCGATCATCGACGAACCAACTATTGCGGCGAGCGGAACGAACGTGACGCGAGGCGTTGCCCCACGACCCACCCCGCACAACACGGAAAGAATGATTGGCGGCGGGGCCCGGTGGATCATTTGTGGGTGACTGTTGGTAGTAATCCTCTTCGTAATAATCGTGGCACCATTCAAGAACATTGCCGTGCATGTCGTATAAGCCCCAAGCATTCGGTTTTTTTAGCCCAACTTGGTGAGCGTACTCTTCACCAATCTTCTCTGCGTTTTCTTCATGCCAAGCGTAATCGCCAATTACCGTTGATAAGTGGCCAAAGATCCATGCGGTCTTCGTTCCTGCCCGGCAGGCATACTCCCATTCCGCTTCGGTGGGTAAGCGATACGTCTTGCCTTCCTTCTCGCTCAGCCTTTTGCAATACGCTACGGCGTCAACCCAGCTTACATACGATGCTGGGTGGTTGAGGCCTTCTTTGACGTTTGTTTTACCTTTCCACGGTTCGGTACCCATCACTTCATTCCACTGTCTTTGTGTAACCTCCGTGGTTTGCATGTAGAACCCTTTGCTAATTGTGACCCGATGTTGAGGTTCATCGCCAACGCGATCCCCCTCGCTTACAGGGGAACCCATCATGAAGGTGCCAGCAGGGATTTCCTTAAGCTTCATGTCAATCGTGTTAGTTAACGGAGCACGTGCTAGAATTGCAGCCTTTTCTGCTGCAGCCTGTATCCGCAATCCTTCACTATTCGTGGCGTCTAACGCGAGAACTGTTTTCCAATCCCCCTTCGATAATGCAGCGTTAATTTTATCCGCTTTTTCCATAGTAGATTTTTCTATTGCGGCCTGCATCTGTATTCCATCGCTGTTATCCGGGTCTAAAGCAAGCACTGTTTTCCAATCACCCTTGGCTAATGCAGCTGCAACTGCGGCAGCTTTTTCCACTGCGCCCTGCATCCGCAATCCAGCGCTATTGCCAGGGTCTAACTCAAGCACTGTTTTCCAATCACCCTTAGATAATGCAAATGCCACTGCTGTGGCCTTTGCCGAAGCGATTTCAGCATCGTCTTTTAAGCGTAAACCATCAATGTCAGTGGGGTCTAAAGCGAGCACTGTTTCCCAATCACCCTGAGCTAATGCCGAGGTAACTTTAGCAGCCTTTTGTGCATTCGCCGCCCTAGCTTCTGCCACTGCCTTCAACCGTAATCCCTCAACATTATCTGGATCCAACTCTAATGCCGCTTTCCAATTCCCGTACGCAATCGCGGTTTCAACCGCCTTCGCATCAAAATTTAACTTGATGACCATGCCCGTGATTAATACAACTACAACGCACGACGCCGCAATTCCAAGCTTGACGAACTTCTTCTTCCGAATAGATGCGGACTCTTTACTCTTGGCTTCGTTAAGCATTTGTTGAATCGGAGGATCCTGAAGGCTAGCGTTCGCAATCTCGCCAAGGTACTGACTAATATTCTTAATCGCAACTTGATAGTTTTTATCGGACAAAGCTACAGGCACAGCATTTAATACCCCCTGACGGCGCACGGACAGTTGTTGTGCCTGTTGGCTAAGGCCTGCGGTAGTGAGTGTCTGATATTCCGGTGCAATCGTGTCGAGTGTCTGCACTACCGCATCAAACTGCGATTGCTGCATATGCTGTTGTGCCTGTGAGATTATCTGCTGATTACGGGCATCCATCTGTGCTTCGCGATCGATGAGATCCTGTTTCAACTTCACTAAATCACCCTGATCAGTCTTCAGCGCTAGACACTCTTCGACAGCAGGTAATAGATCTTTAAGTTGGTTGCCATTGACGGCCGTGGTAATTTTGTCACGGAGAGTATTTAGCTGATTATTTAAATCACTTGCCTTGGTTTTTAGTTCTTCAAACTGTTCGCTGGATACTTCTTCTGAAACCGTTTTAAGCGTTGCTACTGCTGCGGCGTACTGCTGATCACCAAGTTGTTGCGTGGCCTGATTTACTGCAGCATCTCGGGCTTGAATCAGATCAGCACCTCGCTTCTCAAGTTGCTCTTTAAGCTTCTGGACTTCCGGTCGATCCGGCTTGAGCGTTAAGAGTTCATTGACAATCGCCAATAACCCCGTAATCTCTCGTTTGGTGACTCGCTCTCGAACAGTCCCTTCAATTTCCTTAAGGCGCGATTGTTTTGTGGTTAGCCGCTCGGTTAGCACATCTGCCGTATCTTCGTTTCCGCTAACGGTTGTCTGTTTCAGCGAAGGAGCGACCTGCGTTAGCGTCTGCAAACCTGCTTCGTAGTCATAGGCCTGTTCATGAGCAAGTGCTTCCCGGAAAAGCTCTTCTAAGCGTGCATGTTCCGAAGTTCTTGACGACTCGAGCCTTCCTGAGAATTCTTCGTGCCACGTTGCAAACTGTTGTAGTCTAAGATCGTTTTGTTCACCAATTACGCTCGCGGCTTTCAGGGCGTCATCGAACTTTAACTCGTTGAGGAATTGTTCGGCCTCATCATGCTTCCTCTGAAGAACTTCTTTGGCTTCTTCTATAAGAGAATCTTGCTTGGTTCCACAACTACCGCAGACACCTTCCCACATTGGCATGGCGGTCTTACAACTGAGGCAATCAACCTCAAGCGAAGCTGCACACTCGGTATTGCGGCAGAACTTACGATCAGACGGGTTTGTCGTTCCACAACTGGGGCATTCCCCTTCGCCTAAGTCTCTCGCTGCATTCAGCCCAGCAGTCGCTGCCTGCAGGACTGCTTCCTTCATCTCGAGGGCAGATTGGAACCGATCTTCCTTGGATTCCTCTAAGGCCTTGGCAACTACCGACTGTAGCTTCGGTGGTAATGACGCGATGTTGATCACCTTCGGACTCTTACCGGTGAGCATCTGATAGAACGTTGCGGCTAAACTCCAGAGGTCACTGCGGTGATCTGTTAGCTCCGCTGCCTGTCGCTGCTCCGGTGGCATAAAATCTAATGTACCCAAAACGGCACCTTCCATCGTCATGCCGGTATCAGCCGTGTCATCCTTGGCCAAGCCAAAATCTGTCAGCTTCGGGATTCCGTCTTCGGTCATCAAGACATTAGCGGGTTTGATATCACGATGGATGATGTTGGCAGCGTGTGCCTTAGCCAGTCCGTCACACAATTGACCGAAGATGTTAACAGCTTCATCCAGTTCGATCGGCCCTGCTTTACATTTTTCGAGCAGGCTACCGCCTTGAACACATTCCATGATTAGAAAGGGGCCGTCTGTGGCACGGCCATAGTCGTAGATCTGCACAATGTTAGTATGACTCAGCTCAGCCATCGACTGGGCTTCGGTTAAGAAGCGTTGGACGGCGGTTTTACTACGGGCGGCTTTGCCTATGATTCGCTTGATAGCGACTTTACGATTTAAGCGTGTATCGG
>Ga0315334_10000862_pt1 | contig 18578 bp, 19 predicted proteins | sample M150034915metaG_FD_205555 | JGI IMG/M metagenome (GOLD analysis project Ga0315334, IMG submission 205555) | Ammonia-oxidizing marine archaeal communities from Monterey Bay, California, United States - M1 500m 34915 | ecosystem: Environmental > Aquatic > Marine > Intertidal zone | place: USA... | reverse complement strand
CCACGAGATACTCAAAACCTCTCATCACCCCCTATGAGTTAGAGGTTGCGTTGGGTGAGAAACAGTGGGAACACGGCTATCAATTTGACGAAATTCCCTGACAGGATGCTACACCAGAGGTACGAATCTAACCGGGCACAGTTTCTTCATAGAGAGCCCATCATTCGGACCTTTGTCCACCCTTACCAGATGTTGTTCCTCCTTAGTCCCTATGGGGGAGATTATGACGCCGCCCTCTTGAAGTTGCTCTAACCAACTCTGAGGTGTATCTGCTGCGCAAGCGGCTGAGACGACTCCGTAGAACGGTGACTTACTTGCGAATCCTGACCTTCCATCTCCGCAAGTTATGGTCTTCGGGTATAGCCCAATTTCCAGAAGTACTTTCGATGATTCTTCCACTAGTTCGGGAACAATTTCCATCGAATGGACCTCGAAACCCATCTTGACTAGGATGGCAGTCTGATAGCCACAGCCTGAGCCGATTTCCAATATTGTGCTTCCTTCCGGAAGATGCTCGAATTGTGATGTCATCAAGGCGACGATATAGGGTTGGCTGATTGTCTGACCGTGTCCGATGCTCAAGGGGCGGTCGGAATACGCCGCTTTGAGGCTGTGGCCCGGTAGAAAGACATGCCTAGGAACTTGCAGCATCGCGTTTATTGTTCTTGATCCAACAACTCCTCTGGACCGAATCTGTGACTCGATCATCTCTAGACGAATATCAGAATCACTTTCAAGGGGCGTAAGCCAACGTCTCAGAAAGGGCGAGAAGTTCTGATTGGGTTTACTCTTCCTCGTCGTCATCATCTTCGCCGAGAAGAGCTTCCCAGTCCAAATCGTCCTCTGCTGACGTCCAGTAAAGAGCCCCCATTACGGCTATAGCGAGGAATCCGACTATGTCCTGAGTGCTGAATCCAGTATCCAGTCTGAAGGCCGAGTTGTCGCCAATTCCAAGTAAATCAACCAGGAACAGTTTCTCGCCGCCCCCAAGCATTCCTGGCATGTTCAAGAGTTCGAAAACCAAAAGCGCTGCTGCTCCTATCAAAAGGCCCATTCTTATATTGTCATCTAGTTCTACCATAACAAATCCTGTACCATGCCAAGGCAACTGAGTTATTAATGTAAAGGAGTAAAGGGGGCCAATCTAGGTCTAGGATGTAATAAATCCAACTAACTTATCATTCATCTGCCAGCATCTGAGCCATCTTTGACCATGACTCAATTTTCTTTGCTTTTAGTATCTCAGCAATCTCATCATCGCTCCTCTGAGCGAGTTGCGCGAAAGTCTTGATTCCAGCAAAGTTCAACCTTTCATGGCCGACGCTACCTATACCAGGAAGTCTGGTAAGATCGTCTTCCTCTGCTTCCTCTGCTTCCTCTGCTTCCTCTGCTTCCCCTTCTTGCGCCTTGGCGTCGGCACCAGCACTGAAATTGAGGACTCCATCATCAAGAAGATCCGCAATGATGTCTTCCATGTTCCTTCCAGTAGCCTTTGCGACGGCGTGAGTCTCCAGCCTATCTGCATGATTCCTAGCTGTATTAGCCTTAGAATCATCACCTTCCGCGTCTCTAGCATCGAGAACGGAAGCGAGACCGCGCCAGTTCGCAGGATTGTTGCCATCGTCTGCAGTTAATTCCTTCCAGACTGCTAGGGCACCGTCGTAGTCGCCCTCTTCGGTCAATCTATTCGCCTTTTCGACCCTAGTTTCATTGTTTTCGGAATCCTCTGCCTGTTTGAGCAAAGCGTCGAGCTCCTCATCAGCAGATGCAGCGCCATCTTGGCCTTCGCCAGTGGTCTTCTCTGATTTTGAATCATTCGAGGTATCAAAGTCGTCGAAGTCGTCGAAGTCGTCGAAGTCGTCGAAGTCGGCCTCTACCTCATCCGTCTTCTTCTTCGAAACCTTTGCCTTCTTCTCAGCAACCTTTGTCTTCTTCACAGCATCCTTTGCCTTCTTCTCGGCATCCTTTGCCTTCTTCTCGGCATCCTTTGCCTTCTTCTCTGCGACCTTAATCTTCTTCTCCGCATCCCTTGCCTTTTTAGCTAGGCGAAAAGCGACGTGGTCAGGAATTTTTCGAGACATACGCTCTACCGGGTTGGTTGCGATAAGAAATCACATTTAATTGTCGCCCAGAGAGAAGCAGTAGCCCTACTTCAATTAGAAAGGACGATTTCAAGTAGTTTTTCTGGTCATTTTCAAGACTCAAGATAGGGCTTCAGCACGCTCCTCACAAACATTGGATCTACCAGTGCGACCTACAGATATGAAATAGGCAGCCAGTCCCCTCCAGACATCTGGGTTGGTCCCATCACTTCTTACCAACTGCTTCAAAGATGAAATTGCACCCTCGGAATCGCCCTCGTCGAGCATGCTTAGAGCCATCGCGAGGGTTGAATCAGCGTTCTCGTCGGAGGGGGTTACCTCCGATTCTTCTTCGGGGGGAACATCTCCTTCAGTCCACTCCAACGCATCGTCTTCCACGTCATCGGATTCTTCCTCGGCTTCGTCTTCGGAATCAGCGGGTTCTTCGTCCTCAGATTCGTCTTCCGCTGAATCCTTATCCTTCGACTTGCCGAACCTTGAGAGGAAACCCCCTCGCTTCTTAGCTGGCTTCTCTACTTCGGATTCGGTAGCCTCCTCTTCGGCGGATTCTTCCTCGGCTTCGTCTTCGGAATCAGTAGTCTCGTCTTCCACGTCATCGGAGTCTGCCTTTGCGAATTTTTTCCCAGCCGCTTTGAGTAGACCGGGCCACTTTCCCTCATACTTATCCAGAGTCTTGGGAATGTTAGCAAGCCTCTTCTTGAGATCTTTTCCTTCTAGGGCCTCACTGTAAATTGCCTCTAATCTCTCGGTGACTTCCTCACGAGTCAATTCGTCCCCCATCCTGAGCAACTCCATCAACCGCGTGTCACGACAACCGCTTTAATGCGACGATTCGTGATTCACTCCTCTTCGTCCTGTGTCTTGAACTTGCCAACATCATCGAAGGACTCCGATAGCCCCGTCCAATCCTTGAACTGCTTGCCCTTTTTGTGGGTCAGGTTCTTCCACTTGTTAAAGGCCCCCTTGACGTTGCCTTCGTCCAGAGAGGCAGCAGCGAGATTGAGTGTGGCTGCCGCGCTGAGCATTCCAACAAGATCGGTGAATGCCGAGTTTATTCGCGAAGCCCCCTCTTCGTTATTGGTTCTCTGTAGCCTCTCTGATTGATCAGAGTTCACCCAAATCTTCTCTATATGCGTCCCGTCATCCGCCGGAATCAAACGAGAAGTATCTATCTTGAGTCCCCTCCACATTGCAATGATAAAAAGCAGATAGAGTATGGCTAGTTCGGCGTAGTCACGAATTGCCCATTCAATCGGCTCGAAGCCCGGCGAGCCCCCGGACAAACCAATCCTTCCCTCTTTTACAAACCCGAATGCAGTAGCGATTTCAGAGAATTTTCCCCTCTTGTTAGCGGTTGAAAGCAGTCCGAAAAGGAGGAATATTATCCCCCACCTAATTGGCCGCATGGACTTCACTGAAATGAATCTTATTTTCCTCTTCTTCGCGACGTAGATACTGGGTTCGACGGGCCTGTTAATCCACAGGGAGATCAGTATGTAAATCAGGAAAGCGGAAATTGCATAGTCTTGAATGCCGGGTTTCAGTATCCCCCAAATATGCATCTTAGTTGGTATAATCAGTTTCTCGTTGGGCCCGTTGACGGTCTCGATAAGTTTGAGTCTGAACGCGACGTTATCCATCAAGCCAAGGCTGTTGAGAAACTGAAAAACTGCCAGTATCGAGGCCATGATTAGGCTCAACCTAGTTGGTTCCTTGAAGGAGTCCTTCAACGTCACGCTACCACCTCTGCTACAGGCTGATGCGCCCAAGCCTATGAAAACACCGAAAATTGGTGAGTCGATAAGAGTTGCTCTTAGGTGCCAGTGTTCGCGTGTACAGCACCGAATATGTCTAAGAACGTCGGAAGAAATAATCACTCGATGGCGGACTATCTTGATCGAATTGGCGCGGGCAAGATCCTGATCTCCAAAGAGCCATTCTCTTTCGACTGGACCCCTTCGGAACTCGTCGGCAGGGAGGCGCAACTGATTGAGCTTGCATCAATGTTCACCGGTGTAGAGAATCACAGCGTCAGTTGCAGAGCGATAGTGACTGGTAACGTCGGGTCGGGAAAGACTGTTCTGACTCACAGGTTCGGACTCGATATTGCTAGGAAATTGGAAGGACGAAGGAAGATTATTCTGTCCCATGTCAATTGCAGGAACCATCCCTCGACTTCACAAGTGCTACAGAAGATTGCTATATCACTTGATTCGGGACATCCCGAGAGGGGTTTCAGTTCTGGGGAGATAATTCAGACTATTCGCAGGAACCTGAAGACACGGGAGAATCACCTCCTTCTAGTGTTGGACGAGGTGGATGTCCTAATCAGGAGGGACAGTTCGGATTTGATTTACAAACTATTGAGGATTGATGAGGGACAGGGCGAACAGGGCACAGTATCACTCATCCTAGTGAGCCAGGATTCGACACTGTTCAGCCTATTCGAGCAAGCGATCAGATCACGTCTGGGCAGCAGCAACGTAGTAGAGTTGCCTCCCTATAATGCTGAAGCACTCATTGGTATTGCTCGGCAGCGGTACAAGGCCGCCTGTAGATCTGGCTCAGTCGGCGAAGAAACACTAGCTAAGATTGGCAGATTCGCTGCCGAATCCGGAGGTGATGCTCGCATGGCCATTGAGTTGCTCGAAGCTTCGGTTCGCAGTGCTGAGATGGCTGGAAGAGATAATGTGCTGCTCGATGACGTCAGGCCCAGCACCCTGCGGGCAGCTACAATTGAGCCAATCCAAGTGCATAATCTCAGCGAGCATCAGAAACTGGTACTTCTAGGAATCTGTAGGAGACTGAAAAGGGTCGAGGAAGTGACAAGTGGAGATGCCCGAAAGTTGTATGAGTTGGTTTGTGAGGAACACGGCTCCAAGCCCAGAGGCTACACGACCTTCTGGAAGCACATGAAGCATCTGGAGGCAGAGGGCCTGATAGATGCCAGAGCTGCCAGTTCGAACCAAGGCAGAGGTAGGACTCAGTTCATCACTATGTCTAATTCAGCACCGGCAGCTCTGGAGAGCAGGATAGAACGGGACCTGATGAATGGCTGATTGGGTGACTGCGGGGACTCCGAACCGCTCTTATAGGGAGCTTATGTCGGGTTGGCGTTCGAGTTGACTATATGGTAGGAGAACAGTCATTCAAGGCGGTAGTAAACGACACCGCACCGACCTCCAAAGGGAAGTCGTTCACCATGGAAATCTCAGGGGCTAACTACAACCACTTCCTTGGTAAGAAGATTGGCGACACCGTGGACGGGATGTTTGTTGGAGAGGGAGATAGCGCCCTTTCGGGATACAAGCTGAAGATCACAGGGGGTGCTGATGTCACTGGAAGACCGATGAGGCCGGACTTAGATGGATCCGGTGTCAAATCGGTGCTAATCACTGCAGGAATCGGCTACAAGGGCAAGAAGTATGTGAAGAAGAACAACAAGGTATACAGGTACAAATACGATGGTTTGAGGAGGCGGAGGAATCTTCGAGGCAACATCATCAGCCAAGATACTCGCCAGATTAATTTGAAGGTCGTCGAGTTCGGCAAGAGGCCTCTAGCTGCGATAATCGATGGTGAGGAAGCCACAGTCGAATCGCCCTCTGGAGAAGAGGAGTGACGACTGGGGTGATGGTGCTGTCTGAGGCGAGCAATAATCAACCCGAGGTCAATATAGGGATGGTCGGCCACGTCGATCACGGCAAGACTACCCTGACCCAAGCTCTGTCGGGAACTTGGACTGATACTCACTCAGAAGAGAGGAAGCGCGGCATTAGCATCAAATTGGGCTATGCGGATACGGCGTTCTACAAGGCCAGCGATGACCGTCACTATTGCGAGGGGAAACATCCTGACGGTGAGGATGGGAAGGGGGATCTTCTCAGAGTCGTATCATTCGTAGACGCTCCGGGTCACGAGACTCTGATGGCGGTGATGATTTCAGGGGCTTCGATTATGGATGGAGCACTGCTACTGGTTGCAGCTACCGAGAAGTGTCCGCAGCCGCAGACACGGGAGCATCTGGCTGCTCTGGAGATTGCTGAAATAAAGAACATCGTGGTAGTACAGAATAAGGTCGACATCGTCAGCCGAGAGAGAGCAATGGAATCTTACGCTGAGATTCAGGACTTCATCAGTGGCACTATTGCAGAAGGGGCTCCGATAATACCTGTTTCCGCCCACCATGACGTGAATCTCGACATCCTGATTGAGGCTATTGAGGAAACAATTCCTACTCCGGATCGGTCCGAGGACGATGGTGGTCTGATGTATGTTGCCCGCTCGTTCGATGTCAATCGTCCGGGTTCGAGACCCATGGAACTGAAAGGAGGAGTAATTGGGGGCAGCATAGTCGAAGGTTCATTCAGTGTCGGAGATAACATCCTGATTGCACCGGGTAGAAGGGTACAGGAGGGAAGCAAAACTCTTTGGAATCCTCTCAAAACAACCATTGAAGGCATACATGGGGGTGGAACGAACCTGGAAACTGCCTTTTCAGGAGGTCTATGCGGAATTGCGACCCCTTTGGATCCGTTGACCACCAAGGCTGACGCCCTGTCTGGCCAGGTTATGGCTAGAGAGGCCGAATTACCCCCTATTTGGGAGAAATTGGGGCTGGAACTACGGCTTCTAGAGGTCATGGTCACAGACAAAAATGAAGATGCCAGTGGTGTGAGGCCTCTACAGCCGAACGAGATGCTTATGGTCAATTCTGCCACTGCAACCAGCGTTGGAACAGTTTCCTCGATAAAGGCAAAGAAGGCCACTCTAGATCTCAGATTGCCGATTTGCGCCAAGAAGGGGAGTAAGATTACGCTATCCAGGAGAGTCGGGTCTCGCTGGCGTCTAATCGGTCACGGCACCATTACAGGCTGATGGCATGGCCGGAGTTCTAGTCGACGCCTGTGGTTGGACTTCTCTTGTCGATGCAGGATTAAATCTGGATTCGGCTCTGGAGGAGGTGGTCGGTGAGGCCAATCTTCTAATTATCGAAGGAGTTAGGGAAGAATTGGACTCCCTAGACAAACAGAGGAAAGGGTTGCTTCTGGATCTGCTCTATAGACGGGCAGAAACTGTGCCAGCGCCCAACGTCGGACACACTGATGACTCCTTAGTTTCCTTGGCTATTGAGAATTCGTGGCCCGTGCTGACCGTCGACAAAGGCCTCAAGGAGCGTTTAATCGAGGCAGGGGGGTCCTTCATCGAGGTCACTTCGGGTCCGTCACTGCGCTTAGTTAGTACCTAGGGAAGGGTGAACAGATGGTCATCCCCGTGCCCGTCCATCAATCCGATTTTCACGGCAGCGTCCAACCATGCGTGGGCATAGTTGATAGCTCCAAATGCGCTTACTAGATCGCCCTCATTGACGAAATGACGAGAATCTGTTGCGTATGCGTCGCACATCTGAAGCATGATTCGAAGCACCTCCTCATCTTCTTGGCTACTAGTCGATGGAGTTGCCTTGGCCCTGGCCTCGGCCGTTATGGCGAGGTATCTCTCAATTCGCTCGGTCGTGATGGTGTCCTCCAAGAAACCACCTCAGGAGAGCAACTCTGACGCTAGTTCGCTGAGCTTGAATAACCTACTGCGACCTTCCTTACGGACTGAAAGTATACCAGACCTGTGCAACGCATTGTAGATCTGTGACAATCGGGGCCGCCCAACTTCCAGACGTGCTTGGATTACTGCGTCTGATGGCGATATCTCGCGTTGGCCTGCAATGGAGACGACTAGTCTCTCTGCGTTGTTCAAAGATCCCAGATGAGCCTCATCAATAGAATCAGTTGATTTCCACTTAGGACTAAAATCGAAAGTTTCCGGGGCATGGGGTGCTGTTTCACTGACCAATTGCTCATTGACCGGCAATTCTTCGAATTCCTGTTCAATTTCCTCTAGAGCATGATCCTCAATTGGGTCATCGGTTGGTTCGGGAAGAGTTTTCTCCTGTTCGGAGTCAACCGTCCAAAGCTCCCCATTTGAGGAGAAGACTTGCATCTCATCCAATGGCGGCATAAACGTCTCCACCGACTTCCTCGCAGTTCTCTCTTCCATTGGTTTCTCCATAGGGTTCTCACTGGGTTCGGAGGGTGCAGGAGAGTTCGGGGGCGCGAGAGGTTTAGTCACCAGAGAGTCGCTGGGCCCGGTTGGCATTTGGTCAGAGGTGTCTCTCGATCTACTCACTAACCCTGAGAAAGACCCGGGGACTCTGTTTCGGGCAGGTGGCTCGGTACCTTTCTCCATAGTTAGGAAATCCCCTTCTTCAGGGGTCCAGTCGGTTATCTTAGTTGGGTCAACTACCTCTTGGTCATCCGAAATTGACCCTAAATAGTCTTCATTTTCATTCTGTTCAATTTCTATTTCGGTCTCTTTCTTCGGTTCCACTTCCTCTTCGACCCACATATCCTCGGGCTCGGTATCCCAGTCGTCCTCATTTTCCTCAGTTTGTTCGATAATAGGTAAATGAGAGTCTTCCGGAAATTCGATTGGGTGATTATCAATTGTTTCTATCACTACAGGCTGTTGTGTCTCGGACTCTATTGGCGCCTCCCATCCAATCAATCTCTCAAGTGTTCCTTCGCAGCCCAGCCCTCGCTTTTCGTCTATCAAATCACGAAGCAGTCCAATAACCGCTCTTGGGTTTCCACCGGCTCTGGTTCGCACGGATTCCAATAACCTAGGGTGAATTGGCCACTTCTGCCTAGCCATTCTCCTGACTCTGATGTCAGAAAGGCTCTGTATGTGATTCCCGGAAAGCGGCTGCAAGTGCGTTGGTTCTTCGAATACATCTCTCACAGGACCCTCTAGAGCGGAAAGCTGAGCATTCGTCAGAGAAACGACCACAAGTGCCCGTAGACGCTGAAGGATTGGAGATATCAGCGTCAGAAAAGAGATGAAATCAACGTCTGATGGGTAATCTAGGGCGATTAGAGGCAGGGGGCCGGAATCAGCATCCAGAGTTTCGACCAGCCGTTCGACCGTTTGGTGCATCGTTTGCGGCACCTCATGGCCACCGAAAGTGACGGAAATCTCGCTCAATACGCGTTTCAGAGGATCCTGGGTATGCCAATACTGCCCGACGAAGTGCCTGATTGTCTGCGAGGAGATGGCGTTGATCAAGGAGGTCCTGCCGGACCCGTTGTCGCCCACTAACAGCAGCATCCTTGGTGACTGGGAGTGCATGTGTTCCGTCCAAGAGGTTAGGATCTCGTCGCGCCCGACTAGCTGATGCGCCCTGCTTCTCTCTATGGGACGTAGGTCGAATGGATTACCCTTCAGTGGCGGTACTGCATCCAACATTGAGACGTCGCTCACGACCATGGGGGATCAGCGAAGTCTGGAACTCTTAATATTCACGCATACTTACGCTTTCTAGAGGGCCAATTTACGGGTATTTTTCAGAATCCGAGGGGGGCAGACGAGTATTATTCACTTAGTTAATCGATTAATTATATCAATGATTAACGCAATAATAACGCTTCATTGATGCGTTAACAAAGCGTTAACGGCTAAATTAACGTATTTTTTCCCTTGCAAAGTTTCCTAGAAAAAGGTTAGAAGCCCAATACGGTAGGTCATAGAAGGAGCAGTATGCCAGTCGAGAACAGTCGTATTGGGGGGCTCTACAAACTCTCCGTGGCAGAGAGGAGAACATTGCTGGCAGAGCTAGCTGGACTTACACCTGAGCAGGTCGCTGCATGGGCGAAGAACGGTGAGCTCGATGAGGAGTCGGCGGACAGGATGATCGAGAACGTGGTCGGGACATACTCTCTGCCAATCGGAGTTGCTACCAACTTCGTGATAGACCAGTCCCATTATGCCATTCCCTTCGTACTTGAGGAGCCAAGTGTGGTAGCAGCTGCTAGCAACATGGCGAAGAGGTGTTTGGCAAAGGGTGGATTCACATCAAACAACGATGAACCAGTCATGATAGGTCAAATCCAAGTGGTAGATTGTGATGATTCAGGAGCTTCTAGAGATGCCATTATCGTCGCGAAGGACGACCTAGTCGCCAGTTGCAATGAAGTCGACCCGATACTAGTGAAGTTCGGGGGAGGGTGTAGGGATATCAATGCCAGAGTCATAGAAACAGACTCTGGCCCAATGGTAATCATTCACATTCTGGTTGACTGTAGGGATGCGATGGGTGCCAATGCAGTGAATACGATGGCAGAGACGATCGCCCCTCATGTTGAGAAACTGACAGGGGGGACAGTGATACTGCGCATTATCAGCAACCTCGCAATACATCGTTTAGCCAGAGTTAGCGCAATCTTCACCCCAGAGGAGATGTCGAACTCCGGTGAGGACGTGGAACAGGGTGCTGAAGTCATAGATGGTGTGATTCAAGCATACCACTTCGCCAAGGCTGACCCATTCAGGGCCACCACGCACAATAAGGGAATAATGAACGCAATTTCCGCGGTTGCAATAGCCTGCGGTCAGGACTGGCGGGCAATAGAGTCAGGGGCTCACAGCTATGCCGCACACGAAAGGCCCTATGGATCTCTCACAGAGTGGTCCAGGGACGATAATGGAAACCTAGTCGGCTCGATTGAGCTGCCGATGGCCGTAGGGCTGGTTGGAGGGGCGGTCAGAGTACACCCCGCGGCGCAAGCAAACGTGGCACTGCTAGGCGTAACGACAGCTGACGAGCTTGCTAAGGTAATCGCGGCATCTGGCTTGGCTCAGAATCTGGGGGCCCTGCGCGCATTGGCCACAGTGGGAATACAAGCCGGGCACATGAAACTCCACGTCAGGAACATGGCTGTGACTGCGGGCGCAGAGGGCGAGGAAGTCAACATCGTTGCTGCGCGGCTGCGGGAGAGAGGAGTTCGTATCACCCAAGCGGCTGTAATCGAGGCGCTCGAGGAACTCAGGTCAGAGTGAACTTAGGAATCTTCCCCGACCTTGATTCCAGTGAGTCCGCGGTTCCTAGCGTCCTCTTCCATCGCAGCACGACGGCCGTCCTCAACATCTACCAGTCTCATCATGAGAGTCCCGATGACAATCAGGACGCAGATGCTAGCAATTCCCACTCGGCTGTCGTACATCACGGTCATCGTCCCGTAGAGCAAAGGGCCCATCAGTGCGGCCACCTTGCCGAAGAACCCGAAGAACCCGAAGAACTCGGCGCTTCGAGTCTCAGGGACCATTTGGCCGAACATGCTGCGTGACAACCCCTGAGAGCCACCCAGAAGTGCCCCCGCAAAGCACCCCAATAACAGGAACTGCCAGAAAACTCCCATTCCGAGAGGTTCCCAGACCACGTCGCGTGCGGTTTCGGGAATGAAGTCGAGCGGCCCATCGCCCAAGCTCGTCGGGTGATCATCGCCCAGAGCGATGGTTCCATTCAGGGCCCCACCTTGGACACTCATGCTGAAGCGACTGTCCGCACCAAATGTCTGGGCGAAGGCGGTTATCCTCGAAGTGTCGGTGGCAGTCGTTGATAGTGACTCGTTTTCGGGGTCATCGAATTCGTAGATGATACGTTCATCATAGTCCTCGTTGACCGATATCGGCAGGATGTCGGCGTACTCGGACGCCCAAGACTGTTCTCCCTCGTCCTCGGACAGGCCGTGCTCGTAGGCACTGGCGCCGACCGAGGCCTCGTAGGAAGATGCCCCGTCATCCCACGTGAACTGGACGTCGTACTCGTCGTGGTCATCGAGTGAGAGTGGTGCGAACGACATGGCGCCCAGCACCACCACGACCCACATGACAAGCGAGAGAGTCAACGCGTAGTGGGTGGAAGTCCTCTCAGCGAGGATGGTGAAACCTATGGCGCAAGGGGCTGCGACGAACTGGATTACCAAGATAGTCGCGATCAGTGCGGTGGTAGTGAGGCCTAGGACGGTGATGCCGTAGATACCCGCAAGCGCCGTCACGCTGTTGATGCCATCGATGAAGAAGAAGAACGCAAGCATGTAGATGAACAGGGTTCTGAAGCGATCCACCTCCCCGAAGGTCTTCCTGAGCTCTTTGATGGCGAGCCTCGCGGACTCCCTCACCCCCAAGCTCTCCATCTCGTTCTCTATAGGGGGCTCGGGGACCCAAGAGAAGGTGAGCGTCGCGAAGCCGAGCCACCACGCTCCAGAAGAGGCCATGACAAACGGAATCACCCAATCCTGAGTATTGCCATTGTCATCAAGAATCAAACTCACCATTACTAAGTGGATTAGTAACAGTATCCCGCCACCTAAGTAACCGTATGCGAAGGCCTTGTTCGAGATGGCATCCATCTCATCGTCCGTTCCCATATGAGGGAGCAGCGCGTTGTAGAACACTCCAGCACCGTTCAGGCCTACGTTCGCCATCAGGAACATGACGATCAGCCAAACCCACTGTCGGCTTACATCGAGCATCGGGGCGAAGGCGAGCAGGAAGGTCGCCCCAGCCCCTAGATAGGTTAGAATCCGCAACCACCACATCTTGATGGCACGGCGGTCAGCGATGACGCCGAAGGATGGTGCGAGTATGGCGACGAGAAGAGCTCCGGCCGTAACCGCGAATGCCCAGACTGCGTCCGCGGTCATGTCCCTGCCGAGGACGGCGGCCTCAAGCCCGTTCGCCTTCAGGAAAATGTAGGCGAACCACGCCGGCAGTACAGCGGAGGTCACGCTCGTCTCAAAGGCGGACTTACCCCAATCGTAGAATGCATAGCCCCTGACTGCTTGTGGATTTGATGCGCGGTCGAGTTCAATTACGTCTGACATGGCACTACCTGAACATGCTGGTGGGCATGGGTGTTTGAGCATTGGGGCGGAACTGGAAAGGTTCCATCCGTTCATTCTTTGAATAGAGCGGGCGCGCACGGGCAACATGGACGGTTGGCAGCAACCTAGAGAGAATTCTATTGCCGCACTGGAGCATGGTATGCGGTTCTCCGACGGAGTCGAGTTCGACCTTAGATTGAACCGCGACGGTGACTTAGTGATTTACCACGACGAGTTGCTTCCGGGCAGCGAGCCCAAGAACGAGCGCTGCGTAGAGTTGCTGGGGACAAATGAGTTGCGTTCCAAGGGCATAGCAACCTTTGACGAACTACTGTCCAAACGTGCCTTCACTGAGACTTTGGAGGGCGGGGGAAAGACTGCTTGCATCGAGTTCAAGATTCCTCATCCGGTGTCTAGGATAGACCACGATACACAGCTTAATTCGATGATGGAACTACTAGATCAAATGCTCGAACCTCTGGATCTGCCCGAGCGGGCGGCCTTGGTCTACAGCTTCTCACCGAGAATCAGTAAGGTTGCCAAGTCATCTGGGTTCGGCTTGCCAATTACTCGCTTGATGCCTCACCTCAGGCCTTGGGGGGTCTGGAAAGTCAAGAGAATGGTTGGCTCTCCTCACTTCGCTAGAAGCTCTGTGCCCTCAATCATCAGATACCTGCGACGGAATAGCATGCCTGCGATGGGCATTGCACTGGAGTTCCTGAACAGTTGGACTCGCTGGATCAACCCAGGTGTACCCGTAGGTCTCCATGGAAGGAGTCTTGAGAGATTAAACAGAACTCGTGCTGGGATGGGTGCTTACGTCTGGCCAGCACCAATAGAACTCGAGGACCTGTTGCTGAATGCAGGGATTAGCTTGGTTTCAGATCACATGAATCCAGATATGGTGTCCAAGCCCGACGGAAGTGTCCGCTGGCCGAGGCCAGCTAGTCAGCCGCTAGATGATGACTGGAGGAATAGGTTGGCTTCTTCGGCAGGTGCGGAGCGAGTCGATCTTGTTTCTGAAGCTGCTGCGTCTCTACCGACTTGGAGTGAGTTGGGGGCTGAGCGTAGAAGAAACATTGTCACCGAGCAGGGCAACAGGATGCATTGGTCCGGCTCGGAGGATAACTGGGCATCGTTGGCCGAGGAAGGGCTTCCGTGGGGGAGTCCGAGGATACTCGGGCACAGGGGTGCTGGAAAGACGCACAGCTCGTGATTACTCTAGCCTGCGATGGGGCTGTTCGCGAGCGATATACTTGGGCCGGTAGATTGGAATTCCGCGGCCGTCGCGCGCGTCGCGCTCGTCGAGAATCTGTGCGCATATTCCTGCTACGCGAGCCCATCCGAAGAACGTGGTGTAGTAATTGGGTTTCCTGAATCCAACGGCATGCAGTAGGCTGCCACTAGCCAAATCTACATTCGGATATGGGTTCTTTATCTTGGGGTGCTCTTGGAGAACAGGGGGCACAATCTCTCGGAGAGCCTTTACGATCTTGTAGTTCTCATCATCAGGGCAAATCTCAGAACCCAATTCGATTAGTAGTTTTGCGCGTGGGTCCTCTGCCCTCAGCACTCCGTGTCCGAATCCGTATATCGGTCGCTTTGCTGCGAGTTCTGAACGCACGAATTTCTCGATATCGATCGGATTAGTCGTTCCTATCCGCTGCACGAACTCCAAGCAGGCCTGATTAGCTCTGCCATGCAGTGGCCCTGAAAGCGCGTTCATGGCGCTAGCCAGTGATGCATATACCGAGGCCTTACCAGATGCGACAGCCTTACCAGAGAATGTAGAGAGATTGCCGCCACCGTGGTCCATATGCAAGATGAAGAAGAATCGCAGTACTCGATTCATGCGCTCGGCCTCCTCCTCGTCGGCTCCCAGCATGTGCACAAAGTTCTCCACTAGACCCAGCTCAGTGTTCCTTGGCCTTACATTCTCGGGCTTACCCCCTCTGAGGAGGAAAATCCTAGCCATCAGTTCGGGCATTCGAGCTATGAGATTCATTGAATCGGCTCTGGCATCACCTGTTGTTTCTGCGGCACCCATCGCCATTATCCCGATAGACAGCCAATCCATCGGGTGGCCACTACCTGGAGTCAGAGTCTCGAGTACCCTCAAGGCACCGTTTGGCATCTCTTCGCCTCGGTGGGCGAGTTCCTTCCTGAATGCAGCAGACTCCTCGGCGTTCGGGAGGTTCTTGTGCATTAGCAGGTAGATGACATCCTCCTCCTCTAAATTGGCCAGGTCTCCAACCGGATAGCCAACGTAGTGTACCCCTTCGATTGGGTCTACGTAAGAGGTACGGCAAGTCCCCACGGGCACCCCCCTCAGACCGATATCGAGATGATCTTCCGTGATTGTGAAAAGGGAGTCTTTCTTCGTCATGCTAACCCTCGGAGCAGTCGGTAATAGTGGCCCTATGATAATATCTCCGACATTGTATTCAAGAGATTTGGTGCTGAAATGATTAGACCACTCCCTCATGATACGGGACTCATCGAGTGGGAGAGTCTGTCAGAGGCGCAACGCAGCATGTTCACCGAAGGCTGCCAGTTGTTCGACGAAGGAAGTTTCTGGCACGCTCACGAATCGTGGGAGGAACTCTGGAAGAGTCTGAAGCACACATCCTCGAAAATTGAGGTCGATGCCGTCCAGGGAATCATCCAGAGCGCTGCCCTCCTCTACAATTATGATAGGAACAAGGTCAGAGGTGTTGTGAACATGGCTTCAAAATTAATGGTAAGATTGAGAGGGGTCGAACACGGAATATGGGGAGTGGACATCGCAGCATTGAGAATCGAACTTATTCCCTTCATCGCTGACGCTGCAGAGGCGGAGCCAGGGTGGAGTCTAACTACTGGGGAAGTCTCACTTCAAGGTGGCTGGATTAGATCCTAAGAGTAATATTATTGTCCAAAACCTCCAAAAAGGGGTCGTGGCGGCGGCATGGCCGTGACGCGTTGGCAGGAGGTCATCGAGGGGCTTGATGAGGAGCACAGGCATATGCTAGAAGGAGGGATACTAAGCAGCCTATTCCTGCGTTATCCTCTGAATATTGCAAATCCGGTCTTCGTCGGAGGTTTCTATGGAATATTGATTGGAGTTGTGTTGCTTCCCCTGTATGTCAGTTTCGACAAAATGGTGAATTGGCCTGAGCAGGCATTCTCACTGGTTGCCCTGACTGCGATCCTAGGTGCAGCCTCGATGCTGTCCTCCGTGATGTTAAAGCGCCCGCCAATGAGACTAGAGGATCGTCGGAAATACTTGTTTCCTTTCCCCTTTCTGGGACTGTTAATTCTGGGATTCGCGAATTTCTACGAATTTGAGGGAGTAGTGAAAACTGTAGGGATTGTCTCTCTGGCCCTTCCGGGTCCCATCTACATCCAACTGTCTTATGCTCCAAGATGGAGGATACTGTATCGTATCCAGAGAGATCTCGACCCATTCCAAGGGATGAAAATCACCATCTACAAAGTAGATGGTGAGAGTGATTCCCAAGCGGATAGTGACCTAGATGAGGTCGTCGGTGACGCGTGATTCGTCTACTGATCCCTCAAGCTCTAAGATTCTGGCTCGCAGGGCATCGGGCATCGGCGTGCTGCGGCCGGTGTTGTAGTCGAAGACCACGCCTGAGGCGTTTCCTGTAGCTACGGTCTCACCACCCCTGGCATTGCTGGCAATCCGATAGCCCATCTCGAAAGAAGAATTTCCTATGCGCGTGACAGTTGTGTGTACGGTGATTGTATCAGGGAATCCTATTGGTGCTATGTAATTCACATTGATACCTGCTAAGATGGGGCCAATACCCTCGGAATCATACAAATCGGTGAAGCCACAGGCGATGAAGTAGTGCATGCGAGTGGTTTCCATCCATCTGATGAACGTGATGTGATTGACATGGTTCAGGGCATCCATCTCACCCCACTGCACCGGAATCTCGAAACTGATGGGCCATCGTCCAAGCTCACTCATCGTTTCACCTCAAATCAGTCCCAAGGTGCGTCCGCAAGATTCGAACTTGCCCAAGACATCGTCGAGTTCCTCGCGTGTCAGACCAGCGGACATCTGCGTCCTAACTCTGGCCTTGTCGCGTGCCACCATTGGGAAAACAATTGCACCTACCATCACGCCTTCCTTACGAAGTTCCGCCGAGAGGTCCTGCGCGATTCTGCTATCACCGCACATCACGGGAATTATGGGGGTCTCACTAACTCCTGTATCGAATCCCAGAGCGTCGAGCTCTCCTCGGAAGTAGTCCGTGTTCTCCCACAACCTAGCGACGTGCTGTGGTTCTTCCATGAGTACCTCGATGGCTGCTTTCTGGGCAGCGGCAACTCCGGGGGGCTGGCTGCCTGATAGAAGCCATGAGCGACTGTGGTTCAGGGCGTGGGTACGGACATCATCGCTGCCTGCGACTATGCCCCCCTGCACGCCAAGAGCCTTGGAGAAGGAGCCAATCTCGAACGTGACCCTATCTTGGAGGCCGAAATGAGAGACTATCCCTCTGCCATCTCCTAGAACGCCCTCTCCGTGACAGTCGTCGACGAAGGTCATGGCCCCGTGCTCCTCGGCGAGGTCGGCAATCTGGTCAAGGGGTGCGATGTCACCGTCCATACTGAATACGCCGTCGGTGATTACCAGCTTGCGTTCAGAGTCCTCGTGGTCATTGAGCACCCTCTCCAGTGCCTCCATGTCGTTGTGGGGGTAAACCGCCCTTGATGCCCGAGTTAGTCTGACGCCATCAATTATTGATCCGTGATTGAGCTCGTCCGATATGATGACATCTTCGGGGCCTCGGACTAATGTGGGAATCAGTCCGACGTTGGCAGTATAGCCAGCGGAATAAATCAGGGATGCCTCGACCTCCTTGAACTCGGCGCACAGCCTCTCAGCCTCTAGATGTAGGTCCATCGTACCCGCGATGGCGCGCACCGAGCCGGAACCTGCGCCATACTTTTCAGTCGCCTCGATAGCGGCCTGGACGACTTTTGGGTGAGTTGTGAGGTTGAGGTAGTTGTTCGCTGAAAGCATAATCATCTCTTCGCCGTCGATGACACAGCGAGGTTCGCTTGCGGCCTCCAAGGTTGGTGGGTTCCAGTCCAGCCCCTGCGAGCGGAGTTCCTCGTACCTCTCGCGCATCCAAGAGAGGTCCACGGCCATGGGTGTCAGAAGATGCATCCGTTCAAGGCTTCATCGGAAAGAGGGTCGGCGAATCATCCGAGGGCTTCATTTCACTGAGGGAAATCGCAGGGTATGGGCGACGGGGCCGTTGAACTGGTGGTTCTGGGTGTTGCTCAAGACGGAGGAGTTCCACAGGCGGGCTGCTCGTGCGTTAGGTGCGTCGCCGCTCTCGAGGACCCCGAATTGAGATTATTTCCCGTGTCATGCGCAGTTTGCGGTATAGACGGGAGTCTGCATCTGATAGAGGTCAGCAGGGCCATTCCCGAGCAGCTCGGCATGCTCTCCCGCAGATTAGGCCTGGATCGAATTGCAAAACCCGAGACGGTCTGCCTGACTCACGCGCATCTGGGTCACATCGACGGGCTCGGACAATTCGGCAAGGAGGTAATGGGGATGGATTCGGTGCCACTGTACGCCAGCGATAGTGTCTTGGAGGTGGTCGAGAAGAGGGGGTTGTCCTCGCCTTTTGAATCCCGGGGCGTGAGTCCCTCGGTGGGCTTCCGGCCATCCGATGGATGCGGGTTCGAGTTCGCGCTAATACCAGTCCCGCACAGAGACGAGGAGTCAGACACTCACGCA
>Ga0315334_10000860_pt1 | contig 18644 bp, 8 predicted proteins | sample M150034915metaG_FD_205555 | JGI IMG/M metagenome (GOLD analysis project Ga0315334, IMG submission 205555) | Ammonia-oxidizing marine archaeal communities from Monterey Bay, California, United States - M1 500m 34915 | ecosystem: Environmental > Aquatic > Marine > Intertidal zone | place: USA... | reverse complement strand
GAAGTTAAAGAAGAAGGTGGGGATATGAAAGTTAAAACTCCTAAAAGACCTAGACAGTTCGTTAATAAAAATGAAAATGAACCAGTTAAGGTAGATTTAAGGAAGAAAAAAGAAGAAGTAGTTGAATCCGAAGTTGCTAAAGTAGATTTAAGTAAAAGTGAGGAAACAACTAAAGAAGAAATAAAAGGAGAGGATAAAGAAGAAGAAACTCCTGTACTAGAAGAAATCATTGAAGAACAACCTAAGGTTAAAACTGAACAAGAAGTTAAAGAAACGGTTGATAAACAAGTGGAAAAGTTAGAAGAAAAAGTAACTAAAGCACTTGATACTAATGAGGGTTCTGGAAAAGAATTACCAGAAAATATTCAAAAAGTTGTAAACTTTATGAATGAAACTGGTGGAAGTCTTGATGATTACGTTAAGTTAAATCAAGATTACAGTAATCAAGATGATCAAACATTGTTAAGAGAGTATTACAAACAAACAAAAAGTCATCTTACTGACGACGAAATAAGTTTTATGATGGATGATTCATTTGCATTCGATACAGAAGCAGATGATGAGAGAGATATAAAACGTAAGAAATTAGCGTTAAAAGAGCAAGTTGCAAGCGCTAAAAGCCATTTGGAAGGCTTAAAATCCAAGTACTATGAGGAGATCAAGGCCGGTGTTAAGTTAACGCCTGATCAACAAAAAGCCATCGATTTTTTTAATAGATACAACGAAGAAAGCGGTGAAAATCGTAAATTAGCAGAGGAACAAAGAAACGTGTTTACTTCTAAAACAGAAGATCTTTTCAACAACGAATTCAAAGGTTTTGAATATGATGTTGGAGAGAAAAAATATCGTTACAATGTTAAGGACGCTGGTAAAGTTAAAGATACCCAAAGCGATATTAATAATTTCGTAGGTAAGTTTTTAGATAAGAAAAATCAATTAACTGATCCTAATGGTTATCATAAAGCTTTATTTACAGCCAACAATCCCGATGCTGTTGCTAATCACTTTTATCAACAAGGAAAAGCTGATGCTATGAAAGATAGTATCGCTAAAGCTAAAAATGTTGATATGACACCTAACCAAACACATTCTAACACAATGGCGAGTGGTGGGACTACATATAAAGTTATTAGTGGCGATGATTCTAGCAAACTTCGAGTAAAAATTAACAAAATTAATTAACAATTTAAAATTTAAAAATTATGGCATTAGCTGGAACCGGTGCGGAACTATCGCACCTTACTCCGAGACCTGAAAAGGATCTATGGGGTAGCAACTATTTAAACATCGCGGATAACGATTTTAATTTCGCGAAACAGTTCCTCCCAGAAGTTTATGAGAAAGAAGTAGAGAGATACGGTAATCGTACTATTTCTGGTTTCTTAAAGATGGTTGGAGCAGAGATGCCTATGGCTTCTGATGAAGTCGTATGGTCTGAACAAGGAAGAATTCACGTAGCTTTTAATGACATGGCAATTACATCTGGTAATCATACTAGCAGTGTTGTAACCTTTATGGGTACAAACGCTGTTGCAGTTGCAAACTGTGCATTAGTAAAAATTGGTGATACTGTTGTATTATCAAAAACGGGAGTTTCTTTCAAAGCATACATAACAGAAAAACCAAGTACAACTACTATTACATGTAAACCATATGCTGCTGCTAATATCAGCGACATTGGAGCACCTTTCTTAGCGGCAGGATCATCAGTAATGGATATTAAATTATTCGTTTATGGTTCTGAATATGGAAAAGGTACATCAAATGTAGGTAATTCAATTGACGCAAGCTTTACTAAATTTACTAACAAACCTATTATCTTAAGAGATAAATATAGTGTTAGTGGATCTGATACAGCTCAAATCGGTTGGGTTGAAGTTACTTCTGAACTAGGAACTTCTGGATATTTATGGTATCTAAAATCTGAACACGAAGCAAGATTACGTTTTGAAGATCAGTTAGAAATGGCAATGATTGAAGCTGAAAAAGCAGCTCAAACTATAACTCCTACTGAGTTATACGGAGCTACAGGATTCGTTCCTGCAGGTTCTGAAGGTCTTTTCTCAGCTGTTTCATCAAGAGGTATTGTTTACAACGATGCAGATTTTGGTGACACTGCTAGTGGTGAGGGAATTGTAGAATTTGATAACATCCTTAAAGAGCTTGATAAGCAGGGTGCTATTGAAGAAAACATGATCTTCGCTAATAGAGATATTGCTTTAGCTATCGATAAGATGCTAGCAAATCAAAACTCTTACGGATCTGGTGGAACATCTTATGGTGTATTCAACAACGAAGAGGATATGGCGCTTAATTTAGGTTTTTCTGGTTTTAGAAGAGGTTCTTATGACTTCTATAAAACTGATTGGAAATATCTAAATGATAGCACAACTAGAGGCAACGCTGAAGATGTAGAGGGTATTTTGGTACCTGCTGGGACTTCTACTGTTTATGATCAAAATCTTGGTCAAAACGTAAAAAGACCTTTCCTACATGTTAGGTATAGAGCTTCTGAAGCAGATGACAGAAAATTAAAATCATGGATCACTGGATCTGTTGGTGGAAATTACACAAGTGACGAAGATGCAATGAACGTTCATTTCTTATCTGAGAGATGTTTATGTGTTCAAGCAGCAAATAACTTTGTGTTATTGAAGAAAACTGACTCAGTACATGGTAATTAATTTATCATCTAAATAATTAAAGGTAAAGGGTGCTTCGGCACCCTCCACCTTTATTTTTAATAACTATTTAATTATATCATATTATGGAAAAAGTAAAAAAAACAGATAATCCTTTGGAAAAAGATTGGGTTGTCAAAGATAGGGTTTATTACCTAACAACAAGGGAAAAACCTTTAGTATACACAGTAGCGGGAAGACATTCCACTAAAAGACCTTTGGTTTGGTTTGATGAAAAAACCGGAGTACAAAGAGAACTTAGATATGCTACAAATCAAAATTCATGCTTTGTTGATGAACAAAAAGGTCAAGCAACTCTTGGAAGAATTGTTTTTAGAAATGGAGCATTAGCTGTTTCAGCAAGAAAACAAAACTTACAAAAATTGTTATCATTGTATCACCCGTTAAAAGGTTTGTTCTTTGAAGAACATGATGCAGTACAAGAAGCTACAGATGACGTAAGTTATTTGAACGCTGAAGTAGATGCTTTAGTTGCAGCAAGAGAATTAACTGTAGATGAAGCTGAAGCAATACTAAGAGTTGAATTAGGTACTAAAGTTTCCGAGATGGAATCTAAAGAAATAAAAAGGGATATATTATTATTCGCAAGAAGAAATCCAGGTTTATTTTTAGAATTAATGAGTGACGATAATGTTCACTTAAGGAATTTTGGTATTAAAGCGATGGAAGCAGGAATAATTAAACTTTCACCAGATAATAGAACATTTACATGGGCTAGTAATGGTAGAAAATTAATGAATGTTCCTTTTGAAGAACATCCTTATTCAGCATTAGCATCCTGGTTTAAAACCGATGAAGGATTAGAGGTCGTAAAAGGCATCGAAAAAAGATTAAAATAATAATCACTTTATAGAGAGTAGTCATCTTTATAGGTGACTACTTACTATAAATAAAAGAAATATGGCAGTAAATATAGATACAGTTTATCAAAGAGTATTAGCTATTGCTAATAAAGAACAAAGAGGTTATATAACACCTCAAGAATTCAACCTATTAGCTAATCAAGCTCAAATGGAAATATTTGAACAATATTTTTATGATAAAAATCAATTTAGTAGGCAACCAGGTAATGACACAACATATTCTGATATGACAGATTTGTTAGAAGAAAAAATTGATATATTTGAAAGATTTAGACAAGCTGTTGCTGTCACTGGAGCGGGAGTTGGAACACTACCTGCTTATTATAGAATGGGGGAATTATCTTATTATACAGGTTCAAGATTTGTAGAAGTAGAGAAAATTTCTCAAAATAATTTAAATCATTATACAAACTCACCCTTAACAGAGCCAAAATTAGAACGTCCTTTCTATATACAAACTGGCGAAAACGCAATACAAATTTATCCAACAACAATAACTGATGGCAGTCAAGTATCATGTAATCTTATTGTAGCACCTGCTACAGTAGAATGGGCTTATACAACAGTTTTGGATGAAGCATTATATAATGTAACTAATAGTACTAATTTTGAACTACATAGATCAGAAGAACCAAATTTAGTTATTAAAATATTACAATTATCTGGAGTAATTATAAAACAACAAGATCTATATCAAATAGCTGATGCAGAAGAAAAACAAGATAAACAACAAGAAAAAGTATAAATAAATGGGATTACTAGGAACAAGAACACAAGAAGCATATTACCATCAAAGTCAAAGTAGATGGAGCGTTAATCCTAATGGGACAGTAGCAGCGTTTACTTTAACAGATACATATTTTCCTACATTAACTGATTTAATAAAATCTGATATAAGAGTTTTTGTTAATGGTATAGAAATTGATACTGTAAATTACACTTTTTCTCAACCAACATTAACATTTACTGGTAGATTAGGTAATGAAACAGTTTTAGCTGCTAGTACATTTGCACCAATTAATGGTGCTACATTAACAGTTAAAGAAAGAGCTCCTTCGGAAAATTACGGAAATTATCAATATATTAGTATTGATGATATTATAAATAATTTTGTAATAAGTTATGTTGGTGTAGATAAAATAATAAATAAAGTTAAAAGAACTGATATTGCTTTTCATGCTCAAAGAGCATTAGCTGAAATGAGTTATGATACTTTAAGATCTAACAAATCACAAGAAATTGAAGTACCACCTTCTTTAACTATGATATTACCCCATGATTATGTAAATTATATAAAACTATCTTGGTTAGATAATGGTGGTGTAGAAAGATTGTTATTACCTGCTAGAAAAACTAGTAATCCAAAAGCGTTATTACAAGATAGTAATTTTGATTATTTATTTGATGACACAACAAGTGCGTTGTTAGAGGCAAAAGATTCAGATACTTGGGAATCATTTCAAAATTCAAGCGCTACAAATACAACAGCGGATGAAGCTAATAATGGTGCAGATATAGATAAAACATTTTTCTTAGGACAAAGATTTGGTATTAATCCAGAGTACGCGTCTAGTAATGGTTTGTTTTATATAGATAACGCAAGAGGTAATATACATTTTAGTTCTAATATAAACGGAAAAACAGTAACATTAAAATACCTAAGTGATACATTAGGTACTGATGAAGAAATGCAAATACATAAATTTGCTGAAGAAGCAATGTATAAATGGATCGCACATGCTATTTTAGCAACAAAAACAAATGTTCCTGAATATATTATCGCAAGATTTAAAAAAGAAAGGTTTGCTGAAATAAGAAAAGCTAAGTTGAGATTATCTAATCTTAAATTAGAGGAGTTAACACAAATTATGAGAGGCAAATCTAAACAATTAAAACATTAGACCATGCCAGAGTTAAAACATCACTTTCGTGCAGGTAAAATGAACAAAGACCTGGATGAGAGATTAGTACCAAATGGAGAATATAGAGATGCACAGAATATAGAAATTTCTACTTCTGAAGGAGATGATGTAGGTACTATTCAAAACGTTGTAGGTACTACACAGGTTCTTGGTAAAACATATGATTCAAATACAGAAGCTATAACTGCTAGCTGGTCCAATGCTAGTTTTGGTTTAACAAACGCTGTTTGTATAGGATCAAAATTAAATAACGAAAATGATAAAATATATTGGTTTATTACATCAGATGAATCAGATTGTATCGCTGAATATGATGACATTAAAGGTATTATATCGCCAGTTTTAGTTGATGCTAATGATATATTAAATTGGAAAACAACAGATTATATTACAGGTATAAATGTTGTAGAAGGTATGTTGTTATGGACAGATAACAAAACTGAACCAAAAAAGATAGATATTGATGTTTTCAAATCAGGTTGTTCTGGTAATTTTACAACACATTCAAAATATTCAGGCAAAAAAATACATAGTGCTGATTTATCATCAGCTGCTGTTTTTACAGAGCAACATATAACAGTTGCTAAAAAAGCACCTATAACAGCACCAACATTAACCATGGCAACATCTACTAGAGGTGGTAACGGTACTGGAATAAATCCTGTTTTAATTTCTAATTCAACTGCTGGTTTATTTGCAGATTCAGAAGGAAATGGTTTAGCGGCTGGAACTGTAGTTAGTTTAAATTTTACTCCACAATCAGTTTTTGAAGTAGGTGATATAATAATTTTAACATCTACTTATGAAGAACTTTCTTCAGCAATTAACTACGAGATAAAGGTTAGATTAACTGCTGTAACAAATAGTGGTTCAAACGCTACAGCTGTTATACAAAGTATTCCAGTATTTGTGGAGTATCAAGCTTTAGTATGGGAGGCATTATTAAGTGAAGAAGGTGTTTTATTTGAAAAGAAGTTTGTTAGATTTGGATATAGATGGAAATATACAAGTGGAGAATATTCTACATTTTCACCATTCGGTGAATTAGCATTTAAACCAACAACGTTTGAATATCTATCATCAGATGGTTATAATGTTGGTATGATTAATAATTTAAGAGACTTAACTATTAATATTACAGATACAACACCTATTGATGTAGATGAAGTCGATATATTATATAAAGAATCTAACAATAATTTAATATATGTTGTAGATACTTTAAAAGAAGATGAAGATGGTAATATCGCAACTTCATATAAATTAGAATCAGAAATTATAGGTAAAGTAGTAGAATCAAATCAAATGCTAAGACCATGGGATAATGTACCAAGAAAAGCATTAGCTCAAGAGGTAACAGCTAATAGATTAATATACGCTAATTATCTACAAAACTATAATGTACCTAGTTTTAATTCTCCAGATATTTCAATGACAATAAGTCAAGCTCCTATAACTACAGTTAAAGAACCGGAGTTATCTATTAAATCACTTAGAACATATCAAGCTGGTGTAGTATATATAGATGCTTACAATAGACAAACACCTGTATTTACTAGTAATGGAGCATCGAAACAAACTAGTAAAACATATGCTGAAACAGTTAACGATATACAATTAACATTAAATAATACTCCACCTGATTGGGCAACACACTTTAAATATTATATTAAAGAAACCTCTAATGAATATTATAACTTAGCTATGGATAGATACTATCTATCTGAAGATGGTAATGTCTGGTTAAGTTTTCCTTCATCAGAAAGAAATAAAGTTAAAGAAGATGCTTATTTAATACTTAAAAAACAACATGATTCAGATGTTTTTGTAGGTACTGAAGCTAGATATAAAGTTTTAGATATACAAAACGAAGCGCCTGATTTTATTAAATTAATTAAAAAGTCTATTGGATCAGTTGATGGTACAACAGCAGTTGATAACGTACCTCAAATAGGTAGTACATCATTTAAATTTAGAGGACCAGATCCTTTAGATAGTCCAAGTTTTGCACAAGGATTTACAGCTGATGGATTAATACAATTAGTTGTTGGTGGAGCAAAAACAGCTAAATACGATATAATTAGTGGTGGTTATAGTGGTGAAGAAGATGATAGTGGTCTTACTCATAAACATATTTATTCTGTATCTATAAGTGAACCACTGAAAGAAGGGGAGACAATGCTTGCTAGTTTAAGTGCTGCTGCAAATGATTCAACTGCTGGTAGTTCATTAAGTGTTATTTTATATGAAGAACAATTTAAAAGAAAACCAGAATTTTATGGTAGGTTCTTTGTTAAAATAAATAGAGATGGTGATTTTGATACTAATATTATAGAAACATATCCTGATGTTCAAGCAGAATATGGTATTGTAAATAGTCGAACTATTTATGCTGATTCTCAAAATAGTGGTCCTGGTGACGGTGATCAAGAAGCATCATGGTACGATACAGGACAAAGTAGTAGACATTCTAGTTATTATATAACATCAGCTAATAATGGCCACCCTAAAATGGGTAGCAAATTTATGAGAATATATTGGACTGGAGCTCCATCTGGAGAACCTAAGAAAAAACATGATAAAGCTGATACTATAAATTCTTGGTTAAAATCATTATCCAATGCTGGAACATTGTTTAGAATGAAAGGTAGTAGTACTAATAATACTAGTGAAGTTTATGTTGTTATTGGATCTACTATTAGTTATCAATATAGAAGACAAGGAAGAAGAAGACTAGGTAGTACTAAAAGAAGAGAGTATAAAATAGAATTTGAACATGCTTTAAATTTAACTCCTTATGAAGATTCATTTACTTTTGGTAGTGATAAAATAGATGAAATACAAATAGTTGAAAAAGTTATAGATGGTAATAATGAAACTATAACATCTGATAATCCTGCTGTTTGGGAAACAGAACCAAGGGAAGCTATTGATATGGATTTGTATTATGAGACTGGCAATACACGTCCTATAGCTCAACATGGTGCAACTCACACAATACCATTTAAAAATTGTTATTCATTTGGAAATGGTGTAGAATCAGATAGATTAAGAGATGATTTTAATGCTGTTAAAATTGATAAAGGTGTTAAAGTATCAACTGTATTAGCTGAACAATATAAAGAAGAAAGAAGAAAAAATGGTTTAATATACTCTGGTTTATTTAATTCGACTAGTGGTGTAAATAGGTTAAATCAATTTATTGCTGGTGAATCTATAACAAAAGATATTAATCCTCATTATGGTAGTATACAAAAAATACATGCTAGAAATACTGATCTTGTTACATTCTGTGAAGATAAAGTATTAAAAATATTAGCAAATAAAGATGCTTTATATGAAGCTAGTGGTAATCCGCAGTTAACAGCAACTAATAGAGTTTTAGGCCAAGCAATACCTTTTGTAGGTGAATATGGTATATCTACAAACCCAGAATCATTTGCACAATATGCTTTTAGATGTTATTTTGCTGATAAAAATAGAGGTGCAATTTTAAGATTATCAAGAGATGGTTTAACAGCTATATCTGAAAATGGTATGAGGGATTATTTTAAAGATGGTTTACCAACTTCAACGTTAGTATTAGGTAGTTATGATGATAGTAAAGGAATCTATAATTTAACATTAAATAATGAAACAGTATCTTTTGATGAAAAAGTAAATGGTTTTCCTAGTTTTAAATCATTTATACCAGAAGCAGCTGTATCTTTAAATAATAAATATTATTCATTTAAGAATGGTAATTTATGGGTTCATAACAATGAAAAGAGAAATAGATTTTATGATACTTCAGGTGGTGAAGATGATGCAACAAAATATTATGAATCTTCTGTAACGGTATTAATTAATGATATACCAGAAACAATAAAAGGATTTAAAACAGTAAATTATAGTGGATCAAGATCAAAAATATATACTAACGATTATGATGCTGGAAATAGTTACGCTAATCCAACATCTACAGATTCAGATGGTTGGTATTGTAATTCTATAACCACAGATGTTCAAACTGGATTTATAAAAGAATTTAAAAAGAAAGAAAATAGATATTATAATTATATAAAAGGTGATGCTACAACATTAACTAATTTAGATAGTCAAGAATTTAATGTTCAAGGTATTGGTAATTTTACAGGTAGTTTAGCTGGAGATACTGCTTTAGCAGACAAAACAGTTACAGTTAGTTTAACTGGAGTAAATGGTGCTACTGTAGATAATTATACTTTTGATGTAGAGGTTGGTACGGAAATACATACCGCTAATTCTAGTATTACAATGACACTAACACCTAGTAATGGATATACATTAACAGCTGGTGATCTAAGTGTTGTAGAAGGTAGTAACACTAGCATGATAACTGAATATGTTACAAGTGTTACATTTGCGCAAACTGGAACCAATGTTACCGCTACGGTAAACTTTACAGATGGTGTTAATATGCCTGTTGGTGACTTAAGTATTCCTTTAGCTGTAACAGGCGATGGTGCTCTTAATGTGTATTTATTACACGATGTAGCTTTAAATTATAATACAGATAGCAACGTTACAGTAACAAAAGTATGGTCAGGAACAAGTAATGCTACAGCTGAAAATAATGTTGCTAGAACAGGTCTTCCTGGTAATTATGGTGTAGCTAGTCAAGTTGCAACAATAGAGTTTAACTTAGATACTAACTATGATTTTAAAGTAGCACCTAGTTATAAATTAGATAGAGATCTTGCAAATGATCCGGAAAGTGAATATACTGTAACATATCAAGATTATGATGTATCCGCTTCAGCTATAACTATAGGAGCTGGAGGTAAAGTATTAGCTGATGTAGATAAAAGAATATATACAATAACATATAAATTTCCTGCAAGACCAACTAGTGATGATATTTTTACATTTGACGCTATATCAACCCCAGCAGAAGTTACTGAAGATAATAAAATAACTGGTTACAACGTTTCTGGTTTAGTAAATGCAAGTAGATTTGAAAGCACTAAAAACATATCCGTATATGGGGCAGTGGGTGCTACTTTTACATTTAAAAGAACTATAGATGGTGGTACTGCAAATTATTGGGATGGTGATAGTTTTGAAACAGGTAGTACAACATTAACAATGGGTGCTACTGGAGTTTATATAGTACCAATAACTTTCTTTGAAATATCAACTACCACAGTATATCAATTCACAATAGCAGCTATATCACCAACAACACTGTTAAGCCCAATCATGGGTAATATATACAATACTAGTGGAGTGGTACAAAACCCATTTACTGTAAATCAATATGCTGATCCAACATTAACTTTAACAGCAGCAGGTACTGGTGTTACCGTAACGTCTAGTAACGTAACATCAACATATACAGCGTTAGGTTTTCCTGTAGAATCATCTGGATTTTTCAAAATTCCATTAACAATAACAGGTACAGCTGCCGCGAATATAACAGCTGACAGAGAACCAGAAACAGAAGATTTTACTAATTATAATAGTAACGATTTTGATTGGGATTATGAATTCACAAGTACAACTATAGATAATTCTGGTGGAACTAAAACAATATCAATTGTTGGAGATGTTTATGTAGATCAATATGGAACAGCTAGTACAACATCTTCTTTACAACTAGATAATTTTATAAGTCTTGCTTCAGGTGGTAGTAGTAGTGGACAAATAATGTGGACACCGGCTGTTACAGGATCTGGTGGATATACTATAACCTCATTTGGTTCTTATAACGATGGTACATATAGTAGAACACTTAGTAAGCTTATTGATTTTGGCACGGCTAGTGGAACAAATATAACTGGAACTGGCGTTATAACAGGTAATTTCTATGGAAATGCTATGTCAGAAATAACATTATCAATTAGTGCTGATTCAGCAGCTTGTGTACACACATCTACAAACCTAACTGTAACGAAATATACACTACTTGGTAGTGGAGCTACAGCGACTTTAAATTATACATGGAGTGCTCAATTTGATGAATTAATAGACAACGCATCAGATGCAACATTTACTGTAGCTGTTGCTTTAGATAACGAACCTTAATAGATAGATATGCCAAATATAACAATGACTTTTTCACATATTAATGATTCAACACAGATCGGTGATACTGTTTATTATCAAACTACAGCAACTCCACCTGTTATTGTTGAAATGGGGGAATGTACAGCTATTACAGCTACAACACTTAGTTGTAATATAGGTGGTACAGTTACAAGACCAACCACTAATGATTTTATATTGTTTAGTAAAGATAGTAGAGATAATACATCTGCGTTAAGAGGTTACTATGCAGAAGTAAAACTATCTAATGATGAAACAACACAATGTGAACTATATGATGTTGGTAGTGAGATATTTGAATCTAGTAAATAATGTGTAATAATAATAATAACTTAATAAAAATTTAGAAATTATGATGGAAGCTATAAGCGGAATGGTTGGTGGGTTAACTGGCATTGCTAGTGGAATCATTGGTGGAGGTAAACGAAGAAGAGAACAAGCAGCCGCTGAAAAAGAATTAGCCATTAACAAAGCTAGATATGAAAACTTAGATACGTCTAATCTAGCTGCTAATATGGAAAACACATACGAAGACTTAACAGTAAATACACAACAAGCTGACTTTGCTGCTCAACAACAGCAACAAGCATTATCTAATACAATGAGTGGTATGGGTGCTGCTGCTGGTGGATCTGGTATTGCTGCTTTAGCACAAGCTATGGCTGGCCAACAATCACAAAATTTACAAGGTGCATCTGCATCTATAGGACAGCAAGAAGCTGCCAACCAAGCTAAAGCTGCTCAAGGAGCTATGAGTGTTCAAACGGCTCAAATAGCTGGTGCTCAATCATCAAGAGACGCTGAAGCTGCTAAAACAGAGACAATGTTAGGTATGGCTCAAGAAAGAAAAGGTGCAGCCGACGCCGCGAGAGCTGCAGCAACAGAATCAATAACTTCAGGAATTGGAGATACAATTGGTGGCGCAGCATCTATGGCAATGGGTGGTGGAATGGGTGAATCGCTGCAAGGTTTTATGGGTGGTTAAAAAATAAATAAATAAAATGAAAGCAAACAAAGCATTAATGGTAGGAGCTGGTCTAGCAGCAGATAAATTTCAAAGTTATCGTATAGGTAAAAGAAATGAAGATTTGTCTAGACAAATGCAAATGAAACGTATGTATGAAGATAGGGAGATAAGAAAGTACATTGACAATCTAGGTCCGGGTGCTGAGGTAGACAAACTACCCGCAAGTATGCAAGAACCTGTTACACAATTTTTAAATGACAACCGTATGAAATATGGTCAATTAGCAAGACGAGTTGCTAAAGCACCTGCTGGTAGTCCACTTTATATGCAGTCTAGAAGTGAAATGAATAAAATACAAGGTCAATTTAAAAACTTAAGTTCTCAATTAGATAATTTTAAAAATCTAAAACAAGAGTATTTAGCTGATTTTGATGAAGGTGTTATTTCAAAAGGATCTGATTCATCTACATTAAAAAAATTATTTTCAACAGATGATTATATAATTGATCTATCTAGTGGTAGTTTAGAATTTGAATTAGAAGATGGTAGTAGAGTTGCTGGTTCAAACTTACCTAAATATTTTAATAGAAATGCTAAAGCTGTAGATGGTTTATTAAAATTAAATCAACAAGCTTATAAAAATGCTTTACCTATAGATAAAACATCAGATTATTTATATAGAAGACAAGTTAGACAATTAGTAACGCAAGGTGGTAGAGATGGATTACTATCTTTAGCTACAGACGAGTTTTTAGACGGTTCGTTGATTGATGTTGATAATCCAAATGATCCTAACTATGGTTTATTGTCTGAAGAAAATCATGAACAATTAAGAGATTTTGTTATAGATTCTTGGATGAATGGTATATCAACTGCTTCTGAAGAAGCATATAGATTTAAACAAAGAAGTTCACGACCACAAGGCACAGGTATAGATTATACAACAGTTATGCAAATATGGCAGAGTGGTGATTTAGATCAATTAACAAACTTGTTACCATTAAATAGTAAATTAAGTCTTGATGGATATGATGATGGAAGTTATGATATTAAATTAGGTAGTAGAGTAGTAAGAAGAGGTATTCATCCAGGAAAACCAGAAACTTTAAATTTATTATTAGAAGTATTAGGAATATCAGGTGGTGGAGGATCTATCCCTAACATAGATTTAAGTAAAATATAATACACATGGAAGAGCTGTATAAACAAATGTATCTTAAATACGCTCCGCATTTAAGTGAGGACGAAATTAACGAAAAAGTGAGCTATGCTACCACTCAGGATAGTGATAACTTTGTTAATTCTTTTTATCAAAAGTATACCGGTTCCGGTCCCTCAGAAAAACAATCACAATATATATCGACAATGGCTGACCCTGACGAAGGGAAAGGCTTTGATGTCACTGGTCAAGAAGTATCAGATGCTTTTGAAATTGGTTTAGCTAGAGGAGTTAGAGGTGCTGTTGGTTTAGTGGAACAAGGTATTGGTGGTATTAGAGATCTTTTAGATCAAGCTGAAAACTGGTGGGAAGGTGAAGGTTGGGAGAAACTAAGTGTTCAAGAAAAATTAGCTAATAGAGCTACAATAGAAAAAGAAGGTATTAATTTAGGTTTTACGCATCTTAAAACAAGTGATGAATTAAAAGCTAGAATAGAAAAATTACAAGCTAGACAATCTATTTACAATAATAGTATAACAGATGATTTATTTAAAAAAGGAAATTACGGTCAAGGTTTAGAAAGATTAATGTTAGGTGGATTAACCTCTTGGACTAGTTATATGTCAATGTTAAATCCGTACGCTATAGCAGTATTAGGAGCTACACATGCTGGAGAAAAGTGGGATAATGAATTTGAAAAAAATCCAGATGAAGCAGGTGGGTTATTAGCTTTAAACGCTGCTGGTACTGGCCTTATTGAATTTGGAGGTGATATGTTAGCTAGAAGATTTTTACTTGCACCAGCTGCTGGAAATTTCAGAAGAATGGTAGGCATGGGAGATGGTAAAGCCATTAAAGCTGTTAAAGATATGACGTTATCAGGTGCTACTAGATTTCTTAAAAGTGCTGGATTAGCAATAGGTGGTGAAGGTGGGATGGAAATGTCACAAGCTTTAGCTGTAGACGCATGGGATGCTTTGGATAGAATTGGTGGTGTTAGATTAGGTTTAGGAAAAGATGAAGAATTCCAAAAATTGATGGCTGGTGATAGAAAAAAATGGCATCAAATATACGATGAAGGTCTTATAGGTGCTTTTATGGGTGGTAATGTTAATGTGGCTATACAGGGTGTTAATGGATTATCTGGTAATACAGCTCAAAAAAGAGCAGAAGTATTATTAAGAACAAAAAGTGATCAACAATATATAAGTGATAGATACAAAGAATTAACCAAATTAGAACATGAAATTGCTGGTACAAATGATGTAGATTTAATAGCTAAAATTAGAGACAAACAAAAAGTTTTACAAAATCAACTTCTCATTAAACAAAGTCAAGCCGCTAAAGTAGTTAGATCTTTACGTGGTGAATCTTTATATACGTATGCTCAAAATGTAGATCGTATAAATAAAAATAAAAATAAATTAGAAAAAGATAATTTAGGTAATGAATCTAGATCAATGCTTGAAGAAGATGTTGAAATAGCAGAAGAAGAAAATTCAGTAATATGGAAAGATCATATTCAACAATCGTTAAATAGAAACTTAGATACTTCTGAAGCTTATGCTAAAGGAGCAGGTTTAGAACAGGTTGTTATAGATAATCAAGAAGAATTTCAAAAAACATATGAAAACACTAAAGCTGGTAAAGATCAAAAAGCAAGTTCAGCAGATGGAGTTTTTGATAATTTAAGATCAGCTGATGGATTTTTTGATGGATCAGGTAAATGGTATATTAATAAACAACAAGCTTTAAAAACAGAAGCTATATCAGTTGGATCACACGAATTATTACATGGTGTTATGAAATCTACATTAAGAGATACTGAAGGTAATATGACAAAAGAAGGTAGATCTTTAATCCAATCATTTAGAAATACATTATCTGCAAAAGAATCAAGAATTATAAATAGAAGAGTAGATGTAAATTATAAATATGAAAGAAATAATAAAGGTGAAATAGTAAGAGATGATCAAGGTAATATGATTGAAAATGATTTTGATTCATATGCTGAAGAATATTTAAACGCGTTCTCTGATGCTATTCAAAAAAATGAAATAGGTTATAATGAAAATATATTTACAAAAATAAGAGATATACTTCAAGCTTTATTTAGTAGTAAAGGTATTAATAAAAACTTTAAAGATGGTATTGATGTTTATAATTTCTTAAAAACATATGATAGAAGTATACAAACTGGTAAAGTAGATAAAGATGTATTAGATATGTTGAAACGAGGTTCTACAGGTTATAGAGAAAAAAGAGCAGTCGTACAAAGATCACAAACAGAATTAACAGGCGATTTAATGACTGATATTAATGCTACAGTAGAACCTGGTATTAGTAAAAATGAATTTCAAAAACCTGAAGGTTTTAGTGCAGCAAGTGATATGATATTATTTACTGATATGTTAGACGGTTTAATTGGTAAAGGTATAGGAGGTAGTTCAATACATGGGAGATCAAAAAATGAATTCATGAGAACGGTTAAAGATAGGTTAGCTATGAAAATGTGGAGAGAGTTTGATCCTACTAAAAACAATTTATTCGGATGGTTAACTGGTAAGAAAAATGTTATAGAATTTGTTAAAGGTGATGTTAGTAATGAATGGAAACCTAAAACAGAGAAACCAATTGAATCTTTAGATAAAACCGTAGAAGGTAAAGAAGGTTCTAAAATGGTTAAACAAATAAAGGATACAGCAATGAATCCTGAAGAAGCAATGATTGCTAAAGAAGAAGCTGCTGCAGCATTAGTTATACAAGAAGACAATTTAAGAAAAGAATTAGGTATTAAAGAAGATAGTGATTTATATAATGAAATAATTGACGCTAATGAAGCTGCATTATCTGGTATTATTGATATTGATAAAATTAGGGGTTCTATTGAACCAGTATTTGTAAATAAACTTACTGATAAGTTAGTTGCTTTAATGGGTAAAGGTAAAAAATATGAAAAGTTTATAGATAAATACGGACAAGCTATAGTAAAGAAAATACCATTAAGATCTCTTGTAGAAATAGAAAGATTAATACCTAGAAATGAAAGAATATTTACTAAGGTTATTAAAGAAAATATGATTCCTAGTGAAATAAGAGCTCATGAAAAAAAATATGGACATTCAGAAAATTTATATTATGAAAGCGAAACACAAGGTCCTACACTATATCAAAAGTTAGATCCAACACCAGAACAAATTAAAGGATTTTTATTAGTACCTTTAAAAATAAAAAGTAAGAAAACTGGTAAAGAAGTACGTAGTGGATTAAGAGGTAATAGAAAAACTAAATTTGCTTCATTAGGCGCTATTGAACTAGGTTTTGATGCTACTATGGATGTTGTTAAAAGTAAACCTAAAAGATCAAGTGAATTAATAAAAAATAATAAATTATGGTTACAAGAGGAAATAGAAGAGCTTGGTAGACAAATATCAAGAGACCCAAGTATACAATTTTCTTTAACATCAGTAACAGCATTAAGAGATGATGTGGTAGCTGGTGGATGGGATAGTGTTTTTAATAGTAAATTTGAATTACGAAATGCTAGTTTAAGAAAAACATATGGAGATGTTGTAGGTCAATTTTTAGAGTGGGGTTTAGATAAATATGAAGAATTAATACCGGCAAAAACTAGAATAGCTGTTGAAAAATTATTTAATGCTCATAAAAAAAGTGAAGGAAAGGAAGGGATGAAGAGAGGTAAAGGCACTGAGTTTGAATATTTAAATGTAGTTAGAGATCATAACATACCTGGTCTTGTTATTCGAGCATCAGAACCAAGCGAAGAAGGTGGAATGGCTGATCTTCCAGCAACGATACATGGACTTAATGCTAATACTGAGATTAAGTTTAATAGTAAAGCTCAGTTTGGCAGTATAAATGTAGCTACATATGATGTCAAAACAGGTAAAGTAACGTGGGCTAAGAAACCATCAAGACATTATACAAATATAATAAATAAACAAATAAAACAAGCTCAACCAGCTTTAGAGAAATACTATAGAAGAGCTAATGAATTATTGAAAAAGTATAATGCTAAAACAGGTAAAAACTTTCCCGCAATAATAAATAATAAAAGTTTTATACCGCAGGAAGTTTGGGATCAATTAGGTAAGAGCCAAGGTGAAAATTTAGCTGCGCAAGTATATATTTCTTCTAAGGTTGTAACAACTGCTGGTATTATAAAAAATCATTATAATAATAAACCTGGTAAAGATAATAAGGTTTATTTAATGGAAATACTAGAAAATGGTTTATTTGGTATGAACAATACTAATATTAAAGGTCCTGATGGAAAACCAATACCAGAATTAAAAGCTAGAGTTGAATTAAGACTTAGAATTAAATCAGAAGGATCAACAACTTACCTCGGAGTTAAGGGTCATAAACCTAGAATGTCTGTTATACCTAATATAATAGAACTACAAGGAAAATCTGATATTACTTTATTAAATAAAAAACATGTCAAAGCGATTGTTAAAAATTCTAAACCATCTAAATCTCAAACTGAAGCATTAAATAATAATAATAGAATAACATTATCAAAATCTGTTAGTTTAGAACAATCTATAATAAAGCTTAAGAACATGGATAAGGCTTTAAAAATGGCTAGGAGGAAAAACCCTCCTAAAAAAGGTGCTAGTTTTATTGACTTTGATGATACGTTAGCAACTAGTGAAAGTAAAGTTATAGTTAATATGCCTCAAAACTTAGAGGGATTAGGTAAACTTAATAGATTATTAGAAGAAGAATTTGCCAAAAGGCCTCACACTAGACACTTAGCAATATATGCTAAAAAGCATTCACTGAATACAGATGCGTGGTTTTGGGGGATTGATTGGGGTTTAATGGACGGGACAAACATAAATTTTCCAGGATATGATGCTCTTATAAAAAGAAGGAAAAAAATATTAGAATTAGATAATTTTGATATTGAGGAATTAAGAGCTAGATACAAAAAAGCAA
>Ga0315334_10000859_pt1 | contig 18645 bp, 10 predicted proteins | sample M150034915metaG_FD_205555 | JGI IMG/M metagenome (GOLD analysis project Ga0315334, IMG submission 205555) | Ammonia-oxidizing marine archaeal communities from Monterey Bay, California, United States - M1 500m 34915 | ecosystem: Environmental > Aquatic > Marine > Intertidal zone | place: USA... | reverse complement strand
TATCTGGGCCATGCCGTTCCACTATATTGTGAAGCCGCCGTTGAAGCAAGAATTAGGCAATCTTATGACTACGCGTTTAGCAATAAGAAACAAACGCACCCCGGCTCGATTCCTCAACTCGAATTAAGGTCGATCACCACTGAGTCGTTCGAAGTGTTGGGCACAACGGTGACACCGATTCGATTGCAACACGGTCCATGTTTTGAAGTATTAGGTTTTCGTATTGGCAATATTGCCTATTGCACCGATACGAATGAAATCCCAGAATCAAGCTGGCCGTTGCTTGAAGGACTTGATTGTTTGATACTCGATGCCTTGCGGCATAAACCACATGTCACTCATTTTGGATTAGACGAAGCAATTGACGCAGCAGAAAACATTGGCGCAGCGCGAACGATTTTTACACATATTTCACACGACCTAGATCACGATGTAGTCAATGCAGCTTTACCACCATCTATGGAATTAGGCTATGACGGTATGCAAATCGACCTAAACATTCAATAGAGCATATTCGCGAAACTGCCAGTTTTTACAGCATCAACTACAGATTTACACGAATGTGACAAAACGGAGATACTTCTCAAGCGTTGATATTGCTTAGCCCTCTGCCGCTACTTGCCGGCTAGTTTAATTTTTCCGGCAACTTGTTTGATGTATTCAACCGTGATGTTGAGCACTTCAGAGTTATAAAACGTAGTCGGGAAAATTTCACTTTCTCCATTTACTTTGTCGCGTAGAGCTTCGCGCGTTTCTTTTTCCGCGTCACGAGTTTTCCGTTCAGCAAAGTATTTTTCTTCATTGAGCGTTATTTGCTTCTCTTTCCGCTGTTCATTATACTTCCCAATTTGCTCCAGCAGTTTCTGGAACTTTTCAGAGGCAGCAACTCGTTTGGCGGATGCTGCTGTTAGTGATTCAATGAGTGCGGCATCTCGCAAACCAAGCGATTCCTTGACCGTGTCATCGACTTCATCAAACGCGACTGGATAATCCAAATCGGATTCAGAGACGTCCATATGGTCGGTAATCGATGGCAAGATGACATCGGATTTGACTCCACGCAACTGAGTGCTTTCCCCGCTAGGGCGATAAAACTGTTGCATCGTGATTTTCAAGGCGCCTAAGTTGGGCGGATTAGCAATGCGGAACAGTTGCGAGCCGAGTTCAAGCAGGCTTTGAACAGTTCCCTTACCATGCGTAGCGGAGTCACCGACCACAATCCCGCGATCGTAATCCGCTATAGCTCCAGCGAAAATTTCACTGGCGCTTGCACTGAATTTGCTACAGACGACAACTAGTGGGCCGTCCCAGGCGGTACCGGGATTGCGATCGTCATATTGCTGTACCTCTCCACTAGGGCTTTTTACTTGGACAACCGTTCCTTGGTCGATAAACAAGCCTGTTAAATCGATGGCCTCCGTTAAGCTTCCACCACCGTTGGTTGATAGATCCATCACAATCGCATCGACGCCATCTTTTTTGAAGCCATCGATGATGACTCGGACGTCGCGTGTTGTGCTGCGATAATCCTTGACGCCTTTGCGAGCGGCTTCCATATCCATATAGAAGGAAGGCAAATTGATGATCCCAACTTTGTAGGTTTTGCTATCGGCCCCAAGTTGATGCTCGATAATCTTACCTTTTGCTTCACTATCGCGTAATTGAATTTTCGCACGCACAATTTTTACTTCGACAGTTTCAGCACTACCATCGTGGATAATTCCTAAGCGTACAGTGGTCCCCGCTTTGCCTCGGATTTTGGCAACGACGTCATTCAGCTTCATGTCGATAACGTCAACCATTTCACCATCAGCACCTTGTCCAACACTCACGATTCGATCTTTAACGGTTAGGTCACCTTGTTGGTCGGCCGCGCCCCCAGTAATAATCTTGGTGATGTTAGTGTAGCCATCTTCGAGAGTCAGTTGTGCACCGATGCCGTCAAGATTCAACCGCATTTGGATTTCAAAGTTTTCCAAAGTCGTCGGTGACATGTAGGTTGTGTGTGGATCATAACTGGTGGTGACCGCAGTGAGGAACATCTCGAGCAACTCGTCGGTCTTGGTTTGTTGCATCTGTTTGAGCAAACTGTTATAGCGACGGTGTAATCGTTGTCGCGCTTCATCTCCTTCCGTTTCATCACCCTTGAGAACGAGTAGATTGTATTTGATTCGTTTACGCCAGCGATCGTCGAGCGCAGTCCGATCGGCTGCGTATGTCAGATTGTCCCAATCTGTGCTGAGGTATTCGTCGATAGTAAAATCGTGTTTTTCATCAATCATGCGATTGGCAGCCGTAACACTTACCACCATTCGCTCCATCAAGCGATCAAATACAGTGAAAGCAAACTCTAATTTACCGTCGTTAATCATGTCGTCGATATCGTTCTTCTTGGCATCAAACTCATCAATGTCACTCTGCAGAAAGTAGAGTTTCATGGGATCAAGTGCTTTTAGAAACGTAACCAGTGCACGTTGGGATATTTCGTCATCTAACTTATGTTTTGTTAGATGTTGACGGGTCATCAAAATCCGTACGGTTAAAGTGATTTGACGGTCTTTGGCAGATGGTTCACCAATGCTCTCAGCAGTAATGTTCGGGCAAAACGACGCAATCAGTAATAGAGCGATGAGGATCTTAGAGGGAGTTCGGCAAAGTGGAAGCCTGCGCATATCTGTTTTCCAATTCGGTTGAATTGTTGAAAAAATCGTTTATAAATAGCTTTAGACAAGCATGTGGTTGGTTAAAACCAATTTGCGAGTCACATATATTATAGTAAATATATCATTCACTGTAGGTTGAAATGGTACTTGTTCTAGCGGCTAGATGCAAGATAGACAGTCAACAGTGAAGTACACTTTACGTAAATCATGCATATTCAGTTCATATTGGAGCACTGCTTCCTTTGATTAAGCTAACAGTAAACCGTTATCGCATCTTTCAACAATCAATCTTCCGAACAGTAGTTGTTGTGGCAGTGCTGGTGGGTGGGATTGGGATCGATTCCAATTTGTGGGGTGAATCCGTGGAGCTTGTTCGCGCTGGACACTCCGTTGCGGTCCGCTCAGTTTTGGCAGTTCAGCTAGCCGGAGATGCTTGGCAAACATCAATCGTTGGCCCTGCTAAAGTGTCAGTATTTCAAGGAACAGGTCAGGGTGCTCGATTGGTGGCGGGAGTACATGTCCCGACAGGTGACTTTAAAATTCAGGCTCGTTTGCGAATGGTGAATCAAGAGAAATCCGCGGCTGGTTTTTTCTTTAACGGTGGATTTTTTGGATTTGAAGGTGCACTTGCGAACGAAGTATTTTTAAGCGGCCCCGCGTTTGGAGGTGGACTAAAGAATTTAGGTGCTAGCAAACAATATTTTCAACGAGGTAGCTGGATCGATTTTGTTGTACAGCGACAAGGTAAGATGCTTTCATTTGTGATTAATGGCAAGAAGTTGATTACTATTGAATCGAGCGGGCGCTTTGGGAATTGGGGTTTCTCACCATGGCGCAGTACGATGCAAATCACATCACTTTCGATTTCAGCGGATAAGTTGGTTAAAGCTCCTGAACCGAAGAGTCGAGGATATTCGATTCCAACAATTGATTTGGCTGGGCAAACGTTTCGGCAGACGATTGTAGACCGTGAAAAAGGCCAGTATTTGGGACACCCGACAACGGTCCTGCTGGAAGATAACAAGACCATCATCGCGGTTTACCCCAAAGGTCATGGTCGCGGTGCCATTGTTATGAAGAAGAGCGGCGATGCAGGTAAGACTTGGTCACCTCGACTAGCAGTACCTAGAAGTTGGGCGACGAGTAAAGAAGTGCCGACGATTTTTCCAACGGTAGATAAACAAGGCAAGAAGCGTTTAGTAATGTTCTCGGGGTTATATCCAATCCGCATGGCCTATTCGGAAGACAACGGGGCAACGTGGTCTGAACTCGAGCCGATTGGAGATTACGGTGGCATTGTTGCGATGGGATGTATAATTCGTATGAACAACGGAGACTACGTTGCGTTGTTCCATGACGATGGACGTTTTATTAAAGGAAGTGGTCAGGCAGGTAAGTTCTTTGTTTACAGTGTTCGTTCATCGGATGGTGGCATGACTTGGTCAGATCCGACAGTGATTGCTACTCATGAGATTGCACATTTATGTGAGCCAGGTTTTACGCGGTCACCTGACGGCAAGAAGATTGTGGTGTTCTTGCGTGAGAATAGCCGTCGTTTGAATTCGTTTATGATTGAATCGACCGATGAAGGCAAAACCTGGAGTGAGCCACAGGAGTTACCGGCAAGTTTAACGGGTGACCGCCACATTGCTAAATATACGGCCGATGGCCGATTGTTCATCACGTTCCGAGATACCACGCATACCAGCCCTACCAAAGGTGATTGGGTCGCTTGGGTGGGCACATTTGAAGATATCATGTTAGGGCGTGAAGGCCAGTACCGCGTTCGCTTAATGGATAACACTAAGGGCGCAGATTGTGCTTATCCGGGCTTAGAACTCTTACCTGATGATACTCTGGTCACGACAACCTACGGACATTGGACGAAAGGTGAAGCAGCCTATGTTGTGACCGTACATCTAAAGCTGTCCGAACTTGACGAGCATGCCAAGGCTTGGGCATTGAAATAAGTGGATTTGTTTGTGACCATGAATTAACACCAATTATCATTTATGGAATGTTCGTAAGTAGATCAATTGCTGTTGAATCCATCCAGCGACGGTCACCAGAGGATTGGCGTTGTGACAAATAGCCCAAGTGACCGCCGTGTGTTGTGCAGTACATTTTGGTCGACTTGGATAGTTCCACGTCCGCAAACACTTCAGACGGAACGATCGGATCATCGTCGGCGTAAATAATTGTTGTCGTCGCTTGAATCTCGTGCAACTGATACTTGCTACTGCTTTGCTGATAATAGTCGACTGCTCCAGCAAATCCATTGAGTGGTGCGGTAAAACGGTCGTCAAATTCTTCGAGTGTTTTTGGGAATGGATTTAAAGTGCTATAAGGGCACTCTGGGTACATCAACCGCCGACGCTTGAGATTTCGACGCAATCCCTTCAGAAAATATCGATCGTACAACCCGCGGTGGCGAATACTCAATTGTTGACAGCCATACGCTAGATCAATCGGTGGTGCAAAGGCAACTGCCCTGATGATTGACAAATCTGGATATTGCTGATGTTGTGCTAGCATCCGTAACAATATGTTCGCGCCTAAGGAAAACCCTGCAATGGCAATATCATGCTGACCGGTGAATTGCTGAATCCATGTGACGGCATTCGCTAGATCCTGCGAGCACCCCGCATGTGCCGTTTTGCGTGCGAGGGACATTCCCTCATCGCATCCCCGTAGGTTCACGCGAAATACCCGCCGCCCGCCTTGCGATAACTTGGCGCTTATTCGTTGCATGTAACCAGAGGTATAGCACCCACCGAGTCCATGCACTAAGACAATGTTTGGCCGTTCGCAATCGTGGGGCCCATTTTCATAGAGAAATAATTGCTCGCCATCATCCAGCATCACGGTGTGTTGTTGCGGCGAGGACGGTTTATGACGACTCGGTAATAACATCCCCATAATTGTTTGGCGGTTAGCGCCACGGAGGCCCCAATGTGGCTTGAAATCTATAACATTATTCATGTGGGCATTGTAATAGAAGGGGGTTTGATAATATACCAGTTATGTTTCAGTCCGCGGCGCGTGTTCGATTATGCCACACCCCAAGCGCCCCCGCCAGGAGTTTTAATGGTGATTTGGTCGCCTGCTTCAACGGTACATTGTTCGCATCCCGCCAGTAGTTGTTCACTGCCGTCCCGTCGCCTCAGCAGGTTCGCTCCCGCTTTGCCATTGCCGCCCCCTTCCATTCCTGCCGGAGTGAACTCACCTCGTCGGGTGGAGAGCAGGGAGACTGTTAAGGGAGCTAAAAAAGTGATATGTCGAATGACACCGTCACCGCCAGCATGTTTTCCCACGCCTCCAGATCCACGGCGAATGGAAAATTCATCGAGACGAACTGGATATCTTCGTTCCAGAACTTCTGGGTCAGTTATACGTGTGTTGGTCATATGAGTATGCACAGCGCCAGCGCCAGCGGCTTCGGCGGTCGCGCCGGCACCTCCGCAAATAGTCTCGTAGTAACCAAAATTATCATCGCCGAAAAGTAGATTGTTCATTGTGCCCTGACTACCTGCCGCTAAACCCAAAGCACCAATAAGGACGTCAACGATGCGCTGCGATGTTTCAACATTTCCACCCACAATTGCGGGGCATTGATGTGGGTCATCATGGTCGCCGGGATTCAATAAACCTCGAGGGGTCAATATTTTTACAGGCTTCAAGACTCCGGCATTCAAAGGAATATCTTCGTTAATCAAGCAGCGCATCACATACATCACGGCGGCAGTGACAATTGCGGAATTGGCGTTTAGGTTTGATGGCAGCACGTCCGATGTCCCGGAAAAATCGAATGTGATATTGTCTCCTTCAACGGTGATGGTGACTTGGATCTGCGCTTCATGGTGGCCAGCAGCATGTTCGTCTAAAAAATCGGTATGGCTATACACACCATCGGCCAAGGCTCCAATGGCTTGCCGTGTTTTTAATTCCGCCGCACTTTGGATGAATTGCATATACGCTAAAACGTGTTGCTGACCCATCCTGTCTAGCAGTTGCTGTAGATCATTGACACCTTGTTGATTTGCCGCAACTTGTGCTCGAATGTCCGCCAAATTTACCTGCGGTGTGCGTGACGGAAATGGATGGTCGTAGAGAATTTGTAGTAATTTATCCTCGTGCGATTGACCCGCGGTTAGTAGCTTAAACGAACGGATTAACACTCCCTCCTCAGCCAAATTTGTTGAAAACGGAGGCATAGAACCAGGTGTAATTCCACCGATCTCACTGTGGTGGGCGCGGCTGGCAGTAAAAAACAACAACGCATCATCATCGAACACTGGTGTGACCACTGTGATATCCGGTAAATGAGATCCTCCCCGGTACGGATCGTTTGTAACAAATACGTCCCCTGCGTGAATGCTCTCGGAATTATCAAGTTGTTCTGCAATGATCGCTCGCACCGTCTCACCCATGGCCCCTAAATGTACCGGTATGTGGGGAGCGTTGACGACCAGTTCGCCATCGGAGGTGAAGATGGCACATGAGAAATCGAGTCGCTCACGGACATTTACACTGCTGGAAGTATTCTGCAATGTGATGCCCATTTGTTTGGCGACGGTGGCAAAATGATTGTTGAATATTTCAAGTTGAATCGGGTCGGGTTCTATATCTGTATCCGTTGTCGTGGGCACAATATGCGAACTGTTTGTACTTGCTTGAGACTCTAGTAGTAATTCTCCTTGGCTCAATAGTGTTGCGGTCCAGTTGGGGTTCACGACGGTCGTGCAATGTGATTCACTGATTATCGCTGGCCCTGTGATAACCGCTCCTAAGGGTAAGTCAACGCGGCGAAACAGTGGTGTATCGACCCATTGCCCAGCGAATCGGACTCGTTGTGACTCAATGGGATCAACTGAAACAACCGCTACTTTTTCCGATTGCATATCAGGTTGTGGCGATTTACTGCGAGCGGTAACACGGATGGTGGCTAATTCCAAAGACTTATCTGAATGCGTGTAACCATATCGCTGTTTGTGTCGAATATGAAATAGAGAAATGAGGTCGGTTGCTGAAAGGTTATTTGTAAACGCTTCTGTTACTGTATAGGTTGCCAGCGGGACCTCTATTGCTTGATCAACTCCAGTAAAACGTATTTCACTGCTAATGGTAACTTCGATGCAATGCTCCAAAACATTAGCTTCTGTGACGGCTTTAATTGCTTGGCGTGTCAATTGCTGTATCGAACCGGAAATATCGGCAAGCAACGCATCATTGAACGTTTTATAGATTCCTTGTTGGCATTGATGTGTGATTTCCGCGTGTCTGATCCCGACTGCGGAGAGTACTCCTGCTTCGGGATGAATTAGAATAGTTTTCATGCCAAGCGAATCAGCGATGCTACAGGCATGTTGAGAACCGGCACCCCCAAAGCTAACCAATAGATATTGCTCGGGTGCATATCCGCGGGCGATCGAAACAGTACGAATTGCTTGAGCCATATTGGCATTTGCGATCTGTAAATACCCTTCTGCAAGTTCGATTAGGTCATGATTGCCGCAAGTTTCAAATTCGATGGTATGGTGCAACTCTTTTAGCTTGGCCAGCGCAGCATCTTTATCAAGCGGGATAGGGAAGTCAGTGACGGGCAGTTTCCCAAGAATCAAATTTAAATCCGTGACTGTCAATGGTCCTTGTTTTCCATAACAGGCGGGGCCGGGGTCTGCGCCAGCGCTGGTGGGGCCAACGGTTAGTTTTATTCCATCAAAACCGCAGATGGATCCCCCTCCAGCAGCAACGGTTTCAATAGCCATCATGGGTGTAACAATTCGAACACCGGACTTTTCCGTTTCATATTCGTAGTCATAAGTTCCGCCGAACCGCGATACGTCCGTGCTGGTTCCGCCCATATCAAATCCGATCGCCCGTGTGTATCCCGCCCTTTTAGCAGCGTGACTAAATCCAACGACACCACCCGCAGGTCCCGAGAGAATGCTGTCTTTGCCACTGAATTGATCTGCTGGAATGAGCCCACCAGCAGAAGTCAGCAAACGCACATTTGAATCAACATGAAGGGCTGCACGAAGTTGTTTGAGATAGGCATTTAGCACTGGATTTAAATAAGCGTCAAGTACGGTCGTGTCGGCGCGGGGAACCATCTTGATGAGAGGACTGACACGGGATGAAATAGAGACCGACGCGAACGGAAATTCATTGGCGATCTCAGCGATCACTTGTTCATGTTCTGGATTAACAAAACTGTTGAGCAAACATATGGCCAGCGACTCAATTCCCTCAGCAAATAACCTAGCTAGCTGGAGCCGTACTTGATCTCGATCGATGGATTGTAGAATGTTGCCATGCGTGTCGATGCGTTCACTTATCTCAATTGAAGTTGTGATAAGTGGAATGGTTTTTTGTATGTTTAATTCAAATAGCTTAGGTCGGTTTTGGTTTCCGATTTCAAGCAGGTCTTTGAATCCGACTGTCGTTACGAGTGCGGTTTTGGATCCGGTGCGAGTTAACAGCGCATTGGTGCCACGCGTGGTACCGAGCCGTAGATTGATAGGCGGGAGTGATTCGTTAAGAGGAATGCCTAATAGGTGATGTATTCCAATAATGGGCGCTGATAATTCTGTCTGAATTTCATAGGACTGTCCGATCACCGAGGTCGGGAGTGGAGAATCGAGTGTAAGTGTGCCAGCAGAGTCCGAGGCAATAATGGTTCGTTTTGTGTCATCATCGATACCATTTACATTAATAATAGACAACTGGGTTCCAACCCAAAACCCGACCGGATCGTTAACTCGGAGACGGTCGTGGATAGCCTCTGTAACAAGTTCTTCGATGTTGCCTAGTGTACGTCCAGAGCTTAATAGTTTGTGACGCTTAATAGTTGCTGACGAGTGTGCAATGCAATCGGTGAATGTACCACCGACATCGATCGAAAACTCATATTGAGGAGCAGTCACGTTGATTTAGCTCTTTTTGGCGCCAACACAGAGAAGGTGCGAATAGGTGCGGAAATACATGCGACCGCCGGACACTGCAGGAACGCTGCGGCTTGCCTCACCCAATGGATTTTTCCCCAGAACTTTGAATTCTTGACTCGCCGCGATGACATGAACGACACCTTCTTCGTCGATGCAATAGAGTTTATCACCAACGCGAATTGGTGAACCTGAAAAAGCACAATCCAATCTCTGTTGGTACAAAGTCTCTCCAGATTTTAGATCGATGCAAGATAGGATGCCTTTATCGTAAAAACAGAACAATAAATTATCTTTAATGACGGAAGTTGGCACATAGGGTGCGGAGCGTTCGAGTTTGAAGCGGATTATTGGTGTAGTACCAGGTTCAACTGCGACTACTGAGTTGCCACCGCCGCCGGATCCCGTTGAACCCAAGATGAGATTGTCCGCAAAAATGGGTGACGAAACCGTTCGCTTATTGAAGGCAATAATGCCCCAATTCTGTTTCCCAGTGAACGGGTTGAGACTATACATGCCATCTGTGGTGTTGGTGCATATCAACTCATCACCGTTTTTTCCGGAGTATATCGCAGGCACACTGTAGCTGGCCGAGGCGCTGCCACGTGGTGTTTTCCAACGCTGCTCACCGGTGTTTTTGTCTAAGGCATAGACAAAGCTATCGCCGGGCTCAATCCCCTCAGGCAGTTGCATTGAAGCTTGCGAAGCATTTAGAAACAGCATGTCTTTATAAATGACTGGTGAAGTACCAAAACCATGTTGGCTCGACCAGGTACCTAAGTCACGTGTCCAAACTTCATTACCATCGTGAGAGAACGCTTTGACATAGGTGTGTTGTGGATCTGACCAAGCGAAGTACACAAGGTCTTTGTCGACGGTCGGAGTGCTCGATGCATAGCTGGATCTGGAATGCAGCTTATGTGTCGTTGATTTGAAATTGCGCTGCCATTGTATTTTCCCCGTAGCGGCGTCAAGACACAGAATGTGACGTTCGGCGGTCGTGGGGTCCGCGCTGAGCAGGAACACTTTTTCACCCCAGACGACTGGTGACGAATGACCGATCCCCGGTAACGCGACTTTAAAGAGTGTTTCTTTTTCGGACCAGGTTGATACAAATGTTTTTAGCTTCGCAACACCTTGGCCATTGGGACCATGGAAGCGTGTCCATTCTTGGCTGTGCACTGGTTGACTAAAGAATAAGGCAATCATGAATAAAGCAAAGCAACGCATAACGTGAAATCCTATGGATGTTGTGAATGAATGGTTTCTATTAGTTTACCTATATTTTACTCGCTTGTGCGGAGTTGAAGTGAGTCACTATAGTCGTTTCCAGTGCGTCCGGCGCAGATGATGACCAAAACTCCACATGTCATTAAACCAATAGCAACGAAGTAAGGCAGATTCAGATGGATAGTGAGCAGTGGGATGCCGATTCCTGATCCGATGATACGGGCTAGTGAACTGACACTTTGCCCCACACCCATGATAACGCCTTGTTGTTCTGGATTGCTTCGTCGTGACAACAGCGCCAGCAGGGAAGGTTGCATGAAGGCAAATCCAGTGGTCACAATGCCAAGGGCGACAAACAAAATCCAAGCATTTTCGAAGTTCATCGCAAGTAGCATTACGGAAAACCCAATGATTTGTAACAGCGCCCCACCCGTGGCCATCGTGGCGTCCTTAATACGACCCGACACTTGCCGTACAACACCACCCTGTACCAATGAAAGCATGATGCCGATGAATGCATAGGTCGCGCAGATTTCGACGTTTGAAAACTGGAATGGTGCAGCGGTGATTTGATTGTTAGTTCCTTTAATCAACAAAGACAATGTCGTTTCAAAATTTGCAAACGAGAATATGCAGACGAAACTTGCCAGCAGAATTAATCCAATCGAGGGGATGCCAATTGCCTGCTTAAAAGCGGGCAAGTCAAATCGCTTACGCGCGGCCGAAGCACTGTCGATGGTGCGCGATTCTGGAAGTTTAACGATGGCAAGGAACAGGGCAAATGCAGAGAGAACAGCGGCCACATAACCTGGCCAGGGACCGGGTTTATCGTCTCGGCCAATAAGTGCAATCATGCCAAGTAGCGGTCCGAACGTGAAACCAGCGCCAAATGCCATGCCGATCAATGCCATGCCTTTGCTACGAGTTTCTGGTGTTGTCGTGTCGGCGATATAGGCCTGAGCGGTGGAAATGGTCGCACCTGAGATTCCTGCTCCGATACGAGTTACGAAAAGCAGCATCAGCGTAATTTTTGGATCAGTGAGTGTAGTAGCAAATCCAAACAGGGAGTAGGACACGACTGATCCTAACAAACCAACCATTAAGATGGGCCGGCGACCATAACGGTCGGATAATTTCCCCCAGAACGGGGCAAACAAAAACTGCATGATCGAAAAACTTGCCATCAACATGCCAAGTTGGATTCCCGTTTCATCGTGACTATATTCTTCGGCGTAGACGGGTAATAAGGGAAGCACGAGTCCAAATCCCAGCAAGTCGATAAAGACGACGAGGAAAATTACGAGACGTGAACCTGTGGTGGGTTGGTCGGTCATGAGTGAGGTGGTTTTTTCTGAAGTGGTAATACCGTGTTGTCGGTATTAATCAGCCAAGGTGAGAAGCGAATGTTTTTAGGACGCTGCCGATGCTTGCCCAAGTTCTCGTAACAAGGTGAATTCATAGATGCCACTATCGTGACCGTCACTAAAGGCGATGACATAGGCATAATTACCGAGCGGCTTCATGGATTCGATGATTAAGGGTTGCGCTTCGGCGGCACTGAGCACTGGTAATAGTTCAGCAGGTTGTGGTTTTCGAGCGGCAACTCGGCAATGAGCACATGGACAGTGTTTGCGTAATACAGCAAATGCAATTCGTGATTCACTGTCATCATTCCAGGTAATGCTTAAATGCGCATCTGGGGTTAACTCCAGCGCGGTAGGATATTCGCTCATGCGGGTGGGTCGTCTTTGAGGATGGCGGACAGCGTCAATAATAATCGGTCAACTTCTTGTGGTGTATTGTAATGCACGAGTCCCAATCTTAGCATGCCCTCTGGCTCAAGTTGTAGTGCGCGAGTTAACTGCAACGCATAATAGTTCCCATGCCAAGTATAGATTTCATAATCACCGAGTGCTTCCGCAAGTTGTGCGGCTGTCCAAGTCGGATGAGAGATCGAAACAGTGGGCACTCGATTCCTTAAGTCGCCATTGGTTGATATACCATGGATCGTTATGCCGTTACTATCCGCGATGTTTTCCAGTCCCGCCAATAGTCGTTGGCACAATGTATTCTCATAATCTTCGATAGCTTTATAAGCAATTTGCAGGGCAGATCGTCGTGATAGCGACCCGTCATCGGCTACACTGTGTCCGATGTTTGCGATGTAATCAACGGCAGCCCGAGCCCCACACAAGCAAGCAAAATTTTGTGTACCGGTCATCCATTTGTCTGGCGTATTATTTGCTGCGGGTTCTACTTTGTATGGTCGCAGTTTTGTCAGCAGTGATTTTTTTCCCCAGAGAACTCCAATATGCGGTCCAAAAAATTTATAGGTTGAACAGGCAAGCATGTCACAACCGATTTTTTGGACATCGATTAGCCGATGCGGGGCATAATGGACGGCATCAATAAAGGACAATGCGTCGTATTGCCGCGCGTATTGACAGATTTCCGCAACTGGATTGATTGACCCTGATGAATTAGAGGCAAGGCCGACCGCAACTAATTGAGTACGTTGGTCTATTTTGCTTTTGAGATCGTCGACATCGAGAGTGCAATCGGCGGGGTTGATTTGAGCATAGCGAACGTCAACGCCTCGGTCTTGGGCGGCAAGTGCCCACGTGGAGACATTCGCGTCATGATCGAGCTGTGTAACGACAATGTTATCGCCGGAATGCCATTGCTGAGAAAGTGCTCGAGAAAAGGCGAAGGTGATGGTTGTCATATTCGCGCCGAATATAATTTCATCCGGATCGTCACCACCCACAAAATCAGCGAGGGCTCGGTGAGCCTCTGCTACCAGTGTGTCACTTTCGCGGCTTGTCGCAAACAGCCCTCCGTGATTTGCATTACAGGTGGAATAATAGTGTGAAATTGCGTCGATGACCGATTGAGGAACTTGAGTTCCCGCGGGACCATCGAGGTAGACTGCCTCTTGGTCGTCATGCCGTCGAGCCAATGCTGGAAATTGCGAGCGGCAGTGCTCAATGAGAGCCGTCGACAATGTGGGATTGGGTGTTGTCATGTTGATGGGAAAGATTGTTTCAAAGGTTGATTGATCCGAGAAAACGAAAATGTGTTAATTCGTGGATTCACCACGGAGATCGATGAACCGTTTGGCTTTTCCTTCAAATCGGGGCAGTGAGTTTGCGGAGACACAGCTAACGGGGACATGTAGGCCCAAACGAGTTTCAATCGTATCAGCAATTTGTTGAACGTCATTTACAGTATCTTCAACTTCGACTGCGAGTTGATCGAGTTCGCCACTACGAGTCGCTGTTATGCGGTATTCGATAACGTCATCAAAACTACGCATGATTTCATCTAAGGAGGCGGGGAATATATTGACGCCGCGGATGACTAACATGTCATCGGCCCGTCCTAGTACTCCCCCCGCAAGATGAACAAAACTATTGGATTCTCGGAACTCGTGAAGGACGCGATCTCCGGTTCGATAGCGAATAACAGGACAACCGGATCTGCCGAGTGTCGTTAGGACAAGTTCACTTAATTCGCCAGTCTTTGCTGGCAAGTTCGTTTCGACGTCTATGAACTCAGCAATGAACTCGGCTTCACATACATGAAGACCGGTTCTGTCTGCGCTAGTAAAACCCCAAGGTCCAATTTCAGATGCTCCCGCATGGTCAAACAGAGTCGCGCCCCAAGCTTCTTCAATTCGCGCTCGGATAGTCGCAACAGAACCACCTGGCTCGCCCGCGACAATAATTTTCGTAACGCTATTGTCATGTAAATTAATGCCTTGATCTTTGGCAACTTCGACTAGATGTAATGCATAGGTGGGGGTCGAGAAAAGTAGCGTGGCACCGCTCGACTCGATTAATTCCAATCTTGCTAATGACCGCAGGCCGCCTCCAGGAATGGACATAGCGCCACGAGCAACGATCGCATCGTGAGCAGACCAGAATCCAATGAAAGGGCCAAACGAAAACGCTAAGAAAGCTCGATCTTGTTCTGTAATGCCGGCCGCATCCAGCACGTACTGCCATGTGTCGATCCACCATTGCCAGTCCGTGGCAGTATCTAAGATAACCAGCGGCAATCCGGTTGTGCCTGAAGTGCGGTGGAACCGAACATACTGCTCGGTGGCGTAGGAAAGGTTGACTGCGGAGTTACTCTTTGAATTATTGGAGATCAATTCATGTTTAGTCGTAAAGGGTAAGTCTGCGAGTTCGGATAAATCGTTGAGTTGTAAATCGTCAACCCCCAATTTTTTATGGTAGAAATCATTCGCCGGTAAGATTTCAGCCAACAGATGGTTCAGCCTATGTAGCTGATGCTGCTCGATTTCTGAGCGCGTTGCAGATTGTAGGTTGTGATTGGTTTGAGACATTTAACACGGCCGGTTTCAATTATGTCAAAACAACGAACCATAGGCAGATGGCAAACAGCAATCGACTAAGGTTGAGGAGGTGTTAGGCTTGGCAATCCGGGGATATTTGGAAGTCCCGGCAAGCCAGGTGCGTCTAAACCACCCTCGCCGAGTCCTTGGATGTCTTCCAGCGTTGATTTCTTAGCCATGATTAAATCTGTATTAGATAGATGGATTTGATTGTAGACTTTTTCATCGATCAAGTAGTACCATTTTTCAAATCGCTCGTTGAGTTCACGAACTCGATTCCGAGCCGTATCCAATTTATCTTGGTACTCTTGCGTTCGGCGATCGTTCTCTTTGGTGATTTGATCGCGGAGTTCTTTTAGTTGTTCCGGTGTTAATTGCACAGGTGCTAATTCAGGTTTGCCTTCGTCTTCTTTTTCCGTTGTGGCTGGTTCTTCTGTTTTCGCTGGTGTTGCTTCAGGTTTTTCTGTGGGCTCGCCTTCCTGCGGCGGGGTGTCATCCGCGTCGGCCGCGGGAGTTTCTGTCGTCGCCGCCGGTTCATCCTGACAACCTTCTTCTGGCGCTGGGGTCTCAGGCTTGTCAGTGGCTTCTTCGTCTTTCTTTTCAGTGGCTGCTGGGTTTGCTGGTCCTTCCGGCAATGGAGAAAGTTCTGGCCGGGGGATTATCGCCTCATCGAGTCGAGTGGTTACAAACAAGAATCGCTTAACCGTTTCATCGCCTGCTGTCTCAGTGTCGACTTCGCCAAATCTCAATATGTATTTTACGCCTGTTTTCAGTGAAACATGAATTTCACCATTGGCACTTTTGAGTTCCATCAAGCCATCTTTTTCGGTACTGGGATCTCCATAGAGTCCGAGTTGGCCGAGCGCGGAAATCACGCCAGGTGTGGAAAGTGATTCATTGGATGCTCGCAGATCAGAACGTAAAAATTCTGGTTTGCGGGCGACATCGTCAATTTCAAGGTTTTCCAATGCCGTCTTCAGCGTGTCGATACGTTCGCTGTTCAATTCTTCTTCATCCGTCAGCGTAATCACAGAGGGTTCGGAGGATTGGTCATCGTATTGCAGCATAGAATTTAGTTGCCAGATGTTATCGGTTTCATCCAGTGAGAGACTGGAATTGGACCGCGGGGCAAGAGTTGGTCCTTGTTGTGTTTGATAAATGGCATAGTCATTAATGTCGATAGTGGTTAGATCTAAACCGTTAATATCTAATAAATTATTCTCGATCCATTTGGAGAAATCCGTATCAAAGACATCCATACTGAGATCAACGGTGAACGTGATTTCGTCGCTTGGTCGCCGGGCTGCGTAGAACAATTGCTGCATGCGCGGGTCCGCGCCTGCAGCGTTTCCGCCATCGACCTTATGGCCGACGATTAGCGAGTATTCAATGCCTTGGTCATCACGGACTGTGATCAGTGTTCCAACACCAGTGTTTGATACTTCGAGCGTATCGGAGTTCGGTTCGATCACGGCGAACTCCGCGTGCAGCGATTGTTCTGTGCCAATTAGGTCGGCGATTTTGAGGGCATTAAATGCAGTCGCGGCAGCGGACATTTGCTGTTCCGCATCAGCGGGGTAATCATTGTGTGATGGAATGACCCATTGTCCGAGATCATCTCTTTTTACCGAAAAGGATTTTAGTCGAGCTGCTTCTTCATCGTAGGTCGTGATTTCTAACTCGACGGCATTCTCAGCGGTGAAATTTGTAAAGACGTCCTTTCCAATTTCTTCTCGCGCTATTTTAAGTTGGTCATGGTCACCACCACTGGTGTTCGCCGCACCAGTGATAACGGCGGCAACAACAGCGGCAGTTGCGAATAAAACGTAGATAATAGTTTGGACAAGATTGTTCATGATTATCGATACTTTAATATTTGAAAGTTTAAATGATGTGATGTTGTTTACTGAGGAAGTACAAAATGCTGAGTACCGTCGTTGGTTACTATTTATGTGTTGCCGTAGTTACCGTAACCGTGCACTAGCAACTCCTTTACGTTCGCGAAGTCGACGGACAAAAAACACGATGATTGCGATAAATAGTGGAGGTATTGGTGGAATAAGTACCGCGGCAAGTTTGTAGCGATTACGTAGAGCTGCGAGTTTACTTTCACTTTCGCGTTTGATGGTCGCGATTTGTTTATCACGATTTCGCTCTTCTTGAATGCGAGTTACCTGAACCTTGCGTTGGTTTTCTTGCTGGCGACTCGAAAGATTAATCAACTTTGCTCGCACCATGCCTGGGTCAGGGCGTTCGGTACTCGCTGGATCTTGCAATTTCACAACTTCTTCTTGAAATTCCTGAATTTCCTTTTCGAGTTCTTCTTCCAAAGTTTCAATTTTGCTATTAGTTAGTTTATGTGATTTGGAGATAGCATCTGTTTGCTTGCCCTGTTCGATAGCAACTTCGTGTTCGACTGTTTTCAACGTGCTGTGTCGCAGTTTTCGTTTACGGATGGCGATATAATCCATTTCGTCAGCTAAGTAGTCAACCACATTTAGGAGAAACGTGACGTTTTCAAACTTATATGTCACATCTTGTAGTGCTGCAGGTCTGGCACGGATTGATAAAAATGCATTGAACATGACATCGACGTCGGCAATATAAACGACCTTCATAACAGGTTTTTCACCACCGTCATCACTGGCCACTGCGCCCACAGGTTCGCCTTCGATATAGACGGCAAGGTTATTACTGCCGCTGTCACCTTCAGACTGTAATTGCTTGATGCGTTCTAGGGCACCGCGATCACCGCGGGATAACGCTTGCATTTCTAACATGTAATCCGCAGATTTAACGGTCCCAGCATCACGGGATGAAGTTACCAGTGGGGTGACCTCTAGATGGCTTTTGGTTTCATCGATTTCAATAGCGCCTGGGACGGGTAACAACAGCTCCTGTAAGCCGGAGGTGATTGGATGTTCCCCATCGAGCCACGTGGTAAAGACCCACGTATCAAGGATGCCTCGATATTTTAGTAGCGGGTAAGGATTATCGGATTGCCAAACTAGGTCGGGATCGTACAAACCAGGATTGGTGCGTGACAGGGCACCTGGAATTTGGATTCCAAGAGTATCCCATAGCCGTGTTAGATTACATTTGGGCTGAGGTTGTCCGCCGCCCATTCCCATCATCCCACCACCACCGGCGGGTGGACGTGGTTGCCCCGTGCCAGAGACTTGCATGGTTTCTGGCCGCGGATCTTCGAAAACGACTGCGGGGATGCCCGCTTGCAAGGCACGAATGACGTTGGTTAATTGTTCATCTTCGAGTGACGAGGGTTGAGCGATGAACAGCATATCGTAGTCACCCACGGATATCTCTTGCGTGGCATCGACGTTTTCCATTTGATATTGTTTTTGTAATTCCGTTACGATCGCTTGTTGTGGAATACGGCTAGGTTGCCCGCCGGCGAAGCTAAAGCCACCCATAATATCTGCATCCGTAT
>Ga0315334_10000857_pt1 | contig 18663 bp, 17 predicted proteins | sample M150034915metaG_FD_205555 | JGI IMG/M metagenome (GOLD analysis project Ga0315334, IMG submission 205555) | Ammonia-oxidizing marine archaeal communities from Monterey Bay, California, United States - M1 500m 34915 | ecosystem: Environmental > Aquatic > Marine > Intertidal zone | place: USA... | reverse complement strand
CTATGGATTCTTTTATTTCATCTATGTTTTGACAGTTTTTAGCTACATTCATCATTTTGTTTAATCCCCAAGCCAAATTTACTGCAGTAGGTCGTGTTTCAAAAAGAATTTTCTTTGCTTGTCCAAGATCCTTAATCATATCTTCTTTTGTGGTTGCTTTACTTTGCAAAGCGGCTAATGCCAAACCAAATGCTCCAGCAACACCAATAGCTGGTGCTCCACGAATTACCAGAGTTCTAATTGCATTTGCCACATCATTGTAATCAGTATATGTAACAAAAATTAATTCGTTAGGTAATTTTGTCTGGTCAATCATCACTACTGATTTATCTTTCCATTCAACTGTTTTCAGTGTCATAAACTTGATGGATAGCAATATGGTTATATTGCTTCTTAATTTTTGAAATATTTAGTTCACATTCAATAGTTAACTATTTTATTAAAGAAATTGTTGGCAAGTACAGAATGTTAGATTTAAACTTGATTCAGAAATATGATTCTCAAAAAATTTATCAAATTTATGATAAATGGCCGGAAATTGCTAAAAGCTGTTTTAAAGAAAATTTTTCAAAATTGGACGTTAATAATATTGATCACATTGTTTTTGCAGGAATGGGTGGATCAGGAACGATAGGAGATATAATTTCATCTATTCTCTCCAAGACTGATATTCATGTGAGTGTTGTCAAGGGTTATTTACTTCCAAAAACAGTTGATGCCAATACACTAGTAGTTACAACTAGTGTTTCAGGAAACACTGATGAAACTTTACGAGTGTTACAATATTCAACCACAACCAAAGCAAAATTCATCGCATTTTCTTCAGGAGGAAAACTTGAAGAATTTTCACAAAAAAATGGTATCCAACATGTTAAAATTTCTCAATTACATTCACCAAGAGCATCATTAACAAAGTATCTTTATTCTATTCTAAATGTTTTAGAAAATATCCTGCCCATAAATAGAACTGATACTCTTGAATCAATTTCGATGTTAGAAAATACCAGAAAAGAAATTTGTTCTTCAAGATTGGACGAAAAAAATCCTTCCATTTCATTAGCTAAATGGATCATTAAGACTCCAATAGTGTACTATCCTTGGGGTTTGCAATCTGCTGCAATCAGATTTAAAAACTCGTTACAAGAAAATTCAAAAATTCATGTCATAACAGAAGATGTTATAGAATCGTGTCATAACGGCATTGTTTCATGGCAGAAATCAAAGGATATACAACCAATTCTAATTAGAGGCAGGGATGATTATATCAAAACCAAAGAAAGATGGGAAATTTTAAAAGAATTTTTTGGAAAAAATAATATTGATTATTATGAGATTATGTCAAATAAAGGAAATGTTTTATCAAAAATTATCAATTTAATTTATTTGCTGGATTATACTAGCATATATCACGCAATTATAAACAAAACTGATCCAACTCCGGTAGATGCTATAAATTTTGTAAAGGAGAGATTAAAATGAATTATAGAATAGTAAATCAATTAAATTTAAATAAAAAAATGAAAAGTGATCAAAATTGAAAATTACTGTTGGTATACCAGCATTTAATGAAGAAAAAAATATTGCTTCAATTATTTCTAGATTAAAAGATTTTACAGATTCTATAATTGTGTGTGATGATGGCTCATCTGATATGACTGCAAAAATTGCCGAGGATATGGGCGCCATATTGGTAAAACATCCTAAAAACTTGGGTTATGGAGCTGCCATAAGAACAATTTTTCTTAAAGCCAAAGACCTAGAAAGTGATGTCCTAGTCACTCTGGATGGTGATGGACAGCATCAGATTATGGATGTTGAAAAGATACTAAAACCAATAGAAAAAAATCAAGCTGACATAGTAATAGGTTCAAGATTTTTAGATAAAAAAAGTGACGTACCAAAATATAGAGAGTTTGGAATTAATGTAATCACCAAGGTGACAAATGTAACTATAAAAAATAAGCTCACTGATGCCCAGAGTGGTCTTAGAGCATATAGTAAAAAAGTTCTATACGAGATAAATCTCTCAGATTTAGGAATGGGTGTATCCACTGAAATTCTGATTAAGGCTAGCAGTAAGGGATTAAAAATAGTTGAGATTCCAATTACTATTTCCTATGCTGGCGAAACGTCAACACATAATCCCGTATCTCACGGAACTTCTGTATTATTTAGTACAATTAAATACATATCAATTGAACATCCTATAAAATTCTACGGTATCCCAGGATTCATTTGCTTGATTGTAGGATTCTTCTTTACTTATCTAGCCGTTCAGTATTACACAGAATTTGGAAAATTAAGTACAAATTTAACAATTTTATCTGCGGGAACTATCCTTGTTGGTATTATGCTAGCCATTACTGCGGTATTACTTTATTCATTAGTTAGTGTGGTAAGAGAAAAGTGACTGAGATATCTAAACCAAATATTTTATTTATTTTAGTTGATTCGCTTAGAGCTGATAAAGTTTTTGGAAAAAATAAAACTTCCAAAATCCCTAATATTGAATCATTAATTAAAAATGGTGTATACTTTGAACAGGCAATATGCTCAACTCCAGCAACAGGAGTTTCAGTGAGTAGTATTTTCACCGGATTATATCCTTTCAAAATTGGAATGGGAAGCGAAAAATATCAAAAATTTAATCCTAAAATCAGAAGTTGTATACAAATTCTTAAAGAAAATGACTATAACACATATGCTACATCTCCAGAAATTACAAACGATTTAGGTATAGTATGTGACTTTGAAAATCCTGACAAGTCATACAACAATTATTTCAGTTTATTTGCAGGCCTAGGAAACCAAATCATTCAAAAGATTTCAGCGAGTTACTTAAAAAAACCTTGGTTTTTCTATATACATATTTTTGACCTTCATAAACCAGTAGTAGTTCCTAAAAAATTTGATAATGAAAAATTTGGTGCCAGTCAATATGAGCGAATGCTTTCAGCAATAGATTTTTGGATTGGAGAAATTTTAGAAAAAATTAATCTATCTAACACATTAGTAATTTTCACTGCAGATCATGGAGATTATATTCCATTGATTAAACATAAAGATAAGATAATTAATTTAGAACCAAGTGCAACAGAGAAGAATTTATGGAAATTTGGTAACAAAGTACCTCAAAATCTTGGACCAATTAAACGAAAACTTAGAGATTTGGTTCATGCGACAAGAAATCAGATTAAAAATACAAAATTAGACCATTCTTCATTTTCTGAATACGAAAAGAGGATTTTATTACATCAACGTCAGGATAATGAATCCGATTTGTATGAAGATCTAATAAGAGTCCCTCTTATCTTTTCTGGATATGGTATTACATCAAATTCTGTTATACCAAGACAAACACCTCATGTAGATATTTTTCCAACAATTTTAGATATTATTGGTATTGAATCGCAGAAACAGGTAGACGGTAGGAGTTTATTGCCTATCATAAATGGAAAAAAATTACGTGATTCTTATGTATATATTGAAAGTTCGCCAGGAATTGGAAAAGGAAAAGACAAAGTGATAGGTTTGCGTTCTTCTAATTTCAAATATTTTAGAGATTTAAACAATACAGGAAGAGTTTTACATCTATATGACTTGAAAAATGATCCGTTAGAAGAAAACAATATTGCTAACAAATCCAAACCTGTGTTAAAAAATTTAGAAGAAGAATTATTAAAAATTAGATCAGGTAGTTATGAAAAATACGGAGATGAAATTAGTGAAGAAGTAAAACAAGTTCTTAAAGAATTAGGGTATGATAAATAATTAATATTTACTTTCTCTATTAATCCAATTTAGTAATTTTTCATGCAACTCTTTTTCTAAAGATATTCCAGTTCCAAAAATATTCTTTTGTTCTAACGGATCATTTTCTAAATCAAATAAACTCCATTCATTCGGTGTTTCAAAATAAATTAATTTGTATTTGCTGGTCTTAATACAAAAAACATTTGGCTTTTCAGGAGATGGATATAATCCATGCAAAGCACCAGTTTCAGAAAATGCATATTTTGTTCCATGGTTTTTTATTATTCCTTCCTTGATCACGTCTGCAAAACTTTTTCCAGGTAATTTAAAATTTACATTAATTCCACATAAATCTAATACAGTTGGCAAAATATCTATAGTACTAAGTAGATTATCAGATGTCTGTTTCTTCAAAATTTTTTGACCGATAAAAAGATAGAAAGTTCTGATCGTTTCTTCATAAGTATACGAACCATAGTTCCGTTCACCAAATCTTTCTCCAGATGCAGTCCCATGATCTGACAAGAAAATTATTATAGTATTTCTTGAATTTACCATACTGTCTATCACTTTTTTAATTTTTTTTGCATACGAACAGGCTTCAAGAAAAAGTTTATCGTATCTTGCTAAATTTTGTTCTTTTTGTTCATAGTAGGATTTGTCATCGTATTCATATTTTGGGAGAATTTCATTTACTACTACATCATGAATCAAACTATGATGAAGAAAAGTAAACACAGGTTTTCCACTAGCCATTTCAAAACTTTTTTTTAAAAGTTCACTATGAATGGAAAAATAATCAGCTCCTGATTTATGTGCTTGATGTATATCATATCCTCGTTTTGAAACGATCTTATCGTGAATTAAATCACATGAAGTGAAATAATCATTTTCTTGAAGAATTTCAGGCAACACTTTGATTGATTTTTTAAGAGCTAAAAGTTTGGAATATGCATCAATTCCATTATCTTTCCCATAAAGACCAGAAAAAATCACATTTACAGCTCCTGCTGTATATGGAATAGCAGCAGTAACATTGTTAAAAAATGTTCCTTCAGATTGTAATTCTTTAAAATCATTTGAAATATTTGTTCTATCCCATCTGCAACCATCAAGTAATACGAAAATCACATTCGGCTTCAATTATTGATAAATTACTCAAAAGGGATTAATAGTTTTAGATGGAGAGATTAGTGGGTTTTGTTAAATATTTGCTACTACCATTATTGTATCACAAATTAATTTATCAACTAAGAAATTTTTATAATTTTTTTCTACCCAGTTCAGTTCTATTGGTAAAGAGTAACTTGGATTTTCCATTTGGGGTTTATTTTTTAACTTCCAATGAAAAAAATTCTCGATACCATATCTCTGTACACCAACTATCCTTATATTTTTAAAACTACTTTTTTGAATAACATTTTTCAAAATTTTAGGATTAAAATAATGAATATGTGCTCTTTCCCAGTAAAATTCTTTATAGAACTTGTTTAATTTTAAATGGAAATCATCAGAATTTGGAACTTCAATCAAAATTTTTCCTTTAGGTTTAAGTAATTTTTTGATATTTTTTAACAAGGTAATTGGATCGGCTATATGTTCTAATGTATGAAATAAAACCACGATATCAAATTTATTGCCTAAAGATATTTCCGAATTTATATTAATATCATATACTGGTACATTAGTAATTTTTTTTGAATACTTTCTTTTTTCTTTTGAAATATCATATCCTATAATATCGAAGCCATTTGTTTTCATTATTTCAAGGAAAAAACCATGCCCGGATCCAATTTCTAGCACTCTACTTTTCTTTGGAATGATTTTTTTTATGAATTGATATCTACGTGTGTTGTCAGGCATCATTTTTCTTCTGGCTCTTTTTATTGAACCAACATCATTGATGTTCTTGTCTTGAAGATTTTCATCGTAGAATTTCTTTTCATCATTTAAAGTTGGAACAGGAAAAAGTTGTATGTGATCGCATTTAAGACATCTAATTATCTTATGTTTTTTTGAATCTCTTGTTTTTTTAGAGATTAACCGAAATTTTTCATTTTTACAAAGAATACACTTTTTTTTAATCAAACTATCACCGGAAATATAAAATACAATTATTGATTTAATTTAAAAGTATAATGACTGCTTAGCTCTTAATAATAAGAGATAAGACCTAATTTACTAATATGATTATTATTTATGGTGTATTGATTCATGAAATCTAATATATTTTTGATGGTAATCGATAGTCTCCAAGCTAGAAAATTCTGTGGAAAGAAAACCTCGCTTACCCCTAATATTGATAGTTTAATAAAAAATGGAACATATTTTGAAAATTTAATTTCCGCATGTGATAGCTCTTTACTGTCACTTACAAGTATATTTACAGGCAAGCATGCATTCAAAACAGGAATTCGTTCACCGAGATATAATAAATTAAATAATGACATTATTACCTATTTTCAAATTTTAAAAGAATCTGGCTATCATCTCTTTGGCTACAAACCTACAGTAGAAGAAGTTGTTGGTCTTATGCCAACTTTTGAAAACAAAGATTCAGATTATTTTTATGATTATGATTTGGGTAACGGTTTAGGAAAGCAGATCTTAGATAAATTAGATTCTAAACTGCCAGAACCATGGTTCTTTTACACACATCATAGTGATCTACATTTTCCAGTAGATGTTATAAAAGAATTTGATGATGAAAAATATGGTAAAAGTAAATATGAAAGAATGATATCATCAATTGACTCATGGATTGGAAAGTTTGTTGAAAAAATTGATTTACAAAAAACACTTTTTATAATTACTGCAGATCATGCTACTTTCGTTCCGTCTGCTAACGTTAATGATAAAGTAATAAGTTTTGAAGTTGATGCTGAAAAACATAAAATCACTAGAAAAATTAACAATAAACTTCCTGAAAATCTAAAACCATTGAGGACTAAAGTGTTTTTTGCACTTGAAAATATTAGAAAGCAAAGAAAAAAACAAATATTAAAAAAATTAGATTTGAAACCACATGAGAAGCGTGCCCTTTTATGGCAACGTGGGGATTTAGATAGAACTCTTTTTGATGATCAAGTTCACATTCCTTTGTTATTATTTAGTTCTAACATACCAAAAGATAAAAAAATATCACACCTAATCAGGCAGATTGATATATTTCCTACGATAGTGGATTTATTAGGAATTTCAGCTAAAAATGAACCTGATGGTGTAAGTCTTGTACCACTATTAGAGGGAAAAACCATGGAAGAATCACCTGTTTATATGGAATCAACTCCTCTAATTCAAAAGAAATCAAATGATGTTATAGGAATTCGTACTTCGAATTATAAATATTTCAGGGATAGTAATGATCCAAAAAAAAGAATTCATCTGTACGATTTGATAAATGATCCGCTTGAAGAAAAAAATGTATCTGCAAACCATCCAGAGGTTATTTCTGAGATGGAAAATATTTTACAAACAATAATCAACGAGAAAATTACTAAATCTGATGAAGAATTTTCAGAGAAAGAAGCTAAAATGATTGAGGACGAGCTTCAAAGGCTGGGGTATATATGAATACTAGAATTTTATTTGTTATAATTAAACTGTGATCTGTGAATTTTGATCATTTCTAGATATTTCCTCTAATAAAAATAAGAGGTCATCTTTAGTAACTTTTCTAGGGTTACTGTCCAAATGTTTTCTATCTGTTAATATTAAATCTGCAGCTTCTTCAATTGGTTGTTGCAGATTTATACTTTGAAAATTTAATTTTTTTACAATTTTTGAGAATCTTTCGTAAAATTGTGATCTATTAAATTTATGTGCGGCAGCAGTAGTAAAGGCTAATGCATGACCATGAGAAATTCCCTCATTGGAAAAAACATAAGATAATGCGTGACCTAATGTAGTAGAAGTATTACCGAATCCTAACCCTGCACATAATGAACCGTATGCCAAGTCTTCATATTTTTCATTTAAAATTGCATTTTCTAAAATATCAAATGCTTTTTGGCAAAGGAATTTTGTGTAAGCATTACTAGTTTTACTGTCATATCCTTCAGTACATTGTGCACAAGCATCTATGGCAGAATTTTTTATTATAATATCTGGAGTGTTATGTATAAAATATGGATCAACAATAGCTATATCTGCAAAGATGTTATCATCATGAAAGCTTTGTTTTTTTCCATTAACTTTGAGTACTGCGATTCTAGTTACCTCACTTCCACTTCCGAATGTTGTAGGAATCATGATCTTTATTTTTTTCATTTTATAAGCTACAAATTTAGCCACATCTAATACACTACCACCTCCTATCCCTATAACATTAGAAAAATTTGAATTTGAAAATTCTGACATTATTTGTTTAGTAGTTTCTATTGAAGGATTAGGTTCAACATCGTCATAAATGTAAGAATCTGTCAATCCTACATATTCAAGCCAGTTTCTAGATCTGGCTCCAGAAGAAGTTATCACCAAATAATCCTTAGGAATTTTGTAATCTCGTGAAGAATATTTACCGAATATTATAGTTGATGGTTGTTTTATAGTAAACATGTATAGTTACTGTTGGTGGTATATTTTTTATAACTTGATATTTCTTAACTAGGAATATGCCCACGACCAAAAATTTAGCTGAATTACTAAATTCAAAACCTATTGTCAAAGTTTGTGGTGCTTTTGATGCAATGTCTGCCAAACTGGTTGAATTTCATGGGTTTGATGCTGTTTGGGCAGGTAGTTTTGCAATTTCAGCTACACATGCAGTTCCTGATGCAAGCATTTTGACAATGACAGAATTTTTTGATGCTGCATCTAATATGGCGGAAACATGTAAAATTCCCGTAATAGCTGATTGTGATACTGGATATGGCGGACCAAGCAATGTTAGTCATATGGTAAGAAAATATGAAAACGCTGGAATTGCTGCCGTATGTATAGAAGACAAAACTTTCCCAAAACAGAACAGTTTACTTGAAAATGGACAAAATGACTTGATTTCTGAGAAAGAATTTGTAGCAAAAATTATTGCAGCGAAAGAAGCAAAACAAAACAAAGACTTTATGATAATAGCTAGGGTAGAGGCATTGATTTCTGGAGCTGGTATGAATGAAGCGCTAAAACGAGCAACAGCTTATGAAAAAGCTGGGGCAGATGCCATTTTGATACACTCAAAGAAAAAAACACCAGAAGAAGTTTTCGAGTTTGCTGAGTCATGGAAAGGTAACTCACCCGTTATAGTCATACCTACAACATATGATTCAGTAAGCCTAGATGAATTGATTTCACATAAAATTAAGATGGTAATTCATGCAAACCAAACATTACGAGCCGCTCACGCTTCAATGTCTAGAATTCTAAAACAAATGATAAATTCAAATAGTTTAAGCGAAGTAAAGGAAGAAATTTCTTCGATGGAAGATATTTTTCATTTACAGGAAATGTTTAACATCCAAGAAAAAGAAAAGGAAATAGAAAATGAACTAAAAAAATTAGGGTATATTGGTTGAAAGAAATTCATCAAAGGAAGATACTTGACTACTTAGTTAAGAACAAAATTCAAAATTTTATCGGAGTACCTGATTCCACCATGAAGTATTTTATTGATCAAGGATTTAAACGCAAAAAAATACTAATAACAACAAGAGAAGAAGAAGCAATAGGAATTGCTACGGGATTTGCTTTATCTAAAAGCAATTCGTTGGTTTTTATGCAAAATGCAGGATTTGCAAATTCAATTAGTACAATCACATCACTTATTCAATTATATGAAATTCCATTAATTTTTCTTATTGGCTGGAGGGGCTATCTAAAAAAAGATGCGCCTGAACATCTAAAGATTGGTAAAATTCAGCCAAATCTTTTGAAACTTTTAGATTTACAAGGAAAAATAATTACAGATAAAAATTGGAAAGCTGCATGTAATTGGGCTTTAAAAAAATTAGCAAATCATGAATCATGCGCATTAATAATTAGGAGGGTTTCTACATGATTAGAAAAGATGCTATTAGATTAATTTCAAAAGAAATTGAGAGTGATGTGATAGTTTCTGCCAATGGTTACATCAGTAGAGATTTATTCGAAGTAAATGATAAACCTACAAATTTCTATATGATTGGATCAATGGGTCTTGCATCTTCGATAGGACTAGGTCTGGCATTACAAAATCCAAAAAAAATGATATATGTTTTTGATGGAGATGGAAACATTCTCATGAATTTGGGTTCATTAACAACTATAAGTAAATCAAAACCTAAGAATTTTATTCATATAATTTTTGATAACTCAAGCCATGAATCAACTGGAGGTCAACCCACTTCTACAAATAAAATATCGATTGATTCAATTGCAAAAGCTGTTAACTTAAAAGTATTCAGATGTAAATCAAAAAATAATCTTGATGAAATTTTTAAAAAAATCAAAAGGCTAAATGGCCCAATAATCATACTAGTTAAAATCAGTAAAAGTGAAAAAATTAGTAAGAGGGTTTCCCTACATCCTAAAAAAATTAAATCTAGATTTATGAAGTCACTATGATCATGAATGCCATAATTATTGCCGCTGGTTTATCTTCTAGATTAGGAAAACTCACTGAAGCCTTACCAAAAGGACTATTAGAGATCAACGGTCAGACGATAATTCAACGTCAAATTGAATTTCTTAGAGATAGTGGAATAAATGATATAGTTATTGTTACGGGTCCTCATGCTCATTGTTTTGATTTTAAAGATGTCATATATGTACAAGACCATAATTTTGAACAGCATGATGTACTTGGAAGTTTAATGGCAGCAAGAAATTATATGAATGATGGTTTCATTATGTTATATTCAGATATTATATTTGACGAATCTATTATAAAATCAGTATTAAATTTCAAAGGAAACATTGGAGTTGCAGTTGATATGGATTGGGAGAAAAAATATGAAAATAGAACTGAACATCCCATTACTGATGCTGATAATGTGTTAATAAAATCTGGAAAAATAGTACATACCAAAAAATTCATTCCAAAAATAAATTCCGGAAAAGTAGGAGAATTCATGCCAATAATGATTTTATCATCTAAGGGCGCAAATACTTTTGTAAAAACATTTGAAAAATTAGAAAAAACTCATAAAGGAAAATTTCATGAAATGCCATCACTTAAAAAAGCAGTTTTAACTGACATGTTTCAAGAATTAATTGATTCAAAAATAATTATTTCACCAATAATAATTTCAGGTAAATGGTACGAAATTGATACCCCACAGGATTTGGAAATAGCAAGAAAAAAATTCAATTAGAATTTTAAATATGTTTTTTTAATTCTGTGAATAAAAGATTTTCAATTTTTAATCCAGTACCTGCCAGGTTATTATTTTCATCAGGATCATTTTTTAAATCATATAATTCTTTTGTGTTATTATGTTCATTAAAAATTAATTTCCATTTTGGTGTTCTCACAGCTTTTGTGTTGGGACTTTTTGGTGGTACATTAGAATGAAGTGGATTTGCGGTTTCAATATATGCAATTTCTTCATCTATTTTTTCACCTTTAATCAGGGGCAAGAGTGATTTTCCATCTAATTTTTCATAGGATTTATCTAACTCTATTTCCAAATATTCTAAAATTGTAGGCATAAAATCAATATGGCGTACTTGATTAGTAATTTCTTTGTTAGGTAGATCTTTTGCATACAAATATGCAAAAGATTTTACTGTATAATCATAGCAAAATGCTCCATATGCTCTCTCACCAATTTTTTCACCAACACTAATTCCATGATCTGACGTAACTAAAATTATTGAATTCTCGTCTAAATGAAGATTTTGAATTAAATCAAATATTTTTTCAAAGTAATCTTCTGCATTTTGAAAAAAAGAATCATATATTTTTTCATTTTCTTCCTTATTTTGAAAGTATTCTTCACTATAATTATTGTATTTTTTTAATACTTGATTCATAATTCCTGTATGAATACTACTATAAGTCAGATACAACAAAAAGTTTTTTCCTTGTTTATTTTGTAATGCCATGTTTTCTAATAATTTACTGTGATGATTGACAAGTACAGTATTAGTTTCATCATGAATATGAAATTCATCAAAATCATGATTTGCCAAAATTAATTTAGAATGACCATCACCACAAGTGTGAAAACCATCATCTTTAAGGTACGTTACTAAGCTTTTGAATTTATTCTTTTGAAAATTTAATGAATGCCAATAACTATTTGTGCCTGTTCTGTATCCGTAGCAACCACTAAACAGAGCATGAAGTGCTGCTGTAGTATAAGGCGCAGAAGTAATTGTTTGTTTAAAATAGTTTGATTTTAAGCGAAAAATATCAAAAATTTTAGACTTTTCTACTCTATCGAGTCTAGCTCCATCAATTAAAATAATTATTACATTCTTTTTCAATTTAATTTCAATATAATCCTGCATATTTTTTGTTTTGGATTAAGTGATACATAAGATCAATTATACCAAAATATTAAAAATTTTGTTCATGATTTATCAATTTCTATTTATTCAAAACCCTCAACATCTATATCAAAATAATAACTAGATAAATAGGCATTTAAGATATATTCCTTATGCGAAAAAACAAATTGTATCAAGGAAAAAATCTGTCTGTAAGTAGGTATAATTTACAGGTAGAAGGTAAAAAAATTAAGCAAGAGATTATAGAACAAAAAAATGCAGCTGCAATTCTGGCTTTCGAAAATGATCAAGTAATTCTAGTAAAACAATTTCGCTATCCACTAGGTTATGTTCTTGAAATTCCCGCTGGTGTAGTCCGAGATCATGAAACACCAAAACAATGTGCGGTAAGAGAACTGGAGGAAGAAACTGGATATAAGGCAAAAAATGTCAAACATTTAATGAAAATATATCCTATGTTGGGTTATAGCTTGCAATTTGTAGATTGTTTTGTTTCTAGTGATCTGAAAAACACTGGGAAGGTAAAATTAGATGATGAAGAATTTTTAACTGTTACAAAAATCTCTTTTAAAAAATTACTATCCATGATAGAAAATAAAGAAATTGCAGAGTCTAGAACTATATGTGCTGCATTAACATATGCTGCTAAAAAATATTATAAATAGCGATCTAGTTTGCGCTAATCGTGGTCATACCAAACAATGTCAGTAGAACCTCTTGATTTATGTCCAGCTGATTTCATAGATTTTTTTACTACTGGACGGCGCCAAAGATTTGTGCTGGATATCATCCTTAATGCTTTACTTTTTCCAACAATAGTTTCACCATACATCTCTAAGGTTTTTTGAACTGATCTGAATTGTTCATCGCTTAATTGGAAACTAATTTTGATAGGATCTGGTAAAACAAAATTATCTAATGATAATTCACTTGTGGATTTGAGCCATTCAATAACATTATAATTAAAATCAAATTCAGGATTTGTAACCATCCGATCTTTTCCTAAAGTGTTATGTGCAGTACCTTCACAAAAATGTGATATATCATTGAACTTCTTCTCCCAAGATTGATTATTTTGAATAGAATTTTTTAGAAAATCATATGCAGTAGTTAGTATGTATTCAGCCCAATCATCCATAAATTGAGAAGTTACTTCAGCTAGAAAATGATACATTACATTTATTCCTGCTTCGCCGCTTAACAATTTTTGATATTCTGAATCTTTTTGATAGTTTGCAATAATTTCCTCAGGAGTATTCCATAACTCGTTTATTGTAGCATTTTTGAACTGCTTAAAGATATTTTGGATAGATTTTGGTGCAGAGTTGATATCATCTTTAATTTTACAAAAATAATCAAACACATCAAGATTTTGTTCATTAAGAAATTTTGTGATTGGATCATATACAGTTCCACGGTTTGAGACATAGATAACGAAAGCCAAAATTCGCAAGTCAACATACTCATCAAAACTCATATGTTCGGAGCTTATAACCACCTCTTCAATCTCCATAACTTTTTTACCATTACTTAGTTCAGCAAAGTCTCTTTGAAGAATTCTGAATTTTGTATTTAATTTCCATTTTTTTCGTTCATTAGGAGTACCCATTTCAGAACCATCAAGCAACATGCATGTATGAACCTGAATTTCATCCATTCGAGCTCGAATTAGTTCTCTTAAAGTAGTCATGTGATTTTCATGTGTTTCGCCAGGCAATCCCAAAATAACTTCAGCTCTAGTCTGAAGGTTTGCAGCCTTTATTGCAGGATAAAGTGCTAACATATGATCAGTACTAATATTATCCCTTCTAATGTTTTTTAAAACATTTTTATCCAAAGATTGAACTGACATCCATAGTGGCATAGAATCTTTAAGTGTTTTAATTGCATTGATGACTTTTTCTTTTTGATTTTTTCCAGTACTAATATAAATAAAATCTGGATAACCATGTTTTAATTGCAAGTCAGAAATATATTTAGCAATTTCTTGATCACGTGGATACATTCCAAAATTTAAATCACTGAAAATCATGTTACGAGTATCTCTATGTTTTTGTTTTACAATATAATCAAGTTCTTCTTTTACCCGTTCAGTACTAAAATAATTTACCTGATTGACTTCATCTTTTCCATCAGCACAAAAAGTACAATGAAAAGGACATCCTCTGTTAGTTTGCATCATTGGTGCTAGCTTTCCATCAAAAAATTTGTCTAACATTCCAGTTGTATAAGGTGATGGAATCTCATCAAGTTTTCTAATTCTAATAACAGGTATTGTATACTGTAATTTTCCATCTGTTCTACGACTGACACAGCCATCAATAGGCTTGGATAAGACTTTTTGTTTTATGTCTTTTTTTGAATCTGCCTTTAATGCCTGTTCAACAATATTTGAAAAGCCAATTTCACCATCAACTGGAACATAAATGTCAACTTTTGGAAATTTTTTCATGAATTTTTCTTGTGAAGGAAAATCTATAGGAAAATTTGGACCTCCCCATACATTTAGTACGTCAGAATCAATTTCGGCCATCATGTTCATCATCTCGTAACTTACATTTTTACCCCAAACGTAATTACTTAATCCAAGAATATCTGGCGATGATTCACGAATTGCTTTTTCTAAATCGTTAATGTACTTGAAAAGCGAAATTTCCACATTATTACCAAATTGTTTTTTACAATAAGCTGCTACATAACCTATATTGAGCGGCATTGATTCTGCAGATATTGTTACAGTGTCATATGTTAAATCACCCAAATAGATCTTTAATGGTCTGTCGTTTTTCAAAGAATTCTCTTTATTACTATTCATATATAAACAATATTTACAAATTTGATTAGTTAAATTATAAAAATGTCAAAATGAATATTTATTATTTGAATTCAGAATCTGAACGGAATTACTATTAAATAACAATTAAATTTTTGCACTTTATACTAATATAATGAAAGCAATTATTCTGGCAGCTGGTTTAGGAAGTAGATTATTACCATTAACTGAAGATAAGCCAAAATGTCTTGTTGAGTTTTCTGGTAAAACTTTACTTGAAAGATTACTAAAAACTTTCAAAAGTTGTGGTGTAAATGATGTAGTTTTAGTTAGTGGTCATAAAAGTGAGAAAATTAATTATGCAGATCTAGATTTAGTTAAAAATGAAAAATATAGTAAAACTGGAATTATACATAGCTTATTTTGTGCTAGAGAAAAATTTGAAAAAACGGTCATTGTTACATACGGTGACATAATTTTTGAAAATTCAGTTTTGGAAAAACTGCTGAAATCAAAATATGATATTACAGCTGTTGTGGATAAGAAATGGAAAAGATATTGGGAATTGAGAATGACTGAACCATTATCTGATGCTGAAAGTTTGTTAATGGATGAAAAAAATTTTATAACAAATATAGGTGAAAAAAACTTAAAAGATTTTGATAAAATTTGTGGTCAGTTTATTGGATTGATAATGTTCCAAAATAAAGGTCTTAATGATTTGAAAGATTTTTTCAGAAAAATATTCTATGAAACATCGAAAGAATCTAACCCCCTTAATCCAAATGTACCATTTGAGCAATCAACACTAACAAATTTTTTGCAGGGAATGATTATGAACGGTCACAAAATCAAAGCTATTCCAATTGAAAATGGTTGGTTAGAATTTGACACTGTGAAAGATCTTGAAATCTATAATAAAATGCTAACAAATAACACATTATCTGATTTTATTAATATACAAGATTGATTCGCTCAGAAATTTTGTGTTAATACGATGATATTATACGTAAACTATTTAGAACCTTTTCTTAAATTTTTAGTGTGAGTTATTTTTCTAAGGAAGAATTGATGAAATTTAAAAAAGATGGTTACTTAATAGTGCGAAATCTTTTTTCTGAGAATGAATTACAAGAAGCTGAAAAAACTATTAATGAATTTTCAGAGAAAAAAATTGAAGACTGGGAAATTGGTAAAGAAATGGCGTATTATGAAACCAATTTAAAAAATAATTTGCGTATATTAACTAGAGTAGAAAAAACTATTGAATACCATAATTCTGTATCAAAATTAGCAAATTCCAAAAAATTGATGGCTTGTTTAAATGATTTGATGGGTGAAGAATGTATTCTATTCAAGGATAAGATAAATTACAAGTATCCAGGTGGAACGGGTTGGGCAGCACATCAGGATGTCCAAGCAAGATGGGATGACTTCGCAAGTTATTTTATGAATGCACTAATTACTATTGATGATAATGGTATTGACAATGGTTGTTTGTATGTTGCACCTGGTCATCATAAAAGAAAACTAATTGGCAAATATGATGAACAGCTTCAAGGAAGTGACTTGGAAGGAATGAATTTTGTACCAGTAATTGCTTCTAGAGGTGATACAATATTTTTTGATTGTTTTCTTCCTCATAGATCTGATGCAAATTTAGGTGAACATTCTAGGAGAAATATCTATTTAACATATAATCGAATATCAGAAGGAAATAAAAGAAATGAATACATTACAAGAAAAAGAAAAGAGCTTCCACCAGATAGTGAAAGAAAAGATGATAGTGAAATAAAGGATTGCTATGCACATAATTATTTGTAATAAAAAATAATTGAAAGATAAAACCGGTTTAAAAACGTAAATTAACCATGTTTGAAATTAGAAGTTAATTATAGTGAAAAGTATGTATAATCAAAAAGTATGATTTCAAAGTAATTAATTAAAAGCACCGTTATATTAGTAGTTTAGAATTTCATTGAAAGTAGTTATAATCGGGTTTGGTTCCATCGGTCAGCGTCATTGCAAAAATCTTTTAGATAAATCAAATGCTGAAATATTCTTATGTACAAAACAAAATACTAGGAATTTCAAAAATAACAAAAGGATACAAAATTTACCCTCGCTTGAAAAATGTTTAAAAAACCAACCAGATATTGGTTTGGTTTGCAATACTAGTAATCTTCATGTTCAAACAGCAATTAAATTAGCTAAAAATAGATGTCATCTACTTATTGAAAAACCCCTATCGAATTCATTAAAAAATATAACTACACTACTTTCACTTGTAGAAAAAAATAAAATTATAACATTAATGGGTTTTAATCTCAGATTTCACCCATGTTTGATAAAAGTTAAGCAATTACTTTCAAAAAATAAAATTGGCCGTGTTATCTATGTCGATGCTGAAAATGGTTCATATTTACCTGATTGGCATCCCGAAGAAGATTATAGAAAAAGTTACTCAAGTCGTAATGCGCTTGGAGGTGGAGCGGTTCTAACCTGTCTTCATGAGATTGATTATTTATACTGGTTATTCGGTGACGTAAAAGAAGTTTTTGCCATTACAGGAAAATTTAGTGATCTTGAGATTGATTCAGAGGATTTAGCCTCAGTTTCATTAAGATTCAAAAATAATATGATTGCGCATGTACATCAAGATTTCTTTCAAAGACCGGCACAAAGAAGTTGTAAAATAGTTGGTACTAACGGTACATTATTTTGTGATTTTAATAGGAACATTGTAAGTTTATATGAACTAAATAAAAAAAAATGGAAAGAAATTATGAATTTAAAAAATTACAATCTCAATGATATGTATGTTGAAGAAATGAAACAATTGTTAAAATGTGTTAGAACACAAAACAAATCTATTAATGATATTGATCAAGGTCTAAAAACACTAAAAATTGGACTTGCAATACTAAAATCTGCAAAATCTAGGAAAATAGTTAATGTAATATGAAGCAAAATAAAATTTCTAGTTTATTTGATCTAACTGATAAAAATATAGTCATTACTGGTTCTGCTGGACTACTTGGTTCTCAATATGCTTACACTTTAAGTGAAGCTGGCGCCAACGTAATACTGATAGATGTTAATAAGAGAGAAAATATTAAACTTGAAAAATTTTTAAAACAAAAATTTCATACCAAAGCAAAATCATACACTGGGGACATTTCAAAAAAATCTGAATTGGTAGAAATGAAAAGAAAAATTCTTGATGATTTTAAAACAGTTTATGGATTAGTTAATAATGCTGCGTATACTGCAAAGGGTTCAAGAAAAGAGTCTTTAAAATATGCTTCTTCATTTGAAGAATTTCCGTTTGAGTTATGGGCCAAATCTATTGATATCAATCTTACTGGTGTGTTTCTTTGTTGCCAAGAATTTGGCAAGATAATGTTAAAACAAAAAAACGGTGTTATTGTAAATATTTCTTCCACATATGGCTTGGTTGGTTCTGACCAAAGGATTTATGGCGAAACAAAACTTAACACGCCTATATCATATGCTTCGACTAAAGGCGCTATAGTTAATTTAACAAGATATCTGGCTGCTTATTGGCATGGAAAAAATATTCGTGTTAATACTCTTACTCCAGGCGGTGTAATAGATGAATCATATCAAAGTAAAAAGTTTATAAAAAAATATTCTGAAAAAACTATCTTAGGAAGAATGGCAAGAAGTGATGAATACAATGGAGCATT
>Ga0315334_10000856_pt1 | contig 18679 bp, 16 predicted proteins | sample M150034915metaG_FD_205555 | JGI IMG/M metagenome (GOLD analysis project Ga0315334, IMG submission 205555) | Ammonia-oxidizing marine archaeal communities from Monterey Bay, California, United States - M1 500m 34915 | ecosystem: Environmental > Aquatic > Marine > Intertidal zone | place: USA... | reverse complement strand
GAACCGTTTCAGATGCGCTCAGATCAAGCTCACTCGCGATATCGATGAGCATGCGACCTTCGTATTCCCGAAACGCCGGACAGGAAGCCAGTTGAATTACTTGAGCAAGTTCGGGGTCCGGGTTGTTTATGTCGAAGTATTGGACCATTGGACCGCTGCCCGCGGTGTAGGGGTAGACGTCGAGAGTTACTCGTGCTCCCTGTGCCACTGCTGCATCTACTTTCGCCAATGATTCGGTGACTTTCCCCCAATTGCGTCGCCCTGCTGCTTTGTGGTGGCTGATCTGCACCGCGACGCCAGCTTCGGCGCCAATGTGAAGTGCTTCATCGACTGCTTCTAAAAGATGATCGTTTTCGTTACGCATATGCGTCGCGTAGATTCCTCCAAACGGAGCTACAGCTTTCGCAAGGTCGAGAACCTCTTCTGTGTCAGCCCACCGCCCCGGCCGATAAATCAATCCGGTTGAGAATCCGCATGCTCCTTGTTGCATAGCTAATTCGACGTGCTCTCGCATGCGCAAAAGCTGACGATCGTTGGGGGCTCCTCGCTCGCCTTTCATTTCCAAGGTCCGGATGGTGTTGTGACCTACAAGCATCATCGCGTTGACCGCTGGGTTTGACCCCTCAACCGCGTCGCGATAACCGTCCAAGTCGTTCCAGTTCGCCTCAACGCCTGAGAGGTCTAGGGTGCTTTCTCCTGTTACTGCTGGAATAGCTGAGAAACCACAGTTCCCAACAACGACACTGGTGCAACCTTGGGAAACTTTGAAGGTCATGTCCGGGTGTTGCACCAACGCGCCGTCATCGTGAGTATGTACATCGACGAAACCTGGTGCGAGAACCAGGCCGGTGGCATCCACTTCAAGGTCAACGACGGAACCAGATATTTCGCCAATCTCGGCGATGTGCCCATCTTCAATTGATACGTCGCCGACAAATCGCGGGGCGCCCGTCCCGTCAATGATTGTTGCGTTCCGGATGACGGTATCGGGCATCTCGTGAGCCTAGGTCACATCATCAACGGGCTCTCGGTGACTTCTGCTACTAGTTTCGTCCCGGTGGCTAACGAGGTGAGTTACGAAGTAATTGTGGTCGGTGCAGGTGCATCGGGATCACCGTTGGCCGCTCGTCTAAGCGAAGACCCCAATCGACAGGTGTTGCTGCTTGAGGCTGGTCCCGATTATTCGGCGATAGCTGACACGCCAGTCGATCTTCGCAACGGCCATCACAACAGTGTCGTAGACCACGATTGGGAACTTGAGTACTCCCCTACCGAAAAACGCCCTGGACAACCTTTACCAAGGGGAAGAGTGACTGGTGGTTCGAGTGCAGTCAACACATGCATTTTTTTACGTGGAGTTCCCGAGGATTATGAGGAGTGGGCCCGTCGCGGAAACCCCGAATGGGCGTGGAACAACGTCTTAGAAACCTTCTGTCGCCTCGAGCGTGATCTTGACTTTGGCAATGAGCCACATCATGGCGATGCTGGCCCCATTAGCGTCCGTCGATACCCTCACGATGAACTCACCGAATTGCATCAAGCGTTTCTTGCTACCGCAGAGGAACTCGGTTTTCCTGGGTGTCAAGATCACAACGATCCGTTGGCGTGGGGCGCGGGGCCTCTGCCAATGAACAAACTTGGGCAACTTCGTATTTCGACAGCTTCTGCCTATCTCGCTCCTGCTCGCTTGCGACCCAACCTTGAGATTCGTGGTGGTTGTCACACAAATCGTTTACTGATCAAGCGCGGGCGCGTCACCGGAGTCGAGGTGGTCCGTACAGATGGGTCCCTTGAACAGATCCAGGCGAATTTGATTGTGTTGTGTGCGGGTGCGATTCATACACCCGGGATCCTTTTAAGGTCTGGTATTGGTCCCGTTGAAGATCTGACTCGAATCGGTGTGGACGTAATTGCCGATGTCTCAGGGGTGGGGCGAAACTTGTCGGATCATCCGGCAATAATAGTTTTGTGTCGTCCAACTCACCTTGAACTGGTTGCGGGAAATCAACCCATTATTCAGACGATTCTGAGATATACCGCTCCAGCGAGTGATCAGCGAATGGACTTGCAGATAGAACAGTTGACGTTTGCCGGACGAGAGAACCTTCCTTATTTCGGTGTTGCCGCGGTTCTCGAGCAGGTAGACGGCGTCGGCGAACTGATTTTTCCAAACGCCGACCCCTTTGCGGCTCCTCAGATTAGTTCTCGGTTTTGTGAGAATGATGGGGACGCCACGCGCCTAGCGGATGGCTTTTTTGATGCGCTTCGTTTTGTAGACGCGGGACCTTTGGGAGCGTTAACTGAAGAAGTTCTCTTTCCCGATATGCAGCGGATATCGCACCGAGATGACGTTGTCTCTTTGCTTCGTCGTTTCGCCGCCTCGGGTTACCACCCGTGTGGAACTGCTCGGATGGGTCCGCTCGATGATCCAACGTCGGTCGTGGATCAATACGGTCGATGCCATGCAGTAGACGGCCTAGTGATCGCCGACGCGTCGATTTTCCCCACGGTGCCAAGGGCGAATACCAACCCAACTTCGATCATGGTCGGGGAAACGATCGGTGAATGGTTGAGAACCGAACCCAGTCGTTACGGCTTGTGAGCAGTCGTCCTTCGATCCAACAAGTGGCCTTAGTAGCTACTGATTTTGATGGCACTCTTTTGGGTGCCGATCGAGAAATCTCGCAACGCACTAAAGAAGTTCTTCGTCGGCTCAACGAGTTTGATATCGAGTTCGTTGTCGTGACAGGACGACCGCCCCGGTTCTGCAAGTCCATACCTGAACAAACGGGGATCCCGACGACGTTGGTGTGCGCGAATGGCGCGGTGGCTTACGACCCTTTGAGAGACATCACAACACAGTTTGCGACCCTTGATCTGTCCGATGCGCGCGCCTTGCTAACAGAAATTCGCGATGCCCATCCAAATGCCGGATTTTGCGCTGAAATGGCCGACGATTTTGTGGCCGAACGGAGATGGTTACGACAAGCAGGTCGAGCAACTGAGACCGATATTTCTGACTTGATTCCGTTGCTTGACCATCGCGTACATAAGCTCCTGGTGAACCTGCCTGACCTGTCCGCAGATGAAACAATGACGCTCCTCAATCCCCTAGTTGGTGGGCGAGCAAACGTGATGCACGCTGGGCTTCCTTTTGTCGAATTAATGCCTCCAGGTGTTGACAAGGCTTTCGGCCTGAAGAGATTGTGCGACCAACGACGAATCACTCCAGAGCAAGTGGTGGCTTTTGGTGATATGCCAAACGACAACGCGATGCTTGCGTTTGCTGGTTGGGGGGTAGCGGTCGCTAACGCGCATCCCAACACTCGGGGCGTCGCCAATGAAGTGACTTGTGCCAATGTCGCAGATGGTGTTGCCAAGGTTCTTGCAGAAATGATGGGCGGTTAATCCACACCAATGGTCAGCAAGTCCAATAACGCGGAGTGCACAAGTTCTATCTCTTGACGTTCGACGAACTCATTTCGGGTATGGGCTATTGATGCGTCACCTGCTCCAAAGTTCGAGGCAGGAATGCCATGCTCGGCGAAGCGAGCAACGTCGGTCCAACCCAGCTTCGCTCGGACTTCGAGCTCGTTGCGGGTAATCAGGGTCCGTAAAAGTGGGTGACCGAGCGCGGGCCTCGCCCCTTGGGCATGATCATCGATAATTAGCTCGTCATAAGGTTCGAGTTGTTCTGCTACATGGCTTTGTGCTTCCTCAGGACTGCGGTCTGGCGCGTATCTGAGGTTCACGGTAAGAGTTGCTTCATCGGGCACGACGTTGCCTGCCACGCCGCCTTCGACATATACGGCTTGTATTGCTTCGCGGTATTCGCAGCCATCGACCACTGGGCGTCGTCCTTCGTAGCCGTTCAGGGATTCCAGCACACGCCCCAGCCGGTGAATGGCGTTGCGGCCTTTCCATGGTCGAGCTGTGTGAGCGCGCTCGCCTTTGTAGACGGCCTTCACGCGGAGGGTTCCCTGACATCCCGCCTCGATCGTCGCGGACGTTGGCTCACCCAACAGGGCGACATCGCCAGCGACTAGTTCAGGTCGAAGATCGAATAACTGTTTCAGGCCATTGTGCTGGGCGGCCACTTCCTCACAGGAATAAAAAACGTAGGTGACGTCAACTGCCGATTCGTTTACCGCCAGAGCCGTTGCCAGTTGAGCAGCAAGGCCGCCCTTCATGTCGCAAGCGCCTAGGCCGTAGAGGCGGTCTCCCTCGATTCGGGCGCCTTGATTGTTATTCGCCGGGACGGTGTCTAGGTGGCCGGCAATAACAATCCGGTGTTCTCGACCTTGTTCAGAACGTGCGACGACGTTGTCTCCGAGACGGTGCACAGCCAAATGGGAAGCCGTGTGGAGTCGTGATTCGAAAAGGTCAGCCAAAGCTGTTTCTTGATGACTCTCTGATGGCACGTCAACCAGTTCGGCCGCCAAGTCGAGAAGATCGATCACCGGCCCAAGGGTACGGTCTGATCGTGAAGAGCCATCAACTCGTTCCAAGTCGTTGCTCTAAGAGTCCGATGCTTTCATCAGGTTGAACTGCGGCGACGCGCACGTAGTCTGCACCGCTCGACCCGTAGAACTCACCCGGTGAAGCCAGCAGACCGATTTGCTCAACGAGTTGACGGGTAAAAGCCCAAGCATCGCCATCAGGAGCGGGCACCCACAAATAAAAGCCCCCTCTAGGGAGATTCGTTTCGACTCCCATCGTTGTCATCACCTTCGATAAACGACGGAGACGGGCGAGATAGGTTTCTCGTTGCTTGTTTACATGTTCTTGGTCGGAGAGCGCCGCGATGGCTGCGGCTTGTGCCGGCCCGGGCACCATAAAACCTGCGTGCTTACGGACTTCGCGCAGGTAGCCAACCAGGTCGGGGTCACCCGCATAAAAACCCACACGAACTCCAGCAAGATTCGACCGTTTCGATAGCGAGTGCACCGCCACCACGCCTTGGGTGCCTGTAGCCAGAATCGTGCGGGGAGGCCCATCCCATGTGAATTCGCAGTAACACTCGTCACTAAATACCGGCACTTGGTGCGATCGTCCCCATGCCGCTGCCGCTTCGAGATCATCCAGGCCGCCGGCTGGGTTTCCTGGGGTATTGACCCACAAGAGAAGCGCGCGAGCGCGATCTTCAGGGGAGATGGCGTCGAGTCGTATAGACCAATTTGCGTCTACTGGTACTGGAACAGCCCGACAGCCTGCCAATACCGCCCCCATTTCATAGCTCGGGTAACTAATCGCTGGATATAAAACAGTGTCGCGGTCGGGGCGTCGCAATTTCATCCAGTGGGGTAGCCCTACGACGAATTCTTTAGTACCTACCGCAGCCGCAATCTCCTGGGCTGAGTCCAGTTGACAACCGAGTCGCTTCGACATCCACGTAGCGACCGTTTCTCTAAATTCGGGGGTTCCGATAGACGGTGGATAGCCGCGTTCTGTATCTGAGCTGCCCAGAGCTGCGATGACGCCGCGAGGTGGCGCGTCAAAGGGTGTTCCAATTGAACAGTCGACAATTCCGCCTTCGTGGTGGGCGCCCAAAGGTTTGAGTTCATCGAGCCGGTCATAGGGGTAAGGCGGTGGGTTGAAGCCTTTCTTCTCTGTCATCCGACTCTCCCTGAAACATCACCGACAATGAAGTCCGAGAGGAGACTTTGAGAGACTTCATCTAAACGCGCCTGCATGCGGGTGCCATGCTCTTCGTGTTGCTCCAACAAGACTTCACCTTCTCGATGTGCTGCGGCCAATATGTCACCCCTACTCCAGGGAATTAACAGTTCCACTATTTGGGTGAGGCTCCGCAGTCGGTCACCTATTAACGCGAGGAGGCGGTCCAATCCCGCACCAGTTCGAGCCGAAACCCCCAGGGAGCCCTCGTAACGGCGCAGAAGGTGATCTATGCCGCCGTCATCAACTTGGTCAACTTTGTTAAAAACCGTAAATTCGGGCACGTCTCCAGCCCCAATCTCGCGCAGCACTGACCGCACCGCTTCCATTTGGGCCTCAGGGTCAGACCCTGAGCCGTCCACGATGTGAAGAAGCAGGTCGGCTTCCGCCACTTCTTCAAGAGTGGATTTGAATGCTTCAACTAGACCGGTCGGCAATTTCTGGATAAATCCAACGGTGTCGGTGATCAACACCGTTTCACCACCGGGGAGCGGTAGTCGTCGAGTCGTAGCGTCCAGAGTTGCGAAAAGGCGATCTTCTACCAGCACTTCGGCGCCAGTCAGATGGTTCAACAAAGTGGACTTGCCGGCATTGGTGTATCCAACGATCGCGACGGTATGAAAGCGGGAACGTTGACGAGATTTCCGCTGATTTTTTCTGGTTCGTCTGAGACCAGTGAGTTCTTTTTCTAATTTGGCCAATCGACGCTGAATACGCCGACGGTCTACCTCAAGTTTTGTCTCACCGGGCCCTCGAGTGCCGATCCCCCCGCCCTGCTGACTGAGTTGGTCACCTCTCCCCCTCAATCGCGGTAAACGATATTTCAGTTGAGCTAACTCAACTTGTGCTTTGCCCTCCAACGTTGTTGCATTCTGAGCGAAAATGTCCAGAATTACCGCCGTGCGATCTAACGCCGTTCGTTTAAGAATTTTTTCTAGGTTGAACTGCTGGGCCGGGCTGAGTTCGTCATCAAAAACTACTGTGTCCGCATCGGACGCTTCTGAGGCTGCGTGGATCTCGCTTGCCTTGCCCTTTCCAACATATGTAGCCGGGTCTGGCGCTTCTCGCTTTTGGATCACTCGATCAACCGGGTCGGCTCCAGCTGTATCGACAAGCTGGGCGAGCTCGTCGAGGTTGGCCTCCACTTGATCGGCGGAGGAGCCAGGGAATCGGACTGCCACCAAAACGATTTGTTCCCGAAATGACCGGTCGATGAGACCCGTAGCTTCTCCGGCAAACTCCCCGAAACCACCTCGGTGTGAGGACTCACCGTTCTGATCATCGGGGAAATCGTTCATGTGGAAAGTTCAATACTGGCAACATAAACCGTTCGCCCGATGAGCAGTGGGTGTTCGTTAGCAACCACTTGCACTTCTCCTCCGGGCATCCGAACGTTCACCTGCTGTTGGACTAATCCCCACTGATGTGCAAGAAACGCGGCCGCTGTCGCGCCGGTTCCACATGCTTGGGTAACTCCCGCTCCGCGCTCCCACACCAGCATGTCGAGGTTGTCGCCGTTGTTTGGGTCTGTAGCGATCCACTCAACATTGATTCCTTGCGGATAGAGAGCTTCGTATCGCGCGCCAAGTTCCCCGATGTCAACTGCCGTTAAGTCGTCAACAACAAGCACGAGGTGTGGGTTTCCAAGATCAGCGGTGCCCACCAAGGACCCAGCAGTCTCTGCCAAAATCCGGTCATCTACCCCAGGTCCGGGACCCACCGGCCCCATGTTGACCGACGCCTCCGCGTTGGGGCCGTCACCGTCAATCTCGACCTGTCGGCGCCCGCCGGTGGTATCGATCTCAAGGGAAGTAGCGCCTGTTCGATGGGTCATCGCATGGGCTTGGGCAAGACATCGAATGCCGTTGCCACTCATTTCGGCGATCGACCCGTCAGAGTTGTGCAGCAGCATCGTTAAATCGGCACCATTTTTACCCGGAAGCCCTAATACGAGGCCGTCTGCTCCAATACCAGTTCGACGGTCGCAGGTTTCGCGGGCAAACGACGCCAAAGAACGGGGCGCCTGCTCCACTAGCCCGACAAGAAAGTCGTTACCCAAACCGTGATGTTTAGTTAGCCGCATAGAGAACTCCCCGTCCATTCTCACAGTTCCAGGCGCGATTACTGCGACGAAATTTCATTAATCAACGCGTCGATCTCGTGGTGTTGCACCCATTCCACTCGTGGGTCACGCCGAAACCAGCGTTGCTGACGCCGCGCAAACCGTTTGGTGCGCTTCACTGCAAGTTCGAGAGCATCTTCTAGAGAAGTCTCTCCCCTCACATGGGCAAGCAGTTCTTTGTACCCCAACGCTTGACCTGCGCTGTACGCCAAGTCGTGGTCGGCTAACTCTCGAACCTCTTCTAGAAAGCCAGCTTTCATTTGTTCCAAATAGCGTTTCCTGATTCGCTGATCAAGATGATCACGACTGATGTCAACGCCAATAATTCGATAAGGCACCTCAGGGTAATGATCCAAACCGGGACCGAAAGAAGAAAAAGGTTGACCGGTTCCCAGAGTCACCTCCAACGCTCGAATAATGCGACGCCGGTTGCTGGCCTCCATACGGGCTGCCCCGTTGGGGTCGAGTTCTCGTAGCCGGGTATGGAGACGTTTCGTATCTTCTTCAGTTTCTAGCTCTGATGCGATGTCGTTGAAACGCGGCGGGGGTGTCAACCGATCAACGACTGCTCTCACATACAAACCAGTCCCTCCGACGAGGAGCGGTATCGCGTTTCGCTCTTGAATCTCTGATCGGGCTGAGTCGTGGGCAGTTTGAAAGTCAACGAGGGAAAAAGGCACTTCGGGTTCAACGAGGTCAATTAGATGGTGACGGACTTCCGCCTGTTCCCCTGGGCTGGGTTTAGCGGTCCCTATGTTCATTCGCCGGTATACCTGCATCGAATCGACAGACAGCAGTTCGACTCCGGCGGTCCGTCTAGCGATTTCCAGTGCACACGCGGATTTCCCGGACGCAGTCGGCCCTACAAGCACGATGGGCCGCTCGCGCAATCCTTCGCGAGTAGTCAGGAGGCGACCACCGGTATTCGCGTCCGGTGTTTGGGCGACGCAGTCACTTCAACTAGCTCACCCATGAGATTGAAGGTCCGAGCAGCAGTTACGTTCACCTGGGCATAGGAACCAGCCCTGATTGGCCGATTCGCTGGGAAGTGGATCAGACGATTGTGGCGGGTTCGTCCCGTCAACATATTCGGGTCGCGCTTCGAGCGGCCCTCCACAATGACCTCTTCGGAATGCCCGATTCTGGACTCGTTTCCCAGTCGACTTGAACGTTCAATAACTTTGCGTAACCGTTCCATCCGCGTCGACGTAACCGAAGAAGCTACGTATTTGTCGACAAGTTCTGCGGCTTGAGTTCCTGGCCGTGGGGAATAAACAAAGGTGTAAGCGTTATCAAACCTGGCCTCTGCCGCGACCTCTAACGTTTTCTCAAAGTCACTGTCGCTCTCCCCCGGAAACCCGACAATGATGTCGGTGCTCAGAGCTAGATCAGCAATTTCGAGCCGAGCGGCATGAACCTTTGCCAGGTAACGGTCCGCTGTGTAGCCACGGTGCATGGCTGATAGGACCTCATCGCTACCTGATTGAAGCGGAAGATGCAGATGCTCACATATTTCGGCTACTTCTGCCATTGCGGTGATGGTTTCGGGGCGTAGGTCCTTCGGGTGTGGGCTGGTGTAACGGACTCGACGAATCCCTTCTACTTCTGAGACAGAGCGAAGTAAATCGGAGAAAAGTGGGCGGGCTGTGTGACTTCCAGCGACCCAAACTTTCCCTGCGAGATCTTCAGCGTCGGGCGGCAATTCGCCACCCCGAAGTTTGAGCGTGAGATCTCGACCGTAGCTATTCACGTTCTGCCCCAAAAGAGTGACCTCGGTGATACCGGAAGCTGCTAACTCTTCGACTTCTGTAACAAGTTCGTTGTAAGGGCGCGAGATTTCTCGGCCGCGGACCGCCGGCACGATACAAAAAGCGCACGAATTGTCGCATCCGATCTGAATGGTCATCCAGGCCGCGTAGCTAGCATCTCGTTTGACGGGAAGTGCTGAAGGAAAAACTTCCGACTCTTCAATTATTTCGGTTATCGGGCCACTGATGCGAGCCTCGGCCAACAGCCCGGTCGCTCGTGCGACGTTGTGAGTACCGAAAACAACATCGACGTGAGGGGCTTTGTCTTGAATAATCTCCCTATCTTTTTGAGCGAGACATCCCCCAACTGCAATCTGAAGATCAGGGCGTTCCTCCTTTAACTTCTTGAGGTTTCCCAATTGCCCGTAAAGTTTGTTGTCCGCGTTTTCTCGAATACAGCATGTGTTCAAAACGATGACGTCGGCGTCGTCAAACGAATCGGTTTGCTCCAAACCATCCATTTCAAGCAAGCCCGCTATGCGTTCAGAATCATGTTCGTTCATCTGACACCCGTAGGTGCGGACCGCATACTTTCCACTCACGCTCAACAGGCTATTGGGCATGAGAGGTGGTCATGGAGTTGAATCTCACTGTGAGCAATTCAATTGACGGTAAGCGGCCATGGGCAGAAGAAGTTCCCGAAGGGCGTTTGATTAATCGCGGGCACCCTGCCGGCGACCTTCTGGAAGCGTACGACTGGAAGGTATTGCGCCGAGGTAGTGGCGAGCTCCTCCTGGAATGCCACCTTCCACAGAGTTGTCTCAATCCCAAGAAACAATTGTTTGGCGGGTTTACTGGCGCGTACGTAGATCTCGTAGCGCTCTACACGTCGAGGACCGATTCAAACCCTCCAGCGGGGTTCCAATCAACAATCAATATGCGTGTTGATTACTTCGAACCGATTCGCGAAGGCATATTTAACGTCGAGGGTCGTGTGTTGAACCGGCGGGGGAAAAACCGTCTTATTTCAGTTCAGATCCGGCAGAGTGAAACCATTGCGGTGTACAGCTTGGTGACCTTGCGCGATACGGGAGAACAAGAACATTTGGCTGCTCCGTCCCCCGCAACACGCTTTGAATAACGGATCGAATTTATCGTTGGGTGAAAACGAAGTGATCCGCCATGTTGTCTCGAATGTGGGACATGTGCCCTAAATATTGTTTCATTGTCCCGTTGTAGTTGCCGTCCTGCCGCCGATTCTCTGCTCCTTCGAAGTTGTAATACCCCGGGGTACAGTCCTGGTTTCGACTGGTTTTCCCTCGGTGAGCAATAACTTCTTGCACCCACCACTCTTCTGCGTCGGTGTCGCAGTCCAAGCTGTGAATACCGTTGTTGCGCACAAAGTCGATGCACTCGGCAATATGTTCACCTTGACTATTGAGAACATCGGTCAGGTTGAACGCAAAGAACGCCTGGTATCCACCCATGATGAAAAGGTTCGGGTAGCCCTGGGAGTGAATCCCGACCAGAGTTCGTATTCCATCAACGTATTTCTCGTTGAGTTCCTGACCACCTTCGCCCTCAATTCGGTTATAAATCCCCGTCTGTTGGACTTCGAATCCGGTGGCGTAAATGAGCACGTCAACCTCGTACTGCGTCCCGTCGAATACCGGGCCCGCTTCGCTGATTTCGGTGATCCCTTCGCCCTTAGTGTCGACGAGTGTGACTGTGGGGAGATTGAAGGTAGGTAGATATTCATTGTGGAAGCAGGGCCGCTTACACATCAGCATGTACCACGGCTTTAACGACTCCGCGGTCTCAGGATCTTCGATTACTTCATCAATTCGTTTGTGGATCCGCATCATGGCGTCGATGTTGGCGTTTTCTTGGCGTCGGATCTTTTCTTCACGCGAAAGCGCCGCCCTACGTGCCTTTACTGCGTCTGAGATTTGTGGTCCTTCGATAGCTCGAGTGCGTCGCTCAGATTGCCAACCCGGCTCTAACGTCGCAGCCCACTCAGGATCGGTCTCCCAATCATCTCGCACGTCAATCGATGACGGAGTTCGTTGAAAAACAATTAACTCTTTTGCAGCTTTACCTAATTGCGGTATCGCTTGAACAGCACTCGCGCCCGTTCCGATTATCCCAACACGTTTGTCTCGTAAACCTTCAAGTTCCGAACCCGTGTATTCGTAATCCCATCGAGATGTGTGAAATGAATGGCCAGCGAACCGTTCGATCCCGTCGATCTTTGCAAGTTTCGGTTTTGAGAGTGTGCCATTTGCACAAACCACAAATTGGGCACGAATGGTGTCACCGCGGTCAGTCCCCACATGCCACATCTCTGTGGCCTCATCCCAAACCGTTGACGTCACTGTGGTCCCGAAAACGGCGAGTTGGTACAGATCGAAACGTTCAGCTATCTGTTTGCAGTATTGAAAAATCTCTTCGCCGCCGGCGTAATGACGGGTCGGGACATACCCGGTCTCGTCGAGAAGTGGCAAATAGTCGTAGGCCACAACATCGCACGCAACTCCCGGGTAGCGATTCCAGTACCAAGTCCCTCCAACATCGGCTCCGCGTTCGACAATCCTGATGCTTTCGACACCCTTCTCTCTGAGCCGAGCTGACGTCAGCAACGCTGAGAACCCGCCACCGATGAACAGAACCTCAACCGAATCATCGATGGCTTCTCGCTCAGCGACTTCATCGCCATAGGGATCTACGGCGTACTTCGCTAAATCGCCAGTCAAGTCTGACGTGTAGCCATCGGTTCCTGGCGGTCGATAACCAAGCCGCAAGTCACGTTGGACAGCATATTTGTCTTTGATGTCGTCGTAGTAGTCCTGAGGTGGACGTTCTTGCGCCTCGCGTGTGTAATCAAAGTTAAAGACGTTCTGCGGCTTTTCTTGCTTGTCGGTCATCACCCTCATCCCCGAATGAACGTTGGAACACGTTCAAACCTACAGCGCTTGCAGATTACGCCGCGGGTTTCAGTAAAGGGAATTCACCGGGTTAAGACAAACCACTGTCATCGTTGACCTATAAAATATTCATCAGAAATTTCCAAAGATGAACTCGTGATGAACTAATCCTCGACGGCTTCTACTACTTCATTTTCGTCGCTGGCCACTGCGTCATCGATTGACAAGTCACCCATACCGAGTTGCGATCTTATTCGCCCGTCAATCTCGACCATGATCTCAGGGTTCGCTGTCAGGAACTGTTTTGCGTTCTCTCTGCCTTGGCCTAGCTGTTCACCTTCGTAGGTGTACCAAGCACCAGATTTTTTGACGATACCTTGCTCCACGCCAACATCTACTAGTGACCCTTCACGGCTGATTCCCTTGCCATACATAATGTCGAATTCGGCCTGTCGAAATGGGGGTGCGACCTTGTTTTTAACGACTTTGATGCGAGTCCGACTACCCGTGACCTCGCCATCAGATTTGATGGCTTCTATTCGACGGATGTCGATACGAATCGAAGAGTAGAACTTTAGGGCTCGACCGCCAGGCGTTGTTTCGGGACTGCCGAACATAACGCCGATCTTTTCTCGTAACTGGTTGATGAAGATAACGATGGTCTTTGTTTTGTTCAGATTGGCGGTGAGTTTTCGTAAGGCTTGTGACATCAATCGAGCTTGTAAGCCGACATGGGTATCGCCCATTTCGCCTTCGATTTCAGCTCTTGGTGTAAGCGCTGCTACTGAATCGATAACGACAACATCAATAGCTCCCGAACGAATCAACATGTCGGTAATTTCAAGAGCTTGCTCCCCAGTGTCGGGCTGGGAGATAAGTAGTTCATCTACGTCAACACCGATGTTTTTGGCATAATCCGGGTCCATGGCATGCTCAGCATCTACATAAGCGCAGATTCCCCCCGTGCGTTGCGCTTCCGCCACGACGTGCATCGCCAAGGTGGACTTTCCTGATGCTTCAGGACCATAAACCTCGACAACTCGCCCTCGCGGAAGACCCCCAATGCCAAGAGCCACGTCGATTGCCAGACTGCCTGATGACACGGCTTCAACTTTCATTTGGCCGCGCTCACCCATTTTCATGACAGCGCCTTCACCAAATTGACGCTCAATCTGTGCCAGTGCCATATCGAGTGCTTTTTCTCGTTCCACGCTGCTGTCCTCCTCGGACGTATTTTTGACTTCAGGTGAAGTCAGGTTCAGTGATCGGGCAAATGTCTTACCCAATTAGTGGAAACCGTACGAACGGGGTCAGACCCCGAAACCGAACGGACATTGCCACGGTACACCCGAACACTTGTTCGGGCAAGCATCGAACAAATGTTCCTTTTCGAACGTAGGCGGGGCACAAACCCTTAGAAACCGCGAGACTCTCAGAATGACTAATCACCTAGCTGATGAAGCTTTCGAACTCCTTCAAATTGAGCGCATCGATGGGGTGGCCTTCGCCACAATCGACGCTCCACCTATCAACGTGATGACGCCATCATTATTTCGCGAGTTGGCTAAGTTCGGAGCTCAGGTGGCCGAAGACGACTCCGTTCGAGTTGTCGTCCTGCGCAGTAACGACCCGGACTTTTTTATTGCCCATTTCGACGTTTCTGCGATTCTTAATTTCCCAACCGATGGTCCTGCGCAACGGCCGTCAGAGATTGGGGGGTTCCATTTGATGTGTGAGAACTACAGGAAAATGCCGAAAGCAACGATTGTGGAAATTGGTGGTCGCGTGGGAGGCGGAGGCAGCGAGCTTTCTATGTCATGTGACATGCGGTTTGGGGCCATAGGTAAAACCGTCGTCAATCAAATGGAAGTTCCCCTTGGAATCCTTCCCGGTGGGACGGGAACTCAACGGTTACCTCGTCTAGTCGGCCGGGGTCGCGCCATGGAAATTATCCTGGGAGGCGTCGACATTGACGCGAAGACCGCCGAAGATTGGGGCTATCTGAATCGGGCCTTGCCACCTGAAGAGCTTCGACCCTTTGTCACCGATCTTGCTTTCCGGATTGCCGCTTTCCCACCACAAGCGGTGGCTTTAGCCAAAGAGGCAGTGAACAACGCTGACACTCTGCCGTTGGGAGATGGCTTGTTAGAGGAGCAGTACTTATTCCAAAAACTTTTACGCACCGACGAGGCGGAGCCGGCCATGCGAAATTTTTTGGAGATTGGCGGACAGACCCGTGACGGAGAGACCCGAATGGGACAGTTGGCAGGAGAAATTGGTGCTTCTTAGGTTAAGCAACTAGTCCGGTATCAGATTTCAAGTAGTCCATTTGAATCTGATCTGGGAAGGGTCATCTAAATTCTGGGGCTACCTGTTCGATGAAAAGATCCATTGACTCTTTTTTTCGTTTCAAGGGCCCAAACGTGAAGTCCGGAACGATGAGTTCATCAAGTCCGACTTCGCGGTATTGACCCACGACGTCGATCACCTCTGCCGGTGTACCGACAATGGTTGCTCGCCCGAAGTCTTGGTCTCGAAACCGGGAGAGTTTCTCTTCGTCTTCGGAAATAAACATGAGGGCGCAGGCAGACCGTTGGATACTGCTCGGGTCTCGTCCGACGTCCTCGCAATGGGCGTCCAACACGCCACACAATTCTTCAATATCGCTTGGCATCCCCCAGTAATTCCATTCATCTGCGTGCATAGCGGCGGTTCGTAAAGTCCGCTTACGCCCGCCCCCTCCGATAAGGAGTGGCACTTTGGCTTGTATCGGTTTCGGGTCCAGTGGGGCGTCGGTCAACGTGTAATGCGTTCCTTGATACTCAGTGCGAACATTGGCAAGAAGCGAGGTAATGACTTCTACGGCCTCGTCAAGCCGATCAAGTCGCCCTTTAAGTGTCGAAAAATCAAAGCCGTATTTCTCGTGTTCGTTCTCTTGCCATCCCGCTCCGATACCAAGAACGACACGTCCACCAGATATGTGATCGATGGTTGTCGCAATCTTGGCGGTTAAGGCCGGATTGCGGTAGGTGTTACCTGCAACTAAGGGACCGATGCGAACTCGGGGAACCGAGGCAGCTATAGCGGCCAGCACGGACCATGCCTCGTGTATTGGTTGATCGACGTTCTCTTCGTTGGGCATGAAATGGTCGGCGTACCAAATGCCATCCCATCCAGTGGCCTCGGCGTAGCGGCACCCTTCAAGAGTGTCTTCCCATGATTGCCCATTACCTGTCCAGAAGCTGAAGCGCATGTAAACAGCTTTTCAGAAGTGCGGGCGATTTGCTTATTCGAACTGGGGTAGAAGCCGCAGCCGGTTAACCGTCGTGTGGGTGGGACCTTTGGCGCCAAGGACACTCTGAACTAATTGCAGCTCAGTGACTGCAAAAGAGCTCGAGAACGGTGTTCCCTCTAATTTTGCTCTGTTCGCGTCCTTGAGGCGTCCCAATGTGAGGTGACCGACGAAAGGGAGCTGATGTTTAGGCGATTCTTGAGGTTCCATCGACTTCTGTACTTGGCGAGCTAGATCCGTGAGACCGCCGATGGGTACCACCAAGTTGTTTTTACCGAGCTGAGAAATCCGTGGGCCGAGCACGGCGGTTGATGACTTCGCCCTTATTCGCAAAAAGTTTTTCTCAATCACTTCAATGTCGCAGTGTCCGAAGAACTGAAAGGTGACATGCCAATGATCCGGATTGGTCCACCTGACCTCTGGCTGCGACCGATTCAAACCTCGAAGTTCGACGACCACCTGCGCTGGAATGGGAGCCGATATGAATGCTCTTACCACTACCGCTAGCGCCGTCCCTCAAGATGGAGCCTCAAAATGTTGAGCAGGGAAATGACACTGAACTGCCGGATTCGTTCCAAATCACCGGGAAGCCTCACCTGCTCGACCGTTTCAAATCCCTCCATAGATACAGCTAACCAAGCCGTACCAAATGGCTGAGTTTCTGAGCCTCGGGAGGGATCTTCAATCGCAGTAGCCGCAATTCCTACATCGGAGACGAGAATTCCGCGTGCCACTCGAGCTAATTGAAGGGCAGCTTCCTCGGGTTGCAGAGCCGTGGGATCTCCGCGCAACAGATACGACAAGATTCCTGGTCCTCGAGCGACGACACCCCCTGAAAAGGCTTGAGTCCCTGCTCGAGCTGTCGCTAGACGGTGAGCCATGAACCCTGCGGTCGTCGTCTCAATTACTCCTAGCTGTAACCCTCTCTCAGCCAATAAACACAGAACTGTGGATTCCATGTTGTCGTCGTCCACTGCGAATACCAGGTCGCCAAGTAGTGCTCTTAGATTCTTCTCTTCAGCGTCAAGCATCACTGTTGCTTCAGGCGAGTTCGATGCTTTCGCAGTAATGCGAACCTTGATTCCTTCAACTCCGCTAGCCAAAAAAGCGAGGGTTGGGTTACCAGAAGCTTCTAATTCGTCGATTCGTTGACCAAGGAGTTCCGCTAATCCTGATTCGCTTTGCCCCCAAGTTCGCAACACTCTGCTCTCAATGACTGAAGTCACTCCGGCACGTCGCTGAAGATCTGGAATCACCGTTCCCAACATCATTTCTTTCATCTCGTATGGAACACCGGGAACGGCATAGATAACTTTTTGATTGCCATCTTCTGTGGGGACGGGCACGACAAGTCCCGGTGCAGTGCCTGGTTGTTGAGGAATGGGCAGCGCGCCTTCGGGGACCATCGCCTGCTGCAGGTTGTTTTGTGGCATCTCTCGTCCGCGACTTTTGAACATCGTCCGAATGCGTTCCGCAATCGTTTCGTCGAGCACAAGTTCAGATCCGACCAAGCCAGCAATTACGTCTCTAGTTATGTCGTCTTGAGTTGGGCCAAGGCCACCGCACATGACGACCGCGTCGCTGCGTTCTAAACCCAGACGGACAGCGCTTTCGATCCGATTCCAGTTGTCACCAACTTTGGTCTGGTAGTGACTATCGATACCCGCCAGAGCCAGCTGTTCTCCGATCCATGAGGAATTGGTGTCCACAATCTGTCCGAGCAACAACTCGGTACCAACAGCAATAACTTCGCACTTCATGCCATGACCCTATTGCGCCTCAACGCGAGCCGTGTGAGGTTGAGCGCTTTCAGAGACCTCCACGTTGTTGGGCCCGTGACAGCTTCCTAGCCCCCAGCAGATAAGTGACACCGGTCTGGACGGTGAGTGCCAGAGCCAACCACAACATGGTGGTCGCAACCCAATGCGCAGATTGCGCGATTGGAGGGATCACTGCGAAGCCGATTGCCCAGAGCTGAACGAACGTTTTCCACTTTGCGACCCGTGTTGCTGGAACGCTGATTCCTCTGCGTCCTGCATGTGATCGGTACGCACTAATTGCTAGCTCTCGAGCGGCGATAAGCACGACTGGAGCCCAGTGAAATTGTCCGTTAGCTACGAGAGCGAACATTCCTCCAAGAACGAGAACTTTGTCGGCCAGAGGATCTAAAAATGCGCCCGACCGTGTGACGCCTTGTCTACGGGCCAACCAGCCATCCACAAAATCCGACATACCGATGACGAAACCGACAACGAAGGTGACCCAAGCCGGGTCACGTGTTGCGACTAGCACCACAAAAACTGGTGTGGCGAGAATGCGGGTCACCGTTACGAAGTTCGCCGGGGTTGCGAGCGCTGTGGGTCCGTATGTCGGAAAGTCGCCGTCGCTGGATTCCTTCATTGGTTGATGTCCACTAATTCAGCCTCAACGTCGAGACCATCGGATCGAGTCACAAGGACCTTGTATATGCCACCGACGTGCAGGGCTTGGGGAACCTTAACGACACCGTCGATCTCCGGAGCTTCTCGGTGGGACCGAGCTACACCGGGCGCATCAACCAGGACGTCGATACGTGATCCCACGAGTTGATCGCGTCGGGTAGCTGTAATCGTGTCTTGCAGCTCACTCAGTTCAATATGGCGTTCAGACATCAACTCTGTGGGCACCTCGTTAGGTAACCCTGCCGCGTAAGTGCCATCTTCGCGGGAATAGGTAAACAGGCCACACCAATCCAGTTGGGCTTCATGCATCCAAGCCAGGAGTTCAGCCTGATCATCTTCAGTTTCTCCTGGGTACCCAACGATGAAATTTGATCTAAATGTTGCGTCAGGTGAGGCGCGGCGAATTTCAGCGATGCGGTTTAAGAACCTTTCACCGTCCCCCCACCTTCGCATCCTACGCAGGTGCGTTTTAGCTA
>Ga0315334_10000854_pt1 | contig 18704 bp, 12 predicted proteins | sample M150034915metaG_FD_205555 | JGI IMG/M metagenome (GOLD analysis project Ga0315334, IMG submission 205555) | Ammonia-oxidizing marine archaeal communities from Monterey Bay, California, United States - M1 500m 34915 | ecosystem: Environmental > Aquatic > Marine > Intertidal zone | place: USA... | reverse complement strand
AATTACAGTTCTTGCAATTGGATATATTTATGATCAATTCTTAGCTTTATGGAAAGAACAGAGAACAGTGGATACTGAAAGAAATCCATTTGGGACATATGCAACTATCCCAGCAAATACTGTAATTATTGGTGTATTAAATAAAATTCTTAGGGAACAAACAAAGGACGATACAGAAGTGCAAAAAACATGCGATTGGATAGATGAGTGGCTTGCTTGGTCATCCAAGCAAGAAATTTGGGCGCGCTCACAGCGATTCTGGGATGAAACATTTCCAGAACAAGTGCCCGATTTATTCTTCATGCCAGAAGGTTCAATACAAGCTGCTAGAGATGTTGGTAAGAAATTAGGTGATTAAGTCACCCTTCATCCCAATTCTTCCAATTTGATTCCGTATTGTCGTCTTCGTCAGAATCATCTTCAGAAATATTTTCCATTAAATTATCAATTTTACTTAGGGGGGCTTCGGCTTTTTCTTCTTCATTATCCATAGCACGGATATCATCGTAGTCTGGGCGATCTGCGAATGGTGGCGGTGTTGACTGTTTGCTTGATTTTGGAACCATTTTGAAATCTAGGGTTATTTCTCCATTTGGTCCTGCCTTTTCTTGTAATTTTGCTATCGCATAAATTTGATCGGTCGTCAAAACGGCCCCACTACTAGTTGGCCCATCAATTGATAGTTTTACTTCTCTCCCATCTGCTGTTCGCAAGGTAACATTTGATTTTGATGGGCCTCCTTTTTTCCTAATCAAAAAGAGAATCAAACTTACTGGTAAAAGACAACCCCCTAATAATAATGACAAACAAGAGGTGAGAATTGCTGGTTGAGTAAAAGCCGCCTCACTTACTTCATTCTGATCTACCAAATAAATTGTTAGATTGGATTCAGAGATGAGTTCCGTTCTACTATGTTCACTGGGTTGAATCCACCCCATCGGTTTGAAAACAATATTATTATCAAACTCCATTACCCCCACACCAGACATAATTGATGGTTCTCTAAGTTCAATCTCTTTACCATTGGAAATAACAGTAATTGCACCATCAATTTCATCTGAATCAGTAATATTCTGGAAAAATGAATATACTCTCAAGCCAGTTAAGTTTACTTCTATTGATTCTCCTGGCCCAATTACTGCCTTATTGAGATGGTCTGGGCGAAATTCGTCATTTATCTTGGGAAGTGTTGTTGCTAACCCCACTATTCCAACAATAAGTGAAACGATTCCCACAATAAGCAACCTACGTGGCCACCGCGAGGGGGTTGAATCACCCCCCATCGCCCCCAACATGACAATGACCACCCGCTTTCACTTTGAAAGGCAAACGGTTAGACTTGGTGTAATATAGCGAACAGAGACAGGGGCACCCCACCCCTAGAGGGGTGAAAGTAACTACTATCAGTATTAGTTTCAGAATAAATCGTCAACTGATATCAAACTGCTCTGCTCTGCAACCTTTGCCAATGCTTCCTTACGGCGACTATACATCACTAAGCCTGCAACAGCAATCAATGACAGAGTCAACAAGATGATTATGCCTGGGACGCTCCAAGCTCCGAGAGTCTCTGTTGCTTGATCTATCCAACCATTGTTGGATTTCAAGCCACCCTCAATCTCGAATATATTGTCGCGCTCACTGGATTCAACAATCATATTGTCTGGATCAATTACAACTACTATCTCGTGACTACCTGCTTTGACAGGATAAAGTAACACAATCTCTGCTGGATCTACTCTATCTGCAGCATCCGGGGGCATCAGCGCACCGATGACTTGGCGGTATGCTACATTCTCCTCATCACATCCGTTCTTGCGGACATCTTCCTTGTCTTGGTCTTGACAGACAATAATGTGAATATCAATTGCGTGAACATTACCATCGTTGACAATTTTAACAGTGATTGGTAGCATATCACCAACAGACCCTGATGTTGTATCTGCAATTACATCATCAAAGCGTAGATTGGGGGCGCGTAGTCTGACATTAACAATTAACTCGTTGGTATCTAGTAAATCACCCTCCCATGATTCGCTATCATCGTGGTCTCCATTTTCCATCATATTACCAAAGAAGGAACGTATCTTGAAGCCGAGTTCTTGGTTACCAAGTGCAGCCTCTGTACTGATATTGACTAATGCGACAATTGGAATTGTGTCATATGGAGCCATCTCGGGTAGAATCCAAGTACCATCTGCATGACGCACGCATTCATTCGCTGGTGATTCTTCGCCAACTGCTAATTGCCTACATGGCACCTCATATTGTCCATCCATAATTGCCCAAGAAATCTGCCACTTGTCTAAATGACCCATTCCAGGATCTTCATCCCATAGGCCAGAAGAGAGAACTAGTGTGTGGTTGTGTAAAGTCGCTCTATCAGGGACATTTCCATTGTTTGTGGCATTGAGATTGAAACGAATAGTTCGACCTGGTGCTGTAGTCTTGACATCGGACTCCACAAATGGGTCAAGCCACAATTGCACGTCGTGGAACTCATTGACTGTAATTGACAATGTGATAGAGTCGCGCAAGCGTGTCGGGCGACCCTCGGAATCCGGATATGATTCTTCGCTGAATATGTCAAGCACTATCTCATACTCTCCTGCAGTTACCATCAAAGGAACGTTTACTGTTACTGTGATGTTCTGATGTTCGCCTCTTGCCAACTCTGAGAGAATACCCCGTGGTACGTCAACATCCCATAGAACCTCTGAGCCTGAAGCCAAATCCGTGATTCGAGCTATGCGGACATCATAACGGTCTGCACCATTTCCGAGATTGGTAGTGACCATTGGCACTTCCAATTCATCTGATGGATCGACTGAATAATGATATGGCTCTGTAGCGTCTATTACTTCAGTATCTAACTCATAAACATGGATTACATTCGTTGAAAGTATTACTGAATCTGAAACACGACTAGCGCCTTCCAAATGTGCCTTAATTGTCAAAGCGGGGCCAAGTCCTGCATCAGCATTATCGGGTGCGCAAACAATTGCAGTAACGGTGTATGGGTAATCTATTGTAGACCAGTGGCGGGGCGCGTGTAACCCCTGACCATTACCTCCTGGTGCATTGCTGAAATCAACAGTAAGTGTCCAGTGTTCTTCTCTCCAAATATGTTCGGGGACCTCTTGGGGGCGTGCCTCTGGTGCACCGGGGGTCGTAAAAATAATCCAGCCGGGTTGGAAATGTTTGATGACATCTATGTCATACTCAGCACAATCACCTGGCAGCACATATTCAGATGTGTCATAAATTTCGAAGACTATGTTTCCAGTAGAACGTATGCTGACATTCACATATAATTCCAACACATCCATTGAACCGGATGCCACTGATTTACGTGGCTCACCCATTGACCAGCCTTTCAAAAAGAGAGCGAATGTGCCCGGTTCTTGTGTGGTTGGAATATTTATTTCCAAATTCTTGGTAACCGATTGATCTGGGTCAAGAGAGACTTGTAATGGGAATACTATTGACCAACCAAACGGCAATAACCACTCTTGTTGGCCCTCAATTGTATTGGGGTCATAGAATGCGAACGTATCGAATACGTTTCCTGTGTTGGTTATCGTAATAGAGAATATTGCTGTTTGGCCTTGTTCTACATCAGATTGCATATGTGTGGTATCTAATTGTATTCCATGAACCACATCCATCATAGTTAGAGTCAACCTGTCTGAACGTATAGCGGGATCTTTGTGGGACACTGCAGATATTGTAACATAGGCATTTTCATCATGATTTGCTTGATAGACAGATGGGGCTCTAACGCGTAGATATATCCTAGCTGATTCTCCTCCTTTGAGATATATATTAGTATCTGGGAAAATAGCCGTATGGTTGCTTGCAAAGAAGAGAGTCATAGACCAATTGCCTGCATTGCATGTTTGAGAAATACCATGTGCCTCTGCAATTTCTTGTGGTACAATACATAGCATACTCGTATTCAAGGAATATGTGTCTGCTACTAAATCGACTGGCCCAGGGGTTGTGTTGTTGATTGTCATATTGAAAATCGTTTCTTCACCTGGCTCGATGATGTGCAACCAATCTGCATCTCCATCCTCTAGGAATACATCAACCTGACCTGTTAGGATGTGTGTATAACAAATAGTGTACATATTGTTGTTTGACGTACCATCACACTTGGTAGTGTCTGACCATGCTAGGTGAGCGCCGCTACCCAAGTCATTAGCAAATGCTGGCGGTTGACCAAGTTCGGGAGCCATGCCTGAATTAGGTCCTAATTTATCAGAGGTCCACCTTGTTACTGGCGTGGCCTCCCATGGATCGAGAATATAAGTTGCTAAGGAATTTAGTGGGATGCCGTTTGGATATGCGTCGTTTGTGTGATTTAGACGCGTGTACATCACCTCTTCGCCTGCTGTTGCATTTGAGTTTTCTAACCATGCAAGGTGTATGTTATCCTGGCTATCCGCCAAAATAGATGGCATGTAAGATGATGGCGCCCATGGGCGACCTGGTGGAATGTTGTTCTTACCCTCAAAAGTTGATATAGGGTAGTCGTAAATTTGTTTGATACCATATGATGGCAAACCACCTGGTACACCATTCCATTCACCTGAACCGCGCAGGCGGAGACGAGTGTACCAAACTTCGTAGTTGTCATCTTTATCAAATCCATATCCACGGCCGTCCATCCATGCGAGATGTGTGTTACCGCTCGAATCAATCGCAATCGAAGGGTGAAGGCTGAATGCGTCATCTAGAGTGATTCGAGTGTCATTCACCACAACGAGGTTACCAACACCATCACCGCCGATTGAAGGTCCCATTCGCTCATAATAGGAATTACCACTGATTTCGTGACCAATGTCGCCATATGTCCAAGTGTTTGGTGGATTATCCACAAATGAGTGTGGATCGAGTACTGTCATGTAAATTTCACGTGAATTATTGGTTGCAAGGTAAATCATCGCCTCCACAAGCAAAGACATCGAGTTTGAGCCACCTGATGGGAAGGCGTGCGCTTGCCCGCCAGCATTCGTGTTCCTAATTGTTGAACCAGGGCATATTCTCGGGCCAGTGGATGTTTGACCATTCGGACACTTCGCCATATCAATACCTGCTGATGCAACGCCTGTGTTTCCACCCGAATACATGGGTACAGGTGTAACGCCCGCAAGAACACAGGCATCGTGTGCTTCGTTGATACTCTGTGAATCTTGTTGATCTATTGGATGACCTCCATATGGACCTTCATCTGAAATTGGCATTACAATCTTTGTTGCATTGGGATTCCACTTATGGTCGCGCGATGTTGGAGGGTTGCCTGGAACATTTCCAGCAGCATCCTTCCATGAGAGGCACGCCCAAGTGGATCCAGGGCCCCAGAATTCAGAATAATATCCACCATCTGATGGTAGGTTTGTGGCTGAACCACCGTAAACAACTTCTGTCAATGCACGGATTCCACCTGAATGGTCGTTAGGGACTAAACCAAGAGCTGTTGGGCGTACATTGCCACCTGAACCACCTATTGAATAAGCAGATGCACATGACCCTGATGTTGCTGCACTTGGCGTATTTCCACTTAGTAGGTACAGCGTCTCATAAACTGTGATGTTGGCATCTAAAAGCATTGGCTTAATTCCTCGGAAGTAGCCACCGCCTGCAAAATTACCGCCATAGAAAACAGTACACATGTCACCCCATTCTTGGTACATTGAACCAGATGTGTCTATCGGTGCGGCAAACTCCACCTTTCCTCCACGTGTGTCATCCCAAACAATTTGAACAAAATCATCAGCATCAACGGCAATATCGGGATGCCCCTTATGGCCAATTATCGGTGTTAGAAGTGTGTCATCAATTGCAGTTATTGCTTCACGTGAGACATAATCTATGTCGAGCATTGTATAGTATATTTGGGGTTGATTGTAATACTTGTCAAGTTGCTCGTATGCATCTTGCCAGACTATATGGACTGACCCCAACGAATCAAGGGAAAGTGCTGGCCAATCTCTATCTTGATTTCTCTGACTAACCACATAATCATCAACTACAGAAATTATTGAATCATCTGCTGGAGAACCATCCATATCATCCATAGTTGGATCTAACAAAGTGTACATAATTGCATGCTGACTTGCTGTGTCCGTCCATGTAATGTGCACTTTTCCAGTTGAATCAACTTCAATATCAGGGTGCCACGCGCGATGGGAACCAGGGTTGGATATTTGTGTTGCATCTATCAATGTAGATGCTCGTGCATCTAACATTGAATAGTATAGGTGCTGTGTATTCCTACTCCATACCACATGAATGTTGCCATCATCATCTGAGCTGACGGCTGCCATTCTATCATTCACTTGGCCACCATCGACCACCTGTACTGCATCTGTAATGACAATCTGTGCTGCTTCTACACTTGGTGCATAACCTGCAAGAAGGCTACTCATCAACATCAACATTATCATCATAATACTCTTATTCGTGTTGTTCATTCTAAACTACCTCTTAGCATACCTACTGCTATAACCTAATTGCGATTGACTTCATACTTAACCGCACCCCTTAGCGGTCAAATGATGAAACGTTGTTCATTGAAACTTATTGCCATTCTGAAGGATCAAATCCTGAACCAAAAGAACCGGCATCGTCTGTAGAAACTACATTGTCTCTTTGAGGTGGGAGGCTTTGTACACCTTGTTGCTGTTGCCAGTCATCTACCGGCCCGGGTTTTCCAACACCTGGGCCAAATGAATATTTAATTTCATGAATTAAAGCCAACTTGGTAAGCCATAGATGACGGAGCGTTTGCATTAACTCATTTTGACTTAATCCATCTTCCCAAATTGGTTGGCTGAGGTTGAATGCTTGTAATGGGCCGGGTGGGCTTTCTGTAGAATTTCGTACATGTAGCACCCAATCCACACCGCTGCGTGTTAAATGTAATCTGCTATCATGCAACCACTCTTCCCAACCATCACCATCTGCTTGACTCTTTTCAGTCATCTTTTCTTGTTGCCCAGCGTCAACTTGAGTAACTGTTGAAACAACAATCAAATTACGCTGCTTTGGTGAGGCTATATTGAAAACATGACCGTGGGGGGTAGGTGGATAACGAACCATAAGATGGAAGTCTGAACGTTGATCTGGACGGTCACGTACTTCCAAACCTTCGCCAGTCAACCAAACGCGGATATTATCCTCGAAATCCCCGCTCATATAAGTCGTGAGGATGGCACACTATTTGAGCGCACCGAGCATCTCTGATAACTCATCAAATTCTACTCTAAGAGAATTCCAATCACTTGAACGAGACGCTGAATAGGTGCGGAAATTTCGCTTAATACCACAAGAAATACGGAGAAAATACCTACACATGAATGCACTCAAATCAGTGATAAGCCAAAGAATGATGATGAGGAAAGGTACCATAACATAAGCTGAAATATCAAGTGAATAACCCATACACACGATCACAACAGCAGTGGAAAAATGAATTAGAGGGCGGATTAGAACGGTACCAAGCATCATTGGCATCATATGGAATGTTGTTCTCTTATCAACTGCCTCGCTATTGAACTTCGCAATCATTACACCAACTAGGGCTTGGATACCATTACCAACTATTGTGAAAGGTAATGCAACAGCGATTAAAGGCATGAGGGAAAATGACAATACTATGTTTTTCCAGTTTAACTTAGTTGATGCCGGGTGGGATGCGCGGGCATCTAACCTCATACCATGAAGGGTTTTGGCGGTTTTACGCGCCCGCTCTGTTAATTCAGAAGTAGATGCTAAATCCACTTCGCCACACGCCTCTGGTCCTTGCCATACTTTGTTTGAAGAACCGCGCATTTGGTCACGTATTGCGCGCCCATGCAATACTTCTTGTTGCCATGTAGTCAATCGCTTTCCATCTAATTTTGCGCCAATGTGCCCAAGCAATAACCAAGCCCTCCAAGTATCAATATCGGGCGCATCTGGTGTCAAAGAACCTAACCTATCTCTCATCTCATTTCGAACTGTGATTGTTGTTTCTTTATCTGGTTCAACCCATTCGCCAGAGAGTAATTTAGCACCATGATTTTTATCGGGGAGTTCTGGAAGCTGAATGGGTTCACCAAATTCAACAGATGCATCTGAAAACCACGCGTGGGGGTCACGAAAAGTAAGGCCAACCGGTAAAATAACTGGAACATCGTTTCCAAGTTCTCTTGCTAGGGATGCTGCATTGAGGGCAGAACGAACTGGACCTGTTCGTAAACGATGAATATACCACTTACTATGAGAATGCCCTTCTGGTAACAATATTGATGCTTGGCCATGGGCAAGTTTTGAGGCAACAGTCAACATACTTGCAGAATTAACTCGCGTAGCTGTTTCGTCATCTACAAATCCCCTCAATCTCTCTGCTTGACGAAGCAAGGGTTGGACGCCCATTCTCCTCCCCCACCAACCAATGAGGGGACCTGTTAAGATATCTTGGCGACCTGCGAAAACATATGGCTTGTTTATTTTTAGAACTATCAAAAGTGGATCTATCAAGCCTGCGGTGTGCCATGCAACTGCAAGTACACCTGGGCCATTATTGGGGTCTTCACCATGATTATGGTACCAAGTTCTGCTCATTACGTGATCATGACCATATCGCATCATCGTACGAATTATTGGCCAAAGACCTGTAGTTGTAAGTGGAGCAGCGGAAAAATCGGGTTTGTGCAATTTCAGAATACGCTCAAGATTAACATTACTGGAACGCTTTGTGAGAGGGGGTAATTCATCGCCGCGATGGTCAACACCCTCTTCCATAACCATTCGGAGATGGCATCAAACCATCAATTCGCCGGGTATTCAAACTAAGGATAATTGCTCTGCAAGAGTGGTTAATGCAGAAAAATTAGGGTCTAATTTACCGGGATGCGGTATATCTGGGAACATCGCCAACAAACTCTTGCCACCATCTCCTTTACTTCGTGGGATGACATGTATGTGTACATGTGGAATCTCTTGGCCTGCTGCTGGGCCATCATGAACTACGATTGTGCAATCCGGTGTCCCAAAGTGATTACACAACTTTTCTGAAACCATTGCTACACCTTCCATCAAAGAGTGTTGGCTCTCATTACTCAAATCCCTAATCCTCTGCTTTTGCTCAACTGGTACTACGAGTGTGTGGCCTTCGGCGCGTGGATTAATGTCAAGAAATGCAACCCATGACTCTTGCTTAGCGATGAAGGATGCTGGGATTTCTCCTTTGATTATCTTGGAGAACAAACTTAGTTCCATCAATCACAACTCCCGGGTGGTGTCCACTTAAATTCAATTCCTCTATGGCTTGGCCCCTCAAACGAAATGCGATGACCGCCCCCTATCAATTCAATATCCCCGTCACCATCAATATCGCCAGAATCGAACGTTATCATGTATCTCAATATGTGAGTATAGTGATGGCGAGTAAAATGTTGGTTACCATCATTCTCTAGTAATACTAAATCAACTCGGTATGAATCTATGAATACATCTGTAATTTGGAATGTTCCCACCATGATGTCCAAATCGCCATCTGAATCGATATCTATGGGGTGGCCAATAAATGCGCCCCAAACTCTTGTCAATTCATGATGAGTGAATTGTCCATTACCGTCATTCTCAAGCCATGCCACACCATGATATTCATTGGGATCTATTCCATTTGGAAAATCCATATCAAGAGTGTCTCCGTTGGTGTAGATGATATCTGAATCGCCATCTTGATCCAAATCTATAATCTCAATTCCTGACATACCATAATATGTGTCATCCTTATTGATTAACGAATGTTTTGTGAATTGCCCTGTGCCATCATTGCGATAGATATTGACCTCTTCATAAACTTGAGAAAGAGAGACTGCTATGTCAAGGTCACCATCATTATCTAAATCAACGGGATAAGCATGAATTGCCCCTGACCTTTCATCAAAATTATGTCTTACCCATGTGCCGTTATCTAATGCTTCAAGCCAAAATACGCTTCCTTGAATATTACCAAATTCACACACGACTAAATCTAAATCACCATCTAAATCAAAATCACCCGATTCAGCGGAAACTGTTCGGCCAATTTCTTCGATGATTATTATGGACTCGAACTCGTCATTACCCAAACCCTTGAACATCACCACTTTACCAACTAACTCATCAGCGGGTGGAAGAATCCCAATATCTGAAACTATGAGGTCAGTGATATTATCACCATCTAAATCAACTATGTGAGTTCTTACTGGGGCGGTTAGATTCTCACTAAAGGTCTGCTCTGTGCAACCATTTGTATCACATATAGCACGGGTAACTATTCCATCTAATGGTCGTGTAGAGAATATTTCATCAACGCCATCACCATTGAGATCTGCAAGATTAATATTAGCTACTGTCACTTCATCGAGGTCGGGAAGATACTCTACTGTCGTTAATCCTTCTTCACATGGAATGACTTCTGAAGGGCCCACACAGCCAGCCAATGTTGTACAAAAAAACATCAGCAAAACTAAAATGGACCTGATATGCATAGTTGCGCCAACCTGTTGAAGATGGTGAACATTGCGGCTGATTAGATACTGACGTTTTCATTCAGCACCACTAAGTTGGTGGCTACCGCATGATTCTTCTCGGGATGCTGCTGCTGTAACAGCACTATATGCAACTTTTACTAATCCCTCTAAGCGGAATACTTCAACCAATTCTGTATTCATCACTTGGCTTTCATCTGAGAGAGAAATTGAAGTAGATGCTAATTCAGATAATTGGGTGGCTGCTGTTGATAGACTTGCTATGTTGCGAGTAGTCCCCATTGATTCACCCATTATTTTATTCAATTTATTTTCAATTTGACCGCGGGTCTGTCCTGAATCATCCCCCTCTAACAACTTTGCATACTTAGTTGCGACACTCATCAACGATGAATCTATTGAATCTAAACCTGAATAATTAGTTTGATTTGCGTGCCCTGCAGCACTCTCTCCTGCGTTAAAGCCACCATCGAGAGATTCGAGCAAGCGGTTACCCACCGCTATATCTGCGCCGTGAAATCCACTACAAGCACAATCGCCGGCAGCATACAATCCTGAAATACCAAACACCGATCCTGTTGCATCACATAGAACACCCCCCAAAGTAGTTGAAGTACGGGGTGAAATTGGAATCACCGTCTCACTCATTGGACCCCCAAGGCGTGAAGATACTCTTTCAGAAGTATCACCATACCATGCCGGTGAACCCCTAGTTAATACACGAGCATCCAAAACACATTGCTCACCTATTGATATCAAAGATTGTGCTGCTGAAAACATGCCACCTTCTGATGAAAAAGCCACATCATTACCTGAAGCCGAGCGAACTGATGCTCCATCATTTAGAATTGCAAATGGTAACTGCATGCCGTGCATATCCATACAAAGCGGGTTCCAGGCGGTGAACTCCATGTTTGTTAGCTCTACACCTGCATCTTGTGCCAACCACACCCCAGTACCGCCACTACCACCATTCCACGCTGATTCAAAACCATCTGTTGCAAGAATAACTGATTTCGCTTGAATGGCCACTAACTCGCCTCGTTGAACATCTAATGTTACAAGTCCTGCCACTGAATTGTTTTCCGTAACAAGTGATAGTGCCTGTGTATCTCCTCGCCGCATGATAGAACGCTTCATACATTGCTCTTGAAGAATAGAATAAATTTCTCGTCCGGTAGTGTCTCCAGTAGTGGCTACTCTAGCAAAATTATGACCAGGACCGGGTATTAGATGGGGGGCGCCACTAGAAGCACGACGAAGAACCAAGCCCCACCTTTCCATTTCAGCAAGGTGGTTGAAAGCAGCGCCTGTTCTCTTCCTTACCGTTGATTCATCACAAATGCCAGCCCCAGTTGCAAGAGTGTCCGCTGTGTGTGAATTGTTGCTTTCTTCATTACTTGATACTGCTAAGCCTTCAACAGAAGTTGATGCACCGCCTGAGCCAATTGCTCCTTCCTCTAAGACTATTACTTCCGCACCGGAATCATGGGCGGATATTGCTGCTCGTAATCCGGCAACTGTGCCGCCTACAATTACTACATCCCATGCATCCATTAGTCACGCCACAAGTAGTCGCATCATAAACTCCACGCCATACACATCTACGAGCATCTAGACAAAAAAGCGGACGCGGCAGGATTTGAACCCGCGATCTGCGGCTTAGGAGGCCGCCGCCTTATCCAGCTGGGCCACGCGCCCAACCACTCGACAAACAAGTCTTAGATGACGGTTGTGGCAATCAAAGCATCACCATACCGTGTCGAAGGCCTGCTTCAGAAACTTCATGGAGGAATCTCTCAAACTGTATTCGCGGATATGAACTACGACTAAGTCTTGAATCGCATTCAGCAAGTCTGGTCAATAATTCGTCTTGTAAAATCGGAGAAAGCATCAATCTACCTGATGTAATTACTTGATGTAATTGTGAAACAATATCATCTGCATCCAATGCGAAATCACCCATCAACCTATCAAGTTCTGCCATTGCTCCAGATAATACCTTTTTCTGGCGACCGTAAACAGTTTCCCAACGCCATTCAATAATACGGCCACGCAACGCCATTTCTACCATCAATCTACCACCTTGAAGGGTTGAGGCTGCTACTAATTTGTGTACTGATGCGCGGTCGCTTACTTGTCCTGTTTTTGCTAATAATTCAAGAATAAATAGTGCCTTTCTCAAATTACCACTACTTACATATTTAATATCGCCAATAATGCCTTCTGCTAATTCAATCCCTTCCTTTGCTGAAATATGTTTCAAAATTGCTTCTAGGCGATCTGCTTCAGTAGATGGTATTCGTATGTGTTTACTTCTACTTCGGAGCGCATCCATTATTCTACTAGGTGCTCTAGCAGTGAAAATGAATCTTGATGTCGTTGACTCTAATTCCATCATTCTTCTCAGATAGGGTTGTCTTTTAGGACCGAGATGATCCGCATCCTCGATAATTATCAAACGACTTACAGGAGTGATTCCCTTCTCTGGTGAAACTAATTCAACACCCGCTGGTGGCGGGTCATCATCAGATATATCCCACATGCTCCTATCAAACGCTTCAAGACTGGTGCGACCAGTGAGGGTGTCCTTAGATCTAAGACCGGCTGGTCGTAAAAACTCCTCAAATGTCTTCATTGCGCCGGTCGTACCTGCTAAATCCCTAGCTTGTATGATGTGGGCTGTTGATTTCCATCCTAATCCAAGAACTTGTCTAGCAACAAGACGCCATGCCGCAGTTTTACCCACGCCGGGGGGGCCTGTAATTAGAAGATGGGGGGGGCTTCCTGAAAGACTAACTGTAGTCAAAGTATTACGTATATGCTCGGGAAATGCAAGTTCATCAAAGCGGCGAGGGGCGTGCTTTTCCAACCAACTTGGCATGGGACTAACCTCAGTGTTGGGCTCACAGTCTTTGAACTCAACGCAGAAGAATTACTATTTCATGATTGAACCAATGCTTCAACTTCGACTTCAAGCAGCATCTCTGGATTAACTAATTCATGGACTACAACAAGTGTGGCGGCGGGTCGAATTTCTTTGAAAAATTCACCATGAACCACCATTATGGATTCACAATCTTTTGCTCTCGTTGCATAAGTTCTTGTCCGTACAACATCAGAAAGAGAGGCGCCTGCTTCTGTTAGTGCTAACTCAATTCTTCCAAAAATAATACGACATTGTTCTACCGGATTTCCTTTAGCGAGAACATTGCCTTCTGAATCGGTGGCTGTTGTGCCCGCTACATGGACGACATCGCCCACTCTAATTGCTCTAGAATAACCTGCTACTCGCTCAAACGGGGTGCCACTTGACACCAACTTACGCCCCACCATCGAATAGTGAGAGTGTGTGACAATAGATGACCTTTGTCAATCTGCTTTAATCATCTTGTAAGCGCCTTCGCCGCCTTTTTCAGGATCTGTTCCTGAACGACGTGGTTTGATAAATATGCGAAAGCCACAACTACGGCAAGATACTCCGTTCTTTTCTTGGCTAAATGCTTCCAACGCACCACATTTTAGACAACGGTAGAGAACTTCTGTGGGAAGGGCATTTGCCCCGCATGCCTCACAGTTTATCCACTGCGTCCATCCTTTTATGCGGTGATTTTCTTTGCAGTTGATATTGATGCACCTATAGGTGAACATTCGGTCCTCAAGAAAGATGTAGGCTCGTTCCATGTGTGCGGGCGACCTGCCCGCCCTTTTTCAACCTCGCCCTTTGGGCGGGGTTATTCTGAACAAGCGTTTTTACAGATAATTACAAAATTTTCCATAATCTTGGCGCCATATTCAGAATCATTAACTTCAGGATGGAATTGAAGGCCAAAACGGGTCCCTGCATCGTTTTCCATTGCTTGAACCCGACAGGATGGGCTACTTGCAGTAATATGAAAATTATCTGGTACTATTGTTACCTCATCATTGTGACTTTCCCAAACAACTTGGGTATCGGGCGTTTCTGTGAACATCCCCCCACCCCCATTGATGAGGGTAATCTCCATGGCGCCAAACTCTGGAGATTCTGATTCGCCACAATCACCACCATAATGGCGAGCCATAAATTGATGGCCAGCACAAATTCCAAGAATTGGCATATCAAGAGTTAGAAACTCCGCGCAATTACCGAGCTCTCCAGTCAAACCTACACGTGCCGCCCCGCCTGAAAGAAGGAGACCATCTAATTGTCTAAGCTCAGAAAGTGGCGTCTCATTGGAAATTATTTGAGTATCAACACCAAGATAACGAAGCATACGCCATTCACGATGAGTCCACTGTCCACCGTTATCGACAACATCGATGACAAGTTGATCTGACATGACCCTCAAACTACTGTGCAATGGCTTCGTTCAATGAACATGCCGCTTAACTATCGATATCTGCTAAGCGAATCAAGTATGATATCTTCATGCTGTGTTCTATTGCCGCTGCGTTATCCCACGCTTCGTTGAAATCTGCGCCGACTGCAAAAATTCCACCACCCCTAACTACAATTGCCTTGCAATTGGATTGTTGCAGTCCTTCTGATAGTTGACGTAAGAAATCATCTTCTGTCACATCATCTGAATCAACTATGACTACAGAGTCAAATCTCTCTTTACCAGAACTATCAACTGGACGTAATACAAACAAATCTTGCTCAAGAGACATTGCTGTCGAATATGGCGCTGGTAAGTGGGCGCATGCTGCTCTGCCGTTGTGTTCTAATGACGCTACAGCCAATAGAATGGTATGGATTCGCCATGTATCGCCTGCGCCTAGTGGTGCTTGCTCTCCCAACCTTCCTGAAACAATATTTCTCTCATCAAGTTGGCCCAAGGAAGAACCTTGTCGAGTCATGTGCACAAGATTAGGTTCATCAAGTGAAAGTATGGATATACTGCCGGATGTTGCATGGCATAGCCCTTCCCGCTGAAGTTGCCTACCAATTCTAACGAAGTCTCCTACTACATGTGCTGGGACAATAAAACCATCTCCAACAATTGGGGGCATGGGCTGGGTGTCCATTTCTTCAATTATCCCCGTAGCACCAGTAACTGCGCTTCGCAAAGATTCATTTTCATAACGGAGAGCTTCTACTTCAGACATCGGTGTCTGTGCGATTGCTTTGCCTATCATATCCTCTGTCACATCAGATTGAATGCTGGTTGATTCTGTGGATTCTATCTCTTCATCTGTTGGTGCTTCTTCAACTTCTGGTTCTGACTCGTCTGCACCCTCCCCAAGGGGTTCTTCTTCTTCAACAACAGGTGGGGGTGTTGACGAACGTTGTGGGGGAGTTGATCCTGGTGGAGTCATTCCAGGGAACATACCCCTTGGCATACCCATTGGCATACCACTTGGAGGGCCACTAGGTGGACCTTTTGGAGAACTACCGGGTGGGCCTTTTGGCGGGCCCTTTTTCCCTTCTTTTTCTTTCGCGCTATCGGTTGAATCGCCGTCTCGCGCCATCTCTCTCGACTCCTCGGGGTGGGTTCTCGTTAAATACCGGTTGGGTTTGGACCGCATTTACCGGTTGCCCCGATAGTGTAGTGGCCTATCATGAAGCCCTGTCGAGGCTTCGACCCGGATTCAAATTCCGGTCGGGGCGCCATCATCCATTTTTGGTTCTTATTATATGAAATTACAAGTCATTCGATTGGCCATGGTTGCCATTCATCGTGGGTACCTTCTGCTCGGAAATGATTCTGCCCACTTCCTTCCGGCCATTCAACCCATTCGAACCCATCAGATATGGTTAGATTATCAACTACAGTTGGGGGCGATGTTGCTTCTGTTGTAATTAATAGGTGGCCATCATCCACTAACTCTTCTTTTGCGCCTTCGGGTGCTACAAAATCATCGTCGGAATTAATTACCTCGGATGTATGATCTACATCATCGAATACACTCTGTTCAGCTAACAAACTCTCAGGGGGGCCTGATGGCATTACTGGTTTCTTAACTAATTGTAAAGCCTGAATAAATAATAATAATACCATCAAAATAACTACGATTAGTGGTATCCAAGAGGTTCCAAGAAGAGAGCCCTCCTCAGCAATAGGATCGGTTATACTATCATCAACGGTTTCATTCAAAATATCCCCTTCATTTATTGTTTGATTGAGGTTTGTATTATTCTGATACGTTTGATTCTGGAAAGTTTCGTTGGAATATGAATTATTTTGGTAAGATTGATTTTGGTAAGTTTCATTATCAAATGTATTATTTTCATAAGTATTGTTGACATAAGTATTATTGACATAGGTGTTGTTTAGATAGGTGTTATTATCTGTGTAATTAATTGATGTATTACCACCACCTCCGCCGTTCCCATCGGGTATTTCACCCGCTGCGCAACCTTCGGCACTGGGGTCTTCTCCCGCAGGGGTCCTTGGGCATTTGTCTGTCAAATCTGACACACCATCACCATCATCATCAGAATCTTCATTCCAATCGTGACAGCCGTCGGCATCAAAATCTACAGTTGGATTTGTTATCCAACCCAGTATGCCCCTGGGGCAATTATCATCTACATCCAACACCCCATCTGCGTCATCGTCTAAATCTTCATCAGAATCTTTGCAACCGTCCCCATCATAATCTGTAATACTTCCAGAATACCATCCAACGGTACCATTGGGGCATGAATCATCGTAATCTTGGAAATGGTCATCATCATCGTTGAGGTCTTCTGTCGCATCAAGACACCCATCTCCATCATTATCTGTGATATTAGATGATGTCCAATTCAATTCACCTTGATGGCATGAGTCATAGTTATCATCTATCCCATCATTATCATCGTCATCGTCCTCTACAGCATCAAGACATCCATCCCCATCATGATCTGTTGTAAGTGTGGATAACCATCCTAAACTACCCGTCGGGCAGGAGTCATTTGTGTCATTGACCGTGTCGTCATCATCGTCTAAATCTTCATTAGAATCTTTACATCCATCTGTATCATAATCTGTGGTTCCGTTTGATGTCCAATTCAATACACCTATGAAACATGCATCGGATGGGTCATTAATCCCATCATTGTCATCATCATCATCTTCTATACTATCTTTACAACCATCGGTATCATGATCTGTGGTATTGTTTGATGACCAAGCAAGTGCGCCTTGCGGGCAACTATCAACCATGTCTAGTATACCTTCACCATCATCATCAGAATCACATATATCACCCATAGTATCTGAATCATAATTTTGTTGGCTTGGGTTGTAAATTTGATGGCAATTATCCCTATTGTTGGTGATTCCATCTGCATCGGCATCTGCGCTCATTCGTGAAAGGAATATATCGTCGCCGTCTGATGAATTAAGTGAATCTAGGCCAAACGTTCTAGCTGAGTTTTGATATTCGAGTATACCTGCCACTTCTATGGTGCCATTACCTGTTGGTATCACTTGCTGGACAACTGTATTACCAGTTGGTTGGGCCGCCCACTCCCAAGTTCCTTGATCGGCGGCCATAGCAACAAAACCAGTTCCAGCACCTGAAAGTGTTGTCAAACCCACACTAATTACTCCTGATTTATCACCCACAACAGCAATGCTTCCATTGCCTATATTTCGAACATCAAGGATTTTATCGTTACTCGTACCACCTAACGATATTGACCAATCCCAATAACCACTAGAATTGAACTTTGCAAGAAAACCATCTGTGCCCCCCCCTGAATTCACTGAACAACAATTTGCAAATGAAAGCCCACTTTGGAAATAGCCAGACACAAATACATCACCTGAACTTGTTACATCTATACTTTCAACCCAACTGCAATATGCGCTCGAACTAGTGCTGCTAGAACAAGTAGGCTCACCCATCCACCACATTGTGCCATTAGATGAAAATAATCGGATTAAGGCGCCCCTATTGTATACATTTCGAGAGCCTCCGCTGGGATCGTTATAATTACCAGATTTCGCCCAAAACACTACCCCACCATTGGGGTGGCTAGTCATTGCTCCAAGGATGACGTTGTTGTAGTAGTAAGTACCTGAGCGATAGATGTTATTCCATGAATTAGTTGAGTCTCTCTTAGCAATGCAAATTACATGATTATTTGAACCGGAGTAACTGTTTCCATGCATCGAAACAGTGCTATAACAATCTCCTGAAAACCATACATCACCAGAAGCGTCGACTGCGATATCTACATCAACATAGTGGCTAGTACTA
>Ga0315334_10000852_pt1 | contig 18713 bp, 13 predicted proteins | sample M150034915metaG_FD_205555 | JGI IMG/M metagenome (GOLD analysis project Ga0315334, IMG submission 205555) | Ammonia-oxidizing marine archaeal communities from Monterey Bay, California, United States - M1 500m 34915 | ecosystem: Environmental > Aquatic > Marine > Intertidal zone | place: USA... | reverse complement strand
GATTCTCTTCCTGATTGTTTAGAAATTACCGCGGAAGCAAAAACAGAGAACAAAGAAATTATGGGTATAAGGCACAAAGAATTTCCAATACACGGTTTACAATTTCATCCCGAATCCATACTTACGGGAAATGGGAAAAAACTATTGTCCAATTTCCTTAAGATTTAATACTTGGCGAATCGATGACAAATCAGTTCTACAATGACTTCGATATTACCGCCAGAAAGGAAGAAGGGAATGATCGTCCGGATGATTACAGAAGCCCTTTCCAAATAGATCGCGACAGAATCATCTACACTCCTTCCTTTAGAAGGCTCCAAAGTAAAACACAGGTGTTTCTTTCCGGAGAATACGATTTTTATCGCACTCGTTTAACCCATTCCCTAGAAGTCGCTCAAATTGGAAGATCAATATGCAACAGATTAAAAAAAAGAAGCGCGTTGTTAAATGAGGGATACTTCATAGACCCTGATCTAGTCGAAGCGGCTTGCCTATCCCATGACTTAGGACATCCTCCTTTTGGTCATGCCGGAGAACGAGTCTTGCATTCAATAATGCAAGATCATGGAGGGTTTGAAGGGAACGCTCAAACACTACGTCAACTCACAGAAACTATCTACGGTCAACGTGGCATGAATCCAACGCGAGCTTTCCTGGATTCTACACTCAAATATAAAACTCTATTATCTGAAATTCCCGGAGCTCTCAATCACTTTATATATGACTATCAAGTCAAACATCTTGATTTTGCTTTCGAAGATAAAAATCAAATACTTCAATTCGATCCTGGCAATATAAGAAATGCATTTAAATCTGTGGAATGCCAAATCATGGACTGGGCTGATGATACTGCCTATTCTCTAAACGATATTATTGATGGAACCAACGCTGGGTTCATCAACCTTGAAAATCTGGAGCGTTGGGCTGAAACGAGTAATCTGAAAGGCAATGATGCAGATCACTTAAATCAACTTTGCAGATCCATAAGCAGGCAACGCCTCGAACCGCTAATGGGCCGTAAAGTCGGCGACTTCATTGCTGCAGCAAGCATCATTGATTCTGAAGAGAACTTTATGTCTGGGAAAACAGCACGTTACAAATATCAAATTCATGTAAATTCAGACATCGCACAAGAATCCAAATTATATAAAAATATTTCTCTGGATCTTGTATTTAAATCACCACAACTCCAGCAACTAGATCATAAAGCTGCACGAGTTCTGGAAGAACTCTTTAATATTTTTTCTGATAATTACATTTCAAACACTAAACGCTCTCTTAGGTTAGTTAGCACCGAAGCAGAAAATTCTATAGCTAACGCAGAAGAAGATTCGGCAAAAGCCAGAGTTATTACTGATATTATTTCTGAAATGACAGATGGGTTAGCCGTTCGCACCTATCGCAGATTAGTAGATCCAAATTTTGGTTCCATATTGGATCTTGTATGAAACTTCCCTTACCTTGAAATCAGAGGTAATATAGTAATAACCCAATTTATCGTGACTTACTCCCTTAAAACCATTACCAAAATATTTACTTTTTCCTTATACGTTCTTTACGGAATTAGTCTCACATATAGTGAAATAGTTATTAATGAAGTTCATTATAATAGTGAACCTAACAATGCATTGAATGAATTCATTGAAATACACAATACTTCAGATGATTCCATCAATATTTCTGGATGGTTTTTTTCCGATGGAATTGACTATCAATTCCCTCAAAATACAGAAATTAAAGCAAAGGGTTACCTCGTAGTAGCAGAGAATCCCGAAGAACTCGTTAAGTCATATGGTAAAGAAGCTTTAGGGCCTTATTCAGGCAATCTAGCAAGTGATGGCGAACGCATTGAGTTGCGCCGTTCTGATGGGACAGTTGCTGACACAGTACGCTACCAGTCCAGTTTCCCCTGGCCTGTCGGTGCAAATGGATCTGGATCCTCAATGGAACTAATCAATCCATTACTCGATAATGATTTAGGAGGTTCCTGGCGCAGTTCATCAGTTCCAGGAATATTACCAGAACTAACATTAATTGGCACAGGGAATAGTGATTGGCGATGGAGGCCCGGGAATACTGAAGCGTCAGATCCAATTAGTGATTGGCGAAAAACAGATTTTATTGAAGATAATTCATGGGCCAATGCGACTCTTCCCATAGGCTATGGCAGCGTACGGGGCATTGATATCGCAACAGAAATAAATGGAATGCGTAATTCCTTCACCTCCGTCTTTCTTCGTAACGAATTGCTCATTGCTCCAGAAGAGATTCCTCAACAACTCCGTATAAGATTCATGCTTGATGATGGAATGATTATATGGATCAACGGCACCGAAGCACTCAGATATAACATGAACATAGGTGAACCCGCCGCAAACGGCACTGCCAGCAGGAACGGACAAGAAGGAACATGGCAAGAAGAAATCATTGAAGGTGTAGCTGGATATTTGCAAGAAGGAAAAAATACAGTTGCTGTACAACTCTTCAATGTCAGCAGTAATAGTAGTGATCTTGGACTAGAACTAGAAATCATTCGGCCAAGTCGTGGAGAAGGAGAGCCGCCTATTCCCTCTCCAGGAACCAAGAACTCAACCTACACAAAAAATGCTCCCCCAATCACTAGACAAGTTAATCACTGGCCTAAAGAACCAACCTCCAATCAAGAAACAGTCATTACGGCAAAGATAACTGATAACGAGGGAGTAAAGAATGTCAGGCTAGAATATCAAGTCGTTGCTCCTGGCTCTTATATACCTGCATTTCTTGCAAAATCGACAAGTAAACTCATTTCTAGTCCTAACTCTCTACGTGAACCTAACCCTGTTTATCATGATCCGGAAAACTGGAAAACTTTGACAATGTTGGATGACGGAATTGGTAATGATGAAACCACCAATGACAGCACCTTTACTGCAACTGTACCAAATCAACCAAATAGAAGCCTCTTAAGATACAGAATCATTACAGAAGACAACGATGGTAATAGCGTTCAGCTACCTTACGAAGATGACCCAGCATTGAATTTCGCCTCTTTCGTTTATGATGGCATACCCGATTATGTAGTTGAGAAAAGCAGGACATTTCCTACTCCTCATACATATCCGTCAGAACTCATCAATTCAATACCGGTATATCAAATACTCACAGACTCAAAAGATTTTGATCAAGCCGTAGCATATAATGGCGGAGACCAAATAGGTCGTAACAATTATGATGCCAGAAGTGCTTATAACTGGAACTGCAGCTTTGTCTATGAAGGCAAAGTATATGACAATGTGGGATATCGTTTGCGACAAAGAAATGCTCGATACTCAGGTAACGGAAGACGGAGCTTTAAATTTCGATTCAATCTAGGAAGCTATCCACAATTTCACGATACTGACGGGAAAAGCTACCCTACAGAATGGAAATATCTGGCAACGCACAAAATGAAGGGTTCTCGTGGAAATCATACATGGGGGATAGAACAAGCGGCTAATCATATCCTTTGGAATATGACGGGAACCCCCGCACCCTTCACTCATTGGTTCCATTTGCGAGTGATCCGGGGAACTGAGGAAGCTCCGAAAGAAAATAATGGGCAATATCAGGGAGACTATTACGGAATGTTATTGGCCATGGAGGAATTCGATGTTCGATTCCTTGATACCCATAATCTTAAAAAAGGAAATCTATATAAGCTCATAAGCGGACGCACTGACGGGGTGTCAGTGAGGCGTTATCTGGCGAGAGAAGGTGTCGATGACGGATCTGATTTTAAAAATATAATATTTCAATTAAAACCAAACAAATCAGATGATTGGCTAAACCAACATGTGAACTATAATTCCTGGAATCATTATCATGCTATCGTAGATGCAATTCGCCATTATGATGTACAACCAAATACAAGTGAGCATCTAAAAAATCGTGCATTTTATTTTGAACCTTCAGAAGAAACAAATTATGGAAGACTTTGGGTTTTACCTTGGGATTCAGACACTAGCTGGGGACCAAACTGGAACGGTGGTGTCGGTTTTTGCAAACAAGCAATTTATGGGACCAATCCTCCAAGGCCCGAATTCGATCTCGAATATCGTAACGTTGTAAGAGAGATACGAGACCTAATTTGGACAGAAGAACAAATCGACTTACTACTTGATCCTCTAGCTGCTCGGATTTCTGGTTTAGTCAATGCTGATCGCGATCGATGGATAAGTGCTAGCGGAGGCAGTGAAAGCCCCCCACCCCTAGAAAACGTAATTAATGATATGAAGAAGTTCGCGTTCATTGGAGGGTCCTGGGTTGGGGGAAGTGATGGGAATATGGCTTCCATTTCCAGAGACAGTGGCACATCAGGAAGATCCGGTAGGGATGCTTATCTTGACGCGCTTGGTTCCGATTCATCAATACCAAGAAAACCTTCAATCACGTATAAGGGTATAGAAAACCATCCACAGGGTGAACTAAAATTCGAAAGCTCTGATTTTTCGGATCCAAATGGATCCAATAGCTTTGGAGCAATGGAATGGAGAATCGCCGAGATAAGTAAAGGTGAAACTACTTTCATCAGCACTGGCTCAGAATGGAAATATCTTGATGATGGAACTGATCAAGAAAATTTATGGAAAGAGATAGACTATGACGATTCCAGCTGGTCCCAAGGAAAAACACCCGCTGGATTTGGCAGTATTCTAAACACTCAAATAGTGACAACTTTAGACTTTGGTCCTTTAGCTTCAGAAAAACATCCTACCTACTATCTCAGAAAAATAATCAATGTTGATGACCCAGCGGAATTCAGTCAGTTTATCTTTAATCTGCACGTTGATGACGCAGCAATTGTATATGTTAATGGGCAAGAAATTCTCAGAGACGGATTCCCGGACAGCACCATTGTCAATTATAACACATATGCTCCATCAGGAGGAAAAGAAGGTGTTTTTGATAGTTTTGAGGTTCCTGCAAGTGCTTTTATACAAGGCGCAAATTTAATTGCAGTCGAACTACATAATCAGTCACCAGGAAGTAGCGATCTGGTATTTAACATGTCTATTACCGCTGACGCTTCAATCCTTACTCCAAAATTCGAATGGAATGCCAATTGGAAATCTGGAAAAATTACGACTTTCGCTTCTGAAATCACTCCGCCAGCTACTGCAGTAAGGGTTGGGAAAACTTATAGAGCAAGGGTTCGCCATATGGACAATACAAATCGTTGGAGTCATTGGTCTGAACCAACTCAGTTCACAGTCACTGAACCTGATCTATCTCTATGGTCAAACTTAGTAATAAGTGAAATAATGTATAATCCCTCTCAACCAAGTATTTCTGAATTGAATGCCATTCCTGAACTCAATAATACCGATTTTGAATGGTTGGAGATTCAAAACATTGGTCCAATCTCACTAGACCTTGAAGAATTAAGATTTACAAAGGGAATCGAGTTTAATTTCTCAGAGAGCGCCACAAAGAAAATAGCACCAGGGCAAAAATTACTTATAGTAGCTAATGAAGCTGCGTTTAATCTTCGTTACGGACATCCTTCCACACCACAATTTGTCGCAGGAACCTTCTTTAAGAATCTGTCCGACTCAGGAGAACGAATAAAACTCAGTTTCGGAGCAGGAACTCCCGTTATTGACTTCAATTATGATGATGATTCTCCTTGGCCAGTCGCCGCTGATGGCGACGGACACTCATTGGTATTAATAGCACCAGAAACGAATCCTGACCCAAATCTGGCAAATAACTGGAGAATTAGCTCTCAAACTAAAGGAAATCCAGGAAACTCAGACGTTATCCATTTTGAAGGGAATCCGAACAGTGATGATAATCAAAATGGGCTCTCCAACCTAGTCGAATATGCCCTTATAGGAAAGATCATTGGAAACGTAATCACAGTACAAAATCAACCCTATCCTTCCATTAGTTATATCAGAAAATTAGGTTCTGATGATGTCTATGTTTCAATTGAAACCTCCCAAGATTTAAGGAAATGGAATAATTCAGATTCCAACTACACTATTTTGAAAGAAGAATACCTTGGTGACGGATTAATTAAGATCACGCTTCGAGGAATAAATCCAATCCATGAAAACAACCTAATAAGTTTTTTCAGAATCTTAATTACTCAAAGGTAAATTATAGCTCTATCAACCGCTTATACTAGTGCATTGGTTTAATATCCAATAACATCTGCGCATTATTCGGAAATCTTTCCATGATGGATAGTATACGTTCAATGGCTTCAATCGGGCGATGACCAGCCAGCCCTCGACGTATTATGGAAATTTTCTCCCATTGGTGAGGAGGTATTAGCAACTCCTCTCGACGAGTACCGGAACGGAATATGTCAACTGCCGGATATATATATTGCTCTGCAATTGCACGATCCAAGACTAATTCCATATTTCCAGTGCCTTTCAATTCTTCAAAAATCCTGTCATCCATTACACTGTTTGTTTCAACTAATGCAGTTGCAATAATTGTCAATGAACCTGCGTCTCGGGTATTTCTTGCCGCGGCAAAAAGCTTTCTAGGCATTTCTAAAGCTCGAACCGATAATCCTCCAGTGCCGGTAGGCCCTCCTTTATTTGATGCGTTATTAAATGCTCTTGCTAATCGAGTAATTGAATCCATGAGCATGAAAACGTGTTCACCTGATTCAACTAATCTTTTAGCTCTCTCAATTGCAATTTGAGCAATTCTACAATGCATCTTAACCTCCATATCATTAGAACTTGCATATATTTCAGCCTCCGGCAAAGCTCTCCGCAATTCAGTCACTTCCTCTGGCCTCTCATCAACCAACAATACCATTACCTTAACACCGCTGTGATTCTTTATAACAGATTCGGCCATGTGTTGAAGGATAGTTGTTTTACCTGACCGAGGAGGGGCTACTATAAGCCCACGCTGACCTCGCCCTACAGGAGAAATCAAGTCAATGATCCTAGTTGTCATTCGATCTTTATCAGTCTCCATCTGGAGTCTACGATCAGGGTTCACTGCTTTCAGCTCTTCAAACCATGGCATCGTTTTAAATTCATTAGGATCACGCCCATTAATGTCTAATAGCTTTGTTAATTGCGGCCCTCGCCTACCCATCCGAGTTTCGGCCTTAACCCAAAGACCATCTCTAAGACCAAAATTACGAACTATTTCCGGTGTAACAAAAACATCATCAGGAGTCTGCCTGAAATCCTTACTAGGCTCTCTTAAAAATCCAAACCCTTTGCCTGAGATCTCTAAAATTCCTTCTTGCTCTGTAGGTGGGCCTAAAAGTTCTTCTTTAAAGTGATTGTCTCTTGAAGATTTACTTTTCTTAGCATTCCTATTGGGTTTAGGCCCTCTGCTCTTCGGTGATTTTTTCTTCTCCCTTGAAGAACTTGAACTAGCTGAGGCATTATTGTCCTCGCTCTTCTTTCCAACGTTCACTTTATTGTCAGAATCTTTAATTTCGGTCTCGCTCATACTGTATTTGATGCATACTAAATAAAATCAAAATTAATTAATTTAAATCTCAATCTTTTCCATTAAATGTTCTGTGATATCAAAATTCCCATAAACATTCTGGGTGTCATCGTAATCATCAAGCGCCGCAAAGAGTCGTAATACTTGGCGCGCTGTTGAAAGATCACGAACAGATTCGGTTGTTTTGGGCACATAAATAAGCTTCTGAGATTCAATCTGTGCACCTGATGCCGAAATAGCATTAGCAACCATTGAAAGTTTATCATTAGCAGTAATGACATAATATAGCTCATCATCATTAACGACATCTTCAGCTCCTGCTTCAATCGCTAAAAGCATGACTTCTTCTTCATCACTGGATTCTTCTGATAATTTAATTTCGCCTTTACGATCAAACATATGAGAAACACTATTCGGCTCTCCAAGATTTCCATTATTTTTGCTAAACAGAGTCCGTAAATCTGCAAAAGAACGATTTTTATTATCTGTAATAACTTCAACAATCAATGCTATTCCTCCAGCTCCAAATCCTTCGTAACAGGCCTCCTCATATGATACGCCCTCAATTTCTCCAGTACCTTTTTTGATCGCCCGTTCAATAGTATCTCCAGGCAAACTTTGCTTTTTGGCATTAGTTACTGCTTGCCGCAATCGAGCATTCAAATCAGGATCTCCGCCTCCGTCACGCGCAGCAACAGTTATCTCTTTCGCAAGTTTACTAAAAAGCTTGCTACGCTTTGCATCGGCGGCACCTTTAATGTGCTTTACCTTGGACCACTTGTTGTGTCCGGACATATAATTAATTCCGGTCTAACCAGAACATATAATTAAATTAAAAAGAGTATTTTGGTTGTTTCTTCCTAATCTCAGCAGGATAAACCGCTTAAGAGATGGAATTTATGACCATTCACTTTGAAGTTCTTTTATTATTAGATTTGCAACATCCTTATTCAATTGGACACTGCATCATCTTAAACCTAAAGCAAAGATCACATTTCTCCGATTGGAGAACGATGACATTCTAAGGAGAAAAATTTCCAATGTCAATGGATGCTTCAAATTAAGTTGATCTTTGTTAAATCAAAGCCCAAAATAATATTTTCTAAGTAATAAACCAAGTAAGAAGGTGTTTTCCACTTGATCCCTGGCCAACCTCCGCTAATGAAACATTTCAAACAAAATCACCTCTAGTTACTAAGAAGTGAATCGAGGATCAAAAAAATGGGCAAACAATATAATAAACTAATCAAAAGAGTTCGACGCAAAAATTACCTCAAACGTAAGCGTGAGCAACTGTTGGCTAAGAAAAAACTAAGTAAGCCTTCCAGTGCAAAGAGTTTAAAACCCAAGCCAACTACAGACTCTACAGAAAAAGCTCCAGCTAAAAAAGCCGCCGCTAAAAAAACTCCAGCTAAAAAAGCCGCCGCTAAAAAAACTCCAGCTAAAAAAGCCGCCGCTAAAAAAACTCCAGCTAAAAAAGCCGCCGCTAAAAAAACTCCAGCTAAAAAAGCCGCCGCTAAAAAAACTCCTAAAGCTGAGGGGAACGAATCTTAATTAAGAGTTCATTACAAAATGAATGCGATGAATAAGGAACATATTCCTTATCTCATCATTGATGGGCACAGCATAATTTTCGCCTGGAACCATTTGCGACTTCTTCATGAACATAGCCAGTTAGCGGCTCGCGATGAACTCATTCGCAAGATGACTGGCTACCAAGACAATACTGGAGAAAGAGTAATCATAGTATTTGATGGCAAGGGAACCAAAACAGAAAGCTTTTATGAACATGATAGCATACAAGTTTTTTTCTCGAAAAAAGGGACCTCAGCCGACCAAATCATAGAACGTTTAGTTGGGAAGTATGGAAAAAAGAAAAAAATCACAATCGCTTCACGCGACAAAGCCGTATTAGATACCTGCTCATCCTTTGGAGCAATTGCAATCTCCCCGAATGCTCTAAAAGAATCTCTTGAAAGTACAGAAGAGAAATTAAGTAAAAAAATAGTCCAGTAAATTAAGATGACATTTTAGAATAATTATAAAATCCATGATGTCTTAGTTTTTTTATGTGATTATTTTTATCCGAATCAATGCTTTGGCAAGCCATAGTTACCTTATTTTTAGCAATTCTTCACCATAAGAAGGCTCGACGGAAAATGCTCTTCATGTTCTCAATAGGAACACTGTTATTTACTATTTTGGGATTTAAATTCTTTGGCAACTTCCTAGAACAACGCCCCATTATATTTTCACTTTATTGGCTCTTCTCCTTGGTCCTAGTAACATTAATGCTAATGATGGCAATTTATGATTTTTTAGTTACAAGAAAAAACATGAAGACTTTAAAAGGCGCAGAATTACACGAAATGCTAGGGGAAATAAAAAAAGAAATCTCTAGAAAAAGAAATGACGAGTGATTGGATAGCAAAAACTCGTTTGCGAATTGAGAATGAAGAATGCAACAATCTCTCTCAATTTGGCCAATACAATTCTGAAAGCGCTGGTAGAAAACATCAGGAACCTTCTCACCCTTTCAGAACTGCCTTTCAAAGGGACAGGGCAAGAATTATACATTCACGAGCTTTTCGGCGCTTAGAGTATAAAACTCAAGTATTTCTCAATGGCACGGGTGATCATCTTAGGACTCGTTTGACTCATACTATCGAAGTTGCATCAGTCAGTCGAACCATAGCCTGCGCACTTGGGGTCAACCAAGACCTTGCGGAGGCGATCTCCTTAGCTCACGACCTTGGCCATCCTCCTTTCGGTCATACAGGAGAAAAAAAACTCAACGAAATTATGTTAGAAGATGGCGGCTTCGAGCATAATATCCAAAGTCTGAGGGTAGTCGAATTATTAGAAACATTATATCCTAACTTTGATGGCCTCAATCTCTCATATGAAGTTCTCGAAGGCATAAGGAAACATGATAAAGGCTATTGCCGTTCTGCGTATCAAAATAAAAAAGAAGAAAATTTCCCTAATCCATCAATCGAAGCGCAGATCGCTAATTTGGCTGACGAAATAACTTATTATTCGCATGATCTTGACGATGGATTAAATCACAAACTCATTGATGAAAAGCAACTCAATCAAATAACTCTATGGCAACAATGCGCCAATTTTGTTGGTAATAATTATCCAGCATTAAAAGACAAAAGACGGCGCTCCTATATCATTCGCACACTAATTGACTGCCAAGTCGCTGATTTAATATCAGCCACTTCAGAATATATCCAAAATTTCAAATTTGATTCCAGTGATGCAATCAGGAAGCATCCTGAAAGGCTGGTAAGACACAGCGAAAAAACTCAAGAAGGTAATCAGCAACTGAAAAAATTCTTATATGAAAATCTTTATCACCATGAACAAGTTGCAATGCCCAATGCAAGGGGCGGAAATGTGATTGCTAAAATATTTTCATTTTACGAACAAACCCCAAACTTAATTGGAGAGGAAAGCGCAAAAAGAATCAGCTCTGAAGGCCTAAAACGCACTATTTGCGATTATGTCTCTGGTATGACTGACCGATATGTATTAGAGGAATATGATCGGCTCAGAAAAATGTAATTTGCTTAATTTTTCCATAATATTCAATTAAATGAATAAATAAAATAGAAATACATCTTTAAAAATGAAGAGTAAAATGAGTTGAAATTAACTGGATTTATGATTTTGTAGCGGCTTCATAAGAATAATAAAGATAATAAACCGTTATGCATAAGGCATAACAATAACAAAACTAGAGCCTCCAAGGTGGAGAATCTTAAGACGGATAAAGAATGACGGAAGCAGTAACAGAAACAAATAATTTCCAGCTCCATGAAAAGGATACTGGGAGCGCTGATATTCAAGTAGCGCAGCTCACTTCAAGGATTAATCATCTAACAGAGCACTTAGGCGCACACAAAAAGGATTTTTCAACTCGGAGAGGATTACTTAAGCTTGTGGCAAGACGTCGAAAGCTTTTAGACTACCTGAAAAGAAAAAACGTCGAACGGTATCAGAACGTATTAAAAGGCCTTAAACTTCGCCGTTAAAGTTCTGAAGATTGTTATTAGATCTCTTTAAGATCACTCATCGAGTGATTAATGTTCAAAAATTAAAATTGAGATCTATTTCATCAGGCTCGATCCGAATTTATTAATAACACATAATTAGGGTTAAATTTGAAAAAACCCGATAAGAAAAACCCACAATGAGCATTAGCCTATAGAGCTACTGCTCTCTAGAAAAATAGATGAACACTGAAAATATAACCGTAAATCTCGATGGTAAAGAAATTACCATTGAAACCGGAAAAATGGGCCGCCTCGCAGACGGTGCATGCACAATAATTTGTGGAGAAACAACTGTTATGGTAACCGCAGTTTCTCAAACAAAAATGAGAGAAGGGCAAAGCTGGTTTCCCTTATCTGTTGAATATAAAGAAAAAGCTGCGGCAGCAGGTCGGTTTCCAGGAGGATACTTTAAAAGAGAGGGAAGACCAACAGAAAAAGAAATACTAACCTGCAGAATGACAGATAGGCCGCTTAGGCCACTTTTCCCCAAGGGCTATCTTTATGACACACAAATTGTAGCGCTCCTGCTCAGCGCAGATGGTGAAAACGATTCAGATATACTCAGCATGAATGGAGCTTCTTGTGCACTTTGCCTCTCAGACATTCCTTTTGCAGGGCCAATAGGTGCAGTAAGAGTTGGATATGTAGACGAAAAATTTGTAGTCAACCCAACTCACAGTGAAATGGAGAACTCACTTTTGGATCTTGTTTATGCAGGCAACGAAAGTGAAGTAGTTATGATTGAAGGGGCGGCAGAAGAATTACCCGAAGACCTTTTTTGTCAGGCATTAGAATTTGCACAGGGCTATGTCACTCAACTCGTTCAAGCGCAAAAAGATTTAGCGGAGCGCTTTGGTAAAACAAAACGGGAAGCTCCTCTTCTTGAAGTTAAGGATGAAATGCTTGAAATAGCATATTCTGTAGCTGGAGATCGTATTGAAGATGCTATCTATCAACCCTCTAAGGTTGATAGAGGAAAAGCCGTCGACGCTCTAAGAGAAGAAGTCACTAATGCTATTAATGAAAAATATGAAGATGCTAGTGATTTTGCTATTGATCAGGCCTTTGATTTCCTACAAAAGAAAGCCTTCCGGAAAACAATTCTAGAAAAAGGCATTAGAGCCGATGGCCGTCAGATAGATGAATTGCGACCACTTAGTGCTGAAGTGAATCTTATGCCCAGATCTCATGGATCGGCACTCTTTGCACGCGGAGAAACTCAAGCACTTGGACTTTGTACTCTAGCTCCAACAGATGAAGCGCAATTCATTGACGCCTACACTGGAGGGGAAGAGGAAAAAAGTTTTCTCTTACATTATCATTTTCCACCTTTCTCAGTAGGAGAAACTGGGCGAATGGGAGGCCTTAATCGGCGCGAAATTGGGCACGGAGCACTTGCCGAGAAATCAATTAAACCTTCCCTGCCAGATCAGGATGAATTCCCATATGCTATCAGGGTCACATCAGAAGTAATGGAATCCAATGGATCAACTTCCATGGCTTCAGTATGTGCCGGGACCATGGCTCTTCTAGATGCTGGCGTTCCTCTCAAGCGGCCAGTGGCAGGAATCTCAGTCGGTTTGGTAACCGAAACAGACGACAGCGGAGAAATTAAAAAATACAAACGTCTACTTGATATCATTGGATCTGAAGACTTTTTCGGCGACATGGACTTTAAATTGTGCGGCACATGCGAAGGGGTAACCGGATTCCAACTCGACCTCAAATTAACTGGATTACCAATTACAATTCTTCATGAAGCAATTCATCAAGCAACTGAAGCACGAAAGAAAGTTCTCGAAGTAATGGCTTCCGCAATTAATGATCCATCGGAACTCAGTCCTCATGCACCAAGAATTGAATCAATAAAAATAAATCCTGAAAAAATTGGTAACGTAATTGGGCCTGGCGGAAAAATTATAAAAGGGATTCAAGCCGAGACAGGCGCTGAAATTAACATAGAAGACGACGGCACTGTACGTATTTATGCAATTAAAAAAGAAAGTCTCGATCGGGCTTTAGAAATGGTCGAAAACATTACAGCTGAAATACAAATTGATAAAATTTATCAAGGCAAAGTTGTATCAACAACTAATTTCGGTGCATTCATGGAAGTCCTGCCAGGACAGGATGGAATGATTCACATATCAGAGCTTGCAGACTTCAGAGTAGAAAAAGTAGAAGATGTAGTAAATGTCGGTGATGTTATTTATGCGAAATGCATTGGTATAGATGACAAAGGACGAGTTAAAATGAGTCGTCAAGCTGCAATGGCAGAAAGAGGTGAAGAACACCTTGATGACGCACTGCGAGAAAAAGCTTCAACAAGGCGTGGAGAAAACAAAGGGAACGATAATGGAAAAGAATGGAGCCCTAGTGAAGGCGAAAAAAGAAACAGACGAGGAGGAAACCGAGAAAGACGTAATGAAGATCGGAGATAAAACCACATTGGGAACAGTAATTAATTTAAATTAATTACCCCTTCGTCGCGGTAAATATTTTGGTTATTGCCTCTGCCCAAAAGCTGATTCAGGAGGTTCTTCAGTTGGAATCATCTTTTTTGCTTTTAAGACTGGAATGGTAAATTCATCCCATTTTTCATAATCCATGACCCCATGAATCTTATACCATCCCATCTCCTTGTAATCGGGAACCAATTCTGAAAATTCAACAGGAATTGAAACCGGCCTTGCATCAGCGATACAACAATTCATCATTAATCTGAAAATTCTAATCCTTTTGCCTGCGCTGTTATGCATGGTTTCAGGCATAACCTGTCCCATAGTTTCTACAGGCAGCCCTTTGACGACCCCTTGAACTTCTTCGTCACCACCGGTATAAAAAATACTAATCACATCCATCAAAAATTCGCCGTCTTTGTTCTGATCAACCTGTTGCTTAAGATCGTCAATTGTATAGGGGCCCCACCCCGCGGCATCAGCGACTGACTTGCTTTTGGCCTCGTCTGATTCTCCTTCAATTTTAATTGATTGCTTATCATTAACTTGTTTTTTGAGGTTAAAAGATTCAGGAGTTTCACCTATCACACCTTTACCCCAACCGGAACTATTGTTTTGAACCCAATTTTTGCTGTATGCATCAGGAGTATATAAAGCAGAGATAATTACAGGAACTAAAACAATCATAGAAGTTAACACTATTCCTCCTACTGTTATTTCTGAATGGTCATGGTTGTGGTTGTGGTTGTGGTTGTGGTCATGGTCATGGTCATGGTCGTGGTCATGATCGTGGTCGTGCGAACAGGAAACCTTCTTAGAGGATGTCAGCAAAAGAAAGGCACTTATTACGCACAAAAACAAACCTGCAAGCAAAGCCTGTGTCTGAAAACTTCCAGCACTAGTTAAATATTTTTCAATTCGGCCAAAGATATAAAACCAAATAAAAATAGACCCGAAAACAAACAGAACTATAGATTGTAGGATAATGATTAAACGTTGAGACATGAGACTATTATAATTATCTAAGTTCCGGGAACGGGAATATTGCTCCATTGATAAAATAAAATTCCTATGACAATAAAAAGTCCAACTGCCAAACTCAGAACAAATCTAGGCTTAAAAACGGAACTGTACATAAAAACTAATTTCACATCCATCATTGGACCATAGGTCAAGAATGCAAGCTTAGCTGCTGATGAAAAACTAAGCATCTGCGCAGCAATAAATGCATCGGAAGTACTACACAATGACAAGACAAATGAAAGAAACATCATTGCCGGTATTCCAATTAAGTCTGAAGAACCAAACTGATCAACTAGTCCTTGATTAATCTGCGTCCTGTAAAGGGCTGTTATCATTACCCCTATAACAAAATACATGCCTACATCTAAGAAATCGCGAGCAGCACTTCTTAATGCAATCAACAACCGGTCCGGCGTTTCTTTCTCCTTATTTAAAAGAACTGTAGCAGATTGAATATTTTGCGAATCTGTTTGAATTTTCTTTAATAAGTTATTCCGAAGGATGCTCTTTATTGAGAATTGATGAACCACAATTCCAACAAGCACGGTAATCAAATAAGCAACACCTATACGTGATAATGTCATAAATAGTGGGTCATTACCCGCAAACGCAGAATAGGTACTTAATGCTACTATAGGATTTACGATTGGAGCAGAAAGCATGTAGGTAATGGCACACGATACGGGGAGCCCTTTCTGAACTAGACGCCTAATTACGGGCACTATAGCACATTCACAAACTGGAAATATTGTCCCTAACAATCCAGCAAGAGCTATGGCTGCATATCTATTCTTTGGCAAGAACCGATCAATCATATTAGATGGAAGATAAGCATCAATAAAACCTGAAATGATTGTGCCTAAAAGAATGTATGGGGCTCCTTCGAAAAGAATACCAAGAAAGGCAAAATATAAATCGCCAATTTGACTAGGTTCGGTAAAGGGCATTATTTTTAAAAATGCAAGTGTGCGCTCATTCCTAAATAGTGCAAGACACGTTCTTACAAAAGGAAAGAAATAAAGAAAAAGGCCGACAGAAAACCCCACGCTTCTGCCGACCTATATATTCTGGAAATAATCAATAAACTGAATTTCCGAATCCTACTTTCTTCAATAAAATAAAGATCTCAGCACAACCTAAAAGCTTCATTCCTATGAAAGTATGCATACTATAAATTGCCAAAACCTCTTATTTCTCACAAAATTTTATAAGAAAAATGATGGCACATCATCCCTTAACTCGAGCTATAAACTGAAATTAAGCTCCAACGAGCAATCTCGCTGGATTTTCCACGCAGTCTTTAACTCGCCTTAGAAAAGTAACCGCTTCTTTACCGTCAACTATGCGGTGATCATAGCTCAGCGCTAAATACATCATTGGTCTAATAACCACCTTTCCTTCAACTGCCACAGGCCGATCAATAATATTATGCATCCCAAGAATTGCTGATTGAGGCGAATTTATAATCGGAGTAGACAACATTGAACCATATATTCCACCATTAGAAATCGTAAAGACGCCACCCTGCAAATCAGCAATTTCTAGCTTTCCTTGATTTGCTCGAGATGCGTATTCTGCAATGTCCTTCTCAATTTGCGCAAAGCTCTTATTATCACAATCACGAATTACCGGCACCACGAGCCCCTTTTCACTCCCAACTGCTACTCCTATATCAAAGAAATGGTTACGAATAAGATCCGTACCATCGATACGCGCGTTAATTTGCTCCACCTCCTTTAGGGCATCTACCACTGCTTTTATAAAAATCGACATGAACCCAATTTTTACTCCGAATTTCGCAATGAAATCTTCCTGTAATTCTTTGCGTAATTGCATAACAGAAGACATGTCACACTCATTAAAGGTGGTCAAAAGTGCTGCGTTCTGCTGTGCAGACACAAGGTGAGCAGCTATCTTTCGTCTGATAGGAGAAAGCGGCTCTCTAGTTATGCGCCCCCCTTCTTCTATTATAGCATCAGTAGAATCATGATGTGATACGGGCTTAATATTTAAGTCAGGCAAAGCCTCTCTTCCTGCATCCTTAGAAACAATTGACTGCGCATTTGGAGGCTCAACTACTTTTGAAGAACGCAACTCGCCCCCACTGTCTATAAAAGCTTGAACATCCTTTTTTAATATGGCGCCTTTCTTTCCACTCCCAATAATCAGTGACAAATCAACATCATGTTCCTTTGCAAGTCTATTGACTGCTGGAGAAACAGGAGCCTTACGATCTAGCCTAAGATCTCTCTTTACTATTTGTGAAGGCGCTTGCTGTGAAGCAATCGCTTCAACTTCAACAGGAAGATCCTGATGTTGTTTTTCCTGCTTCTTTCGTTTCGAATTAAAAGAAATGGAATTCGATATATTTTCACTCGTTATTCGGCCAACTACGGATCCTATAGAAACCTCTTCCCCTTCCGCTACAAGTATTTGCAAAGTTCCTGTAAAATCAGCAGTGATTTCAGTTGAAATTTTATCCGTATCTAAAGTAAGCAATAACTCTCCAATACTAACAGGATCACCGTTATTCTTATGCCACTGAGCAATCAATCCGCTCGATACAGATTCACCAACAGATGGAATCCTAATATCACCACTCATTAATTATAAAAATAGATAGATCAAATTGCCGTAAAATCCTTTTTGATAATTAGACCATTTTAAATCAAATACCAATTTTTTGAGATATTTTAACATTTCACCAGTCCCGTTCCTGAATGAATTTTGGTGAAACCAATACAATTAGCATTCATTAATCATTTTTAAACACTAAAAGCTTTTTGAACCAACCTGCGTTGCTCTGCGTTATGGATTGCTTTAGATCCAGTTGCGGCGCTTGCGCTTCGTTCACGACCAGCATAACGGACATTCCCTCTGCCGGCTTCATTTAGGCGTGGACTGATGTAACTCCAAGCTCCCATATTAAGAGGTTCTTCCTGACACCAAACCCATTTTTTATATGCTCTTGAATAACGTTCTATAATTTCACCAAGCATTTTCCAATGAAAAGGGTATAGCTGCTCTATGCGAATAATAGCAGTGTTTCTAATTTTATTTTCGTTTCTAAATCTTAATAAATCATAATAAACTTTACCTGAACAAAAAATAATGCGCGTCACTCGCTCTGGACGATCAATTAATTGATCATCATCAAGCATTTCGCAAAAATACGATCCATCAGAAAAATCATTTTCATGAGAAACACATTCTGGATGCCTTAACAGACTCTTTGGCGACATCAATATGAGAGGCTTGCGTAACTCCCTTATAATCTGCCTTCTTAATACATGGAAATATTGTGCTGGAGTAGTAAGATTACAAACTTGCATATTACCTCCAGCACATAATTGCAAGAATCGCTCAAGCCTAGCACTTGAATGCTCAGGGCCTTGGCCTTCATAACCATGAGGAAGAAGCATTACCAAATTAGATGGTTTGCCCCATTTCGATTCAGCCGAGCTAATGAATTGATCTATGATGACTTGAGCCCCATTAACGAAATCACCAAACTGCGCCTCCCAACAAATCAACATTTTAGGGACCATTAAATTATAACCATAATCAAAACCCAAAACACCAGCTTCAGATAACAAGCTATTATATGCACAAAAGCTAGCCTGATTCGAATTAAGATTCTTCAACGGCACGTGCCTGTCTCTGTTTTCAGTATCATACAATACACAATGCCGCTGACTAAATGTACCACGAC
>Ga0315334_10000851_pt1 | contig 18715 bp, 15 predicted proteins | sample M150034915metaG_FD_205555 | JGI IMG/M metagenome (GOLD analysis project Ga0315334, IMG submission 205555) | Ammonia-oxidizing marine archaeal communities from Monterey Bay, California, United States - M1 500m 34915 | ecosystem: Environmental > Aquatic > Marine > Intertidal zone | place: USA... | reverse complement strand
TAGAAACCGTCCTGATAAAGGTCCTTGTCTGGTTCCAGAACACTGCCACGTCCAAACAAAATCTCAACGTGCTCGTCTGTCAGATGGCAGTGCCTTGCTGAAATGCTGACACGCAGGTTCGGCTTGTCATCCACCCAGCCGGGCGGATCGTTCGCGGAATGTGACGCCAGCGTTGCTTCGGTGGTCTCCTCTGTTGCCCGAATAGCCTTGCGGACTAATTGTTCAATTTGAGAGCGGTCGATCGTCGCGTGATTCATCTTTGATTTACTAATTCGGTGCTAATTGCGGACGCTGTTCTAATTGCCAACAGTGTGCTAATTGGAATGACTGTTCCAATCGGCTGTGGTTGGTGTGATGCTTTCGGCCGCAGTTTTTCCAGCGGGTGCAGCCAACACTACTTCGGTACCTGCCAGTGCAAGGTGTTCTTTCCATTTGGAATCGAGACTGGAATCCGTCACGACGGTGTGTACTTCGTGCAATCCGCACAACCGGCTGAGACTGACCTTGCCAAACTTGCTGCTGTCGGCCACCACGATGGCGCGATCTGCAGATGCCAGCATCGCTTTCTCGCTTTCCACCAACATCATGTTGCTGTTGAAATAACCACGGTCTGTGATGCCTGCCACCGACAAAAAAACTTTTCCAACGTTGATGCTGTGCAGCATTGAATCTGCCATCGGGCCAATGGTTACCGCCGTTCGACCCCGAACGCATCCGCCGATCATCACCAGGTCAATCGATTCGCTGCTGGAAAGCAGGTGTGCTACCGGCAGGCTGTTGGTGACGACCTGAAGCGGGCGGCCAACCAGATGACGGGCCAGCTCATACGTAGTGCTGCCACCATCCAATAGGATTGTGTCGTGGTCCTCCACCAAAGCAGCGGCCATTTCGCCAATCGCGGCTTTGGCTGACCAATCGGCGTCTCGACGCGTCTCGAAGACACGCATCGTGTCTGAGCCACCGGTCCAGAACACGCCGCCGTGTGTGCGTCGAGCAATCCCCGTGCTTTCCAGATGCTCCAGATCGCGACGGATCGTTGATTCGCTGACATTCAGAGTTTCGGCAAGTTCACCCAGCGATGCGAAGCCACGTGCTTGGATTAATTCCTGCAAACGCCCTCGCCTTGTTCCGCTCGTTGTTCCAGCCAATGCAGATTACCTGATGTGGTTAAATTGCCAACTCCGGTAGTTTTCTCTCATTCCTGATAGAAAACAATCACCTAAATGTATTTTTGGTGAAAAAATAGCACCAAATGACATGTTTTGATCGGTTTCCGCGATTTCTAGCCCCGTTTTGCTGCCAACCTGTTCTGAACTCGACGTTGAGACAGTTATTCAGGCAAACGATTGGGTGATTGGGTTAGTCAATCCTGTGTTGAATCGCGTTCTCTGACTTGAAGCCCAGTTCAAGGGGCCTGCGGAACTGGAGTAGACTGCAACGCACTGGGCTTGAGGACTTCCACAGACGAGTGAGAAATGACTGATTTGCGAGGCAAGCGAGCGATTGTGTCAGGGGCTTCCCGTGGCATTGGCAGGGGGGTCGCCATCGAATTGGCCAAGGCGGGGGCGGAGGTTGTCGTTAACTTTCGCAGTCATTCCGATGAGGCCCAACAGGTGGTTGAACAATGTCGCCAGGCATCAGGCGTCGCTGCCCATGCCATCTGCGCGGATTTTGGAAGCCAGCAGGCGGTGGAGAGTTTGGTCGAGGAAGCGGCGGAGCGAATGGGTGGTATCGATATCGTGGTCAGCAATGCTGTCTACAGCGATCGACATCTGTTTTTGGATTCAGACCTTCACGAATTTCGCAAGACGATTGATGTGAGTATGTGGGGCGCGTTCTACTTCGTGCGGGCTGCCGGGCAGAGAATGGTTGCCGCCGGAAATGGTGGAGCGATGGTGGTGATTAGCAGTCCCCACGCGCACATGGCGATACCTGGAGCGATGGCTTACAACATGGCCAAGGCGGCGAACGATCAGATGGCTCGTACAGCAGCGTGTGAGCTTTCGCAGCATCGAATCCGAGTCAACATCATTCATCCCGGTTGGACTGACACGCCGGGCGAACGCAAGTTCTTTTCTGAGGAGACTCTCGCTGCCGAAGGTGCCAAGTTGCCTTGGGGACGACTCGGTAAACCAGAAGAAATCGGGCGGGGAGCAGTGTTCCTCTGCGATTCCAACAATGAGTACATCACAGGCAGTACTGTCACGATAGATGGCGGCATTCAATTGCCGTGGCGTGAAATGTACCGTATCAATGAAGAGCCTGACCAATAGTAAAGCGCTGACTTGGCTGCGGTCGTTGTTTTCAATCAACAAGCCATCGCATGCTGTTGCCGAGTCTTAGCTTCATGTCGAGCATGTTTAATGCAAGCAGGCTCATTTGCATTTCCAGGAGAATGTCAGCCCTGACTGCATTATCTTCATGCAAGTGATGCTTGTCTGTTTCATCATCGGATTTTCCGGATGCAGTTCCCGCAGCTTTCCTTGCAGGAGTTAACTGCTCTCGCTAACCAAGGTGACGCTGAGGCGGAACATGTACTTGGGATGCGTTACTTTCAAGGGCACGAAGTGACGGCGGAATACTAGGAAGCAGCTTCGCACGTCCGCGGATCAGGGCAATCAGAAAGCGGCCTTCAAGTTTGGCAGCATGTACTGATTCGGGACTTGGATTGACAAGGATTTCGGCGAGGCACTTGCGTGATTCGAGCTGGCGGTGAGGGTGGTTATTTGCCGGCCATGGAAGCAATCTTGAGCATGCATGCAAATGGAGAAGGAGTCGCCGTAGATTACCTGCAAGCTGGCGTAGGGATGCAGGCTGCGGTCACCCTCGATCAAGCCAATGGAGAGTCGAACAGAGAGCCAATGAAGAGTCGAAACAGGATGTTTTGCAACACTTCAGAGAACGCTTGAATGCTGAACGGTTACTTGAAGTCGATGAGAGAGTTATCGAGTTGGTGAAGCGTCTTTGCGATGAATGGCATGGGTTTTCATTCTTCGACAAAAATGGGCCGGGTCATTGAATACGGGTCATGGAATAACAGTCCCAGCCGAAAATGGTTGGAGGCAGCTCGGTATTTAACGGCAGACGCTTCCACGTTCATCAAGTACGAACGACTTGGTCAGCTGAGCCCGGTCAGGGAGCCATCGCCGCAGTAATCTGGATTCCCGAAGGTTTTCTCAGGGTGCCCCATCGCCTCGACGATGCTCAGTAAAAGTCGATTGTGGGGTTGGTGGTCGTAGTTGAGCGAACGACCCATCTTGAAGCCCAAGCCGCCTCCGATCATCACGAAAGGGATACTGTTGCGGGTGTGCGAGTTGCCTTTTCCCAGTTCATTGGTCCAGATGATGGTCGTATGGTCCAGCATGTTGCCATCGCCAGTGGGTTCGGGAGTCTCTTTCAATTTTTTAGCCATGTACGCGACCTGTTCGCTGTACCACGTGTTGATTTTGATCAACTGTTCGTAAGCATCTTCGTTGCTATCGGGTTCATGAGAGATCGTGTGGTGGCCTTCGTCGATATCGAGCCACCGCATCCGCGGGTTGCCGACGCTATTGGTGATCTGCATCGTCGCGATCCGCGTAAAGTCGGACATCAGGCTATTGACCAGCAGATCGGTTTGCATCCGACTGATCTGGGGCATGTTGTCGTTTTCTTCTTGGACGTTCGGTGGCAGTTTAGGAACGGCATGACTAGCTGCAGCAGTTTCTGATTCAGACTGTGGGGCGTCGCCTTGTTTCAGTTCAGCCTGCAGTTCTTTTTCGACCGCGCGTACCAGATCGACATGTTGTTGAAGCATCCGCCGATCTTCGTTGCTGACCTGCTGCTCGATTTTTTTGAAATCTTCGCTCAGGTCATCGAGCACACTGGCGAGCATGGCGCGGTTATGAACCTGGCCATAGAGTTTTTTGAACATCTGGTACGGATCGCTAATCGGAGCGACCGGCTGGTTGGGACCTGCGTAGGACCACCGAGTCCACGTGTCTGCTCGGTCAGGCACCATCACGCCGAACTCGAGTGAGCCGAAGCGTGTTTGTGTTTCGGTATTGGCTTGCAGTTTGTTGCTGAGATACTGATCGATAGAGATTCCCATGGACCACCCCGCAGGTGTATCGGATCCGCCTTGGACATCTCCTGGGAAGAGTTCAACTCCGGTCAGCAGGCAACCGATGCCCCGCATGTGTCCGTCCCCGTCACCCTTGATGCGGTTATCGATTCCACGCAATGTCAGAAGTTGGTCTTTGAACGGAGCGAGTGGTTCGAGGATTCTTTTCAGCTCGAATTTCTCTCCTTCGTCGTCGGGCCAGAAATGTTTGGGGATCACTCCGTTGGGGCTGAACACGAACACCACACGTTGTTTGCTCTGACCGGAGGCTTCCCCGCCAAGACTGGGAAGTGTCAGGACCAGGTTGGCGGCCGCGCCGCTGATGCCAAGCTTTCGAATGAAGTCACGTCGGGTCGTGGTTGATTTCATCATTTTGTTTCCTGTCCGAAACACGTTTCGAAAATAGCCTGAGCGAATCGTGTGGTTTACGGTTTTTTCACGTCTGGGAGTGGTTGGCGACTGGCAGTCACGGCGATTGTGACTAGCAATTCGCGGATGTTGCATCCGCTGTCCCGGAAGGACTGCGTCAGTTTCTCTGCAGTCTCGCTACCGAAGGCTGCAATCGGTTGTTTGACAAAGTGTTCAAAAGCTGACTCCACAAATGCCCGGTGGCAGTCCTTGCTTTCGGCCAGATAGTCAGCAAGTTCCCTGGCACCGTCGAAGTTCACTTCCGTGCCGCTGCGTTCTCTGTAGCTGCCTGTTGCATCAATGTTCTTCTTCCGTTCTGTGCTGCGGAATCGCCCTGTTGCGTCAAACTGCTCGAGTGCGAAACCAAGAGAGTTGATCTGTTGGTGACAGGCTTGACAGTTGACTGCCCCGGTTTGCAGCTGAACACGTTCCCGAGTTGTTAGTTCAGGATGCAAGTCCGGGCTCAAAGGGGTAAAAGACGCATTGGGCGGGCGGAGCACTCGTCCCAAAGTCCGAAGGGTCAAGAATACACCACGGTGAATCGGTGAAGTGTTCCGGTGGTAGGAAAGATTGCTCATGAGTAGTGGGTGTGTCAGCACACCAACGTGGATATTGCTGTCTTGTCTGCTGGGGGCGAGTTCTGTTTCCCCCTTTTCGGGATCGGCGTAGCTCCATGCGGATCCGTAGTAATTCTCGAGCCGTTTTGTCGTGTAGCTCCAGTCTGCCTGAAGCAGTTGCCTGAAATCGCTTGACTCGCTTTCCAGTAAATCCTCGAGAAAACAGTCCATCGACTGTCTCAGATCCTGCACTAAGTCTGCATCGAATTCGGGAAATTTGTCCTTGTCTTTGGCAATTTCCTCCGTGGTTTTGAGGTCTAGCCACTCGTGCAGGAAGGCCAATGTTTTGGCTTGGGTACGATAGTTATCGACCATTCGCTTGGCGGCGTTGGTGAGTTGTTTGTCGGTTTGCAGTTGATTCTTATTTGCTGCGTTGACCAGCCAGGCATCCGTTGGCAATGAGTCAAACAGCACCAATGCCAGACGATTTGCTGCCCGTTGGCTTCTCGAGCGGTCGCTATCGAGTGTGGGGTACAGGAATCGAGGTGACTTCAGGCTGAGCAACAAGACCCGTCTGATCGCTTCACCATCATCTTCGGATAGATCGATTTGCTGATCGACATACAGCTTTCGAGTGGAGTCTGCGAGTTTTCCACGGAATGCTACCTCGACAATTTCATTCAAGAAGCTTCTGAGTTGGCTGCGGTTTTCATCAGGAACCCTCCGGTTATTGCGTCGAAAGCTGGGGTAAAGCTCGTCAATAGCGATTTCGGCGAACTCGATTGCTGACTCTGTCGTCGATTGATCCCATTGCCGGCTAACCGAAGTACCTCGTTCGTAGCCATAGCTGCGGTCGTCCGGAGGTAGCTTTGCTTGAAGTGGGAATGTACCTGCAAACCTTTCCGGAATCAGATGGCGTTTCGGTATCACTTCCAGGGTGCCCCCTGGGGGTACCCAGGAGAGAGAAATCTTAGCGGGGGGCTGCTCTGTTTTCCGTTTCCGCTGATGGAGACTGATTTCGAAGGGGTAGGCGCGTCCAGCGGTCAGGTGAAGGCTGCGGCGGAATTCTTCTCTGCCCTCGGATTGTACGTGATTGTTGAACAGTTCACGCCTGTCACTTCCGAAATCCATCATGCACGAGCAAGTGCTGCGGAGCACAATTTCGTAGCGTCCCGTTCGATTGACCTTCAGCGAGCCTTGCCAATGAATCAGGTAACTCTTCGGGTCGATTTCCTTGCCGGGGGACTCTTTACCAAAGTCGAAGTCGATCACGTCATCGATCCGCTCGATCCGCTTTTCTTCCGTCTTTTTTGACGTCCCATTGTAATAGTCTGCCTTCACGCCCCTGGCGTCTGTGGTGACCGAAGGCTTCATGAAGTGGCCGAACAGGTCAGCGATGCTTTGTCTGAGTTGTTCGCCGGTAAGCCTCGACAGGACAATGCGTGGGGGGCGATTTCGCACCCTTGCCGCCTTACTGTAAAAACTGGCATGGATATACGCTGCTACTGCTGCCGCGTCATCGCCAACGCATGTGTCGGGATCATCTTCGGGCATTGTTTTGCTGATCAATTTGCTAAGGCCGCTGACACTCAGATCCCCTACCAAGGGTCGATCGAAGGCTTCACGAGTCCCCTGTCCCGACGCACCGTGGCAAGACTGGCAGGATTGCTGGTAAATCGTGGCCCCATGCTCTCGCCGTTTCTTGTCTTGCTGCGCACCCCCCTGTTCGGTGGTAGGCTCGCCCGCAATGGAAACCTTCGTGGATCCAGCGGCGGTGTCATCGGCTTGCGTGGCATTGTGCGAGTCCAGCAAAATCATGCTGAAATGAATGACCAACAGTGAGCAGCAAACCACGGAGTCGTACCTGAAGCAACGTTGCTGCTCGTGATTCTGGGTCTCAGGCAGGTGCCCTGATCGTTGTTGGGGTGATCTTTTCAAAAGATTCGCTCAGACGCGGCGAGGAGTTGTTTGCTGGAAACGGCTGCCTCTCTCGCAGGGAGGTGGGAAATGCATTGTACACGATTGGGGTAATTAGGCGAGTCTCGCATCGGCAGCTGATTACCCAAGTTGCTGTCTTGCCGTTGCTTTGGGCTTGCGTAGGCGGGTTCTTCCGCCATACTTGTCCGCTTCGCTTGATCTGACCTGCGGTTGCAGGGCAGTTTGGCTGGAAATTTGTATTCGCAGAGCATTTTGATCGATCGATAGGTAAGCACAGATGGCCGAAGTTTTGGACGTAGAAAAACGCGAGCAAATGGGCTCGTCGGCTACAAGACGACTACGCCGAGATGGGCGTGTTCCCGCGGTATTGTATGGCCACGGTGAAGGTAACGAGCATTTGTCGATACCTGCTGCCCAAGTGAAGACGTTGCTGCGTCATCGCAGCAAAACCGTCGAACTGGCTGGTGCGGTTAAAGAGACCGCATTGGTGAGCATTGTTCAGTGGGATCCGTTGGGGATCGAGGTGCTTCACCTCGACCTGATCCGTGTGAATTTGAAGGAACTGGTACAGGTCACCGTGGCGGTTCACCGGCATGGAGATGCCGCAGGGCTTCGGCAAGGTGGGTTGTTGATCGACAACACGCATGAGGTCGAGATCGAGTGCTCGGCAGGTCAAATTCCTGAGGGTCTGGCCCTGAATGTCACTGATTTGGCATTGGGCGGGCACATGACCGCAGCCGATCTGGAATTGCCTGAAGGTGTTTCCTTGGTGACTCCTGTCGATACCGTGATTGCACGCATTGAGCAACCCAAAGGGGTTGCTGAAGAGGAACCGACTGAGCAGGCAGGAGAGCCCGAGGTGATCTCCAAGGGTGGTGATAAGTCAGGGGAGGAAGGCTAACCGAGTTGATCGCGAGGCCGGCGGTTTGGTCATGCTGGTGCAATCATGAAACTGATCGTTGGACTCGGGAATCCGGGACGGAAATACGAACAGACAAGACACAATGTTGGTTTCATGGTTGCGGCCAAAGTAGCGTCGCTGGTTGCTGCCAGCCCCTCGAAAATTCGCTTTGAAGGTGAATTTGCTGAGGGGACTGCCTTGGGGAGCCAAGGGGAAAGGCGGGAACAACTGGTCGTTCTGTGTCCGCATACGTACATGAACGCCAGCGGAAAGAGCGTGCGGAAAGCATGTGATTTCTACAAGTTGGTTCCGAGTGAGGTACTCGTCATTTGTGATGATCTGGACCTCGCTGCGGGGCGTTTGCGAATCCGAGGATCGGGTTCGGCTGGGGGTCAGAAAGGATTGGCCGACATCCTTCGGCATCTCGGCACTGACGAGATGGCGAGGTTGCGGTTGGGAATTGGGCGTCCGCCTGCCGGTTGGGAAACCGCCGACTATGTGTTGGGTAAGTTCAATAAGCAGGAAGTGGAAATATTTGAATCAGCCACCACCAAAGCTGCTCACGCAGCGCTGGATTGGGTTTGCGAGGGGGTTGGTTTTACGATGAATCGGTACAACGCGGATCCTGCACCCAAGCAGAAACAGACGCAGAAACAGACGAAGAAACAGAAACCGTTAAACACGGATCAGTCAGATGAAATGGAGTTGTGACATGGATTGTGCGACTTCTGGAAATTAATAACGGAAAACAACTCCCCACTGCTGTCGACTTTCGATAACCTCTGGGATTGCTTGGCGACCATCAAAGTAAGAATTGAGAGATCGACCCATCGTGTCAAAGAATACCTACGAAACCCTGTTGATTCTGGACAGCAATCACTACGCGCGTGACCCCGGCGGTGTCAGTAAGCAGGTCAGTGATATTCTCACCGAGGCAGGTGGTGAGGTTCTGGTCAATCGTCTTTGGATGGAGCAGAAGCTCGCCTATCCAATCGACAAGCACCAGAAAGGGACTTACTGGTTGGCGTATTATGAGATTGAAGGGGTTAAAATCCCAACGATTGATCGTGCTCTGCACCTTGCTGAGCCTGTGATTCGTCATCTCACGGTCAAGCTTGAGCCACGCGTGATTGAGCCGATTTTGGCTAACGCACGTGGAGAATCGATCAAGATGTCGACGCCAACGGACTCAAATACGGAAGAGCAAGCGGACGCGGGTAAGGTAACCGGTTAGGAAGTTTCAGCTGACGCGTAACGCGGCAGATGAAACTTCCCTATAAGCGGATACCTGCCTGATTTCGCTGTGTTTGGTGGATTCAACGACCTGAAAGCGGGAATGCAATGGCCAGTTACAATCGTGTCATCCTCGTTGGTAATTTGACACGCGACATTGAATTGAAGTACACCCCGGGTGGGACAGCTGTCACAGATATTGGGATGGCTGTGAACGATCGTCGTAAGTCTGCCACCGGCGATTGGGTTGATGAGACAACTTTTGTCGACGTTACGCTTTGGGGGAGGACCGCTGAGGTGGCGAGTGAGTACCTTGGCAAAGGGTCGCCAATCTTGGTTGAGGGGCGACTGAAACTTGATACTTGGGAAACCGAAGGGCAGAAACGCAGCAAGCTGCGAGTGGTTTGCGATCGGATGCAAATGCTCGGTGGTGGTCCAGGCGGTGGTGGTAGTCCAGGCGGTGGTGGTGCCAGCAGACCAGTCAAGCAGGTAAGCGACGGGCCGCCAGTGAGCATGGATGATGGAAGTCCCGGTCAACGAGACGCGCAGCCCACCGGAGGCGGTCAGGGTTATGAAGACCCCGATATACCGTTTTAACAACAAAACTTATTTTTACTGAACACATCTTTTATCGAACCCACTGTAGAGTTCTGCAATGACAGGGACAAAAACACGGCGCAAGTCGAATCAGACATTCAAGCGATTGCCCAAAGGCGAAAATGGCGGGATCCAGCTGCTGCTGATCCACAACGTCGAGCATCTTGGCAAGCAGGGAGATCTCGTCGAGGTCAAAGCAGGATATGCCCTGAACTATCTGTTGCCTCAAGGGCTGGCTACTGTCGCCACCGAGCATCATCGTCGCATGGTTGAGAAGCATCGCGAGAAGCTTCGTGCGATCGAGCTTGAGAAGCTTAGCGAGTACCGCGTTCTGGCTGATGAGTTGGGCAAGCAGTCCATTACGATTGAAGCCAACGCCAACGACGAGGGGCATCTGTACGGCAGCGTCGGACCTCACGAGATCGTTGATGGACTCAAAGCGGCTGGTTTTTCCTTGGCTCAGGATCAGATCCGATTGGAAGGCCCGCTCAAAGAATTGGGGCTCTACACCGTCAAAGTCCATCTTCACAGCGAGGTGGATGCAAGCTTGAAGGTCTGGGTCGTGCCCACTGTGACTGCCGAAGACGCAGTTTCAGGGGCATCCGGTAGTTAATAAGTCCCGGAATATTCCGGCAGCAATCGAGCTGGTTTTGCATTGACTATCGTGTTCAGGGAGCCAAAGATGAACAAGCACTTGAGGCTTGTCCTCAAGTAAGTGTCGCGTTGAAGCCGACTGCCCCTGGCTTCAGGCATGCGACTGACAGGGGCCTCATTGCCCCTGAGGCCCCTGTCTCCTTTAAACTTCCTTCCCGCCATTTGCACTACACAGTACTGGTTGCACTACACAGTACTGGTTGCACTACACAGTACTGGTTGCACTACACAGTACTGGTTGCCCAACGAGGGCGTTTCGCTGGGCTGTGGACCGACCTTTAAGAGTCACCCTAGGGAGTCACCCTAGACACCGGGCCGGCTGGCTATTGACACGGTTTTGGCTGATTCATTGGGTGATTGGGCGTCAGGCTGGTTTCTGCTACCAGTCAGGTCATTCCGGTAATGGCTAAGGGATTAGTTTGTTTTTCAGCGAGAAACAGACCTAGAAGCGGCCGTTCAGTTCGGTACACTTCTCAGGCAAGACTCGGAATGCGAGTTCGGGGGGCTGTGGCGGAACTGGCAGACGCGCTGGATTTAGGATCCAGTTCCTTCGGGAGTGCAGGTTCAATTCCTGTCAGCCCCACTCGATTCCGAAGTTTCTTGCAATTGCCTGCCGTCGCCAATGTGAAATGGGACTCCAAAAAACGCCGTTAAGTGTGGGCATCTTCCCCTCAGGAAGCGATCGTTGGATGTCTCCTTGTGCAGGACGCCATCTCGCGGGCTCTCGTCATTGACCCAACGGTGGTCTGCAAATACATTTATCCGGTAATTGACGTGTTTTTTGGCCGTTGAGGTGACTCTACAGTCACATCCTTTGCTTTTTGTCGCGCTACCTCCCCCCGCACTCTCCCCTTGTTTTAGTGCGTTCGCGATGCCGAGCCCAAGTCCCCGTTTGGTGACGACTCTGACAAGTAGATCGAAAGGTTTCTCGCTCGAAGTTCGCTCGCTCGTCGGAGATTTGAATCCCAACACACGTCTGATCCAAAACGAAACGTAACACACAGTTCAAGGCTTCTTCAGAGAACAACCATGGCCACACAAAAAATGGTTTACTACTTCGGTAAGAAAAAGACCGAGGGTAAAGGCAAAAGCAAGATTCTTCTCGGCGGTAAAGGAACCAATCTTGCTGAAATGACCAGCATTGGGTTGCCAGTCCCTCCTGGATTCACCATCACAACTGAAGTCTGCGATGCCTATTCCAAGTCTGGTGGGAAACTGCCAACCGGCGCGATGGATCAGGTCAACAAGGCCGTCGTGATGCTCGAGAAGGAACTGGGCAAGAAGTTCGGCGATGACGCCAATCCACTGCTCGTCAGCGTTCGCAGCGGTGCGGCTGTCAGTATGCCCGGGATGATGAACACGATTTTGAACCTTGGCCTTAATGACAAAGCGACACAGGGCTTGGCCAAAGCGACCAAGAACGAGCGTTTCGCCTATGACGCCTACCGTCGATTGATCAACATGTTTGGTGATGTCGTGATGGGCATTGATCACCATGTATTCGAGGCAGCCTTCAGCAAGGTGAAGAAGAAGTTCAAGGTAACTGAGGATACCGAGGTTCCTGCGGAAGGCTTGAAGCAGCTTTGTGAAGCTTACAAAGCGGTTTTCAAAAAGCATTCCGGCGAAGACTTTCCGCAGAGCCCGCTGAAACAGTTGGAACTGTCGATCAAAGCCGTGTTTGGTTCGTGGAACACCGCACGAGCTGTTCGCTACCGCGAAATCGAAGGCATTCGAGGATTGCTGGGAACGGCAGTCAATGTTCAGTCGATGGTTTATGGGAACATGGGGGATGACTCGGGAACGGGTGTTGCTTTCACCAGAAATCCCAACACGGGAGAGAACAAGTTCTTCGGTGAATTCCTGATCAACGCTCAGGGCGAAGACGTGGTTGCCGGTATCCGAACTCCGCAGGCTGTCGCCGACATGCCAAAGTGGAATCGTCCGGTTTACAAAAAACTGATTGCGATCAAGAAAATCCTGGAAGATCACTACTGCGAGATGCAGGACATCGAGTTCACGATTGAACGCGGGACCCTGTACATGCTGCAGACCCGAACCGGAAAGCGAACGGGTGTAGCGGCGGTGAAAATCGCCTGCGACATGGTGAAGGAAGGGCTGATCAATCAGAAAGAAGCTATCCTCCGAGTTCCTGCCAACGACCTTACGCAGTTGCTGCTGCCCAGCTTCAAGCCGACGGCCAGAAATGCCGCCGATGTGCTGACACGTGGTTTGCCCGCTTCACCAGGCGCCTCAGTCGGACGTCTGGCTTTCACCGCAGTAGAGGCCCGAACGTGTGCTGAAGCTGGAGAATCCGTGATTCTGGTCCGCAAGGAAACCAGCCCCGAAGACGTCGACGGAATGAACGCAGCAGCTGGTATTTTGACCAGCACGGGCGGCATGACGAGTCACGCCGCTGTGGTTGCACGCGGTTGGGGCAAGTGTTGTGTTGCCGGAGCTGGCGATATCGAGATCAATGAGAAGGCAAGGAAGATTAAAGTCGATGGCCGGACATTCGGCATCAAGGACTTGATCAGTCTTGATGGTACTACTGGTGAGGTGATGTCCGGTGAAGTGGAAACGCAAGTGCCCAAGTTGTCGGGCGACTTCGCAAAGCTGATGAAGTGGGCCGATGAATACCGCACGCTGGATGTGCGAACGAACGCGGACTCACCTGCTGACAGCAAGCGTGCCCGTGAATTCGGAGCGAGGGGAATTGGCCTCTGCAGAACAGAACACATGTTCTTTGAAGCCGACCGCATCATTCACATGCGTGCCATGATTCTCGCCGAGACTGAGAAAGATCGTCGCGCCGCTCTGAAAAAGTTGTTGCCGTTCCAGCGGAAAGATTTCGAGGGTATTTTCAAGGCCATGAACGGTTTGCCTGTTACCGTTCGTTTACTTGACCCACCATTGCATGAATTCCTGCCACACGAATCGGCAGCGCAGAAAGCAATGGCGACTGAGTTGGGAGTCAAACCCTCGGAAATCGTCAAGCGTGCCGAAGCGTTGCATGAAGCTAATCCGATGCTCGGTCATCGTGGTTGCCGATTGAGCGTTACCTATCCGGAGATCTTGGAAATGCAGGTTCGCGCAATTGTTGAGGCGGCGATCAGTTGTGCCAAAAAGAGCATCAAAGCTCATCCCGAGATCATGATTCCTCTGGTCGGTACTGCTGCCGAACTGGAAATGTTGCGAGCCAAAGTTGAGGCTACGATTGAAGAGACGACGACAGCCAAAAAGTACACTGGAAAACTCGATATCATGATCGGAACCATGATCGAGATTCCACGTGCTGCCTTGACTGCCGATGAAGTTGCCAAGTCAGCTGACTTCTTCAGTTTTGGTACCAACGACTTGACCCAAATGACCTTTGGATACAGTCGTGATGACATCAATACTTTCCTTCCTGATTATCTGTCGCAGGACATCCTGCACGTTGACCCCTTCCAATCACTCGATCAGGCAGGTGTTGGACAACTCGTCGAGATGGGTGTCAAGAAAGGTCGCAGCACCAAGAAAGACTTGAAAATTGGTATCTGTGGCGAGCATGGTGGTGATCCTTCCTCCATTGATTTTTGTCACCGCGTTGGATTGGACTATGTCAGTTGCAGCCCATTTCGTGTGCCAATCGCTCGACTTGCCGCAGCTCAGGCCGCGTTGAGAAACGCGTAGCCAATGGGATGCAAATAGCGAAGACCTTGGTGTCGTCGCCTTGCCCAATGACCATCATGGAAAACAAAGCCCGAGCCAGTTTGGATTGGGCTTTTCCAAATCCTAACAGAGACCGATCAATGAGTGACTCGCACGCCCGTTACAATGATGTCGAAAAAATGATCGATGCCGAGAGTTACGAGGAGGCGATTGCTGGACTGACTGGCATTGTCGATGACGATTCGGGCTTCGTCTTGGCGCACCTTGCCTTGGCACGTGTGTATACGAAGACTGGGCAGCACGACCTCGCGATTCAACATGCCGAACAGGCCTGTGAATTGGAGCCAAGTGATTCCTTCAACTTCACCGCCCTCAGCGTGACTTACCAGCGTGCTTGGGCGGGAACCCAAGATCAGCAATACATCGCGAAAGCTGAAGAAGCCATGGCCAAAGCTCAAGCGATGTCGTGAACAAAAGGGCATGAGAAAAGGAGTTGGAAGGCTCCCTGCCGGTCGCTAGCAATTAGGTTCCCCCAGCAGGTCCTTTTTGGAACGATCGGGGAGCCGAGCCCTCTGGTTGCTACAAAACGCCGCGGTTATCCCTTCGCAGGACGGTTGGTTGACCTTTTAGTGCTGAATGTTACAGCTCTGTTACATAGTGATGCGGTATTGGTGACAGAGCTTATACGCGGTTCCTCTACACTTATCTGTGAGCGATTCGATTGAGGAATGTCGAAGTGCCGCTTTACTATCAGGAGTATTGTATGTCGACAGTCGTTGCCCCCCCCCCCAATTCTGCCAGAACGCCGCGGCCCTCCGAAGTGAGTGGTGGATCCACGAAGAAGAAAGATGGGGGACCCACTGCCCAGGACTGTATACGCTGGAAAAATATCAGTTTTTGGGCGATCGGCTGGCTTGCCTTTGCACATCTCGTCGTTTTGACCGCTCCGTGGACTTTTACCTGGACCGGTTTGATTGTCATGCTGACGTTGCATTGGATGACCGGTAGTTTGGGGATTTGCCTCGGCTATCACCGTCTGCTGACGCACACCGGCATGAAGACTTATGGGTGGGTTCGTTACACGTTCGCCACCATTGGGATGCTGGCAGGCGAAGGTTCGCCACTGGATTGGGTTGCCGATCATCGAAAACATCATGCTTTTAGCGACCTAGAGGGAGACCCACATACACCGAATGATGGTGGTATCTGGAGCCACATGTTTTGGCTTGCTTTTCACTCGCACAATGGAAATCGCAAGGAGTACCTTCAACGCTGGGTTCCCGATCTTTACAAAGAGCGGGGCATGCGAGCGATGGATATCCTGTTCCTGCCGGCACACATTGCTGTGGGGGCGATTTTGTTCGGAGTTGGTTACTTGTTTGGTGGCTCGGAATTGGCTTATTCCTTGTTGGTCTGGGGGATGTTTGTGCGGTTGGTTGGCGTGTTGCATGCCACTTGGCTAGTGAACAGTGCTTCGCACATTTTCGGGTATAGAAACTACGAAACGACCGACAACAGCCGTAACAACATCTTTGTCGCTGTCGTTGCTTATGGTGAAGGGTGGCACAACAATCATCACGCCTATCCACGCATGGCAAAGCATGGACACCGTTGGTGGGAATTCGATCTCACTTGGCAGGTGATTCGTCTGCTGAGAGCTACCGGCTTAGTTTGGGATGTGGTCGACTACCGGACGGTAGCTGAGAAGAAAGAGAAAGAAAAGGCGTTGGCTGGCTAAGGCTACAACAGCCTGCTGAATGACATCGTCAAATATTTTTGAATCGGCCGTGTGATCACGGCCGATTTTTTTTTAGCTAGCAAAGATGCAGTTCCAACAGAATAAAATCAAAAGAAAGGACAATCCCTGTTGACAGCTGCTTCGTAATGATACTATTCCCGCTTCAAACCTAGATCCTTTGCACCCCAGTTCCGCGATTCAATCGCGGGTTGCACCAACGGATTGGCTGCAAAACCGGGTGCGAAGTGTGACAGGTAATAACCGGCTGAACCGATCAGCCAAATGATGGACTGCGGTTAAGGAAGTTGTTCTAACGGAAGAATCTTATTTTGGATTCGAACGTTTTGATCAGTGGACTGACTGTGATCTTGAAATGACTAATTGAAGTCTCACCGCGAAGAAGGAGAGTCGCGTTGAATCGTCTTGTACCCGCACACGGTCCCCGTCTTGCTTGTATTGCCGCTACGTGGCTAATACTGACAGCAGATGTGTCAGCTCAGATTCAGATGCCGTCCGATAGTGGGCCTCCATCTGCGGTGCCCAATGCCACGCCCCAGCCAACGCCTCAGCCGACAATCGCGTCGGCACAGCAGTTGTTATTGGGAGTGCAATCGGCAATCGTGAAAAAGGACTACCATGCGGCAGTTCAGGCTTACCGTCGTGTCACGGCGATGTCAGGCAACTTACCCCAGATTGCGGATGAAGTTGGCAAGCTTCGCGCACAGCTGTTGGCGATTGGTATCGACGGTGCATTGCTTTCAATGCCTCCGCAGCCAATTCAGCCGCTAACGCAACGCCTGCCCAGCATCGCGAATGCTCAGCCTCTGAGTAGCCCAGTCCCGCCCACAGCTAATGTTAACAGCCGCAAGCAGGAAGCATTGCGACTGCTTGCCATCGGCAGGGTCGCTTTGGATCGAGGAGATACCTCGACCGCGGTGGCGATTGCTCGGCAAGCAGAGGCGTTGAACGTTCCTGAAAAGGAATTCGCACTTGGTGAGCCACGTGTTTGGCAGTTACTGCTTGATGCGGAGTCAGCAGCCAGACGTCGTGGGATTCGTTTAGCCTCGGGTGCCGAGCCACTAGCCGGATCGACACCAGCGGGCCAACCAGTCAACCCTGTTCAGGCTGCCATTGCGATGACGGAGGCGGGTCAGTCGGGAAATGTTTCCCAGGCACCGTTCAATCGTCCGGCAGCGGCAGACGGAACTCCACTAACCAACTCTGGCGTCAAGCCTGTTCAGGCAATCGCTCCCCTGCCAGGAACGCCTAATAACGCACAGCAGAGCTTCAACGAAGGTCTGGATGCTCTGGGTCGGGGCGATACGTTGACTGCACGAACCAAGTTCCAAGAGGCGTGGAAGCATGAGTCAGATTTGACGCTGACGCAACGCAACCAGTTGAAGGACAAGCTGACATTGCTGCAGCCCAAGCGAATCTCGTTGCAGCAGTACAAATCTCCAGACGAGATGAGTGCAATTCAAAAGGCCGAGTTGGAAAATCTGGAACACACAAGGCGTTTGTTCAAAGAGGTGACTGCCGAGCTTGCCAAGGCAGAGCAGATCAAAGAGACCGCACCGCTGGATGCTCTCGACGAACTGGAAAGGCTGCGTCGACGTGTCGACGGTTCTGATCTCAGTGACCAAGGAAAGCGTTCGATGGCCATGATGGTCGATCGAGCAATCACTGATCAAGCACAGTACATCCAAGCTAATCGAGCCAAGATTGATCTGGAATTGCAGAATGATGCGGTTCGGGCAGAGATGGCTACCGAACAAGCTCAGAACCTCGTAATCGATGAGGAAGTTTCTGCTTTGGTCGGCTCTTTCAACGACCTGATCAAGGAACGTCGCTATCAGGAAGCGGAAGTGATTGCCAAGCAGGTTCAGGAACTGAAACCTGGTGATCCTATCGCTGTCAGCATGTTCCACACCAGTAGGATGGGAACACGTCTGATGATTGATCAGGAGCTTCGCGACCAGAAGGAATTAGCATTCCTTGACACGATGATCGATGTTGATCGATCGGCTGTTGCGATCGATCCGCGTCTGCCTCTGACCATGCCCGATGCCAGGGACTGGGAAGCTCTGTCAAGGATGCGTCTACAGAATGCAAAGCTGGGTGACACCCGTCTTAGTTCTGCCGAGCAGGAGATTCAGAAGACGCTGACCACCGAAGTCAATGTTAAATACGATAATCGTCCCTTGGGTGAAGTGATTGACGAACTGTCCGCTGTGACAGGTATCCCGATGGTGCTGGATGTAAGAGCACTGAGTGCGGTTCGAGTCACAACGGATACGCCAGTGACGCTGCAACTGCCAAGCAGTATCAAACTCAAGAGTGCTTTGAACTTGATTCTGAATAGCATGGAATTGACCTATGTCATTGAGAATGATGTGTTGTCGATCACAAGCCTCGAGGCGAAACGCTCGAAGGTCTACCCCAGGACCTATCGTGTGACCGATCTGGTGACACCGATTCCCAACTTCACAACCAGTTATGAAGACGGTCTGGCAGGTGCTCTGCGAGCTGCTTACCAAATGACCAGTCCACAGGCCAATGTCCAAGTGATGCCGGTTTCGATGACCGATCTCGGCAATGGAATGGCACGAGGTGCTGGTCTCAGTTCTGATGTCCTTGGGCAGTACAACCCGCTGGGATCTCAGGGCGGATTTGGAATGAACAATCCTCCCATGGGTGGCGGTGCCGCCGGGGGTGGATCTTTTGCGGACTTCCAGTCCCTGATTGATCTGATTCAAACCACGGTCGTCCCGGATACATGGGAGGCTCTGGGTGGTCCCAGCACGATGGCACCCTATCCACAAAACCTGAGTTTGGTAATCAGTACCACGAGTGATGTGCATGACCAGATTGCTGACCTGCTGGAGTCGCTTCGGCGACTGCAAAACCTGCAGATTACGATTGAGGTTCGCTTCATC